>Ga0111539_10002100_pt1 | contig 26630 bp, 22 predicted proteins | sample RhiMethybrSRZTD1_FD_79667 | JGI IMG/M metagenome (GOLD analysis project Ga0111539, IMG submission 79667) | Populus rhizosphere microbial communities from Tennessee, USA - Rhizosphere MetaG P. TD hybrid SRZTD1 (version 2) (version 2) | ecosystem: Host-associated > Plants > Roots > Rhizosphere >...
AGGTCGTTCTCGAGGTACAGCAGCGCGACGACCCTGCCCTCCCTGCGGATCGGGAGGCAGATGACGGAGCGCGAACCTGCACCCGCGAGGTACGGGTCCGAGGCGAACCGCCCGGCGTCGGCGACGGCGTCATCCAGCACCACGCGGTCCCGTGTGCGCGCAACGTAGTGAAGGATCGAGGTGGGCACGCGGTCCGCCGCCGCGCGCGGGGCCGGCTCGGCCGGTTCGGCGGTCTCGCCCGCGTCCTTGTCCGGCGCGAGCGTTTGCTCGGCCGCGAGCTCGAGCTCGCCGTCGCGCACCCGAACGAGGCACGCCCGCCGTGCGCCGCCCTGTTCGATGACGATCTGCAGGAGCGTCCGGACGAGCTCGTCACGGCTGATGGCGCCGGAGATGGTCTGAGAGGCCTTGATCACCGCCAGAAGGTCCAGCTGATCGGCGGAGGTCGCGGGGAGCTCGGCGAGCGAGCTGGGCGACAGTGTCGAGACCATCGGCTGCTTGCCGAGGCCAGGATGAAGACGGGTGAGCTGTTGTACCTTCCCCTCGGCGCCCCAGCGCCGGTAGCGCGCGCAGGCCTCCTGCAAGTCGGCGTCGCCGAACAGCGGGTAGCCGCGCGCGCGCCAGAACCGGGCGGCCATTTCGTAAGCGATGGCCTCGTCGTGCGCGAACCCGCTCGCGCGCGCCGCGATCAGCGCCGACTCGTACAGGCGCTCCGCGTCAACGACGCGCCCCTCTATGCGGGCGATCTCGGCGTCGGCCAGCGCCGCCCGACTGCGAAAGTTATCGGGGCACTGCCGGTCCCACGCGCCGAGCCGGCCGGCGTGCGCGACGAGGGCGTCCCGGTGCCGCGCGCGATCCTCGGGCGCGACCTCGTCGTGGCGCGCGGCGTGGGCCAGCGCGGCGTAGAAGTGGTACTCGGCGGTCTCGAAGAACTCGATCGACGTCCAGAGCAGCGGTGCCGCATTTTCGGCGGCCGCCACCGCGGCGGCGAAGTCGTTTCCGTAGAAGCGGGCTTGCAGCTTCCGGATCCAGTACCAGCAGGCGGTGATCGCCATGCGGGGCTCGCGGAGGTGCACCTCGAACGTCTCTTCGTCGAGGTCGGCGTCCGTGAGTGAGCCGAACCGGGGCAAGAGGCCCCGGAGCATGCGAATCAGCTGCCGGTCCGTCCTGATGGAGTCGGCAACGAGCTCGAAGCGGGTCTTCGTGTAGGCGTACGCCTCGTCCACGTCCCTCTGGGTTTCGGCGAGCGGACTGCCCTGCGCGAGGAGCTGCGTGATCAGGCGCGTGCGCGCGTAGCAGGCGTACGAGATGTTGCCGGTCTGCTCGGCCGCGGTGGCCGAACGCCGGATCAGCTCGAGCCCGGTCGAGAGGTGTTTCGTCCAGGGAATGACCGAGGCTGCGAAGTTCAGGTACACGGCCGCCTTGAAACGCGAGAGGCCGTGCTGTTCCACCAGATCGAACCCGAGCTTGCCGAACCGGAACCCCTTCGCGTAGTCGCCGAAGCGGCGCCCCAGCATCGTGGCCAGGCGGACGTAGGCCAGGCTGGAGGCGTCGCTGTTTCCGTGCGCGAGGCTGAGCCTGGCGATGCGCCCGACCACCAGATCGTGCAGGTTCGTGTCCGTGATCAAGGCGGGCGAGATGGTCGACTGGAGGACATCCATCGTCGCCCGGCAATCGGGGTCGCTGACCGGCGGCAGATCGATGAGCGATTCGATGGAACGGTCCGCGAGCGCCTGCCAGAGCGATGCGTACTCCTCGGCCACCTCGGCCTCCGTCGGGTGCGGCGTCCATTCGATGCCGACCTCTTTCAGATAGCGGAGGGCCGCCTCGACGGCGAGCGGAGTGCGGAACGAGGTGTGAAAGATGTCGATCTCGGCGCCGGTGACGGCGCCGCGGTCGGTGAGGGTCCGCGCGCGCCGGGACAGCGTGGCGAGCCGCCTCTCGGCGGCGGCGGAGTCGCCGCTCAGATGCTCGCATTCGGCCCGATTGAGCTCGAGGGCGAAGGTGAGCTCGTAGCGTTCCTGCCAGCTGTCCTCGGACAGGAGGGCGCAACCGGCGGTGAGGTAAGTGAGCGCCGAGGCGTAGGCCGCGGATTCCTTGGCCCGCTTGCCCGCCGACAGATTGATCTCGGCCACGCTCTCGCGCTCCTCGGGCGAGTCGATCAAGGACGCGCCGTGGTTGAGCTGCGTCGCGATCTCGAACGTCCTCTCCCCGCGCTCGGCGGACGGCGTCCGCGCCCACAGGCGTCGGCCGATCTCGAGGTGCAGTCCCGGCCTGTCGCTCTCCGGAACCAGCGAATACGCGGCCTCCTGCACGCGGTCGTGGGGGAAGCGGCAGGAATGGTCGATCCGAAGCATCAGATCCTCCTCGACCGCGGCATCGAGCACCGGTTGGGGATCGCGCCCCAGCACGTCCGCCATCGCGCGCCCGTCGACGATGGCCCCGATGTGGGCGGCCAGCGACAGCGCCTCCTGCGTCTGACGGGGCAGGTCGCGCAGCTTGGCCACCATCAGATCCACGACGTTGTCGGTCATGCGTTCGGCGCGGACGCGCGCCATGTCCCAGGTCCAGCGGCCGGTGGCACGATCGAAGGTGATCAGCCCCTTCGAATACAGCCCGGTCAGGAAGTGGATGACGAAGAACGGATTGCCGCCGGTCTTCTCGCGCACCAGCCGCGCCAGGGGGGCGGCCTCCGCCGCCGAGCGATGGACGGTGTCCGCGACGAGCCTGTCCACCTCGTCCCCGCCCAGCGGCCCGACGGCGATCTCAAGCACGACGGCGCCACCGGCACGGAGCTTGTCGAGCGTCGACGCAAGCGGCTGTGCGCCTGGTTCCTCGTCGCTCCGGTAGGCGCCGATCAGCAGCACGTGCCGGGTGTCCGGGTCGGTCGCCAGGTCGGCCACCAGGTTCGCGCTGGCGGCGTCCACCCATTGCAGATCGTCGAGGAACAGGGTGAGCGGGTGGTCCGGGCGCGCGAACGCGCAGGCGAACTGGCGCACCACCATGCGCAGCCGGGTCTCGGCGTCGCCGAGCGGCAACCTGGGCGGTTCGGGCTGCGGCCCGATGATCAGCTCGATCTCGGGCAGGATATCCACGATCAACTGGCCGTTGGGCCCCAGCGCGTCGAGGATGCGGCGCCGCCACGCCGCGATCTGATCGGCGCTCTCGGTGAGGATGTCGAGCGTGAGCTCACGGAACGCGCGGATGACCGCGAGGTAGGGGATGTCGCTCTTGCCCCGCTCGAACTTCGCCGACAAGAACAACCCCTGCCGCCCGATGATCGGCCGGCGGAGCTCGTACACCACCGCCGACTTTCCGACGCCGGACGGGCCCGAGACCAGCACCAGCTCGCGCTGCCCCGCCGCGGCGACGCGCTCGAACGCCTCCCGCAGGGCCGCGGACTCCGCTTCGCGCCCGTAGACGGTCTGCGGAACCAGGAAGCGGTCGGAGGTGTCCTCCGCCCCGAGCGCGAACGGCGTGATGTTGCCCGACTCGCGCCATTGCCGGAGACACCGTTCGAGATCGCGCTGCAGGCCGGCCGCGCTTTGATACCGATCGTCGGGGACCTTGGCGAGCAGCTTGAGAACGATCGCCGACAACACCGATGGCAACGCGTCGCGGAACCTCGCCAGGGGCGCCGGCTTCCGGGCCACGTGATTGTGCACCCAACCGATCGCATCGCTGGCCGTGAAGGGGAGCCGGCCGGTGAGCAACTGATAGTAGGTGATGCCGAGCGAATACAGATCGGAGCGACTGTCGACGGCGCGGTTCATGCGCCCGGTCAGCTCGGGCGACACGTACGGGAGGGACTCCTCCAGGAGGCGCTCCGGGCCCGCGGCGGTCTGCTCCCGCGCCACGCGGGAGGCGGAGCCGAAGTTGGCGATCCTGACCCGACGGGTCTTGGGATCGAAGAAGATGCTGCCCGGGTTGAGGTCCTTGTGAATGAGCCCGCGGCTGTGGATGTCCCCGACCGCGGCCGCCACCGAGACCGCGAGCGGGAGGAACTCCTCGATCGAGAGCGGCGCCTTGACCAGCCGATCCAGGGACTCGCCCGCGAAGTCTTCCAGCTCCAGCGCCGGAGCCCCGTTGAGCGTCGACAGCGCCAGCGGCTCGACGGCTGGCAGGTCATGCAGCATCGACCTGAGGTCCAGCTCGTGTTTGAGGCGCTCTATCTTCCCGGCGACGGGATCGTTTCCGTCGAGCACCCTGAGGACGACCTTGTGGCCGTCCGCCTTTCTCACCGCCCGGTAAACACTCCCTTTTCGCCCCTGATGAATCCTCTCACCAAGAGCATATCTCTGCGTGCTCGCTTCCATTCGCCACCCCGGCAGCGGGACGACGCGTGCTTTCCACTACTATCAATTTGGATCGTTTCCGAATTGTCGCAGACCGTTTCGAAGCTCGGGCGCGACACGACGACGCGGCCCGATCACGGCTGGACGGGAGCCTTCTGCGGGGGCGGTTCGGGCGGCGGCCAGATCTTCGAGAGCAGCCAGCTGACCGCCAGCCCCAGGAGGCAGCCGAACAGGACCTCCGCCACCCGGCGCAGCCCGATCTCGATCGAGAGCTTCTCGGAATGTTGCTCGATTCCGGAGGCGACGATGATCGCGGCGGTGATGGGCGCCTGCCGCCACATGACCGGCACCCGCACGATGTAGCTCGAGAGCAACGCGGTCACCGCCAGGGCCAGAGGGAGCGCCCAAAACCCCGATCCGCCGAGCGCTCCACGCAGCACCAGGAATGTGAGGCCGGTGGCGCATCCGAGCACCGCGTTGATGAGGCGACTGCGGACATGCTTGAACGCAACGCTCACGTGCGGATCGCTCGACGCGAGCATCGAGCTGATCGCCCAGATCGGATTCAGGCCCGCCAGCTTTCGGATCACGATCCAGCACAGGCTGGTGGCGATGAACACGTTCAAGGCGAGGTGCACGCCCCCGAGGTCGGCCGCGATTCGTCGGCGGAGCGGGCCCATCGGCAAACCCACCGGGCGCCTACTCGTGAGGGGTGGGCGGGTTGCCTTTGAGGCGGTAGACGGTGCCGGTCTTGGTGGTCGAAAGGGCAAGCCAATCGCGCGCCGTCTCCTGCAGCAGGATCAAGAACTGCTCGGCCCGCTTCATCGCCACGGCGTGCCGCTCGTCCTCGCGCTCGAACTTGCACTGATAGGCGAACTCACCGACCAGCTGCCGCTGGTCGCCGCGCGAGCGCCAGACCGCCACGTTGGCCTTGGCGGTAACCCCTTTGCCGAAATCGAACATCCCGACGTCGAGCAGGACCTCCTCGACCGCCGTGTGGTTGACGAGGCCGACCTTCTCGCCTGCGCTGGCCTTCATGGCGGCCAGGGGTGGCAGCAAGCGGATCAGGGTGGACAGAGCCGTTTTATCCGCCGCGTGCACGTGGCTCAGCGGAAACTGAGCGTTGTGCGAGTAGAGGGTCCGAACGCCGCCGATCTGGTCCTTGAGGGGCAACTCCTCCGCCTTGAACTTGATCCGGTAGTCACCGACGATGTGGGGGCGGACGTCCACGTCGGCCGTCTTCTGTAGATCGGGGTGGCGAAACTTGAAGACGATCTCGGGATCGCCAACCGCGAACCCGTCCACGTAATCGGTCCGCTTGCGAAGGATGAAGGCGTTGTTGTAGAGCCGGAAGTCGGGCGTGTCGAAGAAGAGAACCTCCCGGATGCGCGGCTTCGCGTCCTTGAAGGCCTTGCGGGAGAAATCGATGTCGGCCTGCTTCGCGGTTCGCTTCACCAGCCGGGCGAACTCGTCGAAGCTGTCGACCGATGTGAAGCGGTCGCCCTTGAGGATGAGCTTGGATTCCACGTACTGAACGTGGTCCAGCGGATGGCCGTCGCTGTACCGGCGCTTCCTGCGCGCGGGCCGTGACCGTGGCGTGGCTTCGCTCGTCGATACCGTCATGCCGCCTCCCGGCCGAACGTAATCACACGCGCCAGGCGCGGCCGGAACGTCCGCCGAGATCGCGTGTGAGGGGGCGCCTGAAAATAGGAGGCGGTACAGTGACGGGATGGATGGTCGTGGCGGCCGTCAGCGAAGGGCGACGGTGCATTGGGTCATCGGCGCCGTCGCGATCATCGCGCTGCCGGCCGTCTCGCTGGCGACCAGGACCGGCGGTGTCGCGTTCACGATGTTCTCCGGCAGCGGCAGCTATCGGCTGCGCGTCGTGACGATCGATGACGCGGGCCGCGAGCGCCGCGTTCCACCGACGGCGATAGCGGCGCATGTCCGCGGGTCGATCGGAGACGTGCTCGCGGGAAGCGAAGACTGGCGCTTCGCACCATTCGGCTCGCTCATCCGCCGACGCCTCGACCAGATCGCGGCCCTCGCCTGCGAGACGATTGCGCACAGCCGGCAGGCGCAGGTGACCCTCGACGAGCGACGGACGCTGGATGCTCCCGTCCGCACGACCACGGCGACGGCCCCATGCAGATGACCGCCGGCGCGGACGCGCTCGGCCGCGCGCGCGTGGCCCTGGGCGCCGTGTTCCTCTTGCGCACGACGCCCCTGCTGGCGGCCTTCCACATTCCGTTTCTCGCGGACACCGTCCCCCTGCTCGGATGGCCCGACGGTCATGCCCATTTCACGCCGTTCATCCCGGCCCTGCCCGATGCGCTGCTCGCCGCGCTGTGCATCGCGCGCACGCTCGCGGCGGTGGCGTTCACGATCGGCGTTCGCGCGCGGGTGGCGGGCTTGCTCGCCGGCGGCCTGGGATACGTGACGGTCCTCCAGGATCCGGCGCGGTTCTTCACCACCCATCACGTGATCTTCCTCGGCACGATGTTGCTGGCGTGCACCGACGCCGTCTCGGCATGCGCCCTGCGGCCAGGCACGCCTCGCAGCCCCGCATCGAGCGCCTGGCTGATCCGAGCATGGGTCGCGTCCATCTACGTCTGGGCGGCGATCGCGAAGCTCAGACCGGACTGGTTCGACGGCCGCACCTTCGCCCTGCTGGCGCGGGAAGGTCAGTTCCGCCCGTTCGTCGCTTCGACGCTCCTTGCGACCGATACCAGGCGATGCGTCATTGCCTGGTGCGTCGTCGCGACCGAGCTCGCCCTCGCCCCTCTTCTGTTGATCCCCAGAACCCGGCGCGCTGGCCTGGTGCTGGCGATCGCCTTTCACCTGGGCCTCGAGTGGGCGGCGTCGCCCGATCTGTTCGGCTGGGCCATGATCGCGCTGCTGCTGGCGTTTCTTGACCTGAAAGAACCCTCGTCAGGACACTCAGCCGGTACCTCTGGACGAAAAGCCCCATGAAAGCGTTGGCCAAGGGATTCGCGTCAGTCGCCATGCTCATGGTGCTGGCGCCGGGCTGCTCGAGCAGCCCCGCCAAGGGAATCGACGCCGCCGGCAACCAGGACGTCGGTCAGACCAGCGACGTCGGTCAGACCAGCGACGTCGGTCAGACCAGCGACGTTCCTCCGGAGGTGCCCGCCAGCGCGACGCTCGATCCGCCGGCCGACGTCAGCTTTCCCGAAGCGCCCGAGATCGCCTGCAGCGGGGACGCGTCAGAGTGCACGTTCCCGCCATCCGCGTGCGGAGATCCGAGCTGCGATGGCGGCGCCTGCACGTATTGGGACTGGGTCGTCTACTATGACAGCCCGACGTGCGTGAACGGCAGGTGCGCCTACGTGAAGAAGTACTTCAGGTGCGACTCGAGCTCGATCTGCACGGCAGGCGGCTGCCGCTTCAACGGAACGGCCTGATCGAGACGATCGCATGAGAACCTCGATTTCGTTCCTGGCGTTGCTCCTCCTGGCAGTGGCGTCGAGCTGCTCGAGCAGCAGCACCGCTCGAGGCGGCGACGCCGCACCCACGAACGACGTCGGTCAGACCAACGATGTCGGTCCAACGAAGGACGTCGCACCGGACGTTTCCGCTGACGCGATCGTGCCGCCGGCCAACGTCATGTTTCCAGAGCCTCCCGTTGTGTCCTGCGGCGACGCGGGAGACTGCCCGCTTCCGCCGTCGGCGTGCGCCGATCCGGCCTGTGACGGCGGCGGCGCCTGTTACCCCTGGCGGTGGGTCGTCTACTACGACAACCCGGCCTGCGTGGGCGGACAGTGCGTCTACACGAACCGCTACTTCGAATGCAGTCTCGACACGGCGTGCACCGCCGGTGGCTGCCGCTACAACGGCACCCTGGCCACTCCGTAGCGCGCACCGTCAGCTGGCCGTGCAGGGGAGCTGCGCCCCGAGCGGAGGCGAGACGATCAGCCCCAGGCCGCACATCTCGTCGGTCGTCTTGGGACCGGGGAGGACGTACTGGTCGGTGGTGTTGTTCCACGAGCACGTCGTCGTGAGAACGTCACCGGGCGCGAGGTCGAGATCGAGAACGGCGGGCTCTTCGGAGGCGAAGTCCCAGCTCGCCACGTCCAGCAGCGTCACCTGTCCCGCGCCTGTCGTGACGATCGCCTGGAAGCTGCGCCCGAGCAGGTGCATGTGGGGCCAGGCGAAGTAGACGTGGAACGGCGACGCCAGCGTGCACTGATCCGTCGACGTCTCGACCTGGCCCGGGCGTAGCGCCGGAACGATTCCGCTGCGCGACGTCCACCCCGCGTGAACGGTGGCGTCGGCGTTCGCGAGCTCGATCCGCGCCCGGTCGAGCGGCGCGTCTCCAGCCTCGCTGCGAAAAACGTGCGCCTCGACGACCAGGCTCATCGCGTTCTCGGGCAGCGTGACGGCGACGCCCGCCGGCATCGCAAGCGACCCACCACCAGGCAGCCACGTGTGCAGCGGGACCGCGCCGGTCGGCTGCTGATCGCAGGGAATCGGACCAGCGGGATACGCGGTCGGCGTCGCGTACAACTTCGCGTGATGCAACACGACGGCTCCGGCAGGACGCTCCCAGTCGATCCCGCCGATGCCGCGATCTCGAACGGCCTGCGCGTCGAACCCGAAGCAAACGTACGCTTCCTCGCCGACCGCGACGTCCGGCCGAAATTCCAGCGTCACGGCGTCACCGCCCGCGGGTCCGCCGCAAGCGGCCGACGCCGACGCGATCAGGAGGGCTGCAGCACGACGAAGCAAGCGCATCGAGCGGCGCTCACGATAGCACCCGCCGGCAGGCAGCTCTGCCTCGCGCCTCCGCACTCAGTTATCTGAGGAGTCGCGAGACATCGGCGCCCGACCCTCGGTCTCGGCCGGTCCGGTAGCCAAGCTGAACTCGCGATTCCCGCTGGCACGCGCGATGCTGTCGATGGCGAGCACCGATGCGGGTCCACCTGCTGATTCTCCTGGTCTTCTTCGCTGGCGCGTGCGGCTCGAATTCGCTCGGCGGCCTCGACGGCGGCGGCTCGGGCGCGTGCCAGGCGCTCCTGGCGCTCGATCGATCGTGCACGACGAGCGCCGACTGCGTCGCCGTCTCGCACACCACGAACTGTTGCGGCCAGGAGCAGGTGTTCGGTCTGCGCGCCTCCGAGCAGTCGCGCTTCTCGACGCTGGAAGCGCAGTGCGACGTGACGTATCCGGCCTGCGGGTGCGCCGCGCAGCAGCCGCTCGCCGATGACGGCTCGCGGCTGCAATTCCAGGAGACGGCGGGCGTCACCTGCGTCGCTGGCAAGTGCACGACTTACGTGCCTGACTGCGGCGCGCCCTGCGCGACGGGGACGACATGTTTCAGCTGTACCAATCACGGGAGCGTCTTCGCGGCATGCACGACGACGTGCACCGGCAGCACCGATTGTCGCGACACCGCGCTTCCGCTCTGTCAAAGCGGTTCCACCGGCAACACGTACGGGATGTTCTGTACGGCGTCGGACGTCGCGTGCGACACGCAATAGCGATCCAACGAGAGAGGGACATCTCATGAGGAGCATGCGCGGCAGTCATCCGATGGTCGTATCGACCGTGCGAGCGCGGCGGCTCGGGGCCAGCGCCGTGATCGTGCTGGCCGTCGTTCTTGGCTGCGGCGGCGGGAACGGCGGGGGCACCGGCACCGCGGGCTCCGGAGACGGCGGCAGCGCCGGAACGGGAACCGCCGGTACGACGGGCGGGGGCGGAACGGGCGTCTGCGCGGTCGCCTGCTCGACCGGACGGGACTGCTGTGGCGGCGGCTGCGTGAATCTCCAGAATGATCCGTTCAACTGCGGCGTCTGCGGCAGGCGCTGCGAGGGCGACACGCCTTACTGCGGCGACGGCACGTGCCAGCAGCCGCCCTGCAATCCGCAAACTGAGCTCTGCGCGCCGACTTCGATCTGCTGCGGCAACACCTGTTGCCCCGTCGGTGACATCTGCTGCGAGGACCAAGGACCGATCTCGATAGCACCCACCTGCTACACGCCGACGGCGGCGGCGCCGACCTGTCCGCAGGGATGCGCGCCGTTGTGCAAGAGCGATCGCAATCAGAAGAAGAACATCGCGCCCGCAGACACCGACGCGATCCTGAAGAAGGTCACCGCGCTTCCGATCTCGACGTGGACGTATCTGGATGAGCCATCCGCGGTTCGCCACCTCGGTCCCATGGCGCAGGATTTCCGCGCCAGTTTTGGGCTCGGCAACGACGATCGGACGTACAATTCGGTCGACGCCCACGGCGTCGCGCTGGCGGCGATCCAGGCGCTGGAACATGTCGTGAAGCAACAGGAACAGCGCATCGAAAAGCTCGAACGGGAGAACCGCGCGCTCGGCCAGCGGCTGCGCGCGTTCGACGGACGGCACCAGGTGGGAGGTGGGCGACGATGACGGTGAAGGCCCGTTGTGCTCCGTTTTACGCTTCGTTGGCCGTCCTGCTTCTGTTCGCCATCTCGTCTTGCGGGTCGAGCCCCTCCGGCGGGTCCGACGCCGGGATGGACGCGGCCGGGAGAGGCGGAACGACCGGCGCCGGGGGACAAGCAGGTACCGGTGCGGGAGGTCGTGGTGGTGGCAGCGCAGGCGCGAGTGGAAGCAGCGGAACCGGCGGAAACGCGGGAACCGGGGGAATCGCGGGCGCCACCGGTGGCCGCGGCGGTGACGGCGCCGGCGGCAACACCGCCGGCACCGGCGGCGGCTCTGCCGGGCGGGGCGGCACCGGAGGCAACACCGCGGGCACGGGCGGCGGCTCCGCCGGGCGGGGTGGCACCGGAGGCAACACTGCGGGCACAGGCGGCGGCTCTGCCGGGCGGGGTGGCAGCGGAGGCAACACCGCGGGTACGGGCGGCGGCTCTGCCGGGCGGGGTGGCGCCGGAGGCATCGGAGGAAACAGCGGTGCCGGTGGCCGCGGAGGCGATGCCGGTACCGGCGGCAGCGGCGGATCGTCTGGAAACGGCGGCGCGGGCGGCCGCGGCGGTGCCGGCGGCATTGCCGGGACAGGTGGCGCGGCCGGCGGAGGCGGTGCCGCGGGCGGAACGGCTGGCGCCGGCGGTGCAGGTATTACGTGCGAGCTCGACGGAGGTCAGTGTCCGACGGGCTATCGCTGCGGTTGTGGCGGCCCGGGCGGGCTTGCGATGTGCACGTGCCACAAGGAGTGCACCAGGGACGACGAATGCACCGGGCCGAACGAGATGTGTGGTTGCTCGCCGTCGCAACCAGCGCCCCGCATCTGCGTCAATGCGTGCTTCTGCCTCTGCGGCTGACGACGACTTTGCGTCAGTTGCAGGTCGTCGCGCAATTAGGGCCCTGGAGGATCCGCGCGCAATAGCCGCACGCGGGCGGGCCGCAACAGAACTGATCGGCGGCGCAGATTTGGCCGTTGCAGAGGCCACCGTCCGAACCCGCTCCCGCCCCGGCGGTTCCCGTGGTCGTCGGCGGGGAGCTCGAATCGCACGCCGAGATCGCGAGCGCACAGGCCGCGACGACCATCAGCCGCAACGCATACGAGGCTGCGCGCATTCGAGAGCTCCCCTGCCGAGGATCAACACGCCGAGATGTTACATCGTGGCCGAGCTCGGCAGGGTCGAACCGCCGCTGGTCAAGGTGACGTCCGGCTCGAACGTGGCGTTGCGAGCGCCCAGACATCCCAGGAAGCTGGTGCGCGACGCAACGCTCAAACTTGCGTTCGGCGCGAGCAGGAACCCGTTGAAGATGCCGTCGGTGCCGATGCGCACGTTCGTCGCGTTGGTGTAGACGGTGAGCGGGTGCGTGATAGTGGACTGGACCCGCACGCGATCGGACCAGGTCAACGCCCCCGCCACGTTCACGTTCGTGACGGCGTTGTCGATGATCGTGACGTCGGGCTGGATGTTGAGCGAGAGGAAGTTGTAGGTACCCGCCAGCAACGTCACCCGCGCCCCGGCGTTGATCGTCATGTTGCCGTATTGGCCGGGCGGCAGCGTCACCACCGCGTTGTTCGCGATGGTCTGCGTGCCCGTCCCCGCGGTCACCGTTCGCGTCGCCAGCGTCGGGATCGTGACAGTGGCGTTCTCGGTGAGCGTCCCGGTGATCGTGAATACGGCCGGGCGCTGCAACACCCCTGCCAGCGTGACGTTCCCGTTCACGGTGGCGTTGTTCCGGAACAATGCGCCGTCGCCGCCGAGCACGTTTCCGTTGATGCGGGCTTGCGAGCCGAGCGTGAACAGCGCGCTTGCGTCCACCGTCGCCGTCGCCACGCTGCGATCGTTGATGGTCAGTGGGCCGTTGGTCAGCAGGCAGGGGTTCTGGACCTGGACCTGGCAGACCTGGAAGTAGATCGGATCGGTGTTGTCGAACGGCCGCCCGAGCGCCGCGCCGTTGCCCGTGAAGCCGCCATAGAAGCAGGTATCGAGGCTCTTCATCTGTTCGAAGTCGCCGAGCACCCGCTGGGCGTCGAAATCATCGCCATCCGGCGCCTCGGGCGACTCGAAGGCGAGCAGCGTGCGATCGGTGAAGGCCGCTCCCTGGTTGGCGCTCAGCGAGAGATGGGCCCGGAAGTTGGGCCGGCCCGCCGCGCTCATGCCGTCGAAGCTGTAAAAGAAGACGCCCACCGTCCCGTTGGTGTCGACGGCCACCTGCGGAATCGCCGATTCGATCGCGCTCACGATTGTCTCGGGACCGATGACGACGTTGCCGCCCGAGAAGGTGAGGCGGCGAATGGCGATCCGGTCGACGCCGCTGGCGGTCGCGCTGCCGTACGCGTAGTAGACGGCGCCGTTGCGCGGATCGACCGCGGCGTGGTGGACGCCGCCCAGCAGCGCGTTCACGCCCCCGAACTTCGGCCACGGCTGCGTGCTGTTGGCGGTCGCGATGACGACGCCCGCCGGGTTGCCGTTCAGCGCCCAGGTGTGCCCCCCATCGGTCGAGCGGTTCAGCATGTAGTTGATCGTCTTGGGACTGTCGAACAAGCCGCAGGCCCCGACGCAGCGCTGGAAGAGGGCATACATCGTCCCGGTGGTCGGGTCCTTGGCCATGCGCAGCCCCGGATTGATTCCACCGGTGGAGTTGCCGACCTGCTGGTCGACGGTGAAGTCGAGCGGCACCACCCCGTAGGACACCGTCACGTGCATGTCCGGCCCGTCGATGCCGTCGCTGTTCGCGAAATCATCCCAGGCCGTATAGACGTTGTCCTGGCTGGCGAGCGCCGTGTCGCGGTTGGTGAGCGTCCACGGCTGGTCGGCATTGAAGAAGCTGCTCGGGACGAGGTGGTTCGTCAGCTGGGCGGCGCCAGCCTCGATGCGATAAGCGTAAGCGCTTGGGGCGATCGCATTGTTGGTGACCACCGTGATGATGTCGCTGGGAGCCAGCATCGTGATCGAGAGCTGGTTGCTGCGCCCCCAATCGGGCGTCCAGTCGTTGACGAAGGTGCCGGGAATTCCCGGGGGCTCCGGAACGGTAAACACCTTCGACCACGTCACACCGCCGTCTGTCGTATGAAACAGCGGGTGATTCGGGATCTGCGCAAAGCCGTCGGAGAAGCCCAGCACGATCACCTCCCGCGGGTTCTGGGGGTTGATCGCGATGGAGCTTTCGTGATCCGTGAAGAAGTCCGTCGCGTTCAGGCCCGGATCGGTGTTGTTGATGATCGCGTCGACGACGCGGATCGTCTGATAGCTGGATACTTGCGCCCACGCCGCTACCGGCGTCGAGGCGAGGATCATCGACATCACCACAATGCGTACCGTGCCTGACGTTCGTAACCTGGCTTGCTTCGACATTGCGACCTCCTCCCAATCACTGTGAGTTGATTCGTTGCGGGGTTAATTTCTCTTCGGTCCCGGGCAGACGCCCGGACAGCGCGGTCCGGCCATCGGGTAGGCGCAGCGGCCGCACTCGGGCGGGCCGCAGCAGAATTGCCCCGCCGCGCACATCTTCCCGCCACAGAGAGGCTGGTCGGGACGGCCGCCGTCGGGAATGACGTCCCGCGCGCTCCACATCTGCTCACCGGAGGTGGGGTTGACCCGGACTGCATCCTTCGACCGGGCGCCGCGGGGCGGAGCAGCGACCTCGTCCGCCTCCGCCTCCAGCCCTGGCCCGTCCGCGGGTCGGTGTGCGCCCGCGGCCTGGGGGGCGATGTTCAGGTGAACGTCAGCGCCCGACGAGGAGGGCGGCACCTCCCGATCGCCCGCGCCGACGGCGGGCGCATCCAACGGCCGCGCCGTTTCGGGCGCCGCGTGCCCGGCGCCCGGCCGGGAGCGCGGGGAGCCGAGATCGGCCGCAACGCGCTCTTCCGTCGCGGCCGGCGCGCCGGGCGCCGACAGCCAATGCGCCGATAACCACGCGGCTCCCCCGATCAGGACGGCGCCGGAGAGAACGAAAATCCAGAAAAGGCGCGACAACTTCACCAACACATCTCGTTTCTCCCCCAACCACTGCACTCTCAATAATGACGATCGAACATTGTTGCCGGCTCGACCGGCAAACGGCAATGCACGCTTGTATTCCCAGCAATACCCAGTCGGCCCGACACCACGACGAACAAATCGTCGCCTCATCCGGCACCGTCTTGCGCGTCGCAAGCTAACACGGGCGAATTGGCGCGCAAGCGACAACTCCGACTCGGCAAATGATTGCCGAGTCGGTTGACGGAAATTTCGCCGGATGCGATTGTCACCCTTTCCGAATTTCACTAACCGCCGTCCGCGCGGTTGTTGTAATGAGCAACACGGGCAAGTTCCAAAGGGCGTTCTTCCGCAGCGTCACCATCCTGGCGGGCACCTGCGCGTTGGCCTGCGCGAAGGTCGGATCGTCGCAGTCACCGACCGGGGCGGCCGGCGCAGGAAACGCGGGCATCGGCGGCGGGGGCAGTCCCGGCGCCGGCGGCACCAGCGGCATCGGAGGCCTGATCATCGTGGGGACCGGCGGCCTCGGCGGCGCGGGCGGGGCGCCCCCGCCGCCGCTCACGGACTTTCCAACCGATCCAATCTTCGTCGATCCCACGATCCCGCCGAGCGCGCCTTCGCTGTTCGCGTCTGACGGGCCGGCCGGCAGCGCGCCCTGCATCACGTCTCCTGAACCGTCGACGCTGATGCCGCGTAACTGGCTGCGGCCGCGCTTCGATTACCTTCCCTCCCGGGGCGAGAACCTGTTCGAGGTGACGGTGACCGTGCCCGGCTTCGCTCACGCGTTGCGGGCCTACACGCGCGATCGCCGCTACACGCTCGACAGGGACCTGTGGGCCAGGCTACGCACCTCGGTCTCCGACGTGCCGATCGGCGTGGCCGTCAAGGCGCTTGCCCTCTCCGCTTCCGGGACCGTGGAGACGCCGGTCTCCGAGCCGGCACGCACGATGTTTGTGGTCGCCCCCGTCGACGCTCCCGGAAAGATCGTGTACTGGGCGCTGGCCGACGGCTTGGGCTCGCTCAAGGGCTTCGGCATCGGCGAGGAAGGGGTGGAGAACGTGCTCGTTCCCGCCCAGGTCGTCGCGCGCGATCCGGCCAAGGAGACCTGCATCGGCTGCCACGCGGCGACCCCGGACGGAGACGCCGTGGGGTTCGCGCTCGGGCAAGGGCTTTACCTCGACAGCATCGCCGACATTCGTACGGGGGCGGTCGGGATGGTGCCGCCGTATGTGACCGCGACGGCGCTCGCCGCGCTCCGCAAGCTCGAGGGGACGCCGACCTACTCCCCGGCGCACTGGAGCCCGGGCGATCGCATCGTCGTGCTTGGCGACACCGGCGACTTGACCTGGATCCAGCTCGATGGCGCTCGACAAGGCATCCTGGCTCGCAGCGGAGACACACGTCGGGCGATCGCCCCCACTTTCCGGCATGACGGCGCGGGGATCGTCTACGTCTCGACGAACTCGATCACGATCGGGCGGCAGGCGGCCGGCCCGAGCGACCTCTATGCGGTCCCGTACGCCGGCGGCGCGGGCGGCCCAGCCACACCTGTCGTCGGCGCCGCCGAGCCCGACTACACCGAGTACTACCCCGCCTTCTCGCCCGACGACGCGTTCATTGCGTTCACGCGCATCGCCGGCTCGGGAAATGTCTACAGCGTCCCCGAAGCCGAGGTGTTCGTCGTCCCGTCCGCCGGGGGCGTTGCCACGCGCCTGAAAGCGAACGACGCCCCAAGCTGCCAGACCGCTCTACACAGCCCGGGGCTGACGAACGACTGGCCGAAGTGGTCACCGGACGTGGGCCGCGCGAACGGGAAGACCTACTACTGGATCACCTTCTCCTCGCAGCGGACGGGCGTGCCACAGCTCTACGTGACGGCCCTCGTCCTCGACGGGGCCGGCAAGCTATCGACGTACCCGGCCCTCTATCTCTGGAACCAGCCGGCTACCGAGGGGAACCACACGCCGGCCTGGGATCATCTCCAGATTCCGCCCATCACCGTCGACTGATCAGGCGGATCAAGGGCAGGCCAGCTGCGGGCACGTGTTGCAGAAGGCGTGGAACCCGGTGGCCACCGAGCCGGTCACGGTGCACGTCCCCGGGCACGGCTGCAAACAATCGCAAGACAGCGGGCCGGTGCCGCAGCCATTCGGAACGCACTCCGCCGGCTGAACCGCGCCTCCGGCGCGTTGCTCGCAGATCTGTCCCGACGGGCAGGTGACGCTGCCGCCGATCGCGGGACACGTCACCGTGGCGCACGGACCCCGGTCGACGACCCAAACGCTGTTCGTGCAGTAGGCGGCGGTCCGCCCGACGCCGGCGCAGTCCTCGTAGAAACAGCCTTGCCCGTTGCACGGACCGCCGGCTTGCGGCGGCGAGCTCGGACACGTCGAGGCCACCGCTCCGCCCGAACCGCCCGCGCCACCGCGTCCGGCACCGCCGGATCCGCCACGCCCCGCGCCGCCGCCCGAACCGCCGCGCCCGGCATTGCCCGTCGTGCCGCCGCCGCCCCCTCCGCCGGTCCCGGCCGCGCCTGTTGCGCCGCCGCGTCCACCGGTGCCCGTCGTTCCCGCGGCGCCCGTCGTTCCCGCGGCGCCCGTCGTTCCCGCGGCGCCCGTCGTTCCCGCGGCGCCCGTCGTTCCCGCGGCGCCCGTCGTTCCCGCGGCGCCGTCTTGCGTGCCGACCCCCGAACCGTTGCAAGCGACAACCGTCAGCGCGAGACCGGCAGCAACGATACAAACGCGACGCAAATGCATCATCATTCGCCGCACCGGCAGCAATTCCAGGACCACCTCCCGGACCGTCGCGCTGCGCGACAGGGCCGCCGCAGGCCCAGTATGCCGCCCGGTCCCTCCTGGGTCCTCTCAGTTTCCTGAGAAACTACGACAGCGCCGCCCGCATTCGCCGGTCCAACCGCGCGCCCGCAGGAAAACGAGCCCCGCGACCGGCGTGGCATGCATGATGCTGTGCAGGTGCGCACAATGATGCGGCAGAGCGTGGGCTTCCTGTTGTTGCTGGCGGTCGGAGCGTGTGGATCGGTAGCCCCGTCCGGCCCGGACGGCGGTGGCGGATCGGGCTCGAGTGGAGCTGGCGGAGGCGCTGGAACCGGCGGACGCGGAGGCGGAAGTGGTGGCGCCGCGGGAGCGGTCGGCGGGCGCGGCGGCGGTGGCGGCACGGGCGGCTGCGCGCCGAATCAGGTCTGGTGTCCTGGTTGTGAGCCCGGCACCGGCGCCTGCTACTCCGGCGGCTGTCCCGGCGGTGCCTGCCCTCCTCTCGATGGAGGAGCCGGGGGCGCGTCCGGATCGGGCGGTGCGGCTGGCCCGGGCGGCGCTGGTGGGCGCGGCGGTGGGGCTAGCACCGGCGGCCGCGGCGGCGCGGGCGGATCCACCGGTGGTGGCGGCGCCGGCGGCACGTCGCCTTGCCAGGCGGTGCTCGCCCTCGATCGTTCATGCACCACGCCCGCCGATTGCTTCGCCGGCGCGCACACGACCGATTGCTGCGGGAACAGCCAGTTCATCGGCTTCCGCACGTCGGAGCAGGCGCGATTTCAGACGCTCGAGGCTCAATGCGACGCAACCTACCCCGGATGCGGCTGCCCCGCCGGACCGCCGACCGCGGACGACGGCTCGCGAGTGGGTTTCAGCCAGCAGGCCGGCGTGACCTGCCTTCAGGGCAAGTGCACCACGTTCGTACCCGACTGCGGGCAGCCCTGCGGCGCGGGCACGACCTGCTTCAGCTGCTCGAACCACAGCAGCGTCTTCGCGGCCTGCACGACGATGTGCACCGAGAGCACTCAATGCACCACCGCGGCACTGCCGCTGTGTCAGATGGGCACGTCCGGGAACACTGCGGGGAAGTTCTGCACCGCCGCGAACGTCCAGTGCGACACGAAATGAGGACCGCCGCTAGTCGCTCCGCGCCGCAGGCGCGGTGGGCGACTATTGTTTTTTCATGTAGCCGCACTCTCGCGCCACGCGCGAGAGCGGCTAGGGTCTGCCGCCCCTCCTACTGAGGCGGTCCGAACCAGGTGGTCAGGGCGTCGCGAAGGCCCTGGTCCGTGCCGCCGCCGACCCACGCGATGTATCCGTCGGGCCGGATCAACACGGCCGTGGGAGCAGCGACGGCGCCGAGCACCGGGAGTTCCCACGCACCCGCGTAGCGCGCGTCGACCCGTTGAACCCGATCCGCCCAGGGAGATGACGCGACGTCGAGGGCGCCGGGCTCACCGAGATTGAGCAGCACCGGTCGGGCGTCGTGCAGCAGCGTGAACACGCGCCGCGGGGCGCTGCCGGTGACCAGATCGAGATCGGGGATGCGGCGCCCGAGCAGCGGGTGTCCCGCGCCGAGGTCGTAGTGAACGTCGAGCCCCGACATCATGCCGGCGTAACGCTTGCGAGGCGCGTCCATCGCGAGCAGCTCGGACATCCTTTCGTGCAACGCCTTGGTCCGTTCGTCGCCGCGGGCGAGCGCCGTTTGCGCCAGGGTGTTCTTCAGCACGCGCGCACCGATCGGGTGCCGCTCGGCCTGGTAGGTATCGAGCAGGCTCTCCGGCGAGCGGCCGTGCACCACCTGCGCCAGCTTCCATCCCAGGTTCACGGCGTCCTGGACGCCGATGTTGAGTCCCTGTCCGCCCGCCGGAGAGTGCACGTGCGCCGCGTCGCCGGCCACGAGCACCCGTCGCGCGCGGTAAGACGCCGCCTGCCGGGCCGTGTCGGTGAACCGCGAGAGCCAGGTGACGTTGTGAACACCGAAGTCGGTCCCCCAGACAGCGATCAGCGCGGCGCGAAGGTCGTCCAGCGTCGGATCGCTCGCCTCCTCCCCTTGCCTGACCTGCGGTTCGATCAACACGACGCGCGCGCGCTTCCCGTCATCCAGCTTGGCCAGCGCATTGATGCCCTTTTCACCGAGGCGGACGCCCCACGCCGGCTCTTCGGCCATCTGGGCCTCGGCGATCAAGTAGCTGACGGATGCGTCCCACCCCGGGAAGGCGATGCCGGCTTGCTTGCGGATCAGGCTGCGGCCGCCGTCGCAGCCGACCAGGTACTTCGCCCGCAACGAACCGCCGTCGGACGACGCCGCGAAGTCCCCGACGGGGGAGATCTGGACGTCGACGCCGGTGTCGTCCTGCAGAAGGCCGGTCACCTCGCGCCCGCGATGGATCGGCACCTTCAGCTCGTCGACCCAGGCGGCGAGTATCGGCTCGATGCGGTTCTGCGACAGCGCGAGCCCGTAGTTGTGACGCGTCGGAAAGTCGCTGATGTCGAGTGGGATCAGCGCGAAGCCCGCGACCTGCATGACCTGCCCTTGCGAGAGGAAGCGATCCGCGATGCCACGCTGGTCGAGCACCTCGATCGTGCGTGAATGCAGACCGCCTGCGCGCGCGCCGGCCAGCTCCTGGCTGGCGCGCCGCTCGACGATGGCGACGTCGACACGCGCCAGCGCCAGCTCGGCCGCCAACATGAGCCCCGTCGGACCTCCTCCAGCGATCACCACTGCATGATTCGTCATGGTGGTGACCCTGAAGCATCACCCGGGCTTGCGGCAATCCCCCGCCTCTGGCTTAATTTGAAGGTGGAGAGGGCGGGAGGCGCTGGACGGCGCTTCCGTCGAGTGCGGCCGCTCGGTTGTGAGCATGTCCGTCGCTGCGCATCACCGCATTGTCTTCGCGCTTGCCGCGGGCGCCGTGCTCGCCGGGCCCGCCGGCGCCCGCGCCGCCGAGGCCGACGGCGCCCCGTCGGAATCGGCCACGCTGGAAAAGGAGTGGGTCGGCCTGGAGCTGACCCCCGTCTCCTTCGCGACGTCGGAACCGCCGCGTGATGGCCGTTCCGAATGGTCGTTCTCGGCCCTTCAAGCCGGGCCCGGTGGGGCCATTCGCCTGCTCCGGTACCGCTGGGAGCACGCGTACGTCATTCCTTTCCTGGCGGGTCTCTACGTCTCCAGCGGCGACAGGACGATCTTCGCGTACTCGCAGGTGGAAGGCGGGCTCATCGTTCCGGGAACGAAGCGCCGCCTGGAGCTGGGCGCCGGCCTGGGTGTCGGCATCCTGGCGATGCGCTACGCGAACGGTTGCGACGGCAGTTGCATCATCGGCGGCAGCGGCTTCATGGCCTCGCTCGCCGCGCGCTACCTGTTCTGGAACGCGCCCAAGTTCACCGCCGGCATCGCCGCGCGCGCGACCATGCCGCTCGCCGACGCCACGGGAGAATCGTTCGGCTACTACACGGGTCACAGCAGCGTGGTCATGGGTGCACTCGAAGTGGGTTTCGGCCGCCCCGCCCTCAGCGCCCCGTGACCGGCGGGCAGGGCCTCTGAGACGCCGAATCAGCGCGCGCGTTCGGCCTCGGCGAACACCTCGTCGAGCGTGGAGATGCGCGTCCCCTTTTCCGGATCGAGCGCAGCGTTGATCATCGCCCGGGCGACCACGCCGCCCGGGATCTCGCGGTACCTGCGCGCGATGCCGAGCGCGTTGAGGGCGCCGAGCAGCGCGCTGCCGAGTTTTTCGCCGGCCCGCTTCTCGAGGCGATCTCCGCCGAGAAGACTGGGTCGCATGATCCGAACGCGCTCGAACCCGAGCTGTTGCACCTCGCGATCGAGCTCACCTTTGATGCGCGAGTAGAAGATGCTCGAGCTCGCGTTGGCTGACGACGAGGAGACGAGCACGTACGTTGCCACGCCGTTGCTCGCGGCAGCCCGAGCAAAGGCCAGCTGGTAGTCGTAGTCGACCTTCTTCTGCGCCGCCTGGGTCCCGGCTTGCTTCCGCGTCGTCCCCAGCGACGAGAACGCCACATCCCCCTTCACCAGCGACGACCAGGACTCCCCGGACTCGAAATCGACGACGTGCTCCTCCAATTTCGGATGAGACAACCCGGTCTTTCGGCGACCGAACGCGATCACCTTGTCGAAGCGCGCGTCGTTCAGCAGCTGCTTCGAGAGCTGCGATCCGACCAGCCCGGTCGCCCCGATCATGAGCGCGGTCCGCATGCCCCGGAGCATACGTCACGCCGGATGCCGGCCTCCCCTACTTCGTCGGCGCGATCGCGGCCGTCGCCGCCGCCATGTTGCGGAACCCCTCGCAGGGTTCGCGGCGGCCGATGAGGTAAGGGACGGAGCGAAGGCACATCTTCGCCCACGCGACCAGCTTGCGCGGTGGCGATGACGTGCGCGCGTCGGGTTCGGCCGTCGCGATGTCGTTCAGATCGGCGTAATACGTCCGCGCCGCGCCGATACCCTCGAGCTCTTCCGACGACTCGCGCGCGACCTGCTGGAGGGCGGGCGCGACGCCCGCGTGGACCGGTTCGCTCATCAGCACGTACTCCGTGAGCGGCACGCCGTTCTTGAGCAAGCGGTGCACGAAGATGACGTCGACGCCCGCGAGCTCGGTCAGCTTCTTCACCTTTTGAAACGCCACCTCGCCGACGTGCGACACGAACTTGAGCGTCAGCTGCGACGCCTGCACGCACCCGTCGCAGCTGCAGAGGCGATCGATCTCGAGCTCGCGGCGCCGGCGGAGGAAATCGCGCCGGATCGCCGCGACCTGTTCGGCGAGGGAGGCGAGGTCCGGCTCACCTTTGTTCGCGAGCGCATAGAAAAACGCCGCGTCCCCTTCCAGCTTGGCGAGCTTGAAGCGCGGCTCGGCGGCGTCGATCACCGCCTCGAGCAGCTGCGCCACGACGTACTGCGCGTGCGACAGGTTCACGCGGTGCACCTTCATGAACCGCGTGTAGCCCCCGATGTCCGCGATGAGAAGGACGGCGCGCTCGACGGCCACGTGGAGATCCTAACATCGGACTTCTCGACGCGGACTTGACTTCGGTCGGGGCGAGAGGATTTGAACCTCCGACATCGTGCTCCCAAAGCACGCGCGCTACCAGACTGCGCCACGCCCCGTTTTTGTGTTCGCGAAGTTTACACGACAGCGCGGGTGTCGATCAGCGCATCTCGATGTCGTAGGGCAGGCGCGCCTGGTAGCCGCTGCCGTTGCCGCGGAGCAACACCGGTGCCAGCACCCGCAGCGCGGCGCGCAGCTCCGGCGTGAGCAGGCGCGCCGGGGGGATCGGCGACCCCGCCCCACCCGCCCGGGCTGCCTCGTCGGCGGACCCGGCGACCAGGCGGCGAACCAGGTCCAGGGGCGCGCGCGGCAGCACCATCACCTCGGGCATCTTGTCGCGGCCGACGGGGATGCTGGCCTGGCGCACCGCCTCGTCTATCGCGTCGCCGAGGCCGCCCAGCTTGTCGACCAGGCCGAGCGACTGGGCGAGCGCGCCCGTCCAGACCTGGCCACGTCCGATCTCGTCGACCTTCGCGACCGTCAGGCCACGCGACGCGCGCCCATTCGCAACCGTTTCGATGAACTGACCGTAGAGAAAGCGCATCTTCTCCATCACCATCTTCACCTCCGCCTCGCTCCACGGCCGGTAGGGCGACTGGTAGTCGGCGTGGGGGCCGCGCCGGTAGGTCTCGACGTTGAGGCCCAGCGTGTTCACCAGCTGCGCGGCGTTCACCTTGACCGCGAAGATGCCGATCGATCCGGTCACCGTGGACGGCGACGCGAAGATGGTGTCGGCGGGCGCGGCCATGTAGTAGCCGCCCGACGCGGCCATGTCGCCCATCGACACGATGACCGGCTTGCCCGCCGCGCGCACCTGGACGATCTGGCGCGCGATGACGTCGGACGCGAACGCGGAGCCGCCCGGGCTGTTGACGCGCAGGACGACCGCGCCCACCGTCGAATCGGTGCGGCACTCCTCCAGCGCCGACAGCAGCGTGTCGGAGCCGGCGACGCCGCCGATGCCGAACGGAAACTCCTGGCTGGGACCGTCGACGATGTTGCCGTCGACCATCACGACGGCCACGCGGCGGCCGGGCCAGGCGCCGGAGGCGACGGGCGCCGATTCCATGTCGAGGATGCCGACGGCGGACCGGCCCAGCGCGCCCGAGATCAGCTGCTCCAGCTGCCCCTGATCGGCGATGCCGTCGACCAGCCCGGCGGCTTGCGCCTCCGCCGGCGTGAACAGGCCCCTCTCGATCAGCTTGTGCACATCGGCGACGTCGACACGCTTGCCGATGCGCGCGCGGTCCAGCGCGATCGTGGTCACCATGCGCTTGAACACGTCGTCCAGCAGGCGGTTCTTGTTGGCGCGCACGTCGGGCGACTGCTCCGTCATCACGAACGGCTCCATCGCGCCCTTGTACGCGCCGATCCGGACCAGCTCGGCCTTGACGCCGATGCGATCCAGCGCGGTCTTGTAGAAGGTGACGGTCTGGGAGAGGCCGGTCAGCGACAGCTCGCCCGCCGGGTGCAGCACGACCGCATCGGCGGCGGCGGCCAGGTAGTACTCGCGCATCGACGCCGACGGCGCATACGCGAAGACGCGCTTGCCGTGGTCGCGCAGGAACGCCATCAGCCCCCGCAGCTCCTCGATGCGCGCGGTGCCGAGCTCGACGTTCTCGATCTTGAACAACACGGCGGCGACGGGCTTGTCCGCCGCGAGGCTGCGCACCTGGCGCACCAGCGACACGAACGCGCGATCGTCGTCGATGCCCTCCAGCGTCACGCGCACGACGTACACGGGTCCGACCAGCTCGGGACCGCGCTCGCCGGTGACGTGCACGCGGCCCGCGATGCTGCCCCCGTCGGGGCCCATGCCCGCGAACCGCCCATAGATGCCGACCGCGCCGCCCGTGCGTCCGAAATCGAGCGCCATGCCGACGCCCACCCGGCTGTCGGCGCCGCCTTCCAGCGCCAGCGGGCCGGCCGCGACCGGCACCCGCGCGCCCTCCGCGTACAGGCGCAGCCCGTCGACCAGGGTCGCCGACAGGCGCGCGCGCGGCACGAACCGCCCCCACTCGTCCGCGTTGGCGTGGGCGGCGCCGAGCGCCAGCTCGAACCGATCGGTGCCGATCGGGCGCACCGCGATCTCGGCGTTCCACAGCCGCGGCGTCGACGAGGGCTGCCAGGCGTCCTCGACGGTGACGCCCACGGCCGCGTAACGCCCGAAGCGGGCCGACAGACCGAAGTCGAACGTGTCGGTGCCCGCGAACCGCCCGCTCCAGATGTGTCCCCACGCCGCGCCGATCGCCGCCGAGCGTCCCAGGCGCAGCGCGTACGCGAGGCGCAGCGTGGTGTGGCCGTCGATGGCGAACGCGGTGCCGTCGGTCACGCCGGTCACGCCGGTCAGCCCGAAGCCGATGGCGTGTGGTCCGAAGATCGGCGCGCCCCAGTAAAGGCCGGCGCCACGGCGGTTGCGCGCCGCGGCCGCACTCCCCGACGTCCCGGTCGCGCCGACCAGCTCGAGGCTACCCCCGGGCAGCAGTCCGAGCTGGGCGGGATTGAGCTCCACGGCGGTCGCGTCGGCGTCGCCGGTTCGGTGCGCGTCGGTGATCAGCGGGCCCCGCGTCGGGCGCGTCTCCGGATCGCTCAGCTGCGCGCGCGCGGGGCGGACGAACGCGAACGACGCGCCGGCAACGACGGTGAGGAGGCCTGCCGCCCGTGCCAGGCGCCGGGACACGGGCAAACGCGATGCCTCGGGCATGGTCATCGTTCGGGCGGAGTATAGTCACTAACCATCGATGCAGAGTTGGGATAGGCCGCCGCCCGACATCGCGGTCGCAGAACTGTTCGAACGCTGGCTGCCCGATGCCTTCGCGGCGGCGGGCCATCGTGCGCCCGCCGGCGCGCCGACGGTGCGTGTCAGCATCTCCGGCGCGGGTGGTGGAACCTGGGAGATCCGCGCCCACGACACGACGCTGTCGGTCGCTCCGTCGGGCAAGGACGCGCCCGACGTCTGGATTCGGCTGTCGGTCGCCGATCTTCGGGTCGTGCTGGGGACGCCCGATCCGGATCTCCCCGTGTTGCTGCCGCCCGGCTTGTCGGCGCGCGACATGCTGCTCGCGGAGCCGAGCGACGTCGATCTCGTGCGCCAGATCTCCGGGCGGCTCGCCTTCGAGCTCGAGGGCCGGCGGCGCCGGCGCTGGACGGTCGACGTCGGCTTCGGCAAGGCGGGGGTCAGCGCGGGCCGCCCGCGCACGACCCTGCGCCTCGACGCGGCGACGTTCGAAGGCATGCGCGCCGGAACGATCGCGCCGATGCAGACGTTGCTCGAGGGTCGGCTGAAGATCGAGGGCGATCGCGGGCTGGCGATGCAGCTACTTCTGCTCGTCGGCGGTCGTTTCGGTCGTCGCTGACGGCGGCGGGCTCTTGGCCGGCTCGGGCGCGTCGCCTTCCGCCGGTTCCTCGGCGCCGGCCACCTTTTCGGCGACGCGGGCCTTGGCGCGCGGCCGCGCGGCGACTTTTTCGGCGCCGAGCTTCTTGCGCGCGCGCTCGAGCCCGCGTTTCAAGCTGTCGTCGTCGGGGTGCCCGGCCAGCGCAATCCGATACTCGTCGACCGAATCCTTGTATTCGTGCGCGGCGTACAACATATCGGCGAGCAGCGCGTGCGTCGTCTCGTCGTTGTTCAGCGCCACGCGTTCGCGCGCCCAGCGCACGGCGAGCAAGGCATCCTTGCCCTCGGTGAGCGCGGTCATGGCGCGCGCGCGCAGCGCCTCGGCCAGCGCCTCGCGCCCCTTGGCCTCGTCGTGCAGCGTGATCGCGGCCTTGTAGCGGGCGACGCCGGTCTGGATCTCGCCCCGCGCGAAGTTCGCCTCCGCCTCGGCGATGATCAGCTTCTGCGCCTTCACCGCCAGTCGTTCAGCGTCCGCGGGCGCGCCGTCGGCGCGCAGGGCGGCGAGGCGTGACTTGAGGTCGGACAGATCATCGGCATCGAGGCCGGCCGTGAACATCTTGTCGATCGCGGCATTGGCGGCGCGCACGCGCTCGGCCGTCTGCTGGGCCGCGGTCGGTGGGCCGGCGGACCCCGCGGGCGAAGGCGCCGACCCGGACTGCGCCCCGCCAGGCTGCACAGCGACGGGCGCGCTCGGCGTGGGCGTGGGCGCGGCGACCGATGTCCGCATGTTC
>Ga0111539_10002101_pt1 | contig 26616 bp, 23 predicted proteins | sample RhiMethybrSRZTD1_FD_79667 | JGI IMG/M metagenome (GOLD analysis project Ga0111539, IMG submission 79667) | Populus rhizosphere microbial communities from Tennessee, USA - Rhizosphere MetaG P. TD hybrid SRZTD1 (version 2) (version 2) | ecosystem: Host-associated > Plants > Roots > Rhizosphere >...
CCCAGGCTGCCTCGCCCCAGAAGTCGTCGACCCAGAGAAAGCCGCCCTTCTCAAAGTACAACCCTAGGGCGGCCGCTTCCTCGTTTGACATGCCGATGGTGCCGACGTCGGATGCCATCAAAAACGGGCAGTCGAAGAGGGCCTTATCAGTCAGCTCCACCAGCCAGACGTGCGGCACGTTCGGCTCGCGCCAACTGACATGCGTTTTGGTGAGCTCGGACAGTCGCAGCAGGAGGTGGCGCTGCGCCCGGGGGTAGTCCGTCCGCCAGCCGGCACCGTTGGCTTCACGACGCACGCTCGTGTAGAGCATGTGACATCCGGCGACATAGCCGTCGGGCCACTGGCGCGGCGGCGTCTCAGCCGCATCACCTTGTTCGCCCACCAGGCCGAAGCCGCCAAAGCCGCGCGGCCCGAACTGCGCGTATGTGTAGCCGGCTGACGCGATCAGGCTGCACAGGAGAACGAGCGGCACGACGCGACGATGGTGCGGCCGGCCCATCACGAACACTCTACGCCAAGGCTCGCCGACGTGCTACCGCGGCGATGATGTGTTCTTCGGCGGCCACTCACCCCAGGCGTTGCCGGATGTGGCCTCGATCGCAATCGGCCCCTACAGTGAGAATCCCGGGACGACGCCCGGCCGTGGAGGGGGTGGTGGCGGCATGTGATCCGCGGTCGTGGTGCACCGCATTTCGTTCCAGCCGATGTGTGCGGTCACGTGCTTGTAAAAGGTCGGGATCTCGCCGTCGCCCCAGTCCTCGTGAAGGATGTTGAACGTCACCGTGTCCCCGTCGATCCGGAAATCGTCGAGTGCCGCCATCGTGTACGGGTTGTCGCAGGTGCCGCACACCATGCCACGCAGTCTGTCGCCGACTTTCTTGATGATGAAGAACTGTTTCGGCGCACCGACGCCGAATCCCAGCCACACTCCGACGTCCTTCTCGGTCAACTTCGCCTTCCACGGGCCCGGTTGGATGTAGGGAAGGCCGTCCGCGCCGTCGGGGTTACGCCGCGCAGGGTTTGCAGGTATTGGTGGGCCCTTGGGCAGCACAGACACCATCGCCGGAATCGGATCAGGCCCACGCGGATCCTTGATCAGCACGCGTTCGAAGCGGCCACCGCCACGCGCGCCGCTCGTTCCGGTCACGATGAGGCGGCCCTGGTTGAACTTCGCGACCGCCTTGTCCTTGTATCGGGTGGTGCCGTTGGCGTCGACGTAAGTGACCGCGAATGTGATGCCATCTGATGCAAAGGTCCCGTCGACGAACGCGAGCGTCGTCGCGTCGGCGCAAGAGGTGCAGTAAATGCCTCTGACCGTCGTTCCCCGAATCGAGAATTCGTAGGTGTGCGCTTCGCCGCTGTCCGTCCTCCATCCACCGCGATAGTCGTCCGCGCTCTGAGCCGCGGCAGCGCGCGCGAATGTCAGGACAATGAGGAGGATGAGGAACTGTTTCATGAGTGCCTCGCGCGGTTGAGCGGCCTGGGCGTAGATTATCTGTACAAGAACCTTATGAGCGAAGCGGGACAGATCATACGATGCGCGTGGGTGCGGGCAGGCGATTCCCTGATGCTCGACTACCACGATCGGGAGTGGGGTCTTCCCGTCCACGACGATCGCACGCATTTCGAGTTCCTCGTGCTCGAGGCGGCACAGGCCGGACTCAGCTGGGCCATCGTGCTCAAGAAACGCGAAGGATACCGGCGCGCGTTCAGCCAATTCGATCCACAGCGCGTGGCGCGCTTCACGAAGCCGCGGATCGAACGGCTGATCGCAAATCCCGCCATCATCCGCAACCGGTTGAAGATTGAAGCCGCTGTGCGCAACGCGCGTGCGTTTCTCGCCGTGCAGGAGGAGTTCGGCAGCTTCGACAGCTATTGCTGGCGGTTCGTCAACGGGCAGCCGCGTGTGAATCGCCGCAAGACGATGAAGGAGATTCCCGCCACGTCAAAGGAGTCGGACGCATTCAGCAAGGACCTCAAGCGCCGGGGCTTCGCCTTCGTCGGGTCAACTGTGATGTATGCGCACATGCAGGCAGTCGGCATGGTCAACGATCATCTCGTCGACTGCTTCCGCTACCGGGACGTCACGCGCGCGCGCGCTCGTCGCCGCTGACGTGCTGTTGGGTCAGGACTGGGCCTTCCGGCGAGCGGCCCAGTACTTCTTCATGCGCGCGCTGACGGCCTTCTTCTGGGCAGCGGTCATCGGTTTCCGCCGGCGACGTCTTGCGGGCCCGGCCGCGCGCCTCTGGCTCGTGCCGCCGCGGAGGTCGGGAAAGGCTCGATAGATTTGCGCGAGTTCCGCTTCGAGTTCCGCAGCGCGGGCTTGAGCCCCCTGTCTGGCGTACTCGCGAATGTCGAATTTAGGCAAGGTCTGCGCTCCCGTCGGATTAATCAGGATTAAAGAAATAACATGAGCTGACACAGGCTGACACAACAGTCCAGTGTGCACAGCGATGATCCGCGTAGGTTTAGTGCAATGGGCCGACAGCATCATATCTTGGAGTGATTCAAAGATCTGATAGGCTAGCAGGGTGTCCCTCTCCGCGGCGGAGCTCCTCCGACAACACGGCATCCAGGTCACAGCGCAGCGAATAGCCGTCTTGCGGGCAGTATCGAATCATCCGCACGTCACGGCTGATTCAGTGGCGGAGGCGGTGCGGAGCGAGATCGGAGCGATCTCCCTCCAGTCGGTCTACGACGCGCTCAGTGTCCTGGTAGAGGCGCGTCTCATCCGGCGCATTCAGCCCGCGGGTTCACCCACGCGGTTCGAAGATCGCGTCGGTGACAACCATCACCATCTGATCTGCCGGACGTGCGGACAAATGATCGATATCGACTGCGCGGTCGGCTCCGCGCCCTGTCTTACGGCCGCCGACGACAAGGGATATCAGATCGACGAGGCCGAAGTCGTCTACTGGGGTCGCTGCCCGGAGTGCCTCGCCAAGGATCTTCCACGGCATCCCTGAAGGGATGTCCTACGCAGGACTCCGAACTACCAACTACGGAACTACGAACTACGAACTGAGCAGAGGTCAACGTAGCAATGGCAAACGAAAGCAAGTGTCCGTTCTCCGCCGTCGCCCACAGCGGCAGATCCAACCGCGACTGGTGGCCGAGTCAGTTGAACCTGAACGCCCTCCACACGAGACACCCGGCCGGCGATCCGATGGGCGGGACGTTCAACTACGCCGAAGAATTCAAGTCTCTCGATCTCGCTGCCGTGAAGAAGGACATCGCTGCGGTGATGACGGACTCGCAGGACTGGTGGCCGGCAGACTTCGGCCACTACGGTCCGCTCTTCATCCGCATGGCCTGGCACGCCGCCGGCACCTACCGCATCCACGACGGTCGCGGCGGTGCCGGCTCGGGGCAGCTGCGCTTTGCGCCCCTCGGCAGCTGGCCGGACAACGCCAACCTCGATAAGGCCCGCCGGCTGCTGTGGCCGATCAAGCAGAAGTACGGCAGGAAGATCTCATGGGCCGACCTGATGGTGCTCACCGGCAACGTCGCTCTGGAGTCGATGGGCTTCAAAACCCTTGGTTTTGCGGGCGGCCGCAAGGACGTCTGGGAACCGGAGCACGTCAACTGGGGATCCGAGGCGACGTGGCTCGGCGACGAGCGCTACAGCGGCGAGCGCCAGCTGGCGAATCCGTTCGGGGCGGTGCAGATGGGTCTCATTTACGTGAACCCGGAAGGCCCGAATGGCAACCCCGATCCGGTGGCGGCGGCACGCGACATCCGCGAGACCTTCCGCCGCATGGCGATGAACGACGAAGAGACGGTCGCCTTGATTGCCGGCGGACACACCTTCGGCAAGACGCACGGTGCCGCACCCGCCGTACCGCACGTCGGCCCGGAACCGGAGGGTGGCAATCTCGAGGAGCAGGGCTTCGGCTGGAAGAGCAACTACCAGACCGGCGTCGGCGCGCACGCGACGACGAGCGGACTCGAAGTCACCTGGACGACGACGCCGACGAAGTGGAGCCACGACTTCTTCAAGCACCTGTTCGAGTACGAGTGGGAGCTGACCGAAAGCCCGGCCGGTGCCAAGCAGTGGAAGCCGAAGAACGGCGCCGGTGAAGGCACGGTACCGGCCGCACACGACAAGTCGAAGAAAATCGCGCCGAACATGCTGACGACGGACCTGTCGCTGCGGTTCGATCCGGTCTACGAGAAGATCTCGCGGCGCTTCTATCAGAACCCGCAGGAGTTCGCCGACGCGTTCGCCAGGGCGTGGTTCAAGCTGACGCACCGCGACATGGGTCCGATCTCGCGCTACCTCGGTCCTGAGGTTCCGAAGGAGCCGCAGTTGTGGCAGGACCCGGTTCCTCCGGTCAACCACGAGCTGATCGACGCGAAGGATGTCGCCACGCTGAAGAGCAAGGTTCTCGCGTCGGGTTTGTCCGTCCCGCAACTGGTCTCGACGGCCTGGGCGTCCGCTTCGTCGTTCCGTGGCACCGACAAGCGCGGTGGCGCCAACGGCGCACGCATCCGTCTGGCGCCGCAGAAGGATTGGGCAGTCAACAACCCACCGGAGCTGGCGAAGGTGCTGAAGACCCTCGAGGGGATTCAGAAGGAGTTCAACGACGCGCAGAAGGACGGGAAGAAGAAGGTCTCGCTCGCCGATCTGATCGTGCTCGCCGGCTGCGCAGCTGTTGAAAAGGCGGCGAAAGACGGTGGGCACCCGGTGCAGGTGCCGTTCACGCCAGGCCGCACCGACGCCTCTCAGGAGCAGACGGACGTCGAATCGTTCGCCGTGCTCGAGCCGGATGCGGATGGCTTCCGCAACTACATCGGCGAAGGTCACGAGGTGCCCGCCGAGCATCTGCTGATCGAGCGGGCGTTCAGACTGACGCTCAGCGCGCCGGAGATGGCCGTGCTCGTCGGTGGCCTGCGCGTGCTCGGCGCCAACGCCGGACAGTCGAAGTTCGGCGTCTTCACCAGCAAGCCCGGGACGTTGACGAACGACTTCTTCGTCAACCTCCTCGACATGAACACGTCGTGGAAGCCGACGTCCGACGCTGCGGATACCTTCGAAGGCCGCCATCGGAAGACCGACAAGGTGGCGTGGACCGGCAGCCGCGTCGATCTCGTCTTCGGCTCGAACTCCGAGTTGCGCGCGCTCGCCGAGGTCTACGCCAGCAACGATGCGAAGGAGAAGTTCGTGCGCGATTTCGTGGCGGCGTGGAACAAGGTGATGAATCTCGATCGCTTCGACATCGCCGATCCCGACGCACAGGCAGCAGGTCGGCCTGATCTTGCCGTTGCTGTCTGAGGCCTAAGGCCTAAGGCCCAAGAATGCCGCAGGTCTCGCCGAACGTGGTTCGGCGCGGCCTGCCATGATCCCGGCGCCGTTCTTTCGAACGAAAACCGTCATTCGACGCCGGAAACTTGGATCTCTTGTCGCGTGGATGGCGCCCAACAGGCATCCGTCCTGCGCATCATCGTGCGGTCCTGTCCGGCTCGGGCATGGCACCCGGATTGTAATTTCCGGCCTTCGTGTTCCTCAGTGAGCCGAAGGAGACAACGATGAAGGCATTGGCCCTCGCCCTCGCGCTGGTCGCTGTGCCGATGACAGCGCGCGCAGCCGACCCGTTTGTCGGGACCTACAAACTGAACCCCGCGAAATCGGCGACGACCGGCGGCCAGATGCCCGCGGAGCTGAGGCTGACGATCGCTGAAGACGCGGGGAATCTGCTCATTTCGACGTCTGGGAAAACCGCAACGGGAACGCCGATTTCAGCGGCGGTCCTCGTGCTCCCGAAGATCGGCGGGAAGATCACGGCCCCGCAAGGAGAGCGCAGCTACGACTCGGCGGTCGTGACCAGAAACAATGTGAATACCATCGACATGCGTGCGTTGCAGAACGGCAAGGAACGGACGCGTGTGAAGCTGGCGCTCAGTCGAGACGGAAAGACGCTGACCCGCTCGTTCACGTCCACGAACGCACAGGGCCGCGCTGTGACCGGTACCTCTGTGCTCGAGCGGGAGTTCTAGCGCTTCTGAAAACGACGCTTCTGGCGTTGTCCTGGCGTTGCTCGTTCAGCGGCGTGCCGCTCGATGAATCGCGCGGAGAGTATCGATCGTGTCGGCGTCGGATGCCAACTTGTCGGGGCGATACCCCTTGACCCGTGCGAAGCGCAGTGCGAGCCCCCCAGGGTAGTGCGGACTCTCCTGCAATTCGTTGAACGCAATCTCGACAACCAGTTCGGGCCGCAGATAGACAGCGTGCTGGTCACGTGACGCTTCCAGCTCGAGAAATTTCGTCGTCTGCCACGCCAGCATCTCGTCGGTCAGTCCTTTGAAGGTCTTGCCCAGCATCACGAACCCGCCGCTCTCCGGATCGCGGGCACCCAGGTGCAGGTTGCTGAGCATTCCTTGGCGTCGGCCGTGGCCCCATTCCGCGGCAAGGACAACCAGATCAAGCGTGCGCGCGACCTTCACCTTCATCCAGCCACGGCCGCGGCGGCCGGCGGAGTAGCCGGAGCCGAGTGCTTTCGCCATCAGACCCTCGTGACCGCGTTCGAGGGTGTCCGCGAGAAACTGCTTCGCCTCCTCGCGCGTCGGCCTGATCAGGCCCGGCACGGCGAATGTGGGCACAATCGACTTGAGGCGCGCCATGCGCGCGGCCTGTGGGTGATCGAGAAGCGACTCGCCATCCGCGTAGAGCACGTCGAAGAAGAACGGCGTCAGCGGATACTCCACGCGGAGGCGATCGATGTCCAGCCGTCGCCCGAATCGCTGCATGGTCGTCTGAAAGGGGTGCGGCGAGCCGTTGGTGCGGAGTGCGATGACCTCGCCGTCCAAAATGGCTTGCTCGACCGGCAGCGTGCGGCAGGCCTCGATGACTTCCGGCACCGCGAGCGACACGTCGCGCAGGTTGCGCGTGAAGACTCTGACCTCACTGCCGCTCTTGTGCACCTGGATGCGCGCCCCATCCAGCTTCCACTCGAGGGCGAGGTCCGGGCCAAGTGCGTCAAAAGCGGCATCGAGGTTCTCTGCGGACTGCGCCAGCATCGGCTGGACCGGCTGGAAGATCTGGACGCTGAAACGAGACAGCCCCGGCAGGCCGTCGACGAGCGCGGCGTGAGCGACTGGCGCGAGGGCCCCGGCGGTCATCGCCGCACGGCGAATTGTGGGTGACGGGATGCCGCTGGCCGTGGCTACCGCTTCGAGCAGCACGCCTTCAAGGGCACCCTGCCTCAGCTCGCCAATCAGGAGGCGCAGAAGAAAGTCCTGCTCCGACGACGTCGCCCGCTGCATGAGGGCGCGCAGCAGCTGTTGACGCAACGCCGTTGAGCCGGCACCGGTCGTTACGGCAATGCGCGCGAACGTCTCATCGACTTCGGCAAGCGACAGGGTCCCGACGTCGACATCGCTCGGCTGCCTCGCCGCCCAGATCGCCGCCGGGCCAAGCCCGATCCGCCCCTGTCGCAGTTCACCGGATAGAAACGCGATCGCGACGTCCACTTCCTGCGGCGCCAGACGGCGAAGGAGGTCGGCGAGGTGAGCAGTTTTCGCCAGACGAGCGCCGGCCCCCGCTACCGCACTGCTGGTCCGGACGATCTCCTCGAGGCGCATGATCGATGATCCCCATTGCTCGGCTTGCGCCTGTGCTCAGGCATTGGCACCTGGATTGTAGCGTTCGGCCCTCATGCTCCGAAGTGAGCAAGGAGGAAGTTCGATGAAGGCATTGGCCCTTGCGGTTGTGCTGGCGACCGTGCCGTCGGTAGCCCGCGCCGCCGACCCGTTTGTCGGCACCTACAAAATGAACGCCGCAAAATCAGCGACGTCGGGGGGACAGGTGCCAGCGGAACTGACGCTGACAATCTCGGAAGAGGGAAGCAATCTGCTGATCGCGACGTCCGGAAAGACGGCAGATGGATCGGCGATTACTGCAGATGTGCTGACGCTCCCGAAGGCTGGTGGAACGATCAAAGCCCCGGAGAGCCAGCAGAATTACGACTCGACGATCGTGAGCCGAAAGGACCCGAATACGATCGACGTGGTGGCGATGCAGAAGGGCAAAGAGCGGACGCGCGTGAAGTTTGCTCTCAGTCGGGACGGAAAAACGCTGACACGCTCCTTCACGTCCACGAACGCACAGGGTAAACCCGTCAATGGAACCTCGGTGCTGGAACGTGAATAGTCACAGTATGATGCCGTCGTGCCGTGAGGGCGGCCGACGGTCCGCGTAAAGGGTTCAACCTCCCCTCGTTCCTCCGGTCGTCGATCTGAACCTTCGTTCCTCGCCCTCTCTGCGGACAGCGGGCCGCTGGAGGGGTGTGCCCTTCTGCAGGAAGGAAGGTTTGCCGTGGCCGACAACACGCACGATCTGCGTCCGCTTCCCGATAATCCCGACCTGGAATGGCTGCGCAAGGAGGCCAAACGCCGCTTGCGCGCCTTGCAGGCCACCAACCCGGATGCCCGACTCGCCGACGCGCAGTTCGATCTGGCGAAACAGTACGGATTCCCAAGCTGGCGCGCGTTGAAGTCGCACATCGACGGTCTGACGTTCGCTCCTCTCGTGGCCTCAGCGCTGGGGCAGGCGGAGCAGTCGCCGCCTCCGGTCAAGGCCGCCGCCCTCCTGAGCCTCTCGCGCATCGTCAGCGCCAGCGACCGCGCCGAGGGGATGCGTCTGCTCGAACGCGGGATAGCGCTGGCGTACACGCTGCGCGATCCGACACGTCTCGTACTGCTCTCCGAGGCGTTCACGGCCGCAGCGATGCTGTCGCCGGACCACGCTTTTCGCCTGCTGCCGGAAATCAAAGACGTGCAGCTCGTGCACATGAATGTGGCGCTCTACCGGATGATGGAACACGGGCATCACGACGCCGCGATTCGATACCTGCTCAGCGCCGCGGAGGGGCCCGAATTTCCATTCGATTCAATCGATCAGGCCGTGCATGCCACTGCGGACATCGAAACGCAGCGCGCGCTGCTGCGCAAAGCATTGCGGGCCTTTCGCCACGTCATCGCCGGGGCCTCAACGCTGCCGCACATGTTCGAGTTCCTGAGGCTGTTCAATGACCACTGGCGGACGCTACCCGCGGAGGAAGCTACTGCGGTGGTGCGCGAGCTGGCCGCGGCGATCGTCGCAGTGCCCAACGACACACGCGGCACCTATTCCGTCCAGGACGTGCGCTTCACGTCAACGCGACAGCATTCGCTGTTCCTCCTGTCCGGCCCATGTCGTCATCTCGACCCGCAGCTGGCGGACAGGCTCGCAGCCGAATACCCGCAGCTGGCAAAGGCGATCGCACGGTATCCGAACGGACCGGAGTCGAGATACGACGTCCGACCACAGCCACCTGCTGAGAGCGCGCCACCCGAATTTCAGCCGGAGCCGGATCTCGAACAGCTCGCTGCGATGGACTATTTGTCGCTCGACGAGGCGTGGGTACCGGTGGCGAACGAATTGCGCACCGGCTTCGAGCGGTCCTTCGCTATCGCACTCCACTCCTACGCGATCGACACCAACCGCAAGCGACCGAATACCGCGCCACCGCACTGCTGGCCGTCGGCGCACAACTTCCGCAGCATCCTGTATAAGGCCGGCCAGTACGAGGGGCATGCCGCGATCCGTCACCTCGACCGCGTCCCCGATCCTGCGCTGCGGTTGTTCGCGCAGATCGAGCTGGCCGCGGCGGTCGCGGGTATACAGCAACTTGGCAGCACGATCCTGAATCGGGCGCCCGAGCATCTCGGCGCGTCCGCAGTCGCGGGATCCAGACTTCGACGGGACCCGCCCTACGCTGAGGCGGGTGTCGAGAACGAGCCCGTTCTGCCGATGCCCGCTCCGTTTCAGGGGAAGCCCGATGTGCCGCCGTCCTCTGAGGTGCGGATCTCGCCGAGTCGTCACGATCGTGCGGTCCTGCCCACGGGGGGACGTGATGCTGACTTCTGGGTGATCGAAGGCGCCCGGCTGCGACCAGTTCTTGCGGAGCTGTTCGAGATGTCCCCGGTGCGCATCGTGCTGCCCGGCGCGCTCGAGGATGCCCGTTACGACTTCACTCTCGTGCTGCCGCGCGAAGAATCGCGCGAGGTGCTCTTCGAGACGATGCGGGCCGGGGTCGAGAAACACTTCAAGGTCGCGCGACGACGGCGAACGGTCGACGTGCAGATCGTCACGGCTGCACGCGGTGTCCAGGCGTACGAAGTGCTCGGTGGCGGCGAGGGCTCTGACGTGTGGCCAAGTGTGTCGGGAGGCTCGTTCGAGTGTGCGTCGCAGTCGTCCGCAGCATCGGCGGCGGACTTCGATGCAATGGAGATTGCTGCGCTGATGGATCTCAGTGCGATTCCCCCAGCCGGTCATCGAGTCGAAGACGATGTGCGCAGGGTCCACGATCGTTACCTGAGAACGATGGGCGCCGGGACGTTGCGCGGAATCGACGACTCGCTGACGATGACCGACCTGTGTCTGGCGCTCGAAGCGTCGTCCAAGCGGATCTTTGTGGACGAGACCGGCACCGCAGCTACGTACCGCATCAACCTCCACGCCGGCGCGTCCGCTTCGGACGCGTTCCTGACGGTGTTGTGCGACGAGCTCGGGCTGACGGTCACGCCAGGACGACGAGAAATCGAGATGCTGGTGGTCGAAGGCACCGCCTGACATTTCCGTGACAACCTCGACCCCGCTGGCGAGCCTAGAATACCCGGCGTGACTTCTGCGGATCACCGGCGACGGTCGCGTCGGATCGCGCTCCTGCTCTCCGTCATTCTGATCCCGACGGCCGCCGTGATCCTGCTCGTCGTTCGTGTCGTCCGGCAGGAAAGCGAACTGGCCGAGCGGCGCGCGGCAGAGCAGCGGCGCGAAGCGCTCGATCAGCTGCGGCGTGAGCTGACCGCCCGCCTGCAGGCCCTGCGTCTCGGCGAGGTCAACCGGATCATCGGCGACACGGGCCGACGCATTCCGCCGGAATCGCCGATCGTCTTTGTTGCCCCGCTGGTGCAGGACCGTATGGTCCCGCCCTGGTACAGGGAGCAAACGACTCCACGTGCGGCAGCGGCGTTCGTGCGCGCGCAACTCGATGGCGAAGCACAGGAATTCCGGGAGAACGACGCCGCCGCGGCGGTCGTATCCTATCGGCGCGCACACGACAACGCGCGCTCGCCGCGCGAGCGCTGTTCCGCGGGCGTATCGCTTGGCCGCAGTTATCTGAAAGCCGGAATGGCGGCAGCGGCGCAAAGCTCCGATCGCGCCGTGGTGCACGAGTGCGGCGACGTTGAGGACGCGGACGGAGTCCCGCTGGCTCTGTACGCCGCAGAACGGCTGCTCGCAACCGGCCGCAACGACCAGGATGTGACGGAGTACGTGTTGCGTCGCGCGAGCCCGTCCGAATCTGGATGCGCGGACGGTTCCGCCTTCGCCGAGGCTCCCGGCTTCGCTGAAGCTGCGGTGGACGACACGACGGACAGGTGCAGTCGGTGGCGCTCGCCGAACGAAGCGTTCCTGCTGCAGTCGCTGTTACGAAGGATTGCGACTCCCGCCACTGCCGAATTGCTGCGCGCCCTTGCCATCGAGATTCGCAACGGCGAGCAGATTTCGGCGCTGATCGAAGATCCGCACGATTGGCTCGGGAAGCTGCAGCAGGCGTCGCGCCTGGCGCCCGGCGACCTGGCCTGGCTGGGTTACGGCGACGAGCCGTGGCTGCTGACGCTGGTGTCACCGACATCCTTCGCAACGCCCGTCGTCATGGCGGTGTCGTCCCGGCGCATCGTTCCCGCGGACGTCACACTGCGCGTCACGGCGGCGACGGACAGCGTGCCCCTCGGCGACGGATTCGTCGATCTGCGGGTGGAATGGCCGCCGGGTCGGTTCGTGGCCGCGCCCGTGTTGCCGGGGATGCTCTACGCCTCGATGCTGCTGTTCGTGCTCGGGTCCGCGCTGTTCGCCGGCTACCTGCTGCTCCGCGACGTGCATCGCGAAACGGAGACGGCCGCCATGCGGTCGCATTTCGTGGCCAGCGTGTCCCATGAACTGAAGACGCCGTTGACTTCGATCCGCGCGCACGCGGAGACCCTGCTGATGGGACGCGCCGGAAGTCCGGACACCACCTCCGACTACCTGCGAACGATCGTCAGCGAGAGCGAACGTCTGACCCGTCTCGTCGACAGCGTGCTGGACTTTTCCCGCATCGAACAGGGGCGTAAGGCCTATCACCTGCAGCAGACGTCACTCGACGAAGTGGTCCAGTCGGCCGCAAGGGCGATGGAACACCCGCTCTCCCAACTCGGCTTCACGCTGACGATCTCGAGCGACGGTACGGCGCCGGTCGTCGGTGCGGATCCAGAAGCGTTGACACAGGCGATTCTCAATCTGCTTGGCAACGCGATGAAGTATTCGGGCGACGCGCGCATCATCGAAGTCCGCACCGGCACTCGAAACGACGAGGCGTTCGTTGACATCGTCGATCATGGAATCGGCATCGCGCTCGAGGATCAGCCGCGCATTTTCGAGCGCTTTCACCGCGTCCAGTCCGTCGAGACGACTGGCATTGCAGGAACAGGACTGGGGTTGACGCTCGCGCTGCACGTGGTTGAAGCGCATCGCGGACACATTGCCGTCAGCAGCGATCCTGGCCGCGGCAGCACTTTTTCGGTGCGGATTCCGCTGCAGGCACAGGCATGACCAAGGTCCTCGTCGTCGAAGACGATCCCGGCATTCTGCGAACGGTCGCCGACAATCTGCGATTCGAGCAGTACGAGGTCGTCACTGCAACAGACGGCGAAACAGCGTACGCGCTGCACCAGAAGGAGCAACCGGACCTGATCGTCCTCGACCTGATGCTGCCGCGCATGAGCGGCCTCGAGTTCTGCCGGAAGCTGCGGACGCAAGGCGTGCACGTTCCCGTACTGATGCTGACCGCACGCAGCCAGGAGGCGGATCGCGTCCGCGGACTGGATCTGGGTGGCGACGACTACGTGACGAAACCGTTCTCGGTCCCCGAGCTGATGGCGCGCGTCCGCGCGCTGCTCCGTCGCGCGGTGTCGGTCGCCGACGCTCCCGCAGCGCTCAGGTTCGGGCAGGTGGAGATCGACTTCGAACGATACGCGGCCCTGCGCCACGGACGGCCGGTGGAGATGACGCGGAAGGAATTCGCGCTGCTCCGATTCCTCGTGGCACGCAAGAACACGGTGGTGACGCGGGACGAAATCCTGAACAAGGTGTGGGGCTTCGAGTCGTTCCCTGTGACGAGGACCGTTGACAACCATATCGCCAACCTCCGCGCCAAGCTGGAAGCGAATCCGGCGCATCCGGCGCACATTCAGACGGTGCACGGCGTCGGCTACAAGTTCGTTCCGGACGGGGACGCATGAGAAGGCGGCACCTGGTCCCCGTTGTGCTGCTCGCGCTGATGATGTCGATCGGCCTGTCGGCACAGAGTGCGCAGGAGCTGTATCAGCGCGGCCTCGTGCAGGAACACGCCAAGGGCGAGCTGAAGCAAGCCATCGCCTTATACCAGCAGGCGGCGAAGACAGCAGGGAAGGAACGCGCGCTGGCGGCGAGAGCACTGGTGCGGATGGGCGGGTCTCAGGAGAAGCTCGGAGCCGCCGCGGACGCAGAACAGACGTACGCCGAATTGCTGCGTATGTATCCCGAGCAGCGAGCGGAGGTCGCCGTTGCGCAGGAGCGAGTGAAGGCGTTGCGCCGGGCGTCGACTGCGGGCTCGGAGGGGGCAGTGCGTCCCGTGCAGCGCGTGGCAGACACCGAACTGGCTGCTCGCCTCGCCACATTCATCTGGAGTGACGCGCCCGATGCGGCCCTGCTCGAGGCTGCCCGGCGCGGTGATCTCCACGATCCGCTGGCGCTGAACCGCCAGATCGTCCGCATGCTGCGCGATTCCCGGTCCGCCGGGCTGTTGGACAACTTCTTCGCGAAGTGGCTGTCACTGGACCGATTAAAGAACGCCCGTCCCGACCCCTCCCTCTTCCCGCAAGTAGACGCGGAGCTTCTCGCGGCGATGGACACCGAGACGCGACTCTTTTTGCAGAGCCAGCTGCGGGGCGACCGCGACGCATTGGAGCTGTGGACGGCGCCCTACACCTACGTCAACGAGCGTCTGGCGCGCCACTACGGAATGTCCGGCGTCAGCGGCACGGAGTTCAGACGTGTCGCCTGGCCGACGCCGAACCGCGCCGGCCTCCTTGGTCAGGCTGGCCCGTTGACGCTGCTGTCGATGGAGTCACGCACCTCTCCGACCGCCCGCGGCATGTACGTGCTGAATCGTTTCTTCGGGATCGACGTGCCGCCGCCGCCGGCGAATATCCCGCCGCTGCCGGAGCGGGCCGGCAATCCGGCGACGATGCGCGATCGCATGTTGCTGCACAGGACCACTCCACGGTGTGCGAGCTGTCACGCGATGTTCGACCCATTTGGGTTTGCGCTCGAGAACTTCGATGCCACCGGCGCCTGGCGGACGACGGATGGTGGAGCACCGGTCAATGCGTCCGGCACGTTCGCTGACGGGACGCGCTTTAACGGACCCGCCGAACTTCGCGCCGGGCTGGTGAAGAGCCGGCATGTCTATTACGCCAATGTGACGCAACTGCTGATGGCCTACGCGCTCAACCGCAAGGGCAAGGCGGGCCGCGTGTATGACTATGAAATGCCCGCACTGCGGAAGATCGTCCGCGACGCATCGGCAAACGGTTATCGCTGGTCGTGGATCATTGCCGGAATCGCCACGAGCGAGCCGTTTCAGATGAAAGAGGTTGTCCCCTGAAATTACAAAAACATTGCATCGGGGAGACAGGTCTGTGAATTCTCGCGCGTTGTCGCCGCGGTATGGTCAGGCCCATGCGCATCGTCTCAATGACGGGAATCCTCGTTTGCGTCCTGGCCTTCGCTCTGTCCCCCGTACGAGCGGATCAACCCCCGCCGCAGCCGTTTGCCGCTGCGGACGAGAGAACACAGGCCGTCGTTAATACGTACTGCGCCGGTTGCCACAACGGCGTCATGCGGTCGCCGTCCGCAGCTTTACTCGACTATCTCGATCCAGCGCGTATCTCTGCCAGTCCAGACGCATGGACCCGCGCCTATCGCCAGATTCAGGCCGGGACGATGCCGCCGGTCGGCGCGCCGCGTCCTGACCGGGCAGCATCCAACGCGATTCTGGCATCGATCGAAAGCGCACTCGGCGCGAACGCGACACCGCCGGCCGACGCCACCAGCCAGGAGATCGCCGGCCGCCTGGCGCGGATCCTGTGGAACAGCGCGCCCGATGCGGCGCTGCTGGACGATGCGCAGGCGAACAGGCTGACGAATTCCGCCACGCTCGAGGGTCAGGTGACGCGGATGCTCAACGACGACCGCGCGCGTGCGTTCGTGACGCAGTTCTTTGTCCCGTGGTTGGGCCTCGATCGGCTCGAGCAGGCCGATCCGGACAGGACGCACTTTCCGGATTACGAGGTCTCGTTGCGCGATTCGATGATCAACGAGACCGAACTCTTCCTTCTCAGTCAACTACGCGAGAACCGCGATCCGATCGAGCTCTGGAGCGCGAACTATACGTTTTTGAACGAGCAGCTCGCGCGTCATTACGGCGTGACGGGCGTCACCGGCGCGCGATTTCGTCGTGTGACGCTGGCGACGGAGGCACGGTTCGGCCTGCTCGGGCAGGGAAGCGTGCTCATGGCGACCTCGCGGCATAACCATGGCCCGGACGCCGGCTACACCTCACCCGCCGCACGGGCAGTGTGGGTTCGTCTGCACTTCCTGGGAGCCGTCGCGCCGCGACCATTTCCCAAGGCGCCGCCAGTAAAACCGGAATTGCCGATCACGCCGCAGACGCGCACGCTGCCCGCCGACCCGTGCGCGAACTGCCACCGGAATTTCTTCCCGCTCGGCTACGCGCTGGAGAACTTCGACCCGATCGGCCGCTGGCGAACCCACGACCAGATTGGACCGGTTGACGCCTCGGGCGCCTTCGTGGACGGCGCGCCGACGAACGGCGTCGTCGAGCTCCGCAACGTCCTCCTGCAACGCCCCGACGCGTTTCGCACGACCATCACCGAACAGCTGCTGGCCTACGCCGCGCAGCGGCCTGTCAAGGCCGCGGGCATGACCCCTGACACGCTCGTGAACGCACGGCGGATCCTGCGCAGCCTGAAGACGCCGCGCTGGTCGTCAATCATCGCGGCGATTGTCAGCGCGAAACCGTCCGAACTGTAGATCCCGGGGAGGGTCGCTTGCGAGAGACGGTGGTGCACGTCTACGAACAGTCGCGGCGACAGCTGCGCGCGGTGGCAGCACGTTACGTCGGTGACGAGGCCGAGGACGTGGTGCAGGACGCCTTTCTCAACGCGCTCCGTGCCGGCCATGCCTTTCGCGGGGACGCGGCGCCGTTGACATGGCTTCATCGGATCGTCGTCAATGAGTCCATCAATCATTGCCGCAGGCGCAGTCGACGGGAGTACAGGCATGCCCGGCATGCGCATCATTCGACAGTCGCAAAGGCGAGGGGAGAGGAAGCAGTCGCGATACGGACAGCGCTGCGACAATTGACGTCCGAGCAATGCGAAGTGTTCGTCCTCTACGACGTGCTCGGACACACGCACGATGAGATCGCACGACGTCTGGCGATTCCGCTCGGAACCTCGAAAAGCCGCCTGTTCGACGCTCGCCGGCGTTTGCGAAAGGCGCTCTCGTAATCCACGAAGGAACGTGGGATCTGCGGCGGTGGTATCGGGAAAACCGCTACTTCGTTAGGGACAACGCCTGGCATGTAGCTTGGGATCGCGCGCTCTGCCGCCCTATGAGCTGGAGCCGCCGATACGCCAGCAAAAGCTACCTGCTCTCAGCGATCTGGACGGCGCCGGTCATTGCGCTGGCGCTGGAGCAGCTGACGCTCAGAATCGCCTACGTCTACCAGCTCGACTACGGCTGGATTCCGGGTTTCATCTATGACCGGGAAGGAACGATCGCACTCACCGATTACAACATCTCCGCGTCAATCGCCTTCGTCGTCTTTACGTTCGGCTCGATGATTGTGGCGATTCAGCTGGCAAGCGCCCAGTTGAGCCCCCGGATCATCGCGACGATGCTGCTGCGTGACCGGGCGATCCGCTGGTCGGTCGGCTTGTTCGCCTACGCGCTGCTGCTGTCCATCGGGGTGAAGAGCAGAGTCGACACGGTCCCGCGATTCCTTGTCAGCCTGGTGGGAATCCTCGCCCTGGCCAGCGTGATCGTGTTCATGTTCCTGATCGATCACGCCGCGCGGCTGCTGCGTCCCGTCAACATCGTGTGGCGCCTGGCCAAACAGGGGCTCGTGGTGATCGACGATGTCTATCCCGACGCGCTGCCGACGGCAGCGCGTGCGACGCAGGCGCGGGAGCAGCATGGCGCAACGCAACGAACGATCGTCCATGACGGCGGGTCCGCGATCGTGATTGCCGTCAACCTCAGGGCGATAGTGGCGGAAGCGACGCGGGCGGACACCATGATCGAAATCGAGCCGCACGTCGGCGATTTCGTCTCCCGCAACGATCCGCTGTTCCGGCTGCGCGGCCAGGCGAGCGGAATCAACGAGCGACGTCTGCAACAACAGGTCGCCTTCGGGCGCGAGCGGACGATCGAGCAGGATTCGACGTTCGCCTTTCGCGTCATCGTCGACATCGCCATCAAAGCGTTGTCGCCGGCGATCAACGACCCGACCACCGCCGTGATCGCCATCGATCAGCTGCAACGGCTGTTGGGTGTGATCGGCACGCGCGACCTCGGGAATGAGTGGATTGTGGACTCGGAGGGGCGGGTGCGAGTCTTCTTTCCGACACCCGACTGGAATGATTTCGTCGATCTCGCCTTCAGCGAGATCCGCCAGTACGGCGCCGGTAACTTTCAGATTGCGCGTCGTGTGCGTGCCACGCTGGAGACGTTGATGCAGACGCTGCCGGCTCCGCGCATTCCGGCGCTCCGGCAGCAGCTCGAGCTGCTCGATCGTGCTGTCGAGCGCTGCTATCTCTTTCCGGAAGATGTGGCGCTGGCCCGCGTTCCAGATTCGCAGGGTCTGGGAGGAGCGGCCGGTACCTGCATCATGTAGCCGTCGGCGCCGGAGGAAGAGCTACGGGCCGATCAGTCCGAGCCTTATGGCCTGCTGCACCAGCTCGGCGTTGGTCTTGACGCGCAGCAGCTCCATGATTCGGTACTTGTGGAATTCGACAGTTCGGGGGCTGATCGAGAGCAGCGCCGCGACCTCTTTCATGGACTTTCCTTCAGCCAGCAACTGCAGCACCTCGCGTTCGCGCGGACTCAAGTCTCGATCGGTCGCCTGGCCGAGCCGGGCAGTTGCCGCCCCGTCCTCCATGGCCCTGGCGATCGACGGCGACACGTAGGACCGTCCCCGTAGCGCCTCGCGAATCGCCGTCGTCAGCTCCGACGCCGCCGAATCCTTGAGCAGGTATCCCGATGCCCTGCGTCGGAACGCCTCAGACGCGAGGCGCGGGTCGCGGTTCTGCGTGAGGTAGATCACCTTGACCGCTGGACGCAGCTTCTTGAGCTGCTCGCCCGCGTCGAGGCCGTTGAGGAGCGGCATGCCGATGTCCACCACCACAACGTCTGGCAGGAGATCGCCCGCGGCCTGCAGCAACGCTCGACCGTCGGCGACGGTGCCGACGACGTCGAATTCTGCGCTCAGCAGATGCTCGAGTGCCTGGGCAATCAGAGTGTGATCGTCGGCAAGGAGAATCCGCGGCCGGCTCATGGCCAATTGTGGCCTCCGACGGCTGCTGCGCACCCAGGAGATTTGGTGAGGTCCCGTGGATCGAGGCAATGCGGATCCCTCGTTGCGACGTCCGACGTGATGCGCTGTCGTCGAGTCTGATCACGACAACCGTGCGGTCGTCATCCCAGTCGGCGGCGCCATCGGGACCTCGGCCGGTGAGTGCCTGCGTCATCACCCAGCGGCACAACTCGGCGGCCGAGAGCGACAGGTCGTGCAGCATGCGGAACCCGGCCTCGATGAGCGCAGCGTCGTCCGTCGCCTCGGTCACGCCATCGGTGACGACCAGACAGGCGTCGCCGCCGCGGAGAGACATCGTGTCCTGTTCGAAGCGCACGTCGGGAAACAGACCGAGGGGCGGCCCGCCTCGATCCAGGCGGAAGCCGCCGGCCCGGCCAAGCAGAAGTCCGCGTGGATGGCCGGCGTTGCTGTAGGTAAGCGTCCGGGCCGGCACGTTGAACTCCAGAATGACGGCGGTCACGTAGAGCGTGCCCTTCCAGTCCTCCAGGAAGTCCGCAGAAAGCTGCGCCGCGATCTGTGATGGCCGTAGCCGCTGCCGGGCGAGGGTCCGGAAGGCCGAGCGCAGCGTTCCGAGGGCCATGGCCGCGGGTACACCCTTGCCGGAGACGTCGGCAACGATGACGTACCAGACTCCCTCGCCGTCGAAGAAATCGTAGAAATCGCCGCCGATCTTGCCCGCAGACCGAAGGTCAGCGGCACAATCGAGACCGCTGGTCAACGGCGGCAGGTCAGGGAGCAGCCGTCGCTGGATGTCAGCCGCCAGCGACAGCTGCGTCTGCAGCACCAGCTCGGCGCGCTCGCGATCGGCCAGCTCGGTCCGCGTCGCCAACAGATGCCGCCACAGATAGACGGCGACGCCGAAGGCGGCGGCCAGCGCGACATCGCTGACCCACGCCAGCTCCCACTCGGTCGGCCGCAGGGAACGAATGACCGCTGCCTCGAGCGTCGCGGCGAGGACGTAACCACCCGTCGCTGCCACCAACCCATACGCCAGTGCGCGCCGCATGGCCCGCATCCCTCCTTATGCGCGGTGCGCCGCGACTGGCGCCGCCTGGACTGTCTGCACAGGCGGACCAGGGACGATGACCTCGATCCGCGTTCCACGCGACGGTGCCGAGTGGATCTGCACCGTGCCGCGCAGCACGCGCAGACGTTCGCGCATGCTGACGAACCCGAGTCCCGCCCGCTGCTCCAGCGCCCTCGGATCGAAACCGGCGCCCGCGTCTTCGATGGTCAGATGGATCCCGTCGATCGCGGCACGAACGTCCACTCGCGCCGACTCCGCCTGGCTGTGCTTGGCGATGTTCATGAGCCCTTCTTCCGTCACTCGGAACAGGCAGAGCGCGACCTCCGACGGGAGCGGCGATGGCAACGATTCATGCGTGAACTCGATATCGATGCCGTGCCGCGCGGAGAACTCGGTCACCAGCCGCTGCACGGCGGGCACGAGTCCGAGGTAATCGAGGGCCGAGGAGTGCAACCGGTGCGAGAGGTCGTGGATGTCCTGCGTGACCTCCGACGTGCTCTGGCGCAATTCCGCCAACGCGGCGGCCAGCGGCGGCGGCGTGTCTTCGTCGTCACGCAGCTGATCGAGCCTGATCGTCAGCACGCCGAGCATCTGACTGATGTGATCGTGCAGTTCGCGCCCGATGCGGCTGCGCTCCTGTTCCTGCGCGTCGATCAGGCGGCCGGCAAGCTCCTCCAGCTGCTCGTTGGCGCTCGTGAGATCGCGGGTGCGCTCCCGCACTTTCAGATCGAGCTCGTCGAGCACCTGTTTGAGGGCTCGCTCGGCATTGCGGCGCCTGGCGCCGGCCGTCGCGAACAGCGCCGCGATCCCCATGAACACGACGAGATGTGGAATGTTGGCGACGCCTGGAGTCAGCGTGTAGAACGGCTCCGTAAAGAAGTAATCGAGCGCCGCGGTGGCCAATACCGCGGCGACCAGCGCTGGCCACAGGCCGCTGAACCAGGCAGCCAGCACGACGCCCGTCATCAGCACGATGTCGGCATCCGCCCACGGATGGAGCCACTCCGCGACGAGCAACGCCGCCGCCAGGACGAGCAGGGCGCCGATGCAGCGAACGATCGTCAGCTGCCATGGCGACAGGTCACGCAGGCGAGCGAGCGCGCCGTTCATGGTGCTTCCCTATTGTGCCCGCGCGGTTGGCGCTTCGAACCTCGGAATCTTACTAGTCGAAATCTGGGAGTACTCCGAGTTTCGCGCACGTCGGCCGCGGACGATGATCGATCGCGATGCGGGAAGGTGGCAATAGAGGTCCTGCAATGACGCGTCCGCGGATTCTGATGGCGGACGATCATCAGCTGCTGCTCGAAGCCTGGGATCGGAGATGGAGCAGCTGCTGAAAACGAGCGCCGAGCTCGTGACGTTTGCAGTGCGACAGGGAATGGTGGCGTAGGTGCAGGTCGCCGCAGAATGAGAACGATCAACCAGATCGCGAGCGATCGGCCACGCGTGCTGATTGCCGACGATCACCGTGCCATGCTCGACACGCTCGTTCGCCTGCTGGCGCGTGACTTCGACGTCGTCGCCACTGTCGTGGACGGCGTGACCCTCGTCACCAGGGCCGAGCAGCTCGAGCCCGATCTGCTGATTGTCGACATCGCCATGCCCGGGCTGAACGGCATCGCCGCCGCGGCGCGCCTGAAAGAACGCGGGTCGAAGGCGAAGATCGTCTTCGTGACGAACATGCGCGAACACGAGTTCGTGCAGGAGTCGCTCATCCTCGGCGATGTCGGCTATGTCGTGAAGGACCGTCTGGTGGCGGATCTGCTGCCGGCCATCCGTCAGGTCCTCGCCGGACGATCGTTCGTGTCCCCGACGCTCACGCACTGACGTGCCGGATCACGCATCTCGCGGAGTGACCGAAGACATGTTCGATCAAGGTAATCTCGCGGGCGTCGTCAAGCGCATCGAAGAGGAATATCGTGAGCTGCCAGGACTGCGGCTGACCGAACGGCAGATGCAGCGCCTGTGGGATCTCGATCGCGACACGTGTGCGGCGGTCATCAAGCTCCTCATTCGCAGCCATGTCGTCAGGAAGGCGGATGGAGAGATCGTCGCTGACGACGCTCTGCGAGCGTCGGCGGCGAAGGCAGCCTTCGCTGCGCGGGCGGAACGTCCTACCGAGCGCCTCGACCGGAAAGGGGGACTCGTATGGAGACGCCTGTGCAGACGCTCCAGACCTTCCAGGTCAAGAGCAGCATCGGATCTCCCGTGATCCGCTGGCCGACAACTTGGCCTGGCCAGCAACAGGGCTGAGGCCCTGCACTGGGCGTGGTTCTTGCCTGCTGCCAGGCGTGCACCGCGTGCTTCCGCCCGATCTGGAGCAGGACCTCAGCCGTGGCCGACAGCTTCTCGCCGACCTGCAGTCGGCGATGAGCCGGTTCGGCGCCACCGAACACGACCGGTCCGCCCTCCTCTCATCCATTCGACAGCTCGACGAGCTGTTTCTGCTGGTCGTGGTCGGCGAGTTCAATGCCGGCAAGAGCGCGTTTATCAACGCGCTCACCGGCCAGCAGGTCCTGCGTGAAGGCGTGACGCCGACGACGGCGCGAATCCAGCTGTTGAAGTATGGCGATGCAGCCGCCGTCGATACTGAAGCGGACGGCGTCGCGGTGACGACCGCTCCCGTCGAGCTCCTGCGCGACGTCAGCATCGTCGATACGCCGGGCACGAACGCGATCATCCGCGAGCATGAGCGACTGACCACGGATTTCGTGCCGCGAGCGGACCTGGTGCTGTTCGTCACGTCCGCGGATCGGCCGCTGACGGAGACGGAGCGCACGTTCTTCGAGTCGATTCGCGCCTGGGGCAAGAAGATCGTCATCGTCCTCAACAAGGTGGACATCTTCGCCACCAGTGAAGAGCTCGAGGAGGTCGTGACGTTCGTGCGGTCGTCGGCGCAGCGGTTGTTCGGCTTCAGCCCCGAGATCTTTCCGGTGAGCGCGCGACTGGCGCTGCGCGCCAAGCGCGGCGAGCCGGCGCTGTGGGCGGCGTGCGGCTTCGAGGCGCTGGAACGCTACATCACCACGACGCTCGACGAACGCGGCCGCTTCCAGTTGAAGCTGGCGAACCCGCTTGGTGTGGGTCATGCGCTGGCCGCACGCTATGCCACGATGGCGGAGGAGCGGCTGACGCTGCTGAACGACGACGTCGAGGTGCTCGAGGACATCGATCGCCAGCTGAACGTGCATCGCAACGACTTGACACGCGGGTTCGACCTGCGCATGACCGCCGTCGAGAAGGTGCTGCTCGACATGGAACAGCGGGGACACGCCTTCTTCGAAGACACGCTGCGGCTTGGCCGTGTGCTGGACCTGTTCAACCGCACGCGCGTGCAGAAGGAATTCGAGCAGCGCGTCGTCGCCGATGCGCCCCTCCAGATCGAGCGGAACGTGTCGGAGCTGATCGACTGGCTGACCGATCAGGAGTTCCGGCAATGGCAGGCGGTGACGACGGTTCTCGACCAGCGTACGACGAATCATCGCGGCCGGATGCTCGGCACGCCGGAAGTGGGCACGTTCCACGAGGACCGGACGCGGCTGATCGATTCGGTCGGGCGCGAGGCGCGGCGCGTGGTCGATACCTACGACAAGGAGCGAGAGGCGGCGGCGATTGCCGAACAGGCGCGCACGGCGGTGACGACCGCGGCGGCGGCGGGCGGCGCAGCGCTCGGCCTGGGGACGCTCGTCACGCTGGCCGCGTCGAGTGCGGCGGCGGACGTCACCGGCATCCTGCTGGCGAGCGTCGTTGCGATGATGGGTTTTCTGGTGATCCCGGCGCGGCGGCGCAAGGCCAAGCGCGAGATGCAGCAGAAGGTGTCGCAGCTGCGGGAGCGGCTGGCGAGCGCGCTGCGGGTGGAATTCGAACGCGCGCGCGAACGCGGGCGGCAGCGCATCGACAACGCGATGGCGCCGTACAGCCGGTTCGTGCGGGCGGAACGCGAACGGTGGACCGAGGCGAGATCGATACTGACCTCGTTGCGTGACCAGGCGGCGACGTTCCGCAGCCGACTCGCGGCGTAACGATAGAATCCTTTTACATTCCCCACAACGAGAAATCGGTCGGTCAGTTCTCCGTCGGTGTCCGCTCGATGCTGTCGACGACGAGGTGATCAAGCGGCGCCCGCCGCTGTTCCAGTGACAGTCCGAGAGCCTTCAGGCCCGCCTCGAGCGAGCCCCGCGACGGGTTGTCGAGGACCTGCAGCGCCTGTGACGGCAACGAGATGCCAGCGTTTACCGCAGACCGGATCAGCAGCGGCATGTAGTCTTCGGCAGCGATGTTGAAGACGACGTCGTAGCGGCCTTCGAGCTTCGTGCGATCGAGGACCGGGTGGTCCATGAAGCGGCCCAGCGTATCGACGAACGTGGCCATCGTCACTTTCTTGAACTCGAACCTTGTGTTCGTCAACGAGAACGACGATCCGTTGCCAAGGTCGGCCGCGACACCGTCGGGGCCGCCGCTGGACGTCACTTCAACCGGCGCGTCCGCTCGCGTGTCGTCAGGAACAGCAACGAGCTTCGATCCGTTGCGCCCGACCTCCAAGGTATAGACGGGAGACTCGCGGCTCTCACGGTGCGCCTGGAGCTTGAATCTGTCGCGCAGCAGCGAGAGCACGAGCTGCGGGAAGTCGTCTGGGGTCGTTCCCGGTGGCAGCGTGGCAGCGACGTCGAAGCGGGTCGAGTTGATCCACTCCGGTCCGGAAATCTGATGCACCGGGAGTTTGTAGGCGATGCTGAGATAGTCGCGCAGCGAGAGATACGCAAAGCGCACCTGCTGTTTCGTGATGTGGACGCCGGCGACACCAGCGGCCGGCGGCGTGTCGGGCGATGGGCGTACGGAGGCGACCTCAAAGGCAGGCGATCCCTGAGCAAGAGCTGTCGACGCTGCCATACCCAGGCTCAACGCAACAGCACACGACACGCGACGGATTCGTGACACGGTAGCCTCCTCTCGGGCCCAACGGATCTGAGACATGCCATTGGACTGGAATGGAGGCCGGTTCGTTCCGGTGAATCGGTGAACAGCCGGCAGCGCTCGGTGAACGGTGTCGGCTGGATCCGGGTGCGAGGAGGGCGGTCGGTCGTCTATGGGAGCTTGTCAGGCCGCTCTGTTAACGGCGAGTCGGTCCGTGGTTCAGGCAGCGAGCCATTTGCTGACCGCGATGATGAGCCGTATGCGCCAGTCTGCGCGTCATGATCCAGGCGCGCGAGCGGGAGACGTCGAAGAACGTCGCCGTCGATTCCCACCACTGCTCGTCCGTTGACTGCAGGCGCACCAGCCGGCGTTGTCCGGACAGATGTTCAACATCTGCAGCGCTCGTGTCGCGTACAAGACAACGGGCGGGGTGTGACGCCCGCCCGCGAACGTGAACGATTCCGAACGACTCGAACGACTCGAACGACTCGAACGATCTATTCGTCCGGCGACCGGAAGCGAACCGTGTGGCCGTCGGCGTAGGTGATCGCGGAGAGCAGGCCGACCGGACTCTTGCCGTCGATGGCCGGCACGATCGTCACGGTGATTTCATCACCGGGCTTCAGCGCATTCGGACCCTCTTTGAGGCCAAGCCGCGAGATGGCCTGGACGCTGCCGCCGACGAACGTCCACTCCACGGTCTGGCCGTCTTTGCCCTTGACGTCGATCTTCATCGTCGAGTGCGGATTGACGAGACGGAAGGCCTTGAACGCCCCGGTCACCTTCGCCTCTTTACCCAGGGCGTAGACGCCGGCGAGGGAATGATGGGCGTACGCCGACGCGCTCGCGAGGAGGAATCCGCATAAGACAACGAATCGCAATGTCCACTTAGTCATCGGTTATCTCCAGTACTTCTTCCGCCTGACCTGGCCTGAGCCCAGTCGCGGCGGAAGTCACGCGCCCCTGCATTATCGCAGCCCATTACCACTAATGGCGAATCTGCGTGGCGGCGGCTTCGGTTTCGAAGGTCGTCTCGCAGTTGCCACGCTCCCGGATCAGACCCGCGCCGGCGGCCGCATTGCGTCGCATGATGCGTGTCGGGATCACCAGCGGTTCCGCGAGCACCTCCGGATCTTCAACCGTCACGTCGTAAAAGATCGCGTCGCCCTCACGCCTGAACTTTTCCACGACATGCATCTTCTCGGAATGGAAGTAGCCGCCGCGCCCGATCCAGGTCGTGTCTATGAAGCCGATGGAGTCGAGCACGAGCGTGTCGCCCTCCCATTTTCCCACCGTATTCCCCATATAGTTCAACTCGAACTTCGCGTCCGGCGGGTGCGCGCGGCCATCGATCGGGATGATTCGATATTCGCCGTAGCCGCCGCCAGCGTCGCCGCCCATATACAGGAACGTAATGTCGTTTTCCGTCTGCCAGATGCGGCGCGGCGCGCCCTGCCGCGGAACCCCGAGCGGCTGGCACGTCATGACCGGGTCGTTCTTGTTCGTCCACATGTCGAGCTGGATGACCTTGTCCCACAGCTCCGGCTTGTACAACGGACGCCCGAACTGACCGAACCTGGAAGGTGAGTAGAGCTCGAAGTCCTCGGTCTGATTGGTCGCCCGGTTACATGGCTTTTCCTGCGTCGGACCGCAGCGCCGTCCGCCGTTGCCCATGTAGTTGCCAATCCAGCCGTTTTGCGCGACCGCCCAATTGCCGGTCAAGTCAGGGACTTTGCCAATCCGCGGCGTCGGTGCGGTTGTGTTGGTTGGTGGCTCCTGCTTGGCGAAGACGATCGTCGGGGCCTTGGTGGTGACGTTCATGGCCTTCTGCACGCTTGGCGGTACGGGTGCGACCACATACACGTTGCCCGTTTCCGTCTCGCTCGTCGTCAGGTCGCGCACCACCGCGCCGTTCTTCTTCTCCGTCAATCGGCCGGC
>Ga0111539_10002102_pt1 | contig 26614 bp, 22 predicted proteins | sample RhiMethybrSRZTD1_FD_79667 | JGI IMG/M metagenome (GOLD analysis project Ga0111539, IMG submission 79667) | Populus rhizosphere microbial communities from Tennessee, USA - Rhizosphere MetaG P. TD hybrid SRZTD1 (version 2) (version 2) | ecosystem: Host-associated > Plants > Roots > Rhizosphere >...
AAAAAACGGCCCCCCGATCTCGTGGGGCGAGTACCGGATGCGCTACTTGGCCGAGATGAAGACGCAGAAAGACGCAGTGCGCGAGCTGGCCCGCCGGTCGCGCTCGGGCGAAACGATCACGCTCCTCTGCTCGTCCGCCTGCGTCGACGAGGCGAAATGTCATCGGACGTTGCTGCGGAAGCTGATCGAGGAAGCTCCAGCGTAAACTGAAGAGCCGGCTCGTCTCGGCGAGGGATTCGGACGTTGCTGTGGCGGCTCACGCCGTCTCGAAAATCTCTCGGGCACGCGCCAACCGGCGCAGGCAGACGTCTCTGCCGAGGACGCTCATCACCTCGAAAAGGCCTGGGGTCGCGCTCCGCCCCGTCAGCACTGCGCGCACGGGCTGCGCCAGGTCGCCGAGAGACATGCCTTCCCGCGCCGTGAACTCCTTGGCGTGCGCTTCGAGCGCGGCGGGCTGGCCGAGCGTCCACGAATCTTCCGGAAGGGACGACGCGAGCGACGCAGCGTACCGCTCGAGCGCAGGCAGAATCTCTTTTTTCTTCCGGACGACTTTGAGCGCGCCTTCGTCGAGGGCGGCGGGCTCCTCGTAGAAGTAGCGGGCTTTCTCGACGAGCTGCGAGAGGCACTCGATGCGCTCTTTCTCGAGCTCGACGATCTTCTCGATCCGGGGGCGCTCGCTTTCGAAGTGGGCTGCGCCGACGAGGCCGGCTTTCACGAAGTACGGAGCCGCGAGCGCCAGCACGTCCGCAAGCGGACGCTGCCGCATGTAGTGCGCTCCGAGGTGGTTGAGCTTCTTGAGGTCGTACGTAGCTCCCGATTTCGAGACGCTCGCGAGCGAGAACTTCTCGATCAGCTCGCCGAGCGTGAAAAGCTCCTGCTTGTCGTCGTAGGACCAGCCCATGCGGGCGAGGAAGTTGATCATCGCCTCGGGGAGATAGCCTCGCTCTTCGTACTCCGTGACGCTCACGGCGCCATGCCGCTTCGAGAGCTTGCCACCGCCCGGCGCAAGGATGAGCGGTATGTGGGCGTAACGCGGGACCGGAAACCCGAGCGCCTGGAAGAGCAGAATCTGCTTCGGCGTGTTCGAGAGGTGGTCCTCGCCGCGGATCACGTGAGTGATGGCCATCTCGTGGTCGTCGCCCACGACGGCGAAGTTGTATACGCAGGTGCCGTCGCCGCGCTGGATGATGAGGTCCTCGATCTCCTTGTGCTCCACGCGGACCGACCCGCGGATCTCGTCCTCGAGCACGGTGGCCCCTTCGGGGACGCGAAAGCGCACGACGCTGGGCTCTCCCGCGGCGCGGCGGCGCTCCACTTCGCGGGGCTCGAGGCGAAGGCAGGTGCGGTCGTACTGGATGCGCTCTTTCGCGGCTTGCTGGCGCTGGCGGAGCTCGTCGAGCCGCTCGCGCGTGCAGAAACAGTGGTAGGCCTTCCCTTCGCGCACGAGCTGCTCCACGTAGCTCGTATAACGAGGCAGCCGCTCACTCTGGAAGTAGGGGCCGTGGTTACCGCCTTTTTCGGGCCCCTCATCCCAGTCGAGCCCAAGGTAACGCAGGCCCTCGAAAATGGCGCGGATCGCCTGCGGCGTTGACCGCTCGCGGTCCGTGTCCTCGATCCGCAGCACGAAAGTGCCTTGGTTCTGGCGGGCGTACAGGTAGTTGAAGAGCGCGGTGCGGGCGCCGCCGATGTGGAGGTATCCCGTCGGCGACGGCGCGAAGCGGACGCGAATCCCGCTGGCAGGGGGTGACGAGCTCATGGCAGGGGCGGGATCCTCCCCGGCGGCGGGGATGGTGTCAATCGTCTCCGGCGGCTGCTCACACCACGGGCCCGAAACGCGGGCCCCATTCCTGCGCGATGCGCTTCCCTGTCGCCTCGAGCGCGGCGACCTCGCTGGGGGAGAGCGGCGGGGCGTTGAGGACGAAGCGGATGTTCTGGCGGAGCTCTTCGGCGTCGTGGACGCCGAGCACGACCCCCGTGACTCCGGGGAGGTTTAAGGAGTACCGCACGGCGATGTGGTGGTGAATAGGATCCATTTGAGAAGGTCGCCGCTGCCGATTGAATGCGAAGCCGCCCCGGATGCCGCCGTAGACTTTCATCGCCATGACCCCGGCCTTGCGACGGAGCGCCTCGGGGCGCACTTTTTCCTCGAAGCCGTACGTGTAGCGATCGACGAAGTTCATTGCGACCATGACCACGTCCACTTGATCGGTCGCGAGGACGCGAAGGAACTTCTCGGGCATGGAGTGCCCTGTGATACCCACGAAGCGCGCCTTGCCGTCTTTTTTCATCCGGACTATGTACTCCCACGCCCCACCCGGGCCGAGTGCCTGATCGATGTCCCGGTCCCCGGTGGCGTGAAGGTGAAGGACGTCGACGTGGTCGACCTGGAGCTGCCGCAGCGACTCCTCGAACGACTTCTGCGCGTCGGCCGCGGAGTTCGTCATGCACTTCGTGACGAGGAACACCTTGTCCCGGCGAGTCTTCAGCACGCTGCCGAGAGCGGTCTCCGCGTCGCCGTAGATCCGCGCCGTGTCCACGTAGTTGATCCCGCGGTCGATCGCCTCGCTGAAAACGGCCGCGCACTCCTCCGCGTTCTGAGGGCCCTCGCCCATGCACGCCGTGCCGAGACCGAGAATGCTCACCGGCACTCCCGTGCGCCCGAGAACTCGGCGCGGGATCGTGCCGAGGTCTTCGCTCCCATCGCCGCGCGCGGCTTCGGGGGGGCTCGCTGCAGGCCCGCCGGACCCCGCGCATCCCCCAGAAACGAGGCCGAGCGCTGCTGCGCTTGCGAAAAGACTGCCCCCTTCCAGGAAGCGGCGCCGGCTGAGCGGCTCTTCGGAGGCGGAGGGCGAATTGTTCGGGTCGTTCGCGGATGCGTGCGCGGCCATGGCGGAAGTCCTCCAGGGGGCTCGTTCGGGTCGGAAGGCGAGGTCGCGGTCGGCGCACGGCGCTGTGCGGAAGGGCACGGCGTCCTGCGGGAAGAGCGGTCCAGAGTACCCTCCGAGGTGTTGGCCGAACAGCGGATATCCTTTCCGGGGCCTGACCTGCGGAATTCCGGTGCGGGCACCCTTAGAATGGCGGGAGCCTTTCTCCGCAGGATCGAGAAACAGGAGAGTATGATGAGCCCCGACGCGCGGCGTTCCCTTGCCCACGTTTCGCGCCCCGACCGCTCCACCCCTCTAGCCGCGGCACGGAGCCTGCCCTCCGTGGCGATCCTGGCCAGCTGCGTGGCGGTTTTTCTTGTAACGCCTTCGGCCGACGCCTCGCTCGTCCTGCCGATGGACTTCCTCGCGCTGCACCAGCGCGCGGGGTCGATTTTCCACGGCCGCTGCGTGGAGAAGCGGGAGGTGGCGGACGCCCAACCTCTCCCGTACACCGAGTACACGTTCGAAGTCATCGACGCCGCGAAAGGAGTGGCCGAGTCGTCCAGCTCGGCGCCGCGTCGAGTGACGATCCGGCACGTGGGCACGAGCACCGCCCGCCCGCGCGCCGACGGCCTTGAGGAGGCTCCTCTCCGCTGGGGGATGCCGCGCTACGAGGTGGGCCAGGAGTGGGTGCTCTTTCTCACGCGGGAGTCGAAGCTCGGCCTCTGTTCACCGGTCGGCCTGACCCAAGGCGCCTTTCAGGTGGTCCGGGAGCACGGGAAAGCGCTCGTCAAGAACCCCCGAGGGGCCGCGTTATTCTCCGGCGTGGACTCCCGCCGATTTCGGGGACTGGCCGCCACGGAGTCGAGACTCCTCGCCTCGCCGGCGAAAGAGCTCGAGCTCGGCTGCTTCATCGGCCTTTGCAAGAAAGCGAGCAGCGAGTGAGGGGGCGGACATTCAAGGGGGCGCGCCCGATTCTCCGGCTTCTGGTGCTCGCAGCGGGCGCCGGCGTCATCCTCGCTGCAGGTGCGCTCGACGCGGGAGGCCCACTCATTACCTCGAAGAGCGGGGTGCCGAGGCGGTGGTCTTCACACTCTCCGGTCAAGTTGAACCTCGACCCGGGAGCTCTGGGACAGCTCGCGTCGCCGGCCACGTACGTTCAGCTCGCTATCGAGCAGTGGAACTCGGTTGCGACGGCGACCGTGAAGCTCGAGATCGGAGAGCCCCTGAAGAACGACATCGAGGGACTGAGCGAGAGCCAGTTCAGCGCCCTCATCGGCAAAGATGACGGCACGAACCCCGTCATCTTTGACTCGAGCGGCGAGACATTCGAAAACCTGTTCGGACCGGACAGCGGAGTGATCGGGGTCGCCGGACCGAGCCTGATCGTGTCGTCGGATGGCAGGATCGTCAAAGGGTTCGCCATGTTCAACGGGGCGGTCGCTAGCCCCGGGTCGGCCGAGATCCTCCGGGCGGCGATGACGCACGAGCTCGGGCACTTCCTCAACCTCGACCACACGCAGCTGAATGGGACGCGCGTCGAGAGCACGCTCCCGGGCTTCGTCGGGACCGTCGAAGTGGATGACGTGGAGACCATGTTCCCGGTGCTTCTCCAGACGAGCGTCAAACCGCACCCCATGTCGACGGTCGCGCGCGACGACGCCGTGGCCCTCTCCTCGATCTACCCGGCGGCATCATTCGCCACGACGACCGGATCCATCACCGGCGTCGTGTTCGACGTCGACGGAGCGACGCACCTCCAGGGCGTGAACGTCATCGCGCGCAACGTCGACAACCCGTTTGAAGACGCGGTGTCGTTCGTTTCCGGCGGCTTCGTCGACAGATCATCATCGTCCGTGCCGGCGGATCTGCTGGGCGCCTTCGAGCTGCGCGGTCTCACGCCGAACGCGTCCTACAAGGTCTATATCGAGGAGATCGCCGAATATTTCCGCGAAGGGGCACGCGTCGGACCGCTCGACCCGCCGCTCGACCTCGACCCGACGCAGCCGGTCGCATTCCTCGAGTTCTGGAACGGCGTGCTCGAGTCGGCTGACGACCCGCCGGATGACCCGATCGATGCCGACCTCATCCACGTGACCGCGGGCGGGACGATGTCGCACGTCGATTTCATCTTCAACGGCGTCCGCCCCCGCGTGCGCTCGATCGAGCCTTCCTCTTGCAGCTACCTCACCGGCGCGTCGGTGGTGCTGACCGGCGCTAATTTCTCGAGCGGCGCCGCCGCGGCCTTGCGGAATACCGAGCGCTCGTTCGTGATCACGGTGCTGGACGTGGATGGACCTTCCTCGATGCGAGCCGCCGTTCCGCCTGGCGTGATTCCTGGAGTCTACGACGTCATCGTTCGCACACAGCGCGGGGAGAGCGAGCCCAGCGAAGTGCAATTTACGGTGACCGAGCCTCCCGCCACGGTATCGAGCGTGCTTCCGGGCGTCGTCGAGAACGACCGTCCCTCCCCGCTGACGGTCCAGGGCAAGAATCTCCTGGGCGCCGAGGCCGTCCGGCTGCGCCGCGTGGGCCTGCCCGACGTGCTCCTGGACAGCGTCACCCCGAGCACGAGCTTGCGGCTCGCCGCCCTCGTGCCCGCTGGGGTCTACCCGGGCGAGTATTCCGTCATCGTCGTGAACACGTCCGGCGATGGCGTGCCAAGCTCCCCGCTCCTCCGGATCGTGGAGCTCGAACCCGTGCTGTCCGGAGAGAGCGAGCCGCAGACAGCGAACAACTCGAAGTCGAAGGACGTGAGGATCCTGGGCACGAACCTGACGGGGACGTCGAACGTGGAGCTCGTGGGCGGGCCGGCTGCCGTCCCGCTCGTCATCAAGTCGACAGCGCTTGACCAGGTCGTCGTGACGATTCCCGGCGGGCTCGACCCTGGAATCTACACGGTCCGACTGACGAACACGGAAGGTACCGCCACCGGCCCGACCACTTTCAGCGTGAAGAAGGCGTCGGGAGGCGGCGGCGGGTGCTCGGCGTCTCCACCGACTCCACCGTGCTCCGACAAGGCCGAAGCGCCCGACGTTTCGTGGGTCCTCCTCATCGCGGCGGCGCTCCTTGCGCGCAGGGCGCGCGGGCGCCCGCAGCGCGATTGACATGCCTCACGACACCCCCGTCGCCCTCGTCACGGGCTCGTCCCGCGGAATCGGCCGAGCCGTCGTCCTCGAGCTGGCGAGAGCCGGATTCGACGCCGTCGTCAACTACGTCCAGCGCGAAGATGCGGCCAAGGCCGTCGTCCAGGAAGTCGAGGCGCTAGGCCGGCGGGCCGTGGTCTGCCAGGCCGACGTCGGCTGCAGCGCCGACAGGACCCGTCTCCTCGATGCAACCCGGAGCGCCTTCGGACGCATCGACCTCCTCGTGAACAACGCGGCGGCGGCGAACCGCACGCGCGATGACATCCTCGACGCGACGGAAAAGAGCTTCGACGCGATCATCGAGGCCAATTTGAAGGGTCCCTACTTCCTCACGCAGGCCGTGGCGCGCTGGATGGTGGAGATCCGCCGCTCGTTTCCGGAGCGCAGGCTTTCCATCGTCAACATCTCGAGCATCTCCGAGTACACTCCCAGCGTGAATCGCGGGGACTACTGCATCGCGAAGGCGGGAGTCGGCATGGTGACGCGTCTTTTTGCGGCGCGGCTGGCCGAGCACTCGATCCGCGTCAATGAAGTGCGGCCCGGAATCATCGCCACCGACATGACCGCTGGCGTCAAGGAGAAGTACGACCGCCAGATCGCCGGCGGCATCACCCCCATCCGCCGGTGGGGCTTGCCGGAGGACGTCGCGCGCGCGGTGTGCGTGCTCGCCGGGCCGGAGCTCGAGTTCTCGACCGCGATCGCGCTGGACGTGGACGGCGGATTCCACCTGCACCGGCTCTGACACGCACGCACGGACGACCTCGAGCTGACAAACCAATGACGAAGACCATGCGAGCCATTCGCAAGCTGGGAAACCGGCCGGGGCTCACGCTTTGCACGGACGTTCCCGTACCGCAAATCGGCCCTCACGACGTTTTGATCCAGGTGGAGGCGGCCAGCGTCTGCGGCACCGACCTGCACATCTACCGGTGGGACGAGTGGAGCCAGAGCCGCATCCGTCCGCCTTTGACGTTGGGCCACGAGTTCGCCGGCACCGTCGTGGAGAAAGGTGACGCCGTCGAGAACGTCAACATCGGAGACTTCGTATCGGCCGAATCCCACATCACCTGCGGTATGTGTTTTCAGTGCCGGACGGGTCAGGCCCACATGTGCCCGCAGACGAAAATCCTGGGAGTGGACATCGACGGAGCCTTTGCGGAGTACGTCTCGGTGCCCTCGAGCGTCATCTGGAGGAATGACCGGACCAAGATCCCTCCGGAGATCGCGACGCTCCAGGAGCCGTTCGGCAACGCCGTTTTCGCAACGCTCGCGCATGAGCTCCCCGGTCAGACTGTGGCCGTCTTCGGCTGCGGGCCGATCGGGCTGTTCGCGATCGCCATAGCGCGGGCATCAGGGGCCGCAAAGATCTTCGCGAGCGACATCAACACGTACCGGCTGCAGCTCGCGAAAAAGATGGGCGCGGGGTTCCTGTACAACCCCACGGCGGAGCAACTCGGGCCGAAAGAATGGTTCCTGAAGAACAACGAAGGCTCCGGAGTCGACATCGCCCTCGAGATGTCCGGCTCGCCGGAAGGCATCGCGAACGTCTTCCGCGTCGTGCGCAATGGCGGCCGCGTCTCGCTTTTCGGAATCCCCGCGAAAGCCGTCGTGCTGGACGTTGCGGAAAACATCATTTTCAAGAATCTGACGGTGCTCGGGCTGAACGGCAGAAAGATTTTCGAGACGTGGTTCCGAACGCGGTGGCTGCTCGAGAGCGGCGTCGTCGATCTGCACCCGCTCATCACGCTCGAGACGCCGCTCGAGGACTATGAAGAGGCCTTCTCGCGCCTCGCGTCCGGCAAGGCGTGCAAAGTGATCCTCCGACCGCAGAAGGAGCCGGTGGAGCCTCCCCGGCAGCGCGCGGCCGCCGGCGAAAAAAAAGCTTTCGAGCAGCTCGACATCGAAGGCCAGGTCCACCACCGCTGACCTGCACGGCCGGGAGGCGGGGCACGCCCGGGCGGGATGGGGCAGGGCGGAGTTCGCCCGATTCCGTGCTATCATGAAGCCTTCGCGGGCGGGCGCTGGCGTCATTCGATGGGTCAAATGAGCCGGCGTTCGCCGCTGTACCCAGGTGCTCTCCATGCATCACGCCCCGTTGACCGCGTTGATCGGACTGGTCCTCGCCGCAAGCCCCGCCAGCGAGCCCACGCATATCGTGGACCGCCTCGTCCATCTCGGCGACACGCCGAAGCCCGAGTGGAAGGACTTCACGAGCGTCCAGCCGGAGCATTCGACGCTCGTCGAGTTCTCTTTCGTGGCGATAGAGAACAGGAATGAGCTGATTCTCGCTCTCGAGGCCGGTGGTGTCGGGGCGGACTGGAAAGTGCGGCTCAACAACCAGGACCTCGGAACGCTCGAGAAAAATGAGCCCCTGACCGTCCAGTATTTCAAGCTCACGGCGGCCGCGGTCCGGAGCGGGACGAACCGGCTCGTCATCGTCAACGACAAGGGAGGCGATGACATCTACGTCGGCCGTGCCGCCATCCACGACCGCCCGCTCACGGAGCTGCGCGGGTACGTCACGGTCCACGCGATCGTCCGCGACGCGGACTCCGGCGAGAGGATCCCGTGCCGGATCACGCTCGTCCGCTGCTCCGAGAAGCGAGAGAAGACGAAAGTGAAAGGCCCGGACGGAAAAGAGCGCGAGACCGAGGTACCGCGCACAGTGGAGGACCTGTCCGACTTCGAGACGAGCGCGAGCGACGACATCGCCGCGCGGAAAGGCGTCGTCTACACCAAATCGGGGGCGATCTCGTTCAATGCCGCACCGGACCGTTACGCGATCTACGCCTCCCGCGGCTTTGAGTACAGCGCGCCGCGGGTCGAGTTTGAGCTGGGCCGCCTCGCGGAGCGCACGATCGAGCTGACGATCCGGAGAGAGGTCGACACGACCGGCCTCTTGGCCGCCGACACGCACATCCACACGAAAACGCATAGCGGGCACGGGGACATCAACATGGAGGAGCGCGTCGTCGCGATCCTCGGCGAGGGGGTTGAGGTGGCGGTCGCGACGGACCACAACCACGCCACGGACTATGAGCCGACGATGAAAAAATTGGCCGTGGGCGACGCTTTCCAGTCCGTCGTCGGCGACGAGGTCACGACGAACGAGCTGGGGCACTTCAACGCTTTTCCCCTCTCGACGCGCGAAAGCGTCCCGGATTCGGACCACTCCGACTGGGTCAAGCTGATTCAGGCCATGCGCTCGACCCACGGTGTGCGCGCAGTCATTTTGAATCACCCCCGCAGGAACCTCGGCGCCAAGAGCCCGTTCGACCGGATTCGCCTGAACCCACTCACGGGAGAGGCGCACCAGGGACCCGCGGACTTGGGGCTCGACGCCATCGAGATCGTCAACGGCAAGACACTCGAAGACGATCGCATGGTCACCGTGAAGGACTGGTTCGGCCTACTCAACCGCGGCTACCGCATGAAAGCCGTCGGAGGCAGCGACTCCCACTCCGTGAGCGAGGTCGTGGGTCAGGCTCGCACTTACGTGGTGAGCTCGAGCGACGATCCTCGCAAACTGTCGATCGACGAATTCTGCGACAACTTTTTGGCCGGCAGGCTTTTCGTCAGCCTCGGCCTGCTCGCCACGGTCGAAGTCGACGACCGCTTCCGCGTGGGCGACCTCGCGACCGGGCTCGGCAGCGAAGTGTCGGTCCACGTGCGGGTCCAAGGGCCTTCCTGGACCCAAGCGAACAGCGTCGCCCTGTACTTGAACGGGCAGGAAGTGAAAAAAGTCAAAGCGGAGGCCGGCAAGGAGCTGCCGGAGGGATTCACGGGGCAGAGCCCCGTCAAGTTCGAGGCCACGTGGAGAATCCCCCGCCCCCCTCGCGATGCATTCCTCGTGATTCTTGCGTCGGGCCCCGCGGTGACGGCCCCGTTCTGGCCGATCGCCGGCGGCGAGAAGAAGTATGTCCTTGGCGCGACCAATCCCGTCTGGCTCGACGGCGACGGCGACGGGCGCTTCACCAGCGCTTTCGACTACGCCGCCGAGATCGCTTCGAGGTGCGGCGCGAGGGGCCGAGCTGCAGTCGAGGCGCTCGCGCAGCATGACGCATCCGTCGCAACCCAGTTCGCAAGCATTGCTCGCGCCCAGATCCAGAAAGAGGCCCAGGAAGCCTACGAGAAAATCCTTCTCGATGCCGACGGGAAGCTCGACGACTTCCTGCGCGTCGACGACGCGGGGATGAAGGAGCGGTTCACGCAGTATCTCCAGCGCGCTCCTCGCCTGGAGATTCGAACGCGCCAGGAGCTCGCCGACGAGGCGAAGCAGAGAGAAAAAGAGGAAGAGCAGAGGCGGAAGCGGCGCGAGGAGGAAGAGAAAAAACGACGAGAAGAGGAGAAAAAGCGCCAGGATGCAGAGAAGAGCAAAGCGAAGGCGGAAGCGGAAAAGAAGGGCAGAGTGTGAGCCTGGCGTGCGGAGCCGGAGTGCGTTTATAGTGCTGCCATGAGCGAGCAGCCCTTTGGACTCCTCGAGCTCGGAACCAACTCACTGAAGTTCTACCGCGTCGAGTTCAACGCGGGCACGGGCCATACCGTAAAGCCGCACAAGTTCACTTGGCGCGTTGGGCACGATTTCTTCGCGCAGGGGCGGCTCTCCGAAGCGACGGTCGACGAGCTCATCACGAAACTCCGCTCGGTCGAGAAAGTAGCCGAGGGAATCCCCATGACCAGCATGCTGGCGGTCGCGACGGGGGTTTTCCGGGAGCTGCCCAACATCGCCCAGCTCGGTGCCCACGTGAAAGCACAGACCGGCATCCGACTGCGCGTCATCACGGGCGAAGATGAAGCGAAGCTCATGGCCAAAGGCTTCGCGCGCGCGCCGCGCGGCGGCTCGGTCCTCCTTTGCGACCTGGGAGGAGCCACGACTGAGTGGGCCTGGATGCTCGACGGAGCCGCGCAAAGCTGGGGCAGCCTGCCCCTCGGGGCGATCCGCAATGAGTACCGCTTCGGTTCGCTGCGGGGAGACGCGGCTGGCTACCTCACGGCCAGCTCCGAGCATTGCGACAAAGTCCTCGCATCGCTCGTCGTCCCCTCGCCGACGAACGTGATGGCGACGGGCGGCACCGCCAAGGCCGCGGCCTACGTGGCGCAGAAAACCATCCTGCCGTTCGATGAGCTGCACGCCCTGACGGAAAGCGTGCTCAAGCATGGTCCGCCGTCCGTCCTCAAACCGGAGCGACAGGCCGTTTTTCTGCCCGGCCTCGTCATCCTCGAGCGGCTCTGCGCGCGTTGCGGCTCGGCGCATCTCGAGTACGCGCAGACGTCCGTGCGCGACGGCATGGCGGAGCGGCTGATCCAGCTCCTCGGCACACACCGCCGCCAGGACCTACACTCGACACTCCTGCTGCACACGCGCGGCGCCTAACTCGAGCGGCCGAACGGACCGACAGACCCTTTGCCCGCCGGTACGCCGCGCCAAGGAACTGGCGGGGAAAAGCACCGCGCGAAAACAGCAATTGCGCCGCTCGGCGGGTGCTTGCTATTCTCTTGCGTTTCGGGACCGCGCAGCGCGCGCTCACGCCACGCCAGGAAAGGAAACTTACGTGCTCAAGATCGCAGTCATTGAAGGCGACGGGACCGGCCCGGAGGTAGTGGCCGAGGGGCTGAAAGTCCTGGAGGCCGCAGCGAAGAAACATCGCTTCCAGTTCTCGACCCAGAAGTTCGACCTGGGCGGTGCCCGCTACCTCAAGACCGGTGAGGTGCTTCCACCGGGCACGGTCGAGGAGCTTCGCAAGTTCGACGCGATCCTCCTGGGCGCCATCGGGCATCCCGACGTCGCGCCCGGGATCCTCGAGAAAGGAGTGCTCCTCGAGCTCCGCTTCCAGCTCGACCAGTACATCAACCTGCGGCCCGTGAAACTGTACGAGGGCGTCGATTGCCCCCTGAAAGACAAAGGGCCTGCCGACATCGACTTCGTCATCATTCGCGAGAACACCGAGGATCTCTACGTCGGCTCGGGCGGCTTTGCCCACAAGGGCACGAGGATGGAAGTCGCCACGCAAATCATGCTGGCCACGTACGAAGGCGTCGAACGCTGCGTGCGGTACGCTTTCGAGCTGACACGGAAGCGCGGCCGCCGCAAGCTGCTGACGCTCGTCGCCAAGACGAACGTGCTGACGTTTGCGCACGACCTCTGGTGGCGGGTCTTCCAGCAAGTGGCCCGGGAGTTCCCCGACGTCAAGACCGACTACAACCACGTGGACGCCTGCTGCATGTGGATGGTCAAGAACCCGGAGTTCTATGACGTCATCGTCACGCCGAACATGTTCGGCGACATCATCACCGATCTCGGCGCGATGATTCAGGGTGGCATGGGCATCGCGGCGGGCGGCAACATCCACCCCCGCGGCGTCAGCATGTACGAGCCGATCGGCGGGTCGGCCCCCAAATACACCGGTCAGAACGTGATCAACCCGCTGGCCGCGATCGGCGCTCTGGCGATGCTCCTCCGGCACTCGGCCGCGCAGGAAAAAGCGGCGGACGACGTGGAAGCCGCGATCCAGAAAGTCGTACGGCGGATGAAGAGCCTCTCGGCCGGCAAGATGGGCTACTCGACGAGCGAAGTAGGGACGATGGTGGCGGAATCGCTCTAGCATGAACGAAAGCGCGTTCCGCGAGGACATCGAGGAGGCTCTCGCGCGGCACACCGGGGAAGAGCGAACCGCGCTTTCGAGCCAGCTCACCACGCCGCCGCAGCCGGACATGGGCGATTTCGCCTATCCGTGCTTTGCTCTGGCGAAGCGGATGAAGAAGGCCCCAGCCGCCATCGCCCAGGAAATCGCCGCGCGGATTGCCCAGGAAGGCCTGAGCCGCTTCGAGCGAGTGGCGGCCGCGGGTGCGTACGTCAATTTCTCAGTCAAGCGGCCACTTTACGCGGCCGCAGTCCTGCGCGAGGCAGCGGCCCGCGGGCTCGCGTACGGCAGCGGCGATGAAGGCGCCGGCCGGGTGATCGCGATCGACTACTCCTCCCCCAACATTGCGAAGCCCTTCCACGTCGGACACCTTCGCTCAACGATCATCGGCGGCGCGCTCTACCGGCTTTTCGAGACGCTCGGCTACCGGGTGGTTGGCATCAACCACCTCGGAGACTGGGGCACTCAGTTCGGAAAACAGATCGTGGGCGTGAAGCGCTGGGGGAAGCCCGAGGACCTGAAAGACCTCATGGCGCTCAACCGGCTGTACGTCCAGTACCACAAGGAAGTCGAGGCGCATCCGGAGCTCGATGACGAAGCCCGCGAGTGGTTCCGGAAGCAAGAGGCCGGCGACCCGGAGGCTCTCGATCTCTGGCGGCAGATCCGGGAGACGAGCCTTGAGTACTTCCAGCGGATCTACGCTCGCCTCGGCGCACATTTCGACACATTCACCGGCGAGTCGTTTTTCAACGACAAGATGGAGCAGGTGATCCAGGAAGCGGGCGCGAAAGGCCTGACTTCCGTGTCGGACGGAGCGCTCGTCATCGACCTGAAGCAAGTCGGGATCGAGACGCCCGCCCTCCTCCGTAAAGCGGACGGCGCCACGCTGTACCTCACGCGGGACGTCGCGGCCGCAAACTACCGGCACGCGACGTACGGATTCGAAAAGCTCCTCTACGTCGTCGGCACGCCGCAGTCGCTCCACTTCCAGCAGCTTTTCGCGGTCCTGAAGCTGCTTGGCTACGACTGGGCGAAAGACTGCATCCACGTGGGCTTCGGTCTCGTGAAAGGCATGTCGACTAGGAAAGGCGAGGTGATCTACCTCGAGGAGCTCCTCGACGAGGCGAAGTCGCGGGCGCTGAAGACCATGCGGGAGACCATCGAGAAGCGGCCCGACCTCGAGGACGAGGAAGCCGTGGCGGAGGCCGTCGGCCTCGCGGCGATCTATTTCGCCGACCTTCAGAAACAGCGCGTCAAGGATTACGAGTTTGACTGGGGCCGCGCCGTCTCGTTCGAAGGCGACACCGGCCCTTATTTGATGAGCGCCCACGCACGGATCGCGGGGATCATCCGGAAGTGCGGCGTCGAGGTCGATCCGGATGCCGACCTTGAGCCGCTCGTCGAGCCCGAGGCGCACTTGCTCGTGCGCCGCGTGGCGAAATACCCGAGCGTGCTGCGCGAGGCGGCGCGCGCCTACGAGCCTTCGATCCTCGCTCAGTACTTGCTCGACCTCGCCCACGCCCTCCATGCAGCGTACAACGTGCTGCGCGTGAAGGACGAGGAGCCCAATAAAGCGCGAGCTCGCCTCCTCCTCCTCGCGATGGTGAAACAGGTCCTCGCCAACGGCCTGCGGATCCTGGGCATCTCCGCCCCCGAGAAGATGTAGGATCCCGCCGGCGGCGCGCGGGGCTGCGCGCCTGCGTTGTGGATTCGCATCGGTCGGACCTCTTCCTCCATGGACGAACTCGACGCCATTCTCGACCGAATCGAGGAGCTCTACTCCGCCGGCGATGAGGCCGGGGCGAGGAAACTCGTGAAGAAAACGAGGAAGCGCCACCCCGAGGAGCTGATGCTCGCGGAGTGGGAGGCCGTCTTCGCGGCCGACGAGGGCCTCTACAACGACGCTCTCCGCGTCCTCGACGAAGTGCTGGGGAAGGAGCCCGACCGGCCTTTCGCGCTCCACGAGCGGGCGAAATCTCTCTTCGAGCTGTGGCGCTTCGATGAAGGGATTCCGCAGCTCGAGGCCATCTTGCGTGACCGACTCATCGACGACGACCCCCTCGCCGAAGCGGAGGTCCGCTTCGACCTCGCGTGCGCGCTCGACCACGAGGGCCGAACGAACGAGGCCGATCGGCAGTTCCAGCTTGCAGCGAAGCAAGCGCCCGACGACTTTCCCGTGCCCGCTCGCGGGTCAAGACGGGAGTTCGAGGCGATGGTCCTGCGCTCGCTCGAAGCCATCCCGGCGCAGCTCCGGACCTACCTCGACCAAGTGTCGATCGTCGTGCAGAACTACCCGCCCCGCAGCGCCCCGGGGCCATACCTGCTCGGGCTCTACGAAGGGCTGCCGAGGACGCAGCGCCTCCACGACGACCGCGATCACCTCGATTCAGTCTTCATCTTCCAGCGGAATCACGAGACGCTGAACCTGCCGCCGGAGGAGCTCGAGGATGAAGTGCGGAGAACGGTGATCCACGAAGTCGCGCACCACTTCGGGCTCGGAGAAGACGACATGGGCGAGTACGCCTGAGTGCTGAGGACGCCTCGGCCGCGGCGAACGGTCACCGGGCCGAGGGGCCGGGCGTCGCAGCAGGGCGTGCGCGCGCCGCGACCTCGTCCGCGAGGATGTGGGCCGTCGCTCGATTGCCCGCCGCGTTCAGGTGGCCGTCGCCGGCAACGTAGAAGCTCTGCGGCTCGGCGCCCCCGAGCGCCTCCAGCATGCGAGGGCCTATATTCACGACTTCGCCGACTCCTTCGGATCGCAGGGCCGCGATCAGCGCCTCCGCCGGCGCACCCCCGCCGCGGAGGGCCGCGAGGTCTTTCACGCTCGGAATCACGACGATGATCGGCGTGGCACCTGCCTCGCGAGCTTCAAGAGCGAACCGAGCCGTGACGCGCGCCGTCACTCGCATAGCCTCCGAGCCGGGAGCGTAGGCGGCCCGTTGCAGCTCCGCACGCTTCTTCCAGAGGAGCCTTGACCGCAGATAGCAGAAGAGCCGCGAGGCGTCGAGTGGCAGCGTCTCGTAGAAAGGCTGCAGATACCAGTGCTCGTACGGCCGCAGCGGGTGCTCCGCGAACGCGTCGAGCACGCGCGGGATCTCCGCGGGCGGAATGACGGGAGAGTTGACGATGCGCAGCTTGTCGCCGTCGAGGACGAAGCGCGGTTTCGAGAAAGGGAAGTTCGTGCGGGCATACTCGAGCACGCGGAACATGTTGACGTTGCGCAGGACATCCTCGCGGAGCAGGCCGAAAAGGACGATGCGCGCGTGGAGCTGCGGCTGCAGTTTCTGCCAGCGGAGAAATGCCTGGTCGGTGCCGTAGCCGGGCACCCCTCCGTTCAATACCTCGTAGGCGGACCCGAGCTCCGCCTCGAGGAAGTGCGGCCAGCTCTCGGTGTAGGGCACCTCGTCGCAGTGCGTGAAAGAGTCGCCAACGGCCAACACTCTCGACACGCCCGAGGCCGGCTCCGGCGCATCGACCCGGGGCAGCGACCTCACGCCCAGCGAGTTCGTGGCGTAGAGGCCCGCGGGATCTCGCGCGTCCGGCCGGAGGCTCCACCCGAGCTCCGCATCAGCCACCATGTACGAGTCCTCGGCCGCCGCGGCCTCCGCTCCGGCTTTCGACGCCGCTTCCCAGCCGCCGCTGCGAAGCGGAGCGAGGACCGTGTCGCCGATGCGGAGCCGGCCGTCCGGGTCTTTCTTCGTCAGGGCGCGCACGGCACCCTCGGCGACTGCGAGGCCGAACCCGATGCCGAAAACAAATAAGACGACGCGATACACGCCGCGCCGCGGACGGCTCGGTTTATCCATCAAGGCCCTCCCGATTTCGTGATCTGGGCCTCGTCGATCAACGTGCCGTCGAACGCGATCGCTCGGAGGTGGATGGTCGGGCCGGACACGTCCACCTGCGTGAAATGGTGAATCGACTGCGACTTCGCGGTGAAGAAGCTCGTGCCTGCGGGGTACAGGCTCCGGCCTCCGCCCCCCGTCACGACGTACACCGTGCCCCGGGGATCGGTGTAGGAAGGCTCCTGGTTGGCGTCGACGACCTGCTCGGCGAGGAGCGGGAAAGTGCGCTCGTAGTCGTGATCATGCCCGCAGAGAACCAGGTCGACGTGGTGCTTGTCGAAAAGGGGTCCGAGGCTGCCGCGGATCTGCAGATCGCTCCCGTGGTGCGAGGAGCTGTAAGGAGGATGATGGAAGTAGACGACTTTCCATTGCGCCGCGGAGGCCCCAAGGTCGCCGTCGAGCCAGGTCCACTGCGGACTCCCGAGCTCTGTGGGCGAGTTCGAATCAAGCGCCACGAGGTGAGTGTTGGCGCAGTCGAAAGAGAAGTAGCGCTCCGTGCCGTCCTGGTCGTTCACCGGCAGGTAGAGCGCGTCGAGCAACGGCTGGCCGTTCCGCGTGCGGACGTCGTGATTTCCCAGCGCCGGATAGAACGGAATGCGGTCGATGACGTCCACGTACGGCCGGAAGTACTTCGGGTCGAGCTCCCCCGTGGCCCCCGACTCGTAGACGATATCGCCCGGCAGCACCGCGAACAGGGGGTTGGACTCGAGCACTCTGGCCGCGACTTCGAGTTGGCGCGCGTTGCCTGCGCCGCAATCGGCGAAAGCCGCGAATCGGAACGGCGCGTTCGGGTCCGCCGGCGCCGTGCGGAATGTCGGAATCTCGGCCTCCGCGGTCCCGTCCACGAGGACGTGGTAGAAGTAAGTCGAGTCCGGCAGGAGTCCTTCGAGGCGCACGACGTGCTCTTGCCCGGGGCCGGCGCTCGGCGCGGTGGCTCCGAACGCCATTGTCGTGCCGTAGTCCACGGCTCCCGTTGCAGTCGCCGAGGTCCGCCATGCGATGACGATCGACGTGTCGGTCAGCTGCGCCAACTGCGGGCCGCGCTCGATCACCGCGGGTCCGCCGCCGCCGTTCGAGCCACCGCCTCCCGAGCTTCCGGATCCGCACGAGACGGACAGGACGGCGGCGAGCGCCGCGAGCACGAGCACCCCGAGGAGCCGATAAGCCGAATGCGATGGGCTGCGGTGCGCTCTCTTCACGACACGTTCTCGAGACTTGCGCTTGCCCCCCGGGCGCCCGAGGAAGAATGAATGGAGACGTCCGCGAATGCAACCGATAATCCGACAGCGAGCACTGTTCGACGCATGCGGTCCGAAGCCACTACGCACGAGACGCCAATCCCCGGCTGGGTCCTCATCCTCCTCCTGGCGCCGTTGGCCTTGCTCCTCGGCTTCGCGGCGGGTGACAGCTTCCTTTTCATCGGGCTCGCGGTCCTCGCCATAGCGTCGATCGTCGGATTCAGCGCGATTCGACTGTCGCTCGCGGTGAAGCTGATTTTCCTCCTGATCGTGATCACGTTCCTTCAGCGGCTTCTCGGCTACTTCAAGCTGGGAGAAGCGCGAGGCGTGAACGTCCTCAACCTGCTCCTGGTTTCGACGATCGGTTACTGGCTCCTCGGAGGCCTCCGGCGCGGCACTTTCTATCGCCCCTCGCCGATCGATTTCTGGCTCTGCATCACCGTCGTCGTCATTCCGGTCGTGTCGCTGACCTACACCGTGGCTTTCGGTCGAGTCCCGGGCTACGACCTGACCTCGCAGCTCGCCTGGTACAAGCGCTATATCACGCCATTCATCTACCTTTTCCTCCTCAGCCAGTGCCTCGAGTCGAAGCGGGACATTCGCTACCTCTACTACCTAATCTTCGCAATCGTCGCCCTGGTCGTCCTGCAGGGCATGCCCGAGGTCGTGCACTTCTCCAACTGGCGGGAGTCGAGGTCGGAAGGCATCGTCGGCCAGGCCAACGACTACGCGGCGCTCCTGGCGACAACGGCGCCGCTCTTCTTTCTCTGGGTCCTTCTCTTCCCCGGCCACAGGGCCATGAAGACCGTGGTCATCGTCCTGCTCGGCTGCATGGCCATCTCCATGCTGACGACCTTTTCGCGCGCCGGGTACATTGGCTTCGCGATGGCGTTCGGTGGCGCCGTCTTCATCGCCTACAAGGTCACGCGGCGGCTGACGGTGCTCGGTCCGGTGATTCTCATCAGCACGCTCTGTCTGTTGCCAATCGTGGCGATGCCGCAAATCGTCGACTCGCTGGCAACGCGATTCCAGCCCGAGACGTACAAGCGCAGCCACCGGAAGAGCTATTCGAAGTTCGAGGGCATCAACCAGTACTCGGGCGGGCGTCTCGAGCTCTGGAAGAGCGCGCTGCGGATGGCGGAGGATTACCCCGTGCTCGGCGTCGGCTTCCACGCTTTCGAGCTCGTCCTCCCCAGGTACCACTACCTCCAGTGGTCCAACTATTGCCACAACCAGTTCCTCGCCACTTTGGCCGAGGGCGGGATCATCTGGCTGACGGCGCTCTGCGCGCTTTACTGGAAGCTCTATCGCCTGCTCTACCAGAATTGGAGGACCGTCTTCAGTCAGGGGGACAGGACGGGGATCCTCATCTGCGGAGGAGCACTGCTAAGCTACCTGATCATGCTCTTCCTCAGCCTGACGAGCGACTTCAACAACCCCGGCCCGAAGTCCCTCGTCTTCTGGATTACGATCGCAGGCGCTTTGCGCTACGGCCTGCTTGCCCGGCTGGATGAGCTGGGCGAATCGGACGAAGCCAGCGACACAGAAGAGGCGGAAGAGATCGGCTACGCGGAAGGATCCGCACCGGCTACAGGCGGTAGGTGATTCGCCCCTTCGAGAGGTCGTAAGGGGAGATCTCGACGCGCACACGGTCCCCGGGGAGGATCCGGATCCAGTGTTTGCGCAGCCTGCCGGCGACGTGAGCGAGCACTCTGTGCTTGTTCTCGAGCTCGACAGTAAACGTCGTGTTGGGAAGGGCCGTCACAACGGTCCCCTCGAGCGTGATGACTTCTTCTTTCTGCAAATCGTTCCTCCAGGCGAAAAGTCAGATTGTAGCCCTAGAGATCCGTCTGTCGATGAGATTCTCGCGGCACGCGCGCGCTCGCCCCCACCGGCGTGCGAGCGAGCCTGCAGAGTGCCCGAGGGATCCCGGTCGACTTCGAACGCTGGGCCCGCGGTTCAGACGGCGGGCGACTCGTCGAGCGGCTCAGGGAAGAGGCCGACGGCTTCTACGGCTTCACCGCGGGCCTGGGCTTCGACCTTGCCGCGATATTTTTTTAGCCAAGTCTCCCAGCTACGCCCCGAGGCCGTGTCCTTGCCGCTGAACACGAGGCCCGTGATCTTGTGAACCGGGAGGCGCCTCGGGGCCGTCACGCCGGCGACAAATAGCTCGACGAATGGCTCCGCCGCTTTCCAGCTGCGGTTGCCGAGGAAGCCGTGCAGCTCGGACCCGTCGTCGAGGAGCAGTGTCACGTCGCCGCGATAGTCAAAGGCGGCGTCGATGGCCGCAGCGATTTCCGCAGCGTCGCGAGACTCGCACCGGAAGCCCTGAGAGAAGCGCGGAGGGAACTCTTGGGTCGCCATCTTCGACTCCCTTCGCCTTACGAGGCCTGTCGCCCCAGAACTGGCAGCTCTTTCTGGAGAGTTACCGGGTGGGTCACCGGATCGGGCGGATCGAGAAGCGCATCGTGGGAGAAAGGCACGCGGGAGGTCGCTCGCGGCCGCTTGACCTTGGGCCGGATGCCGAAAATCGTGGCGCGGACCGTCGTGAGGAAGCCCCCAAGCGAGCCGAAAGTGTCGTCCACGGCGCTCGCCTCGTAGCCACAGTGCACCATGCAGTCGGCGCACTTCTCATTCCGCCCGGTGCCGTACTGGTCCCAGGCCGTGTCCTTCATGAGCTCTTCGAACGTCGACGCGTAGCCTTCCTGCAGCAGGTAGCAGGGCTTCTGCCAACCGAAAACGTTGTACGTCGGGTTTCCCCAGGGGGTGCACTGATAGTCGCGATGCCCCATGAGGAACTCGAGGAAAAGCGGCGACTGGTTGAACCGCCAGGCGCGCCGAGGATATGACAAGATCTGCGCAAAGAGCTGACGCGTCCTCGAGCGCCGCAGGAAGTGCTCCTGGTCCGGCGCCTTCGAGTAGCTGTAGCCCGGCGACAGCATCATGCCCTCGACTTTGAGCGCCGACATCTCGTCGAAGAACATCCGGATGCGCTCCGGATTCACTCCCTCGAAAAGCGTCGTGTTGGTCGTCACGCGGAACCCGCGCGCGAGCGCCAACTGGATCGCCTCGACGGCGATGTCGTAGACGCCCTCGCGGCAGACCGCGAAGTCGTGCTCCTCACGCAAGCCGTCCATATGGACGCTGAACGTGAGGAACTTCGAGGGCCGGAACTCGTGCAGCTTCTCCTTGAGGAGGATGGCGTTCGTGCAAAGGTAGACGTATTTCTTCCGCGCGACGAGGCCTTCGACGATCTCGACGATGCGGGAGTGCATGAGGGGCTCGCCCCCCGGGATGCTCACAATGGGCGCGCCGCATTCATCGGCAGCCCGGAAGCACTCCTCGGGCGTGAGCTCCCTTTTCAGCACGTGCGCCGGATACTGGATCTTCCCGCAGCCAGCGCAGGCCAAATTGCACCGGAAGAGCGGCTCAAGCATGAGCACGAGAGGGTATTTCTTCTCGCCGCGAATCTTCTTCCCGATCACGTAGCTCGCGACGGCCCACATCTGGGAAAAGGGAACGGCTATGGCTCAAGCCCTCCGGTTAGAGAATCGCGACAGCCCGCCCGGGGGCAGCGCCGCGTTGACACTTCCCCGCGCAAAAGGGCCAGAGTATGAGCGCCTCCCCCGGAGCCGTCAAGAGCCGGCGGGCGGCCGCGCAGCCCCGGGCCCGGGCCGGCCGCGACCGGCCCAGGGGCAACGAGGTCCGATAACCTGCTTACTTCCCGAAAAGCTCTTCGAGATACGAGCGCAGCTCGCTCCACGAGCGCCGATCGGCCTTCTCGTTGTACTCGAGGCCATCGACGCCGGCCTTGTTGGCCCCCGGGTTCGTGAAGCTGTGCTTGGCGCCGCCGTAGATCACCATGTGCCAGTCGGCGCCGAGGCGGTCCATGGTGGCCCGGAAGTCATCGACTTGCTTCGGTGGGATAAAAGGATCCGCGGCGCCGTGGCAGATAAGGACTTTGGCTTCGACTTTCTTCACGCCTTCCGGGGCAGGCGGCAGCGCGCCGTGGAAGCTCGCGACGCCGCGCAGAGGCGCGCCGGCGTAAGCGAGCTGGATCACGGTGGAGCCGCCGAAGCAGTAGCCCATGGCCGCAACGCGGCTCGTGTCGACGAGCTCCTGAGCGCGCAAGACCTCCAGGCCTTTCATGGCTCGCGCCTGCCATGCGGCGGTGTTCTTCCGGATCTCCGTCGCCCAGGCGCCGGCCTCCTGCGGGTGCGTCGTCAACTTGCCTTTGCCGTACATGTCGAGCGCAAAGGCCACGTAGCCCATCTTCGCGAGCATCTCGGCGCGCTGGCGGGCGTAATCGTTCAGCCCCCACCACTCGTGGACGACCAGCACTCCGGGCCGCTTTCCCTGCACCGCATCGTCCCAGGCGAGGAAGCCCTCGAGCTCGAGGTCCCCATCCTTGTACTGGATCGTCTTCGACTTCACCTCGGCGCGCGCGACGCCGGGAAGCACGAGAGCGGAGAGAATGAGAGCGCTGCGCAGCGACATGATGCACTCCTTCGCAAGTGGTTCGGTTCGTGAATCCTCGGTGGCTGCCAGCGTGCAGGCAGCCTGTCGGAGAGGCCGATGGGGTCTCAGCGTAGTCGATCACAAGGCCGGTGGCAAAGCGGATGCTCCGCACGAGGGCGGAGCCGGCGTGCAGCGACCGCTCTTCTGCAGCGCTCGATCGCGCCGCGACAGAGCGCTGCGACTATTGCAGCGGTCCGGATGCTCCCTGCGGCCCCGGCTTCGAGCCCTCCTCGAAGGGATCCGCTCGCAGCGCGCGTTTCCCCGGCCCATAGTCGCCCACGCAGTGGCCGTCCCCTTCGAGGCGGTACTTGTAGATCACGAGCCCCTCGAGCCCGACGGGGCCCCGCGCATGCGTCTTGTTCGTCGAGATGCCCACTTCCGCGCCAAGGCCGTAGCGAAAGCCATCGGCGAAGCGCGTGGATGCATTGTGGAAGACTCCCGCCGAGTCGACGCGCGCGAGGAAGCGTTCGGCGGCAGCGGCGTCCTCCGTCACGATCGCGTCGGTGTGGCGCGAGCCGTGCGCGTGGATGTGCTCGACCGCCTCGTCGAGCGAGCGGACAGTTTTCACAGCAATCACAAGGTCGAGGAACTCGCTCCGGAAATCCTCTTCCGTGGCGAGGCGGGCCCCGGGGAGGTACGGCAGCGCATCGGCGTCGGCTCGGACCTCCACGTGCGCGTCCGCCAATGCTCGAGCCACGCTCGGCAAAACGCGCCCCAGGGCGTCGCGATGGACGATCAGCGTCTCCGCGGCGTTGCAGACTGCGGGGTACTGCGCTTTCGAGTCGGCGACGATCCGCGCTGCTTTCGCAGGGTCAGCGGCGCGGTCGATGTACACAGCGCAGATGCCGTCGGCGTGGCCCAGGACCGGGATGCGCGTCGCATCCTGGATCGAGCGGACGAGCTCGTTCGACCCGCGCGGGATGATGAGGTCGATCCACTCGTCGAGGGCCAGGAGCTCCCGGACCTCCTCGCGCGTCGCGATGAGCTGGACCGCGTCGGGGGGGACTCCGGGCGTGCGGGCGATGCCCTCCCGGATGGCCTGCACGAGCGCACGATTCGTCCGCTCGGCCTCCCGTCCGCCTTTGAGGATCACGGCGTTGGCGGACTTGAGCGTGAGCGTCGAGATCTGCACCGCAGCGTCCGGGCGCGCCTCGAAAATGACGCCGATGACTCCGATCGGGCAGGAGACACGCCGCAGGACGAGCCCGTCATCGAGCTGCCGGGCGTAGTCCACGCGGCCGACGGGGTCGGGCAGCTGGATGACGTCCCGAATGCCAGCTAACACGGCGTCGTACTTCTCTCCGGAAAGGTCGAGCCGCTTCGCGAGCGCGGCGGAGAGCTGCTTCTGCGCGATGAGGCGCGTAGCGTCCTTGCGATCCTCGGCGTTGGCTTGCTGCACTGCGCCGCGAGCCGCCTCGAGCGCTGCGAGGACGTTCGCGAGAGCTCGATTTTTTGTGCCGGTGTCGAGCGCGGCGAGCTCGACGGCTGCTGCCCGTGCCTGACGAGCGATGGTCTCGATCATGTTGCGAACGTCCTACATTACGGCGGCGGGCGAGGGAGTCGGCTATTGTACCTGCCGCGCCGCGTAGGTAACATGCCCGCTTCCGTCCGCTGGGAGCGGCTCAAAAATCTGCTCATACTCCGTAGAAAGGAAGCTGTCCAATGGCTCAGGAACACGCCGGCGCCATCACCATGAAGGGCAACCCCAAGACCCTGTTGGGGCCCACGCTCAAGCCCGGTGACAAGGCTCCCGACTTCGAGTGCATCAACACGGCACTCGAGACGGTCACGCTGGCGTCCTCGAAAGGCAAAGTGCGCCTGATCGCGGCGGTGCCTTCGCTCGATACGCCCGTCTGCGCGATCGAGACGAAGAAATTCGGCCAGGAGATCGGCAAGCTGCCGGCGAACGTCCAGTTCTATACGGTCAGCGCCGACCTGCCGTTCGCGCAGAAGCGCTGGTGCGGCGCGGAGAATGTCTCCGTGCCCACGCTCTCCGACCACCGGAAGCTGTCTTTCGCGGAGAATTACGGCGTGCTGATCAAGGAGCTGCGCATCCTCGCGCGCGCGATGTTCGTGATCGACGCCAACGACAAGATCACCTATGTCGAGATCGTGAAAGAGGTCGCGGACGAGCCCAAGTACGAGCCAGCGCTGGCAGCGGCGCGGCAGGCCGCGGGAGCGCACTGAAACACTTGGACCCGATGCTGCATGTCGAAGCCGGCGGCCCGCCGCCGCGGATTCCCATGCCGACGGGGTTTCCTCGTATCCCGGGGACCTCGGTCGAGATCGTCAAACAGCCGCCTCGGGGCAGGATCCGCCACTGCCTCCTCGATTTCGACGGCACCCTGAGCTACCTCCGCGACGGCTGGCAGGATTTCATGGTCCCGCTCATGGTCGAGGTGCTCGAGGCGTGCCCCCGCCACGAGAGCCGGGAGGAGCTCGAGGCGCTCGTGATCGACTTCGTCGACCACCTGACGGGCAAGCAGACGATCTACCAAATGCTCCGGCTCGTCGAGGAGGTGGAGAAACGGGGCGGCACGCCGCGCCCGGCCCTCGAGTACAAGCAGGAATACAACCAGCGGGTGTCTCGCGGAGTGGCGAGCCGCATGGAGGCTCTCCGCAGCGGCAAGGCGGCACCCGAAGAGTTCCTCGTCCTGGGCGCTCGGGCCTTTCTCGATCGCCTCGTCGATAGCGGCATCAGCTGCTACCTCGCGAGTGGCACCGACGTCGAGTACGTCACCGAAGAAGTGCGGCTCCTCGGCCTCGAGCGATACTTCGAGGACCGGGTCTACGGCGCGCTCCCCAATTACAAAGACTTCTCGAAGGAGAAAGTCATCCTCGCGATCATCTCCGAGCACCAGCTCGAAGGCGGCGGCCTCCTCGTCGCCGGCGACGGCTACGTGGAGATCCAGAACGGCCGCGACGTCGACGCGGTCACGCTGGGCGTCTACACGCCGGAAAAAAACCGCTACCACATGAACGACAACAAGCGGGAGCGGCTATTCCGCGCGGGCGCGCACCTCCTCGCCCTCGACTTCGCCGAGAGCGACGCGATCCTGAGCTACCTCCGGGTCAGCTGAGCTCGATTTTTGCCTGACGTTCAGCTCTCTTCGACGCGCGTAGGCTCCGCCGGGCTGCGGAAGCCCGACTCAAACTTCGCTCTCGACACCTGCTCGAGGAGCCGCTCGAGGTCCGCTTCCGCCTCGATCGCCTGAAACGCCGTCTTGAGCTGCGCGGCGCCTTCGAGGCCCCGCATGTACCAAGGGCCGAACTTCCGCATCTGGAGCGCCGCGGCGCGGGGGGTCGCCTGGTAGTGCTGCTGGAGGAGTCGGAAATGCTCTCGGATGACCGCGACGAGCTCGGTCACGAGGGGGCGCAGGGGCGTGCCCTCCCCCTCGAAGAGCTGCCGCAGATTGCGGAAGAGCCAGGGGTTGCCCAAGCATCCCCGTCCGATCACGACCCCGTCGCAGCCGGTCGCCTCGAGGAGCCGGAAAGCGTCCGGCGCCTCGAAGACATCACCGTTGCCCAGGACGGGGATCTTGACGAGCGCTTTCAGCTCCCCGATGTACTCCCACCGGGCCTTCCCGCTGTACATTTGCCGGGCGGTGCGCGCATGGAGCGCGATCCAGGCGCAGCCCTCCCCTTCCGCGACGCGGCCCGCCTCGCGGAACGTGACGACCTCATCGCTCATCCCGATGCGGACTTTGATCGTCACGGGGACCTCACCCGCCGACTTGACCACCGCGCGCACGACGCGGCGGAAATTGTCCGCGTCGACGACGGCCGCGGCCCCCATGCCTTTCTTCGTCACTTTCGGTACGGGACAGCCGAAGTTGATGTCGATGTGATCGACGTCCAGCTCGTCGCGCAGCCGACGGACGGACTCCCCCATCGCGCTCGGGTCGCACCCGAAAATTTGGATCGAGCGCGGCCGTTCGTCGGTCCCGAACTGCGCCAGCTTCCAGGTCCGGTCATGACCCTCGAGGATGCCCCGGGAGCTGACCATCTCGCTGACGCAGAGGCCGGCGCCGTGGTCTTTGCAAATTTTTCGGTACGGGAAATTGGTGACGCCGGCCATCGGCGCGAGGACGACGGGGGGCCAAACCCGGATCCGCGGTCCGAGGACGAGAGGTTTCCAGGCGGTGCGGGCAGATGTCTCTGCGGTGGATTGGGCGGCAATTTCCATGAGCCGCCGAGTCTACCATGCGCCGAGCCCGCGGCAGGTGCCAACCTCGCGAGGGGCAGGATGCTCGAGTATCCTCCCGTCATGAAAGTGCACCCCCGCGCCCGCCTCCTCCAGACGGAGTCCGCATTCGGAGTGCTCGCGCGCGCTCGGGCGCTCGAGCGCGCCGGGCGCGAAGT
>Ga0111539_10002105_pt1 | contig 26607 bp, 14 predicted proteins | sample RhiMethybrSRZTD1_FD_79667 | JGI IMG/M metagenome (GOLD analysis project Ga0111539, IMG submission 79667) | Populus rhizosphere microbial communities from Tennessee, USA - Rhizosphere MetaG P. TD hybrid SRZTD1 (version 2) (version 2) | ecosystem: Host-associated > Plants > Roots > Rhizosphere >...
ACTGTCTCGACGACAACGCGCGAGCGCTTCTCCTGATGGCGCTCATGGAGGAGGCCGGCACGGAGGACGCGAGAGAGGTACGCGACCTCGCCGCACGCTATCTGGCCTTCGTGAACCACGCGTTCAACGAGCGCCGCGGGCGATTTCGGAATTTCATGTCGTACTCCCGCGAGTGGCTCGAGGACTACGGCGCCGAGGACAGCCATGGACGCGCGCTGTGGGCATTGGGGACGGTAGTGGGTCGCTCGAGCGATCCGGGGAAACAGAGCCTCGCCGGGCGTCTGTTTCATACCGCGCTACCAGCCGTCGGGGCGTTCACGAGCCCCCGCGCATGGGCGTTCGTTCTGCTGGGGATCGATGAGTATCTGCGTGCGTTTCAGGGAGACCGCAACGTGCAATCGGTTCGCAGAACACTCGCGGAGCGGCTTCTCGACCTCTACCGCCGCACGCGCACACCCGAGTGGCCCTGGTTCGAGGACCGTCTCACGTACTCCAACGCCCGTTTGCCGCAAGCGCTGTTGGTGTCGGGAGCATGGATGGAGAACGAGGAGATGACGACGGCCGGCATGACTTCGCTCGCGTGGCTGGCGTCGATTCAGTGCTCCGAGGAAGGCTACTTCGCCCCCATCGGCTCGAACGGCTTCTACCGCCGCGGCGAGCGTAAGGCGCTGTTCGATCAGCAACCCCTCGAGGCATGCGCAATGGTGTCCGCTTGTCTCGAGGCGGGGCGGGTGACCGGCGAGGAGCGATGGGCAGAGCACGCGCGCCGCGCCTTCGGCTGGTTCCTCGGACAGAATCACGTCCAGCAGTCGCTATACGACGCCACCACGGGCGGGTGCCGCGACGGCGTGCATGCCGATCGACTCAACGAGAACCAGGGAGCGGAATCAACGCTTTCCTTCCTTCTCGCACTGGCAGAGATGCGGTCGGCCGATCGGGACCGAGTTGCGACCGCGTCGACACGGGGGATGATGGCGTGACTACGCACCGCGGCTACGAGCAGCTCTTCCATCGCCACGCGAGCAACCCGATCCTGACTGCGGCCGACTGGCCCTATCCGGCACACACGGTCTTCAACGCCGGCGCCACGCGACTTCATGACGGGACGACGCTTCTGCTCTGTCGCGTCGAGGACCGCCGCGGTCTCTCACATCTCTGTGCGGCGCGGTCGGCGAACGGCGTCGATGGATGGGTCATCGACCGCGAGCCGACGTTCCGACCCGACCCGGAGCGGTACCCGGAGGAGCTCTGGGGAATAGAGGACCCCCGGATCACCTTCGTCGAAGAGCTCGGGAAGTTCGCAATCGCATACACCGCCTTCAGCAGGGGCGGCCCTGGCGTGGCGCTCGCGCTCACCGAGGACTTCCGCCACTTCGAGCGCTGCGGCCTGATCATGCAGCCCGACGACAAGGATGCGGCCCTGCTTCCGCGGCGCATCGACGGACACTTCGCACTTCTTCACCGCCCGATGGCCGATACCGGTGCGCACATCTGGATCTCGTTCTCGCCCGACCTCCGGAACTGGGGGGGCCACAAGCTGATGCTATGCGCCCGCAAGGGTGGGTGGTGGGATGCGAACAAGGTCGGACTCTCGCCGCCGATGATCGAGACACCGCGCGGATGGCTGATGGTCTATCACGGCGTCCGGCACACGGCGTCTGGTTGTCTATACCGGCTCGGTGTCGCACTGTTCGCTCTCGACGATCCGGCATGTTGTCTGTCGCGTGGCGACTCGTGGATCTTCGGGCCCGAGGCGTCCTACGAGCGACAAGGAGACGTCGGCAACGTGACCTTCCCCTGTGGTTACACTCTCGGAGCCGACGGCGACACGATCAACCTCTACTACGGCGCTGCCGACACCAGCATCGCGCTCGCTTCGGGCAGCATCCGCGAATTGCTGAGCTGGCTGGACGAGCACGGTTGCGACTAGCAGAGTACTTCTACGCCGGCCCCGTGCAGCAGGTGCTCAGTCCGTTCCTGAATCCTGCGCAGCTAAGCCGAGCCTCGTCGCGTACATGACCGCCGTCGGATCGACTTCATGGGCGCGATCGATGCCTTCCGGGCTCCAGGTGGCGTGGCCGGCGAGTGTGACCCGCTCGGTGCTCGCACCCGAGACACGCAGGAATGTCCCAGCTCCGTCGGGCGCGATGCCGCAGTCCACCAGCCCGCCACGGACGTCGTTCAACCAGAGCGCCGGTGCTTCACCTTCCGCGCGCGGCCCAGTGACACGCACCACGTGCAGCTCGCTCACGTCGTCTGCCACCAACGCCGGCCGGACATCCGGTTGCTCGGCCACGAGCTGGACGTTACGGAGGCTCACGTCCCGCGCGTGCCGCACGTATAGCCCGTGGGCGGGGAGGATTCCGTACATCATCACCTGCGGGTACGCCGCCGGGCGCTCGGGCACCTTCAGGTCGCCGTGGCGGCGCCAGCCGCCGGCCGCAGTTATGTGCACGTTCTCGACCGTCACGTCCTCGACCGGATGCCCGGGCAGGCCGGTGATCGAGCCAGTGACGGACGCGCCCACGGCCATGACACCGCTGATCACGACGTTGCGAAGCCGTCCCGGCACGGCCCGCCGCTGATCGCGCCCGCGGTTGCCGAGCCGCACGAAGAGCGGCGCCAGGACGTCGCGCATGACCACATTCGAGATCGTCACGCCGTCGATCGTGCCACCGTCCACTGTCAGGAGGGCGATCCCGCCGCCCTCGGCGGCTGCCGACGCGTCACGGTCCGCGGCGGCCGTGCCATCGAACACACAGTTGGACAGCACGATCTGCCGGAAGTCGCCCGTGCTCTCGGTGCCGAGCTTGAAGCAATTCGACGGGCTCCGCAGTCGGCAGTTGGTCACCACCACGTCCTCGGTCGCGCCGCGCGCACCGAGGAGAAAGCTCGCCTTCAGGCAGAGGGCGTCATCGTCGGACTCGATGTCGCAGTTGGCAATGCGCACGCGACGGCAGCAGTCGGGGTCAATCCCGTCGGCGAAGGCGGAGCGGATGGTGACGCCTTCCACGAGTACGTCCTCGCACCCGCCCAGACTGACACAGTAGCTAGGGGCGCGGACGATCCTTACGCCCTGGACGGTCACGAAGCGGCAGCGTTTGAGCGCGATGGGCTTGGGGCCGTACCGCCGGTCCCGGTTCATGTCGATCACGCCGGCGCCCCGGATCGCGATCCGCTCCAGATCGCAGCCGGCGAGGAGCGCCCGCGCGAAGTCCATCGTGTCGACATTCGAATCGGACTGGAACGGGAGCTTCTCGTGCGGGGCGAAATCCTCGCGGTCGGGGCTCGCCAACAGCACGGCCCCCGGGGCGAGATCGATCGTCAGCGCGCTTCGGAGGTGCAGCGTGCCGCTGACCCACGTGCCGGCGGGCAGGTGCACGATCCCGCCACCCCGCCGGTGGATCGTGTCGATCGCGTACTGCAGCGCTGCGGTGTCTTTGGTCCGGCCGTCGCCGACAGCGCCGAATTCGCGCACGTCGAGAGTGGCATCACCCACCGAGCCGCCGTGCACCGCGGCGCGGCTCACGGCGGCGGTGCCGCCGACGAGCAGCGACGCGCGGAGAAAACCGCGTCTCGACACGGCGCCGAGCAGCCGTCTGTCGGAAGGTGGTCGGTCCCACATGCGTCGGTCTGGCGGCGTGCGCGTCGCCGAGGAGAATAGGCCGGCGCGCAGGACGCCAGGAAGCGCAGAAACTATGCGCCTCTAGTCACGCTGGTGGTGCGCGGCACCTACAACCCATCGACCTCGCGGGTCGCCGCCGTCGCCAGCGCCGCGAGAGTATCGGCCGCACCCGCTCCGAGATGACCCTTCGTCCTCGCCCGCTCGATGAGCCCCTCGACGGCGCGGGTCGCCTTTCGCACCTTCGCTACCCGTGACGCAGCCGGTGGCGTGCGCTTCGCGAGCTGGAGGACCCGCTTTCCCACCGCCGCGGCGGTCTGTGCGACGCGCTTCAGGAGACGGCGGCCGGCGGGTGTCGGCGCGCGCACTGGCGCGACGCCGGTCGTGATGGCTGCGAGATAGCAGGCGGCGCGCGCGACTCCCGGTGCTTCTCCGGCACACGCCGCCGCCGGCCCGGGGCCGGAACCCGGCGCACCGTCGGCTCGCTGACGCCAATCGACGGACACGCTCGCACCGTCGCTGGTCACACGGCCCGTGGCCCCCGTCGTAACGTCGAGCCACCAGACGTTGGCGGCGTCAGCGCTTTCGAAGAGGGTGTAGAGGACCCACCGACCGTCCGGCGACCAGGTGAAGCCGTCGATGGCCCCGCTGGTCCTCCCGTGATCCGCGATCAACAGGACGCGCGGATTCTCCGGGTCGTCACGGTCGTGCAACACCACGGCCTCGTTCTGAATGACAAAGCCGTTGGCGCCGAAGCGGTAACCGCCGATCTCCCGCGCGGTGACGAAGTGGCGTCCGTCGGGGGCCCAGGTCGGCAGGCGGTCACCGCCGATGGCAAGGTCGATCGGCGCGGGAACGATGAGGTCCTGCGTCGGCGGCGTGACGGACGGATCGCCCTCCCACACGCCGCGGAGCTCGTAGTTCGGATAGACCGCCGGGCCGTTGAACAGCACGCGGCCGGAGGGGCCCCAGTCGGGCCGGAACCAGCCGTCGAGGTCGTCGCGAATCACCGCGCCGGTGGCCGCATCGACGAGATCGACTCGGCACGTGTCGTCGTCGGACTCGCCCCAGTGGTAGCGGTTGCGGGCGCAGATCGTCACGGCGAGAGTTCTCCCGTCCGGGGACCAGTCGACGCCCTTGATGGTCTGGTCGAGCGCCGGACGCGGCGTATCCACGCACTGGGGCGGCCGACAGAACGGCGGTGAGCCGCTCGTTCCTTCGAAACCCTGGGTGGCGAAGACCTCCCGACGGCCGCCGCCATCGGGCCGGACCACGCTGAGCCGCGAGATGCGCGCCTTCAGCTGTGCGAGGACCGCGGCATCGTGAGGGAAGACGTCGTCGTCGACGACGGCGATCGTCGAGCCGTCGGGCGACCAGCGGGGAATTCGGGGCTCGTGGAGGAGTCCCGTGTCGATCGGCAGCGGCCCAGTTCCGTCGGTGTCGAGACGAACGACCGTGAGCCCATCCGGGTTCGCGGAATTGCGCTGCAAGAGGACGAGCGGGCGCGAGCCGTCGCCGGCGAGGGCAGCCGGCAGTGGCTCAGCCTGCGTATGCACGTCGGCCGCCGCGAGGCTCACGTCGTCGAGGACGTAGGCGACCTCGTAGTCACCCGTGTACTGCACCGCGAAGCGGAGGTACACGTCCTGCCCGCGCAACGCCGCCAGATCGTCGGACCGGAGATGACCGCGAAACGGCATCCAGCCTCGCAGGACGTTGTGCGCGACGACGTCGAAGAGCGCCCCTCCGAACGACGGGTCGGTCGAGAGCGAGACGCTCATGTCGGCGACGGAGTTGCCGTCGGGCGACAGGTCCGGTCCGAGCCGGGAGAACCAGAACGATAGCGTGAGATCCGTGGCATCCGCCGGGATCACGACCGGCTGAACGATCACGAACTGCGATGCCGGCAGGGAGCCACAGCTTCCGTCGCTGAGGCCGCCGATGCGTGCCGCGCGCCGACCGGTGCGCACCATCGCCGCGGTCGTTCCCGCCTCCTGGAGGTCGACGATGCTCACCCCGCCGCAGCCGGCCCACGGAGCGGCGCTCTCTTCGAAGCCGCCGTTCTGCAGCAGCTCCTGGGCGAGGGCCTCCCGGGGTGCCAACGGGCTCGGGCACGACGAAACGCCGAGAAGCAGCCCAAAGAGGCCGGCTACTGACTTGAAGAGGTCGTTTGCCATGGGCACCGGGGTAGCCCGTCCGGCAGCCCGAGTCCTGGCGAAACGCGGGTCTTTTTCAGGCGAAACCGAGGGATTCTCAGCGGCGTCTCTTGCCAACGGGCTGGAGCTGTTCCAGAAGCTCCTTCGCGTCCTTCTGGTCGGGCGTGTCGAAGCCTTCGGTGAACCACCCGTACGCGTCCGACAGCAGCGCCCGCGCCTCGGCGACCCGTCCCTGCCGCTGCCAGAGCCGACTCAGGCTCGTCGCGGCGCGTAGCTCGAGGGACTTCGACGCCTGCCGGCGCGAGATGTCGAGCGCCTCGAGGAGGTCCGATTCCGCCGCGCGCTCCGCCGCGGCGCGTTCACGCTCGTTCGAGGTGCGGAGCGCGAGCGTCCCCTTCAAGCGGTACAGCTCCGCGTCCCAGTAGTGCAATCCTGTGCGCTCCCCGAGCTCGAGTGCCAGGGCCACGGTCGAGAGCGCCTCCTCCAATCGTCCGAGCTGGCCGAGGACGTCTGCCTGGATCCCGAGGAACGTGGGCTTACCGAGCTCGGCACCGATCGCCTGGTACACCATCAGGCCGTGCTCGATTTGGGCGAGCCCCTCCTCGGCACGCCCCTGCGCCGCGAGGAGCCAGCCGCGATAGATCTCCCCGAGCATGAGGAACAGATCGAAGTCGTACTTCCTGGAGTACTCGAGGCGCACGTCTTCGAGCTGCTGTACGACCTCGGGCTCGCGGCGGTAGTGATACAACGTCGCGGCGAAGTTGTACCCCATGGCCACGCTCAGGGGATGATCGAGCGAGCGAGCGAGGGTGAGACACTCCTGCATGCGCGCCGCGGCGCGGTCCTGATGGCCCAGCATCATGAACGTCATGGCCAAGTGGGCCGTACACGATACTCCTGGATCGTGGTCGACAAAGAAGCCGCCCGGCCGATTGGGGCTGTGCTGCTCCGCATCGTAGAGCGCCGTCGACTGCTCCAGATGGCCGCGAGCGGCGACGAAGTCGCCGCCGTAGAAGCACACCATGCCCGCCGTGTTGTGCGCGCCGAGCATGGCGACGGCATTGCCGGTCGTCTCCGCGAGGGCCAGCAGCTGTTGCGACACCTCGTCGGCGACCCGTAGCTCTCCTCGCATGATGTAGAACGCGCAGAGACCGAGCAGGACAGGGAAGAGCTGCGAGGTGACTCCCATCTGCATGCAGAGGTCGCGCGCGCGCGCGTACACGTCCGCGACCTCGGGAGCGGCCCATCCGTTCGTCGCGATCACGGCCGCACCGAGCACCGTCTGGGTCATCAGCTCCTGTTGGTTGCGCGCCGGCGAATCCGGCAGCGTCGCGAGCAGGCCGAGCGCCCGCCTCGCGTGGTCCCCGGCCTCGCGATAACCATGCTGGCGCAACGCCATCTCTGCCGCCTGCCGTCGGTAGCTCGCGGCCCTCTCGAGGTCCCTGCCGTGCTCGAAGTGCATCGCGAGCTCGCCGGCGATCTCGCCCGCGCGCGCACCGTGGCCCCGCTCGAGGCGGGCGCCGATCCGGAGATGGAGCCCGACGCGGTGTCCGATCGGGACGCGTGCGTACAGCACGTCGCGATACAGCGCGTGGATGAAGCCGTAGCGGGCCGCGACCGTCCCATCCGGCCACTCGGCGACGCCGAGGGCACGGAGAAACTGTCCCCGGCGCGCGAGCCCATCGCAGCACTGCTCGCCCTCGTGTGCGCTCATCCCGTCGACCGTCGAGAGCGCCGCCGAGAACTCGGCACCCGCGACGCTGGCCATGGAGAGCACCGCCTGCTCGTTCGCCGTGAGCCGCTCGATCTGCTTCTCGACCATCTGCCGGAGCGTCTGCGGCACTCCGGACGTGGCGCGCTCCACCGGAACCGAAAGCGTCCACCGGCCGTCGGCCTCGTGGAGGCGTTGCTGTGCGACGAGGTCGTCGACGACGTTCACGAGAAAGAGCGGATTGCCGCCCGTATTCGCGCGCAGCACCCCTGCGAGTTCCGGTGAGAAGGAGGCGTTCGGGAAGCGCCGAGCGAGGTAGTCACGCACGGCGCCCTCGCTCAGGAAGTCGAGGGCCAGCTCCTCGCAGTGCCCGTGGAGCTGGAGCTCCTGCTGCACGGGCTTGAGTGGATGCTCCGCGGCCGCCACGTCGGCCGCGCGATACGTCCCGACGATCAGAAGCCGCGCACGGTCGTGCCGGCGCGCGAGCAACGCGAGCAGGTCGATGGTCGCCGCATCGCTCCAGTGCAGATCCTCGAGCAACAGGAGGAGGGGCGCCTCCGCCGAGAGGACATCGAAGGCCTCGATCAGCTCTCGCAGCATCCGTTCGCGCGTCGTCCCGTGGGCACGCCGCTGCACCGCCTCGAGCTCGGCGTCGTCCAGCAGGGCGGGCAGCTGCGCGAGCCACGTCGGCGCGCATTGCTTCAAAATGCGAAGGAGCGCGGCGCCCCGCGGCTCTCGCCCCATGCGTCCGAGCGCCTCGAAGATGGGAAGGTACGGCTCGGTCGCGCCGTACTGCTCCACGCACTGCCCGCGGCCGATTCGCAGGCCGTCCACGTCCTGCAGCTGGGCGAGGAACGTCTCGACCAGCGCCGTCTTCCCGATTCCCGCCTCGCCGGTGACGAACACGAGCCGTCGCTTGCCCTCGAGTGCCGTCGCGAGGAGCGCGTGCAGCCGAGCGAGCTCGGCGTCCCGGCCGACGAGATTCGAGGGCGTCGGCGTGACGTTCGGCGGACCGGGCTGGCGCACCCTGGGGGCGCTCGGGTCGCCAACGGGGCCGATGAAGCGGAACCCACGCCGATGGACGGTCTCGATGTAGCGGGGCGCGCGTGAGGAATCGTCGAGAGCCCTTCGGAGATCGCGGATGCAGCTCGTGAGCGCCGCCTCGCTGACGACCGTGTCGCCCCAGGCGGCGGCGAGGAGCTCGTCCTTCGTGATGAGGTGCTCCGGGTGCTCGACCAGGTGGCGGAGGACGGCGAACGCCTTGGGCGTGAGGTCCATACGGTCGTCTCCGCGCCAGGCCCAGCCGGTGTCCTGGTCGATGCGGACCGCTGGAGCGTCCTCGCGTCGTGTCCGTCGCATGGCGCTCGGTTCTCGATTCCTTACTTTTCCCTCGAAAACGCCCGAGTAATCCCAGGACTCATACGCGATCTCGGGTTACGACCGGTCGCATATGGCAAGCGAGACGGCACCCCACGAGCCCAAAGGAACGCTTCCGGCGCATCGCGCGTTCGTCGTGCACTTCGGTTGGACCGAGGGCCGGCGGCGGTTCATGGGCCGGGCGGAGCATCTGACGTCCGGCAGGTCGGTTCAGTTCGCATCGCTCCGCGCCTTGCTCGCGTTCTTCGCCGAGCTCTTGGCACCGCCCGCGGGAGAGCCGCGATGACGAGCGGGCGCGCCGATGACGTTGTCCAGCATAGCAGGTCGCCAGTCCCATCCTCCTCTGCGCCGTTTGGCACCGGAATGTCCAGAGCCCGCTCGGCGGCCCCGCCGCACGCGGTGCTCGCCGTCATAGCGAGCCTCGTGCTCGAGCTCGCCGGCGCGTCGCTGGCAGGGGAAGGGCGACCCGCTATCACCTACGCGACGTATCTCGGCGGCACTGGCGACGAGGCTCAGATCAACTTCGAGGGCGAGGTCGCCCTCGCGCGCGACGGGGCCGGGAACCTCTACGTCACCGGCACGACACGCTCGACGGACTTTCCGACGACGGCCGGCGCCTCGCGTGCGCTCGGCGGGAGCGCGGACGTCTTCGTCACCAAGCTCTCGCCAGGCGGAGCCGTCCTCTATTCGACCTATCTGGGCGGGCCGTGCGAGGACTACGGGCACGGCATCGCGGTCGACGACGCCGGCAACGCCTACGTGACCGGCGAAGTGAACGGGGGAGGCCTTTGTACATCCCTCCCTGGAGTGCTGGTCGCGAAGCTCGATGCGAATGGCGGCCTCGTGTACGCGTCGCGCCTCGGCGGCAGCCTGCTCGATTCGTCGTACGGAACCGGGATCGCGGTCGACGCCGAGGGGCACGCGTACGTGACGGGGGTCGCCATCACGTCGGACTTCCCGACGACGGAGGGCGCGTACCGGAGGCCGGCCTGCCCCAACGTCTACCCCTTCGCGGGTGATGGATTCGTCGCCAAACTGAGCGTCGACGGTGGCACGCTCCTCTACTCGACGCTCCTCTGCGGCCGGGGAGACGACTCGCCCGCGGACATCGCCATCGACACGGCCGGAAACGCGTACGTCGCGGGGACCACGGCGTCGAGCGACTTCCCGCTCGTCAATCCGATCGAGCTGGCGCGCGGGGGCGGCGTCATCGGTATCAGCGGATTCGTCTCGAAGTTGAGCCCCGACGGTTCGCGGCTTCTCTATTCGACGTATCTCGGCGGCTCGGGGAGCGCCGTGATCAACGGCATCGCCCTCGACTCGGCCGGAAATGCCTACGTGGCCGGCCAGACGGATTCGACGGACTTCCCGACCACGCCCGGCGTGATCCAGGAGAAGGCGGGCAGGCGGCACTGCATTTATGGATGCAGCGACGCGTTCGTTGCGAAGATCGCGCCGAGCGGGTCCGCGCTCGTGTACTCGACGTATCTCTACGGCGAGCTCGACGACGCCGCCAACGCGATCGCCGTCGACGGTGCGGGCAACGCGTACGTCGTGGGCGGGACGGTATCGACCCTGTTCCCGATCCTCGGCGCGTTCCAGTCGAGCAAACGCGATCTCGACGACGCGTTCGTGGTCGAGCTGAACCCGGACGCCACCCGGCTCGTCTACTCGTCGTACCTCGGCGGCAGCCGATTCGACCGCAGCCCCTCGAACGGCTCGGACACGGGGACGTCCATCGTGCTCGATTCGGTCGGTAACGCGTACGTCGCGGGCTACACCCAGTCGAAGGATCTTCCGACGACACCCGATGCCTTCCAGCGTAACCTCGCGTTCGGCACCTGCGACGTGCAGGACACGGCGTGCGGCGACGCCTTCATCGCGAAGATCAGCCCGGGCGGTCCAGGGGCGACGCCCGCCGTCAACCTGGCCGTCGACACGACCGCCGTCCCGCCGGGCGGCACGATCGTCGCCACCTGGGCTGGCAATCCCACACCAACGGCGAACGACTATCTGCGTCTGTTCACGCTCGGCTCCGAGAACGCCGACTTCGAGGACCCGGTCATCTACTGGCCGACGCCGAATGCCGCCGCGGGCCAGCTGCCGCTCCTGCTGCCGGCCGACCTGCCGGCAGGCTGGTACGAGCTCCGCCTGCTGAGCCCCGACCCCGAATGGCACCTGGCGGTCCCGATCGCCCGGAGCGAGCCGATCCGGATCGACGGCTCGATCCCGTTGCCGCCCCCGCCGGGCGCGTCCTGCGACGACGGGACCGCCTCGGCGTGCGACGACGGCGATCCATGCACCGAAGACGCGTGCGTGGTGGGCGTGGGGTGCGTTTCGACGCCAGCGTCGGGTTTCGCCAGCGTGACGTGCACGTGCCGGCGCGTCAGCCCGGCCGCGTGCGCCGATCAGGTGCTTCCAGGGTCGATCGCTCGCGCGTGTAGCCTCTTCGATGACGCCGCGGGGGCGACGGATCGCACGCAGGCGATGAGACATCTCAAGCGAGGCGTGAAGGCGCTGACGAAGGGCCGGAAAGGCCGCGTCTCACGCGACTGCGCGGGCGCGCTCAAGGCCGCGCTCCGGGATGCGACGGATCGCGCCAAGCGGTTGCTGGCGACGCTCGGCCAACCGCCTCGGAGTCGGGGCGGGTGGACTGTGCCCGCGTCGTCCCGCGCCGCATCCACCCGCGTAGACTGACCGTCCGGCGGACCGGACAGTGTCCGTCGCGGCGCGCCCGTGTTTCCGGCGCCGCCGCGAGGGCTCGGATCGGCATCGCGCTTGCTCCGAATGCCGACGAGATCGAAGACGATCGCCACGCGGTGCGGGTCGCCGCGTGTCGCTCACCAATGAGGTCGATCATGAATCGGACTGCCTGGATGTTGCTCGCGCTCCTCGCAGTTTCACCGCACGCTCACGCCGCCGATGAAGCGGCCGCGTGCGCCAGGATGGGCCTCCGGGGCTTCCGTTCCGTGGCGACGGCGCCCGACGGGCGCTTTCTCGGCAAGGTGCGGGAGGACACGGCGTTGTGCCGCGGCGGCGACCGGGCCACGAAGTTCCGCTCCACGCCCTGGGTCGACTGGGCCAACTATTGGGCGACCGGTGACGGCGCCAGCAAGAAACCCGACCGGTTGTGGATTCTCGAGAATCCCGCCAACGGCCGCGGGATCCGCGGCGCGCTGCTCGACCTCGAATACCAGCGAATCGAGCTCATCAAGTTCAACTTGCTCGACAACAGTGGCACGTATCCGGGGTACGTGCGTGGCTGGCAGGCGGGACACATTCCGAGCGTCTGGAACGAGATGCGACTTCCGAGCGATCACCCGCAGTACGCGGCGGTCGGCGGCGCCGGCGAACAGCATTGCCAGGGCGAGCTGATCCGCTTCCGCAACCTGACCGGCATCTGCAACGACACGCGCAACCCGGCGATGGGGTCCAGTCACATGGTGCTCGCGCGCAACGTCGACTTCGGGTCGACCTATCCCGAGCTCGGCGACGACGATCTCACCCGCAACCGCCACGGCGATCGCATCGGGATCATGAAGCCGGACCCCCAGGTCATCAGCCGGCGGCTGTTCACGCGCCCGCAGCGCCATCCGGAACTCTGCGCCGACGGCCTCGGACTCGACGGCAACTCGGCCGACGCCGAGTGCGACTACCAAAAGGCGCCGTTCATGAACGTCCTTGCCGCTTTCTGGATCCAGTTCATGACCCACGACTGGTTCTCCCACATGACCGAAGGCGACAACGATCTGCGCCAACCGTTGATGTCGACGGGGTGCAAGTCCATCCGCGACCACGGCGTCGAGCGGCCGCTCACCGCCAGCGAGGTCAAGGCACTCGGCTGCCGTCCCGACGACGTCGTCGACCAGACCTTCGTCGCCGACCGTACGCCGCCGGGAACGTTCACCGATGGAAGCGGTACGACCCGGCTCGAGCGTGCCCATCGCACGACGCGCAACATGGTGACCGCCTGGTGGGACGGGTCGCAGATCTACGGCTTCGACGAGACCTCGCGCCGGCGCGTCAAGCGCGACCCGCTGGACCGGGCGAAATTGCTGATGGTGCCGGGCGACGACGGTACCGCGTCGGGACGCCGCTTCGGCTACTTGCCGGTCATGGCGGCGGACGACCCGAAGAACCTCGTGTGGTCCGGCCAAGAATCGGTCGGCTTCCCCGACAACCTCACCGCGGGTCTGAGCTTCCTTCACAACGTGTTCGCACGCGAGCACAACGTCTTCGTCGACACTTTCCGTGCGCAGTCGAAGGGCGACGACTCGGGACTTCGCGACCCTGCGCATCCCGACCGCCGGATCAACTACGGGGATGTGAGCGACGACGATCTCTTCGAGGTCGCCCGGCTCGTGGTGGCCGCCGAGATCGCCAAGATCCATACGATCGAATGGACCACGCAGCTGCTGTACGACGAGCCGCTCTACCTCGGCATGAACGCCAACTGGAGCGGTCTCTTCGACGAAGACTCGCTCGCCTCGAAAGCCACCGCCCAGGTGATCGAGAATACTTTCGACAAGTCCGACGACCCGACGACGACGACGCAGTGGTACTCGGTCTTCGCGGGCGGCAGCGGCATCGTCGGGCTCGGCAGCCATCACTACAAGGACGGCGCGATCTTCGCGCACTACGACCCACAAAAGACCGATCGGTGGAACGTCGCCAACGAAGCCGACGTCATGCGTGGCGTGAACCACTTCGGTTCGCCCTTCAACTTCCCGGAAGAGTTCGTGACCGTCTACCGCCTGCACCCGCTCGTCCCGGACCTGATCGAGCTGCGGCGGCTCGATCGCGACCCGAATGCGATTGTCGCGAAGGTCCCGGTGGTGCGGACGTTCCGTGCCGAGGCGACCGCCGCGATCCGCCAGAACGGCCTCCCCAACTGGGGGCTGTCGCTCGGACGGCAGCGGCTCGGCCTCTTGACGCTGCAGAACATGCCGGCCTTCCTGCAGAACCTGCCGCTCAGGGGCCGTCTCGCGAAATCCAGGACCGATCGCATCGACGTGACGGCGCTCGACCTGATCCGCGACCGGGCCCACGGCTTGCCGCGCTTCAACGAGTTCCGCCGCCAGTACGGCCTGCAGCAGCTCGCGAGCTTCGACGATTTCGTCGACGTCCGGCTGCAGGACCACGCCGCGAACGATCCCGGTGCGCGCGCCGAGCTCGACCGCGAGCGCGCGCTCGTCGGGACGCTGCGGGAGATCTACGGGCAGCACACGTGCGACGCCACGAAGATCATCACGCGTGCGCAGCGCGACGGCGACCGTCCGATCAACGACTGTCTCGGTCATCCCGACGGCACGGTCGTCGACAACGTCGAGGACGTCGACGTCGTGGTCGGCATGCTCGCCGAGTTCCCGCGCCCGCACGGCTTCGCGATCTCGGAGACGCAGTTCCAGGTGTTCATTTTGAACGCCTCGCGGCGGCTCTTCAGCGACCGCTTCTTCACGTCGAGCTTCCGTCCCGAGTTCTACTCGAACCTCGGGTTCCGCTGGGTGAACGAGAACGGCCCGGACGGGAAGGTCTGGGAGAAGGGCGAGCCGAACGGCCATCGCATGCAGGTGTCGCCGATGAAGCGCGTGCTGCAGCGGGCGATTCCCGAACTGGCCGGCGAACTTGCGACGGTCGTGAATGCGTTCGATCCGTGGGCGCGCGATCGCGGCGAGTACTATTCGCTCGACTGGAAGCCACGGCGCGGCGCGGAGTCGGATCCGGCGTTTCGCGCGGTGATGCTCCAGACGGCAACGCGGTAGCATCATGCCCAAGCAGCAACAGCCCGGGGCTGCTACGGCCGCCGCGTCGCGCTTGTCGTCCGCGCCGACGACCGCTCGCGCCCCGCGCCGCATCCGCGTGCCGTTCCTGCTCGACGTCGTGCTGGTCGACGACCTGGCGACCATCACCGCGCTCGATGCCGACCCGGCTCTGACGCGGGTAGTGCAACACACGGGCCCGCTGCTGAACCGGCTCCTCTCCCGACGCGTGGCGCGCGCATTCGCGATCGGAGGGCAGGCATTGCCGACGTTCACGGATCGGACGGATACGGGGCGCGCCCGCCGGCAACGGGATCTCGAAACCCGGCTCACCCGGCCGGACTACGACTTCGCGGACCACGCGGTCGAGCTCGCCGTGCTCGCCGAGTACGTCCGAGGCGGCGGCGATGCGGGGACCGTCGGGGTCGCGGTCCAAACGATCGTCGGACGGCTGTTCGATCCCGGGTACCGCGCCACGCCGGCGACGTACGAGGCCGCCCGCGCGGTGATCGGATTTCCGCGCATGCTGCCGCCGCGCAGCTGGTGGTGGACGGTCTCCGGCAAGTTGACGCGCGCGCAGCGGCTCCTCGCCGAGACCGCACGACACGACCCCGCGGCCATCCACGCGACCACGAACACCATTCACAACGTCGTCGAGACCCTGTCCCGCATGCGGACCTCGGCCGTCGGCAGCGGCGCGGACCTCGACGCGCCCTCCGCGGTACGCCGCTGTCTAGCGCCGCCGCCGGCCCTGCTACGGTGGTGTAGGCAGGCAGCCCGCGTCGGCGGGCTCGCCACGCCGCTCCTACCCGGCACACTCGTCGTGATGCGGCTCGGCCGGGCCCACGACGCCCTCCAGGACACAGAGTCACCGTTCCTCGTCGGCCAGTGGAACCAGTGCCCCGCGCATCGGTACGTGACGGCGTTGCTCGCGCGCGTCTGGACCGATGCCGTTCGCATCCGGTGACACCGCAGTCGCAATTCATGATGCTCGCCGCGGTGAGGCCGGGCCGCGAGGGTGATCTGCGGAGGCTGCTGGCGACGATGAACAGGGAGCCGGGTACGGCGGATCCGGCGAACGTGCTGGTGCCGTTCGGACGATTCGAGCGCCTGCACTTCGCGCGGCTGGCGGTGCTGGACGACCCGACTCTCGGCGACATCGAGGCGCACGGCGTTCCGCGCCCGAGCCTGCCGATCTATCTCGCGTTCATCGGCAGCTGCGATGGCGACGCGCGCGAGTGCCTTGCCGACCTCGCCGAGCGGGCGGGCGTGGGCCTCCGGCGGATCTTCGCGCACTGCGATGGGTTCGACGCGCAGGACGACGTGCTAGCGTGGATGCTCGCGCATCGACGTCGGCTCGCCGCCAACTACGTCAACCGGGTCGGGCGCACGGTGCGGCAGATCAAGGAGGAAGCGGCGTTGCAGCGCGCGCTCGCCGCCCGGGTGATGCGGGCGCCGTTGCCGTCGGGGGCCGACCCCCAGCGGCTGCGGCGCGAGCTCATCGACTTCGTCGACGCCGAAGTGAGCGCCGGCCGGCTCGCGCTCACGCCATCCGAGTCGACGCCGGTGCGCTGGCAGCTCGCGGAGCTCGCCCACATGGTGGTGACTCCGCTGGTCGTACTGCCGCCGTTGGCGCTCCTCTCGCCGCTGTGGATTCCACTCTTGCGGGCGCAGGAAGAGCGCGACCCGGAGATCTGCCCGCTGCCGGATCGCGCCCTGTTGCACGAACTGCAGGATCTCGAAGACCGCGACGTCAGCAACCAGTATACGGCGATCGGCTCGCTCAAGCCGGGGCCAGTACGCCGCTGGCTCGTGATCGCGCTCCTGGCGCTGATCGACTGGGCTGCTCGCCACGTCTTCACGCGCGGTCATCTCGCGCGCGTGCAGACGATTCATTTCGCGTTCTGGGCGTTCCTCGACGGCAAGCGGCGCGTCGTCTTCACCAGCAACTACGACGGCGGCCACGAGGCCTACATGGACGACTTCATCAACAAAGTGGCCTGGGGCCTCAACTTATCGTTCAGCCATGGCGTCGGGTGGCCGCGCACGCGTTGGCTCGTGTCGCGCGGCGCCCGTATCGAGCACCAGTTCAAGAACTTCCAACGGCGGCATCAGTTGCCGACCCAAGTCTGGTACAAGGCGTATCCCGGCCTGGCACTGGCCGACCTCGAGCGCAATCAGCGGATTCGCGAAGGACTCGAGCTCGCGACCATGACCAATGCGCAGGCGGCCGCCTGGTTGCAGCTCCTATGACCACGCTCGTCCGCCAGGAAAGGGCCGTCGAGCTGGAGGACGTCCAGGGTCTCGTGCGGTTCGCGTACGGGCACTTGCCAGAGGTGTGCGTCCTCTTGCTGCGGGTGAAGAACCCAACCGCAGCGCGCGCGTGGTTGGCGAACGTGAAACCGACGACCGCGGTCAAGGGCACGCCGCCCAAGACCGCGCTCAACGTCGCGTTCACCAGCGAAGGACTGCGCGAAGTCGCAGTCGCTCCCGAGCTGCGCGACGGCTTCTCGTTCGAGTTCGACGAGGGCATGGCGGGCAACTCCGCGCGCACCCACCGTCTCGGCGACGTCGGCGCGAACGACCCGTGCGAGTGGCTATGGGGCGTCGGCGACCGGGTTCCGCACGTCGCCGTGCTGCTGTATGCGGACCGCGCGTGCCTCGCGGCATGGGAGGCGTCGGTCGCCGCCCAATGGGGGGACGGGTTCGTCTGTATCGGACGGCTGACCAGCGCGCCGCCCCCCGACGCCCTCGACTGCGAGCCGTTCGGTTTCAAGGACGGCATCTCGCAGCCGGATCCCGACTGGCGTCGGGAGCGGCCGCTCGGCGACCACGACCGCCTCGCGTACGACAACCTCGTCTGTCTCGGCGAGTTCCTGCTCGGCTATCCGAACGAGTACGGGCTCTACACGCCGCGTCCCGTATTGGATCCGCGGCACGACCCGAACGGTTGGCTGCTCCGCGCCGAGGACGCGCCGGACAAGGCCGACCTCGGACGCAACGGCAGCTACCTCGTGATTCGCCAGCTCCAGCAAAACGTCCAGGGGTTCCGGGACACGCTCGCTCGGCTCGCGAATGGCGACGCGGCCGAACGCGAACGCCTGGCCGCGGCGATGGTCGGGCGCACGACGTCCGGTGAACCGCTGGTGGGCGTGCGCACGGGCGCCGTCCGCCACGACGACGCGCCACTCAACGACTTCGACTACGAGTCCGATCCTCGCGGCGTCCGCTGCCCGCTGGGCGCGCACATCCGGCGCGTCAACCCGCGCAACGCCGACCTGCCGCCCGGTACCCCCGGCATTCTGTCGCGCCTCTGCCGCATGTTGGGACTGGACGCGACGGCACGCGACCGGGACCTCGTCGCTTCGACGCGCTTTCACCGCCTGCTCCGCCGCGGCCGGAGATACGGCGCGGGCGCCGACACCGGCATCCACTTCATGTGCGTGGTGGCGAACATCAAGCGGCAGTTCGAGTTCGTGCAGAGCGCCTGGGTGATGGGAACGAAGTTCGACGGGCTCACCGGTGAAAGCGATCCGCTGCTCGGCAACCGGCGACCGGACGCCGGGGGTTTTCCTACCGACGGCTTCTCGATGCCCCAGGCCGATGGACCGGATCGACGCGTGGACCACTTGCCGCAGTTCGTTACCGTTCGGGGCGGCGCGTATTTTTTCCTGCCCGGCATTCGTGCCCTGCGTTGCATCGCGGGGGCGCGAGGGGGCGCGTGATGCGACGGAGCCGGTTTGGGTCCATGACGAGCCGCCCGATGCCGCCCGCGGACACCGAGTCCGCCCTTCGGAACTGGATCAGCGACGCGTCGATACGGCTGATGCAACTCGAGCGCCGCATCGACCCGTGGATTCGGCCGGCCTTCGACGCAGTACTGCGCGACCGGGTGGCGCGCCTGACCACCGCCCTCATCAACCGGCGGCGGCCGAACGAGGGCCTCGCGATCGCCGAGGAGCGCGCGCAACCCGACGAAGAGGCCTCTTTGCAGTCGATCATCGACACGTTCCGCGCGCAGATGCGCGGCCTCTGGAAGCCGGGGGGCTTCGAACGCGGCGGCAACACCAAGACCCATGGCCTCGTGCGCGCCGAGTTCATCGTACACGACGGCCTGCCGCCGCACTTCCGGCGCGGCATCTACTCGCGACCGAAGACCTATCGCGCGTGGGTCCGGTTCTCCGGACCGGGGCCGTACGTCACGCCCGACATCGACGACGTCGGGTTCATGAGCATCAGCATCAAGCTCATGGGCGTGCCCGGGCCAAAACTGATGGACGAAGAGCGGTTCACCCACGACATGTTCGGCGTCTCCACGCCGACGTTCGTCACACCCGACACGCGCGCCAACGCCGATCTGCAGCGCAACAGCCTGAAGAACGCGCCGATCTTCTACTTCCTGAACCTCCACCGGCCGCACGTGCTCGACTTCATCATGCAAGGACTCTGGACCAAAACACAGAGCAGCCCGTTCGAGGCGCCGTATTTCAGCTGCGTGCCGTATCTGCTCGGGGAAGGCCAGGCGATGCAGTATTCGGTGTGGCCGAAGTCGGAGGCGAAGACGCCGATCCCGCGTCTGCCGTTGCGGCCGCCCGACGACTACCTGCGCCAGGCGATGGTCAAAGCCCTCGACCGCGGCGACGTCGAGCTCGACTTCCGGCTCCAGCTGCAGACGGATCCGCATCTCATGCCGATCGAAAACAACGCCGTACTCTGGCCGGAACGGCTGTCGCCGCGCGTGTCGGTCGCCACGTTGCGTATCCCCAAGCAGAAGTTCGACTCGCCGGCGCAGATCGCGTTCGCGCGGCGGCTCTCCTACAACCCGTGGCACTGCATCCCGGAGCATCGCCCGCTCGGCAACCAGAGCCGGGCGCGATTCCGCATGTACCAAGAGCTCTCGAGGTTCCGGCACGACATGAACGGCGTGCCCCACTACGAGCCGAACGGCGACGAGACGTTCGACTAGCGGAACCCGGCATCAGGCGCCGATCAGGTCGCGGGCCCGTCGGTAGCCCTCGTCGATGGCGCGGTTCATGCGGTCGCCGGAGAAGTCCCAGGCCCCGATCTCGAGCGGACGCTCGGGATGTACCACGTGGACGCGCTTGCCGGCGACGGCCGGCACCCAGAACGGCCGGAGCGGCGATTTGAGCGCCGTGCCGCGCGGCGACGTGACCACCGCGACGACCTCGTCGGCACCGCGCGCGGCAAGCAGCTCGATGGGCAGGTTGTCGCTGAACCCACCGTCGACCACGAGCTCGCCGCGGACTCGGATGGCGCGCCCGTAGAACGGCGGCAAGTAGCACGATCCGAGGATCGGCTCGAGCATCCTCGGCTCGTCGCGGCTCGAGAACACGAGCGGGCTCCAGTCTCGCAATCGCGTCGCGACAACGAGCGCCTCGAGCGGCCGATCGCGGAGGTCGACCGCGCCGAGCGCGCTTTCGAGTGCGCTCCGCACGAGGTGGCTCATGTCGAAGAGCGAGCGATTCCAGATCGCGCGCCGGAACGACACGATCGACCGGCCGGCGAGCGCGCGCCACAGCGCGGGCAGGTCTGCCGCGCGTCCGGCCGCGAGCGCGGCCGCGCTGAGCGACCCGGAGGACGTCCCCGCGGCGAGGGTGATCGGCAGCTTCGATTCGGCGAATGCCGCCGCCGCGCCCGCATGGAACGCGGCCCGGCACGCGCAACCCTCGAAGGCGATGCCGACCATCCCGTGACGCGGCGAGATATGCTCGACGCGTCAGAAGTGCAAGGCGAAGTCGATGAGGCGCTTCCGCTCCCAGTACACTTTGCCGAGGTAGGTGCGCGGCGCGATCAGCCGGATCTCGTCGCGGATCCAGTGCGCCAGGAGCGAGGTATCGGAGTAGTCGAGGACGATGCACTCCTTTTCGTCGAGCCAGCTCGGCGCCTTGTAGACTTTGGCGATGATGGCGTTCACGCCGAACGGGAGGATGCGGTTCTTGAGCATGCCCTTCTTGGCGTCGAAGACTTTCCCCTTCCAGCCGAATTGGTTGATCAGCGCCGCGATCTCCTTCGAGTAGGTGGTGCCGGGGGCGACGATCGCGGTGCCCTCGGCCTCGCCGTCGGGGATGTCGCCGGCGGGACTGCTGGTGAAGAGCTCGTCGAGCTGTGCCTGCGACATCGTAAGCAGCTGCGCTACGTCGTACTGCATGGCGGTGCTCTCCTTTCCGTTGCGTGTGGGCGGTGCCCTGGATGCAATTCGCGATGCACGCCGCGGGCCGGGTGCGGCGACGGATGGCGGACGTGCGGCGGCCGCCGAACGCGGCGCAATGACTCGCGAATCATGCGCCGCCCGTGCGCCGTCCCCACCGGGCGCGTCCAATCGAGTGGACAGCGTGTCTCGTGGGCAGGGCACGTTGCAGATCGTGCCTCCACGGGCTCGGGGCAGATGGCTGAGCGACCACGATCCGCAGGCTTCGACTCGACCAGCGGCGGCGCAAGACGCTCGACTTCCGTTCCCCAGCAGAGGTATTCGACGCTGCTGGTGCACCCAGCTCCCCCACCTGCCGGCACGCGCCCTGCGGCGTCACCGCGGGCCGCCATCGTCGGGCGCGAGCAAGAGCTCGCCGCGCTGCAGGCCGTCTGGCGTCGGGCCCTGACGGGACACCGACAACTATGCGTGGTTTCCGGCGAGGTGGGGATCGGCAAGTCGGCCTTGCTCGAGGCGTTCGTCGCGGCGCAGAAGCATGCACTCGCAAAGGCACGGGTCGCGCGCGGGCAATGCGTCGAGCAGTACGGCACCGGCGAGCCGTTTCTGCCGATCCTCGAGGGGATCGGGCGACTCTGCCGCGCGACCGGCGGTTCGCGCGTCGTCTCGATCCTCCGCCGCCATGCGCCGTCATGGCTGGTGCAGCTACCCGGGCTCACCGGCGCGGTGGAGCAGGCGACTCTGGAGCGCCGCTACGCTGGCTCCGGCCGCGAGCGCACGCTGCACGAGATGGTGGCAGGACTGGAGGCCCTGACGGCGCACGCACCGCTCGTGCTCGTGCTGGAAGACCTCCACTGGAGCGACCGCTCGACCCTGACGCTTCTCGCGGCGCTGGCGCGCCGCAGCGGCCCGGCGCGTCTCCTCGTGCTGGGGACGCATCGGCCGGCGGGAGCGGCCACGAGCGATCACCCGCTGGAGACGACCGTTCAGGACCTGGTCTCGCGCGGGGAGGCCAGCGAGATCGCGCTCACGCCCCTCGACGAGGCCGGCGTCGGCGCGTACCTCACTCGGCGCTTCGGCGATAGCGGGCTGGATCGTCCGCTGGCCTCAATCCTCCGGCGTCAGACGGGCGGCAATCCGCTGTTCATGATCAACGCCGTCGACCACCTCGTCACCCGAGGGCTGATCACCCTGGCGGACGGGCGGTGGAGTCTGCGCGCCACTGCGGCGGAGGTCGCACACGCGGTCCCCGAATCCCTACGTTGCGCGATCGAGGGCCAGGTGCAGCAACTCCAGCCGGCGACATGGCGACTCCTGCAAGCGGCCAGCGTCGCCGGTGTGGATTTCACCGCGCGAACCGTGACGGCGGCGCTCGGGACCTCCGTACCGGACATCGAGGACGACATCGCGGCGCTCGCGCACTCCTCTCGCGTGCTGCAGCCGCTGGGCCCAACCCGTTGGCCGGACGACTCGGAGACAAGCCGGTTCCGTTTCGTGCATGCGCTGTATCAGGACGTCATCTACGACGGCATCAGCGCCGCCCACCGCCGCGAGATGCACCGCCGCATCGGTCAGGCCATCGCGACGGCGTGGGCGACGCAGCCGGGCGAGGTAGCCGCCATTCTGGCCATGCACTTCGAGCGCGCCGCCGACCACGCACAGGCGGCGAAGTATCGGCGCCTCGCGGGCGATGCCGCGGCGCGCCGGCATGCGTACGAGGAATCGATCGACCACTACCGGACCGCACTCGGATTGATCGCCGCCTGGCCGCCGGGACGCGAGCGCGACGGCGAGGAGCTGGAGTTGCTGGTCGCGCTCGGTCTGTCGTTGACGAGTACGAAGGGGTTCGGCGCTCCCGACGTCGAAGCCACCTACAAGCGGGCGCTCGAACTCTGTGGCAGCCTGGGCGAGCCGCCGCAACTCTTCCCGGTGATCGAGGGACTACACTCGTTCTACACCATGCGCGGCGAGCTGCCCGTGGGTTACTCGCTCGCGCAACAGATGCACCGCATTGCCGAGAGCGTCGGGGACCGCGCCCTGCGCTGCGAGGCGCACCACACCATGGGCTGCGTGGAGCTCCGCTTGGGCAAGCTGCGCTCGTCGCGCGTCCATCTGGAACGCGCCATTGCGCTGTCGGACGCGGAGACGCGGGCGACCGCGTACACATACAGCGGCCACGACCCGACCGTGTGTTGTCTCGGCTATTTGGGCATGAACCTCTGGTACAGCGGCTATCCGGACCAGGCGCTGCGCCGAGCGACGGAGGGACTCGAGTGGGCGGCGGCGGTCGAGCATCCGGTGAGTACCGTCTTGGCCCACACCCTGATGACCTGGGTGCGCCTGCTGCGCGGCGAAGACGCGGCGGCGGCCGAGCACGTCGACGCGATGCTGGCCCTCTCGGCATCGCATGACCTCATCTACTGGACCGCCATTGCGCGCATGTTTCGCGGCTGGATCGCCGCACGGGCGGGACGCGCCGAGGGACTCCAGGAGATGCGCGCCGGCTTTGCCATTTGTCAGGCGATTGGTCCGGGCGTCGCACAGGTCGAATTCCTGCTCGCGTACGCGGACGCCAGCCTGCGGCTCGGCGAAACGCGGGAGGGGGTGCGCGCCGCCGATGAGGCGCTCGCGCTCGTCGCGCGCCACGACGAGCGCGGCGTCGAGGCCGAGTTGCACCGCCTGCGCGGCGAGCTGCTGCTGCAACGCGAGGCCACCGCCGACTCCCCACCGGCGCCCGACGGCATAGCGGGGCTGGAAAAGGCGCTGGAGATTGCCCGGCAGCAGAGTGCCCGCGGGCTGGAGCTCCGCGCCGCAGTCGGCTTGAGCCGGTGCTGGTACCGGATCGGGCGCGAGGAGGACGCGCGCCGGCTGCTCGGGGGGGTCTGTGAACGATTCAAGGAGGGCGCCGAAACCGCCGACCTGAAGGCGGCGCAGGCCCTCCTGGCAGGCAGTGAGTCCCTCGAACGCCGGCGACGATCCGGGGTGTCATCACGCCGGCGGGGGGCGTCGCGCGCTCACTGAACCGGGAACAGCCCCGCATCGAGCCGCGCCAGCAACCGTCTGATTCTCGGGACCAGCGCGAGCGCAGCCTCTTCGCCCTTTTGTGCCAGCTCCTTTGCGCGTGCGAACTCGGACAGGTCGAAGTCGACGACGTCCGGCTCGATGACGACGTCCGCAGGTTGGATACCGACCCTGTTGAGGTTGAAATTCTGCACTTCGAGGGTGCGGAGCAGCGTCCGCAGGTTCGACGGCGTCACCATCCCGGGTGTAGGCGTCTCCGGCTTGTTCATGCCGAACTCGGTCTTGATCTTGGCCGTGACGCTCACCGCAATGAGAAGGTTGCAATCCTGAGAGGCGAGCACGTCGGCTGGGATGTTGTTCACCAGGCCGCCATCCACCAGCGCCTGTCCGTCGCGGCAGATGGGCGCCGAGAGCATGGGTAGATTGATGCTCTCGACAATCGCGTGAACCGCGTCTCCGCGTTCCCTCACGACCGCGAGTCCACTCACCAGATCGACCGTGACGGCGGCACACGGTACCGCCAGCTGCTCGAGCTTCCAGTCGTGCAGCTGCTCCCGCAGCATCGGTTCGAATTCGCTGCGACGGTATTTGTACAGGAGGTACCAGTAGCCTCCGTTGGGAAGCTGGCGGAGCATCCAAGGGGGATTTAGCTTGGTCGCGAACTCGTCGGCCAGATAATCGCAGTCCAGGCCGGCGGAATACAGGATGCCAGTCATGGCCCCGACGCTAGTGCCGACGACCACGTCCGGGACGATGCCGTTGTCCTCGAGCGCCTTCAAAACGCCCAGATGCGCCATGCCGCGTGCAGCCCCGCCACCGAGGGCCAAGCCGATGCGAACACCCCGCAGGTGATGAATGAGGCGCTCCATGCCGGTGAGATGCAATCTGCTCCAGGGATGCGGAAGCGGCGATTCGGGGATCTTGAACTGCCGAGTGGTGAATTCACGAGCTTGCGGCATTTCGGGCGCCACGCCGCCGTCCTGCAGCACCCACACGAGGGCGATCTTGTCGAGCCATCCTCGCGACGCGATCTCGAAGCGGCGCAAGTGCTCGATGGCCGATCCGACCTCATGCGGCCGAATGAGAACCAGGACGCTATCGGCGGCCCCGATGAGCACGGCCCAGTTCAGATCCCGAGCGGCCGTCGCATCGACGACGACGCGTTGAGCGTCGTTCCACTCGGCGATCTGTCGGCCAACTTCCGACTCATCCATGAGTCGGTCGCCGTTCATCAGTGAACGGAAGCGCACGTGGTCCCCAACGGACCGCCAGGACTCCGCGTCGCTCAGGACACAGACCGCTTCACCCAGCTCTTTGAGGCGGCCAACGATATTCTGCGCCAGGTTCCGCGTCGCATCGGATTGATGGATGATCGCGAGCACCTTCGGCGCCTTCCCCGCGGCGGGTTCCAGTAGTCGTCGCCTCAGGCTCCGCGCGTAGCTCCGCAGCCACTGCCGGCGCAGGTCGTCGTGCAGCAGCGTCAGCTCCATGGCCTTCTCGTGATCCACGGTCAGGATCAGCGACGGTTCCACTGCGAAGATGCGCACGGGGATGGATTCGCCGAGCCCTCCGAGCATCATCCCGTACTGCTCGCCGCGCTCGAACATCTGGAACAGCTGCTCACCGCCGTGCGAGTCGACACGTACGCCTTTCAGCCGGCCCCGCAGCACGAAGCAGATGGACGCCAGCGGGTCGTTGAGCTCGTGGACGATGGCCGCCGCATCGTAGTCGGCGATCGTCGCGAAGCTCGCGATCTGAGCCAGTACCGCGTCGCTGACGCCGCGGAAGTATTCGTGCGCTCTCAGCAGATCCAAAGTGTCGGCGGTCGGAGCGCTCGCCGTCGCTGGCAGTGGCGGTGGTTTGGTCATCGAAGGCGTAAGGTAGTCGGACTCTCGGATCGGCTCAATCCGTTCGAGATCTTCCCGGAACCGCGCCGCGCGAGACGGAAGCGACATCGCCGAGGCGGTTGCTGACCGAGCCCTAGACTCGTTAGGGTGTCGATCGCCGTGGAGGCGACGGTTCCACTCTCCAGTATCGTCGAGAGCCGGTCTCGTCCGTGGATCCGCGGTCCCGTATGGGACCTTGCGTGGCTCCTCTCGGCGGTCTGGCTCGTTCCACTCGTGCTCGTCCTGTCCACCGGCCCCGGCGACCCGGCGGACGGCCCGCTCGACACGTTCTTCTTCGCGCTAACCGCGCTCTTCTGGCTCGGCCATCGCGTGGGCTCGACGTGGCTCGCGTACTGCACGACCGCGTACCGTTCGTTACTGAGAGCCGAGCGCGCCCGCTTCGCGGTCGTCCCGATCGGGATCGCCGTCGTCTGCTTCGCCGCCATGCTCCCGCCCGACGCCGCGCTGCCCTGGACGCGCGCGCAGCGCGTGATCGGATTCGCCGTCCTGGACTACCTGTTCCTCACGTACCACTTCGCGTGCCAGCACTTCGGCGTCCTGAGCCTCTACCGCGTGCGTGCCGGCCGCGTGGGATCCGGCGGACTTCGCCGGCTCGATCGCGTCTATGCGCTGATCGTCGGCGGTGCACTCGTGATGGTGGCGGAAGTCGTCGCGGGAACCGTCTTCTTCATCGAGGTCTGGGTGGATCCCTGGCTGGATCCCGCGTGCGTCGCCTCGGCGGCGGAAACGTTGCGCATCGCCGGCACTGCACTCGCAGCGGCGGCCGCGGCGGGCATGCTGGCCGTCGAGGCACGTTCCCACCGACCCTCCTTGCCGCGGGCCGCGTACGTCGTCGGTCTGGCGGCGATGGTGGCGGTGGCGTTCTACGCTCGTACTCCCTTCGTCTTCCTC
>Ga0111539_10002107_pt1 | contig 26597 bp, 25 predicted proteins | sample RhiMethybrSRZTD1_FD_79667 | JGI IMG/M metagenome (GOLD analysis project Ga0111539, IMG submission 79667) | Populus rhizosphere microbial communities from Tennessee, USA - Rhizosphere MetaG P. TD hybrid SRZTD1 (version 2) (version 2) | ecosystem: Host-associated > Plants > Roots > Rhizosphere >...
GAGGCCTGTGGGCCGAATCCGGCGCGGTCCCGCCACTGTGAGTGGGGAGCCAGATCCGCGATGCGCGCGGCACGCCCGCGCGAGGCCACTGGGAGCGATCCCGGGAAGGCCGCGGACCTGCGCGACGATCCACGAGCCAGGAGACCTGCCCCGAGGCGTTTCCCCGCCCCTTTCGCGGCAAAAGGAGCCCTCATGCCTCTCGTACTCCTCGTGATGCTGGCTCTCATCCCCGGACTCGCCGGCGCGCAGGACGTCGACACGCCTGAAGCCAAGAAGGTGGATCCCGTGGTCATCACCGCCAACAAGGTGGACACGCCGGTCAGCCAGACGGGCGCCGCGGTGACGGTGATCCCCGGCGGCGACTTCCAGACCTTTCAGTACACGTCGATCGGCGACGCCTTGCGCACCGTTCCCGGTGTCGACGTCCGCCAGTCTGGCTCGTTCGGCAAGACGACCGCGGTGAGCATCCGCGGCGCCAATCCGAGCCAGGTGCAGGTGCTCGTCGACGGCGTCCGGGTGAAAAGCCCCACGCTGGGCGAGGCCGAGCTGGTCGACATCGCGCCCGACCTCATCGAGCGGATCGAGGTCGTGCGAGGGCCCCAGTCCACCCTTTACGGTGCCGACGCCATGGGCGGCGTCATCAACATCATCACCAAGAAGGGGCAGGGGAAGATCATTCAGGGGAGCATCGAGAGTCAAGTCGGCAACTACGGGACCTGGGTGAGCCGCGGCACCGGCTACGGTCAGTGGAGCATTCTCGACTACTCCTTCGCCGGCTCGTACGCTGAGTCCAACGGCCAGTTCAAGAACGACAATGCCGACCAGGCGGCGCTGAGCGGGCGCATCGGCCTCACCTTGCCCTACGACTCCTCGCTGGCCTTCGTGGCGCGTTGGAATCGCACGGACACCGACCTCCCGGTGAAGTTCGTCTGCTGCGGACCGCTGCCCATCGAGCCCTTCATCGACAGGAACGCGCAGCAACAGTCGGAGACCCTGATCCTGAGCCTGGAAGGCAAGACACGCCCGGTGCCGTGGTGGGAGAGCCGGGCCCGCATCTCCCGCTACCAGAACGCCCAGGGCTTCCAGGACCCCGTCGATCCGGGCTACGACTTCGATATCGCCCAGAAGTCCCAGATCAACGTGGAGCGCCGCGAGGCGGAGTGGATCAACTCGTTCTTCGTCGGGCCCTGGAGCACGAGCACGGTCGGGCTCGAGTATCGCCACGAGGAGGGCGACAACAAGGGCGTCTTCAAGGACGCCACGCACACCAAGTCGTTCTTCTTCGAGCAGCAGCTCCGGCTCTTCGACCGCATCTTCCTCACCGGCGGGGTCCGCATCGACGACAACAGCGCCTTCGGCACCCACACATCTCCACGTGGATCAGCGGCGTTCGCGATCAAGGAAACTGGCACGCGCATCCGGGGCAGCGCGGGCTCGGGGTTCCGGGCGCCGACGCTGAACGAGCTCTTCTTTCCGGGCTTCTCCAACCCTGATCTGCAGCCGGAGACCAGCTTCTCCTGGGACGTGGGCGTCGACCAGACCTTCTGGCGGGAGCGCATCCGCCTCGGGCTCACCGTCTTCTACAATAAGTTCGACAATCTGATCCGCTTCGTCCCCATCGACACGTTCCCGTTCGTGGCCGCGGTCAACGTGGCGCGGGCGCGGGCGGCGGGTGTGGAGGTCACCGGCGAGGCTGACCTCCTCAAGAACCTCGTCGCCTCGGTGAACTACACGTACACCGACTCCGAGGACCTCAGCACCAATCGCTGGCTTCCCCGCGAGCCCCAGCATCGCTGGAACATCGGCGTCACCTGGGAGCCCATCCGGCGTCTGCAGCTCTTCACCCAGATCCATGTCGTGACCCGGCAGTTCGAGTCCGAGGAGGCGGGCTTCAACAGCGGCCACACCCGGATCGACGTGGGCGGCAGCTACCGCGTGGTCGACAAGTACGGCGTGCTCCAGTTCCTCGACCTCACCGCGCGGGTCAACAACGTCCTGAACGAAGGCTACGCCGAGGTCCGGGGCTTCCCCGCGCTCGGCACTGCGTTCCTGCTGGGGGCGCGGGTGGGCTTCTGATGATCCGGGGCCTCCGCGTGGCGATCGACGAGCGGGCGGTGGTGGTCGCGGCCGAATGGCCGCTTCGCGTGCTCTCCTCGGCGGTGCGTCGCGGAGGCCTCGGCGAGGCGCGCACGATCGTGAATCTCCACGTCGACAAGCACCATCCCTCGGGCGACCTCGAGCGCCCACTGACCGACTTCATCGCGGAGCGGGGGCTTGCCGAGCCGTGCGTCGGACTGCTCACCGCGGCCTGGACCGAGCATGCCGAGGTGGCGCACGTGAGCACGAGCGGCTTCGCGGTCACGGCGGTGGCCACGGTGGGCCTGTCGAACCGGACGACGGCGGGGCGGGCAGTGGCGGCACGCTGGTACCCGTCCACCATCAACACCATCGTGATCGTGGACGGGCAGCCGGAGGCGGCGGCCCTGGTGAACGCCGTCGTCACCGTCACCGAGGCCAAGGCGCTGGCCCTCGCGGAGGCCGGCGTGCTGAGCGATGACGGCCATGCCGCGACCGGGACGTCCACCGACGCGATCGTCGTCGCCGCGACGGGCCGCGGGCCGGCCGCGCGCTTCGGCGGCCCGGCCAGCGAGATGGGCGCGGCGATCGGGCGGGCGGCGCTGCAGGCCCTCGAGCGCGGGATCGCCGCCTGGAAGGCTCGCAACCCGTGAGGCCCGCGTGGATGCGCGGCGTGGCGCTGCTGGCCGGCTCCCTCGGGATACATGTCGTGGCGCTCGCCGCGCTGCCGGCCATCTTTCCCTCGACGCAGTCGACGCCGCTGTTCGTGGATCTCGCGACGCTCGACCAAGCCGCCACGGGCCCGGCGGGTGACGGCAGCGCCGGCGCGGGCGTCACGACCAGGGGGGACGGCGTGGACCGGCGGACGGCAAAGGCACCGGCGCGCGCCCCGCATTCCACCGCCACCCCGCCGAGCGCCGCGACTCAGGCCGCGCCCATGCCCGCACCGAGCGCGCCGACGGAGGCTGGGCCCGCGCCGACCCCTTCGCCGATCGTCTCGCCCGCGCCGCCGCCGACTTCTCCGCCCGAGGCCCCCACACCCCGCAGCGAGACACCGCCCGCGCGCCCACCCGTTGCCGCGTCTCCCGGCGCGATGCCGAGCGAGCCTGGGACCGCCCCCGCCGCATTGCCCGCCGACGCGGACGATCGGCCCGCGCCGGGCGGCTCACGCGACGTGGGACGCGGAACGCGGAGCGATGGCCCGGGCGAGGCAACTGGCTCGACGACCTCGGGTGCCGGCGCCTCATCCCTCGCGCTCGCGCGGCCGGGCGCGGGGCCGGGAGCTGCGGGGACCGTGCCGCCCGAGTACGCGGCGTATCTGGCGCGCTTTCGGCAGCGCGTGGAGGAGGCCATCGTGTATCCGCTGGCGGCGCGCCGGCAGGGCCGTGGAGGCCGCGTGGAGCTGGACGTGCGGCTCGAGCCGAGCGGTCGTGTCACGCGCGTCGACGTGGTGACCTCGTCCGACAGCGCCGCGCTCGACGCCGCCGCCGTGGACGCGGTGAAAGCGGTGGAGGCCATCCCGTTCCCCGCGAGTCTCCCTCGCCGTCCGCTGATCGTGCGTATTCCGCTCGTGTTCCAGCTGCGCTGAGCGGGCCGGGCTGCGGCATGACGGTGCTCCTGCTCGCGCTGGTCCTGGACCTGATCGTGGGTGAGCCCCCCAATCGCTGGCACCCCGTGGCCTGGGCGGGCGGCACGCTCGCCGCGGGCCGCCGCGCCCTCGCCGGCGCCGCCCGGCCGGCGCTCGTGCTGGGGGGCGCCCTCCTCGTGCTGATCGTGGCCGCGCTCGCGGCCGGCGCGGTGCTGCTGGCGGAGCGCCTGCTCGAGCCGTGGCCGCTGGCCCGGGTGGTCGTGGACGCGTGCCTGCTCAAAGCCGCGCTGTCCGTGCGCGCGCTCTTCGAGGCGGTCCTGCGCGTGCGCGCGGCGCTGACGCGCGGCGATCTCCCGGGGGCCCGCGCGTCCCTGGGCGCGGATCTCGTCAGCCGCCCGACGGATCAGCTCTCGGCGGAGCTTGCCGGATCGGCGGCCGTCGAGTCCCTCGCCGAGAACCTCACCGACAGCCTGATCGCGCCGCTCCTTTTCTTCGCAGTGGGCGGCGTGGCGGCCGCGTGGGCGTACCGAGTGGTCAACACGGCGGACGCGATGATCGGCTACCGGGCCGGCGAGCTGGAATATCTGGGCAAGGCGGCGGCGCGACTGGACGACGCGCTGAACTGGGTGCCCGCGCGGCTCGGCGCGTGGGCGATCGTGGCGGGGGCGGCCATCGCGGGGGGCTCGGCCCGGGGCGCCTGGCACGCGCTGGGCCGCGACGCCGGCCGCACCGCCAGTCCCAACGCGGGCCGCACGATGGCGGCCATGGCGGGCGCGCTGGGCGTCACATTGACCAAGCCGGGTCACTACACGCTAGGCGAGGGTATGGCGCCCGATCCCCCCACGATCGGCCGCGCCTGCCGCATCGCCGCGGCGGCGCTCGCGGTCGTGATCGTTCTGGCCCTTCCGGTCGTCCGGGTGCTCCGGTGAGACGTCGCACGCCCGCGCTCATGCTGCAGGGCACCGGCTCGCATGCCGGCAAGACCGTTCTCGCGGCGGGGCTCTGCCGGCTGCTCGCACGCGCGGGTCTGCGCGTCCTCCCGTTCAAGGCCCAGAACATGTCCAACAACGCCTGGGTCACCGACGAAGGAAGGGAAATCGGCTGGGCGCAAGCCATGCAGGCGGAAGCGGCCGGCGTCGCGCCGCGGGTGGACATGAACCCGGTGCTGCTCAAGCCCGAGTCGGATCAGCGCTGTCAGGTGGTTCGCCTCGGCCGACCGCTTGCGACGCTGGCCGCTCGGGAGTATGCGCGGCTCGGCCCCCGGCTCTGGCCCATCATCGCCGCGAGCTACGCGCGGCTCGCACGCGCTGCTGAGGTCCTCGTGATCGAGGGCGCAGGCAGCCCGGCCGAGCCCAATCTGATGCGGCGCGACCTGGCGAACATGCGGGTGGCGCGGCTGGCGCGTGCCCGCGTCCTCATCGTGGGCGACATCGACCGGGGCGGGGTGTTCGCAAGCCTAGCGGGGACGATGGCGCTCTTGCCCGCCTCCGACCGCCGACTCGTCTCGGGTTTCATTCTCAATAAGTTCCGTGGTGACCCTTCACTGCTTGGACGAGCACCTGACGAGTTGTGCCGCCTCACCGGCAAACCCGTGCTGGGTGTCGTCCCCCTCCTGCCCGGGCTGGGGCTGCCCGAGGAGGATTCGCTCGGCCTGGACCGTCCCGGGCGCCCTCACCCGACCGCGGGCGATCTTCGCATCGTGGTGCTCCGGCTGCCCGCGATCGCCAATGCCACGGACCTGGCCCCCCTCGAGGCCGAGCCCGGTGTGACGCTGACCTTCGCGCAGCGGCCGGGAGATCTGGCGGAGGCCGATCTCCTCGTGCTCCCCGGCTCCAAGGACACGCTGGCCGATCTTGCGCACCTCGTCGCGGGCGGCTTCGTGCCGGGCATTCGCGCGCACGCCGCGGCGGGCCGCGCGGTGCTCGGGATCTGCGGCGGCTATCAGATGCTGGGCGAGCGCGTTGAGGACCCGGACCACGTCGAGAGCGGCGGCGCCGCGCTCGGGCTCGGGCTGCTCCCGGTGACGACACGGCTCGAGCCGTGTAAGAGCACGCGGCGGGTGCGGGCGCGCTGGCGCCCCGACGGCCCCGCATTCGACGGCTACGAGATCCATGCGGGCGTCACCGTGGCGAAGCCGCCGGCGCGCATCCTGGCCGAGGTCGACGGGCGGCCGGTCGGCGTCGCCGCGCCCGCGGGCCGCGTGTGGGGGCTCTACGTGCACGGCCTGTTCGAATCGTCGGCATCGCGCCGCCACGTCCTGACCTGGGCCGGTGATCGTTCGGCGCGGGCCGACACCGGCGATCACCGGGCCCTTCGCGAGCGGGCCTACGATCGCCTCGCTGACGCGCTCGAAGCGTCCGTGGGATCGGCGGTATTCCGGCGCCTCCTCGGCCGTTGATTCATGGGAAATAGCTTCGTGGGGATTCGCTGCGGGGGGTATCATCGTCCATCGCCGCCATGCGCGGCGTTTTTTGTCTCTCATGGAGGAGTCCCACGGTGGCCATCACCGACGTGCTGACAGAGGCGTTTCGCCGGGCGCTCGCCCGCAAGGGCCTGCCCGAGCCGAAGTCCGTCATCTGGCAAGTGCCGCGCGGCGGTCAGGCCACGTTCAACTACGCGACGCCTTCGGCGATGGCGTATGCGAAGGAGCACAAGCTGGACGCCGTGACCGTTTCGACGTGGGTCGCGCAGGAGCTCGAATCCCTCGCTGAGGTCGCGGTAGCGGAACCGGCGGGGCCCGGCTTCGTGAACGTGAGTCTCGCGCGCGATTCCGTCTCCGCGCAGCTGCGCGGCGTCCTCGCGGCCGGCGCGCGCTACGGGTCGAGCCAGTCCTCCGCGGCCCGGCGCTACCGGCTCGAGTTCGTGTCGGCCAATCCCACCGGCCCGCTCGTGATCGTCAACGCGCGCGCGGCCGCGGTCGGCGACGCGCTCGCGCGCATCCTTCGGTCGCAGGGCGCGCACGTCGAGTCCGAATACTACGTCAACGACGCCGGCAATCAGTTCCAGGCGCTCTCCGCCTCGGTGGAGACGCGGCTACGGCAGGCCCTCGGCGAGACGGCCGCGATTCCCGAGGGCGGGTATCCCGGCGAGTACCTGGTGGAGCTGGCCGAGGCATGGCTGGCGCAGGACCGCGAGGGCGTCCGCGCGCGGCTCGCCCGGCCGGAGGCCGAGCGGCGCGAGCGCCTCGGTCGCGAGGCGGTGACCGCGATGGTCGCGAGCCATCGCAGCGTGCTCGGGGCCTATGGCACCGAGGTGGACCGCTGGGTGCACGAGGCGGCGGACGTGCGCGCCACCGGCCTTCCCGAACGGGCCATCGCGCTGCTCACCGCGGGCGGCCACACCTACGAGCAGGACGGCGCCCTGTGGTTCCGCTCGACCGCGCTCGGCGACGACAAGGACCGCGTGCTGCGGAAGTCGGACGGCGAGCTCACCTACTTCGCGGTGGACATCGGGTTCCATCACTTCATCAAGTTCTCGTCCACCGATCACGTGATCGACTTCCTGGGCCCCGACCATCACGGCTACATCGGCCGCCTGCGCGCGGCCATGCGGGCGCTCGGCCATCCCGACGAAGCGTTCGACATCCTCATCGTCCAGCTCGTCACGCTGCTGCGGGACGGCCAGCCGGTGCGCATGTCCAAGCGCCGGGGCGAATTCGTGCTGATGGAGGAGCTGCTGGAAGAGGTGGGCCGCGACGCTGCCCGCTTCACGTTTCTCACGCGGCGGCACGACAGCCCGCTCGAGTTCGACCTCGCGGTGGCGACGCGGCAGAGCGCGGACAACCCGGTGTTCTACGTGCAGTACGCCCATGCGCGGGTGGCGAGCCTGTTCCGCACCGCGGCCCAGCAGGGGATCGCGACCCCCGACTGGGCCGGGGTGGACTTCTCGTCGCTCGAGCTGCCGGAGGAGCAGGCGCTCATCAAGCGCGTGATCCAGTTCTCCGAGGTGGTCACCGCGGCGGCGCGCGCGCGCGAGCCGCATCGCGTCGCCTATTACTTGACCGAGCTGGCGGGAGAGTTCCACCCCTACTACAAGGCGCACCGGATCATCACCGAGGACCGCGGGAGCAGCCTCGCGCGCCTCGGGCTGGCCGCCGCGGTGGGGCAGGTCGTCCGTAACGGCCTGGGGCTCCTCGGCGTCTCGGCACCCGAGAGCATGTAGGAGGACTCATGAAGCGTGGGCGGAGCCGCAGCGGCGGCGGCGCGTTCCAGCGAATCGGGCTGGGGCTCGCCGCGGTGATCATTCTCACCCTGACCTTCACGCTCGGCCTCTTGGTGGGCCGGCAATGGTGGGGACGTGCCGCCCCGGACGGCGCGGAGGGGCCGCGGAAGCCGCAGGTCATCGCGCGCCGCGGCCTCGTCGAATCCGAGGCCGACCGCCCGCGAGAGCTCCAGGAGAAGCTGACCTTCTATCAGACCCTCACCGCGCCCGTCGGTCCGATTGGTCAGTCGAGCCGCGCGCGCACCGAGGACAAGGGCAAGGCCGCAGCGCCCGCGCCGAGCCTTGCCCAGAGCGCCGCGCCGGCGCCGTCCGCCCTCGCCGGCGTCCCGAGCGCGAGCCTTCCCGCTCCGCCGGCCGCCACGGCCACCGCCTGGACGGTGCAGGTGGGCGCATTCAAGAGCCGGCAGCAGGCCGATGAGGTGCAGAAGCGGCTCACCGAGGCGGGCTTTTCCGCGGTGCTGTCCCCGGTCACGCTGGACGGGGGCCAGTCGCGCTATCGCGTCCGCGTGGGCGGCGCTCGCTCGCGGGGCGAGGCCGAGCAGCTCGCGCAGCAGGTGCGCGCGCGGCTCCCGCTGACCACGCTCGTCACCGCCAACTGAGCGGCGGGCGAGGAGGTGGGCCAGCCCGGAAAAGTGCTGATCTCCCAGGAGGAGATCGCCGAGCGCGTGGGGGAGCTGGGCCGGGCCATCGGCCGCGAGTACGCCGGCCGCAACCCACTGCTGGTGGGCGTCCTCAAGGGCGCGGCGATCTTTCTCTCGGACTTGGTCCGCGCCATTCCGGTGCCCATCGCCATCGACTTCATGGGGGTGAGCTCCTACGGGAGCCAGGTGAAGTCCTCGGGCATCGTGCGGCTGACGTCGGACCTTTCGGTTTCGATCGAGGGCCGCGACGTGCTCATCGTCGAGGACGTGGTCGACTCGGGTCGGACCCTCGATTATCTGCGGCGCAACTTTGCCACCCGCCGGCCGCGCAGCGTCGGCGTCTGCGCCCTCCTGGACAAGATCGAGCGCCGCGTGGTGGACGTGGCGGTGGACTACGTGGGCTTCGTGATCCCCGACCATTTCGTGGTGGGGTACGGGTTCGACGTGGGGGGCGCCTACCGGGGTCTTCCGGACATCCACATACTCGAACCGTAGGCGGGCGCCCGCGGCGAGGCCGCCCGGACCCCCGGGAGTCGATCCGCCGGGGAGAGGCCGGCTCCGTCTATCGCACTGTGTGCTATACTTTTTTCGCCATGAATCTGAATCCCTTCTACAAGAATCTCGCCCTGTGGATGGTGATCGGCCTCATCGTCATTGTCCTCTTCAACCTGTTCCAGGCCAAGGAGTCGCCGCGAGACGAGATCGTCTTCTCGGACTTCCTCAAGAAGGTCGAGACCGGCGAGGTGCGCGAGGTGACGTTGAGGGGCAATTTGGTGAGCGGAAAGCTCGCCAATGGCGAGTCATTTCGTACCATGACCGCGGATTACCCGGACCTCGTCAAGGCCCTGAAGGACCGGGGCGTGCGGATCATCGTGAAGCCGGTGGACGGTAACCCGTCCTACTTCGCGATCTTCCTCCAGTGGGTGCCGATGCTCCTCTTCATCGGCGTCTGGATCTTCTTCATGCGCCAGATGCAGGGCGGCGGCGCCAAGGCCCTGTCCTTCGGGAAGGCCCGCGCGCGCCTGATCTCCGAGAAGCAGAACAAGGTGACGTTCCAGGACGTCGCCGGGGTGGACGAGGCCAAGGAGGAGCTGCGCGAGATCATCGAGTTCCTCAAGGATCCGCCGCGCTTCCAGAAGCTCGGCGGCAAGATCCCCAAGGGCGTGCTCCTCGTGGGCCCTCCCGGCACGGGCAAGACCCTCCTCGCCAAGGCCATCGCGGGCGAGGCGAACGTGCCCTTCTTCTCGATCTCCGGCTCCGACTTCGTGGAGATGTTCGTGGGCGTGGGCGCCTCGCGCGTGCGCGACCTCTTCGAGCAGGGCAAGAAGCACGCGCCCTGCATCATCTTCATGGATGAGATCGATGCGGTCGGCCGTCACCGGGGCGCCGGCCTGGGCGGCGGTCACGACGAGCGCGAGCAGACGCTCAATCAGCTCCTCGTGGAGATGGACGGCTTCGAGACCAACGAGGGCGTCATCCTCATCGCCGCGACCAACCGGCCCGACGTGCTGGACCCCGCGCTGCTAAGACCCGGCCGTTTCGATCGGCAAGTCGTGGTGGCGCGCCCTGATGTGAAGGGCCGCGAGGAGATCCTCAAGGTGCATTCGCGCCGGATCCCGCTCGCGCCGAAGGTGGAGCTCACCGTGCTCGCCCGCGGCACGTCGGGCTTCTCGGGGGCGGACCTCGCCAACCTCGTCAACGAGGCGGCGCTGCTCGCGGCGCGGCAGGACAAGAAGGTCGTGGAGATGATCGACTTCGAGAACGCCAAGGACAAGGTCCTGATGGGCGTGGAGCGTCGCTCCATGATCATCCCCGAGTCCGAGAAGCGCACCACCGCCTATCACGAGGGCGGGCACGCGCTGGTGGCGTATCTCCTGCCCGGCGCGGACCCCTTGCACAAGGTGACGATCATCCCGCGCGGGCGGGCGCTCGGCCTCACCATGCAGCTGCCCACCGACGATCGCTACAGCTACTCGCGCGAGTACCTGATCAACCAGGTCACGATTCTCCTGGGTGGCCGCGCCGCCGAGGAGCTGGTGTTCCAGCAGCAGACCACGGGCGCCGGCAACGACCTCGAAAAGGCCACCGAGATGGCGCGCAAGATGGTCTGCGAGTGGGGGATGTCGGAGAAGATGGGCCCGCTCACCTTCGGCAAGGGCGAAGAACACATTTTCCTGGGACGAGAAGTCTCGCGCCCCAAGGACTACAGCGAGGACACCGCGGTCCTCATCGATTCCGAGATCAAGCGCATCGTCACCGACTGCGCCACCCGCGCCCGGCAGCTCCTCGAAACGAACCTCGAGAAGCTCCACGCCCTCGCCCGCGCTCTCCTCGAGCGCGAGACGCTCGACGGCGAGGAGATCAACCGGATCCTCATCACGCGGCCCTTCCAGGAGGCGCCGGCCCCGGCCTAGCGCTGGAGCGGCGTAGATCCTCGGCCAGTGCGATGAATCGCGCGTCCCTGGCGGAGCTGATGCTGGGGGACGGGCGCGACGTGGCGGTGATGGGCGCCCTCAATCTGAGCCCCGACTCGTTCTACCCGGGCTCGGTGGCGACCTCCCGGGACGCCCTGCTCGCCGCCGCCGACTCGATGGTGACCCAGGGCGCGGTCATCCTCGACGTCGGCGCCATGTCGACCGCCCCCTATCTCGCCGGCGAGATCGAGCCCACGCAAGAGGCCGACCGTCTGGGCGACGCCGTGCAACTCCTCGCGGGCAAGCTCGGGGTGCCGGTATCCGCGGACACCAGCCGAGCCGAGCCGGCGCGCGCCGCGCTCCAGGCCGGCGCGCGGATCATCAATGATGTGCGCGGGCTCACCGCTGATCCGGGCGTGGCGCGGGCGGTGGCCGAGGCCGGTGCCGGCCTCATCGTGATGGCCTCCGAGCGCGGCGGCCACGAGGGCCTGGCGCCGATCGATACGGTGATCGAGCTGCTGGCGGAAAGCCTCACCCTGGCCGCGCAGGCCGGGATCCCTGCCGAGCACATCGTCATCGATCCCGGCATCGGCTTCTTCCGCCGCCGGGGCATGCCCTGGTACGAGTGGGATTGCCGCATTCTCCACGATCTGGAGGAACTGCGTGCCCTGGGCCGGCCCCTCTGCGTGGGGGTCTCCCGCAAATCCTTCATCGGCGCCCTCGGCCCGCGTGCAGCCGATCCGGCGGACCGGCTCCCCGGCTCGCTCGCCGCGACGGCCGCCGCCGTGCTGGGCGGCGCGCACCTGATGCGCACCCACGACGTCGGCGCCACCCTCCAGGCGGTGCGCGTCGCGCAGGCGATCCGGCATCCGGGCGGGACCGCATGAGCGCGGTGCTGGCCGTCATCCAGTCCTTCCGGGCGCGCGACGCGGTGGACATCATCCTGGTCGCGGTGGTGATTTACCGCGTGCTCGTGATGTTCCGCGGCACCCGCGCCGTCCAGATGCTGGCGGGGCTGGGAGGGCTGATGATCGCCTCCTTTCTCGCCCGCCGGCTCGACCTGTTCAGCACGAGCTGGATCCTGGAGAACTTCTGGTCGGTGTGGGTGCTCGCCCTCGTGGTGCTGTTCCAGCCCGAGTTCCGCCGTGCGTTGGCGCAGATCGGCCAGAGCCCGTTGCTGCAGGCGCTTCTCGGCGCGCGGGGCGAGCAGCAGGGCCACGTGATCGACGACGTGGTGAAGGCGGCCGTGTCGCTCGCCGCCAAGCGCATGGGCGCGCTGATCGTGCTCGAGCGCTCCACCGGGCTGCGCAACTACGCCGAGCTCGGTGTCCCCCTGGACGCGCTCGTCTCGGCTGACCTCCTCGTGAGCGTGTTCCTGCCGTACTCGCCGCTCCACGACGGGGCCGTGTTCATCCGCGACAATCGGGTGGCGGCGGCGGGGTGCTTCCTGCCGCTGTCCCGCAACACGCAGCTGGGCCGCGCGCTCGGCACCCGGCATCGCGCCGCGGTTGGGCTGTCCGAGGAGACCGACGCCGTCGTCCTCGTGGTATCCGAAGAGAGCGGCCGCATCTCGCTGGCAGTGGGCGGCCACATGGAGAGCCCGCTGGACCGCGAGGCGCTGCGCCAGCGGCTCGGCGAACTCTTTGCCCTCACCGGCGCGCCCGCGCCCCGCCGCACCGGCTTCCGCCTCCCCGCATGGGAGTGGCTGCGCAAGTGAGGCGGCTCTTCCGGCACTGGGAGCTCAAGCTGGCGGCGCTGGTCCTCTCGTTCGCGCTCTGGGTCTTCGTCATGACGTCCGAGAAAGCCGAGGTGGTCATGGCCGCTCCCGTCGAGCTCGACGCCATCCCGCAGGGCCTGGAAGTCGTGGGCGACCGGCCGGACAGCGTCGACGTGCAGCTCCACGGCCTCCGCGCCGTCCTCGCCCGGGTGGGTCCCGAGCAGGTGCGGGCGCATGTGAGCCTGGCCGGTGCGCGGGCGGGCGAGGTGGTGGTCCGTCTGGTGCCGGACCAGATCTCCGCGCCCACCGGGGTGACGGTGCTGCGGGTGAGCCCCTCGCGCGTGCGCGTGATGCTCGAGACGCGGCGCGCGGAGACCCGGCCATGAGCCGCCTCTTCGGCACCGACGGAATCCGCGGGCTCGCCAACGCCGAGCCTCTCACCACGGAGCTCGCGTTCCGCCTCGGCCGTCAGCTCGCGGCGACGCTCGTCGAACATCACGGTGTGGCGAAGGTGCGCTTGGTCGTGGGGCGCGACACGCGGCAGTCCGGGCCCATGCTGGAGGGCGCGCTGGTCTCGGGCGCGATGTCGGCGGGCGCGGACGTGTTCGCGGTGGGCGTGCTCCCGACCCCCGGTATCGCCTATCTCACGCGCTATCTTGAGGCGCATGGCGGCGTCGTGATCTCGGCCTCCCACAACCCGTACGAGGACAACGGCATCAAGATCTTCTCCTCCGAGGGCGCGAAGTTCCCCGATGCGTGGGAGGACGAGATCGAAGGCCGCTTGCGCGGGCCCGACCACGCGCCCAAGCCCACCGGCGCGGACGTGGGGCGGCTCATTCCGCGCCGACACGAGGCGGAAGCCGACTACGCCGCCCACGCCGAGGGCACGTTCCCCTTCGACCTCCGCGGCCTCCACGTGGTGCTCGACTGCGCCCACGGCGCGACCTACCGTGTGGCGCCGCGCGTGTTCGAGTCGCTCGGCGCCAAGGTGACGGTGCTCGGCGCGGAGCCCGACGGGCAGAACATCAACCGCGGGGTGGGGGCCCTGCACCCGGAGAGCCTCCAGGCCCGCGTCCGCGCGCTGGGCGCCGACCTCGGCGTCGCCTTCGACGGCGACGGCGACCGGCTCATCTGCGTGGACGAGACGGGCGCGGTCCGTGATGGCGACTACGTGCTGGCGATCTGCGGCCGGCACCTGGCCGCCCAAGGGCGCCTGTCCCAGCGGGTCATCGTGAGCACGGTCATGGCCAATCTCGGGCTCGAGCACTCGCTGCGCGAATCCGGCATTCGGGTGGTCAAGACCCAGGTGGGCGACCGCTACGTGCTGGAGGAAATGGTTCGCATCGGCGCGATGCTGGGCGGAGAGCAGTCTGGCCACCTGCTCTTCCTCGACCACGCGACCACCGGCGACGGCATCGTCTCCGCGCTCCAGGTGCTCGCGGTGATGCGCGAGTCCGGCCAGCGTCTCTCCGCGCTGGCGCGCTGCCTCACCAAGTTCCCCCAGGTGCTGGTCAATGTCCCCGTGCGCGCCAAGCCGCCGCTCGATTCCATCAAGGGACTGCATCCGCGCCTCCAGACGCTCGAGGGGGAGATGAACGGCGTCGGTCGTATCCTCCTGCGTTATTCGGGCACGGAGCTCCTGGCGCGGGTCATGGTCGAGGGTCAGGAGCAGGCTCAGATCGAGGGCATCGCCCAGGAGCTCGCCGGCATCATCCACCGCGCCATCGGCCCGTGAGCGCGCCCGCGGGAGAGTTCATCAGGGGAATCGGCGTTGATTTGGCGAAGATCGACCGGTTTCGTCGCATCGTGGCGCGGTGGGACGAGCGCTTCATTCGCCGCGTCTTCACCGAGGGCGAGATCGTGTACTGCCAGCGGCATCGCGATCCCGTGCCGCACTTCGCCGCGCGCTTCGCCGCCAAGGAGGCGGCGCTGAAGGCGCTCGGCACCGGACTCTCCATGGGCGTCAGCTGGCGGGAGCTCGAGGTGCGGCGGGAGCGCGGCCAGGCCCCCACGATGGCGCTCTCCGGCCGCTCCGCCGCCATCGCGCGGTCGCGCGGCGCCAGCCGCATCCTCGTCTCGCTGACCCATGACGGCGATTACGCGTTCGCCCAGGTGATGCTGGTCGGTGAGGGACCGGCGGCGAGTCGTGGCGGACCCGCGCCGCGCCCCGCCGGAGCCTGACCGTGCGGCCCGTCTTCACCGCAGCGGAGATGCGGGCGCTGGACGCCCGCGCCATCGCGACCCTCGGCATCCCCGGCCGACGGCTCATGGAAGCGGCCGGCACCGGGGCGGCGCGCGTCGTCGCGCGCCGCTGGGGGCCGATGCGGCGCCGCGACGTGGTGATTCTCTGCGGCAAGGGCAACAACGGCGGCGACGGCTTCGTGGTGGCGCGCCGGCTGCGCGGGGCGGGGGCACGGGTGCGCGTATTCCTCTTCGCGCGCCGCGCCGAGGTGCGCGGCGACGCCGCGCTCGCGCTACGGCGCTGGACGGGTCGTGTGGAGGAGGTTTCCAGCGCCGCGAACGTCGCCGCGGCGACCGAGGCCGCCGAGCGCGCGGACATCGTCGTGGACGCGCTGCTGGGCACGGGTGTCGAGGGCGCCGCGCGTGGCGTCGTGGGCGAGATGATCGCCCGACTCGAGACGCCACGGCTCCCGGGACGCCACGCGCCGCGGGTGGCGGCGCTCGATCTGCCCTCGGGGCTGTCGTCGGATCACGGCGCGCTTCTGGGACCGACGGTGCGGGCCGACCTGACCGTGACCTTCGGCGGGCTCAAACGCTCGCTGCTCCTCTATCCCGGCGCCGCGCGCGCCGGTGAGGTCGAAGTGATCCCGATCGGCATCCCCGAGACCGAGGTGGGACGCGGAATCCAGACCTTCGTGGTCGAGGAGGCGGATGCACGCGGGGCCTTCGGACCGCGGCCGCCCGACGCTCACAAGGGTACCTACGGGCATCTTCTCGTGGTGGCGGGTTCCCTCGGCAAGACCGGCGCGGCGGCCCTTGCCGCGCGCGCGGCCCTGCGCGCGGGCGCGGGTCTCGTGACCGCGGCGGTGCCGGCATCGCAGCAGCCGGTCGTGGCGACGCTGGGCGCCGAATACATGACCGAGGCGCTGGCCGAGCATCCCCACGGATTCCTCGGCCGGGCGGCGGCGGCCCGGGTGCGCGAGCTCGCCGAAACCATGGACGCGGTCGCGCTGGGACCAGGGCTCTCGCTCGCGGACGAGACGCAGGCGCTCGCGCGCGAGCTGATCGGCTCGCTGCCGCGCCCGATGGTGGTGGACGCCGACGCGCTCTCCGCGCTCGCGGGCCATCTCCCCCTCCTCAAAGGCGCGGCGGGGCCGCGGATTCTGACGCCACACCCCGGCGAGCTGGCGCGGATGCTGGGCGTGTCGGTCGGGGAGATCCAGGCGGATCGCATCGGGCGCGCCCGCGCCTTCGCCGCCGCGCACCAGGTCTGGCTCGCCCTCAAGGGCGCGGGCACCGCGGTCGCCGCGCCCGACGGCACGGTCTGGATCAATCCCACGGGGAATCCCGGGATGGCCAAGGGGGGCTCGGGCGACGTGCTCACCGGAATGACGGGAGCCTTCCTGGCGCGTGGGCTCGAGCCGCTGCCCGCGCTGCGCGCCGCCGTGTACCTGCATGGCCGGGCCGGCGATCTCGCGCGCGACGCGATGGGCGAGGAGGGCATGATCGCCGGCGACATCGTGGAGGCGATCCCCCGGGCCCTGACGCCGGGCCGCGGATGAGCGAGCGCGCACACGTCGCCCGCAGCGTCCAGGAGACCCAGGCGGCGGGGGAGAGGCTGGGCGCGCGGCTCGAGCCCGGTGCGGTGGTGGCGTGCGTGGGCGACCTGGGGGCGGGGAAGACGTGCTTTCTCCAGGGCGTCGCCCGCGGGCTCGGCGTGACCAGCGACGTTACCAGCCCGACCTTCGTGCTCGTCAACGTCTATCGCGGACGGCTTCCCGTCTACCACATGGACGCCTATCGCACGAACAGCCTGCTCGAGGTCGTCGACCTCGGCCTCGAGGAGATGCTGGATGGCGACGGCGTGACCCTGATCGAGTGGGCGGACAAGGTACGTCCGCTCCTGCCCCCGCGTGCCATCGTGGTACGCATCACCGGCCTGGGCGACGAGCCCCGGCGCATCGAAGTGGAGGAGCCAGGAGCCGAGCGGTGACGTCGGGGCCGGAGGACGGGGCCGCGGCCCGGCGGGCGCGCCTCCTCCTCCTGGTCTTCGCGGCGTTCGTGGTCTACGGATCCTTCTTCCCGTTTGCGTTCCGCTTGGATCCCCTCGAGGTGCAGCGGGATCTCGCTCGCTTCTGGTCCACGGTCGCGCTCTTCGACGCGCGGGGCCGGCGGCTCTTCTCCATCGCCGATCTCGCCAGCAACGTGCTGCTCGGCGTGCCGGTGGGCGCCCTGCTGGTGCTGGGCGGCCTCGTCGGCCGTGGGATCGTGGCGCGGGTGGGCGGCGCCCTGCTGGTCGAGGTCCTGTTCGCCGGCGCGGTCGAGCTCGGCCAGATCCTCGCGCCCACCCGCACCGCGTCGGCCCTCGACGTGCTCGCCCAGGCGGCCGGCGCGATCGCCGGCGCCCTGGCCGCGCACGGGATCGGCACCACCGCGGCCCGCACGCTGGAGGCCCGGCTCGCGGCACGGGTCCGGGAGCGACCCGGTCTCGTCGTCGTGGCCGTCCTCGCCGCGCTCGTGGCTGCGGACGCCCTGTATCCCTATGCCGTCACGCTCGACGTCTCGACGGCCTGGGGCAACCTTCGCCGAGCTCAGTGGCAGCCGCTGGCGAGCCTCTCCGGGCGGCCCTGGGGCCCGCTGGTGGTCGATCGGCTGCTTCCCTATGCCGGGATGGCCTTCGCCGCCCGTTGGGCCCTTGGTGCGCGGCGGGCGCCGGCCCGGGGTGTTCGGCCCATGGACGGAAGCCTCGTGGCGCTCTCGCTCGTCCTGTGGGCGGCCGGGCTCGAGGGCGGGAAGCTCATGATCGCCGGGCGGGCGCCGAGCGTCGACAACGTCCTCGTGGCCGCCCTGGGTATCCTGCTGGGCCTCGCGGCATTCGCGATGACCGCCGGGTGGAAGGGGACGCAGGGCAGCGGCGCGCGGGTTCTCGTCGGGCTCACGAGCGCGGTGCTGATCTACCGGGAGCTCGCGCCGTTTGACTGGGCTCTCACGCGCGCCCAGGCCGCCGCCAAGGCGGGACGCATCGAATGGATCCCGCTGACCTCCTACTTCTACGCGGATCCTCAGAGCGCCCTCTTCGATCTCTTCACCAAGCTCGTGTGGAGCGGTGCCCTCGGCGCCTCGCTGCGCGCCGCCGGCGCCCGCGCGCCCTGGGCCTGGGTGCTGGCGCTCGGCCTGATGCTCGAAAGCCTGCAGGTCGTCGAGGTCTCGCACGTTCCCGCGGTGGGCGATGTCCTCGCGTTCGGCGTGGGGGCCGCGCTCGGCGCGCGCCTGTTGCACCGCGTGCAGCGCTGGCGCGCGGCTGTATCCATCGTGGGACATTGACCGCCCGGGGCGCGGCGGGCACAGTCGCCGTATGCCGGACGGCACGCGCATCGAGGACTGGCCCCTCGCAGAGCGTCCGTGCGAGCGCCTCTACCATCAGGGCGCGGCCGCCCTCGCCGACGCCGAGCTGCTCGGGATCCAGCTGGGCGCAGGGACGCGCGGGCGGAACGCGGTGGAGCTGGCGCGTGATCTCCTCGTGAGTTATGGCTCGCTGTCCGCGCTGGCGACGCGCGGGGTCGCCGAGCTCGCCGGCCGACCCGGCTTGGGGCGGGCCAAGGCGGTGCGGCTGGCCGCGGCATTCGAGCTCTCGCGCCGGCTCCGCTCGCGCAACGGCCACGGGGCGGGGCGCGCGCTGCTGTCGAGCCCGGCCGAGGTCTACGCGCGCTACGGCCCGCTGATGGAGGATCTCGACAAGGAGGTGTTCCGCATCGCCTTGCTCGACGCGCAGAACAGGCTCCTGCGCGACGTGGTGGTGTCGGAGGGCACGCTGTCCGCCAGCCTGGTCCACCCCCGCGAGGTCTTCAAGCCGGCCATCGTCGAGTCCGCCGCCTCGCTGATCCTGCTCCACAACCACCCCAGCGGCGATCCCACGCCGAGCCGCGAGGACCTGCGGCTCACCCGGCAATTGGTAGAATGTTCTCGACTGCTGGAGCTGCACATCCACGACCACGTGGTAATCGGGCGCGGGCGCTTCGTGAGCCTGGCCGAGCGGGGGGAGCTATGAACGTGCACGGGGTGGGACATGTCGTCTTGAAGGTCCGGGATCTCGATCGGTCGGCCGCCTTCTACACGGGCGTGCTCGGGTTGAAGGAGGTGGGCCGCCTCGGCGACCGCATGGTGTTCTTCTCCGCCACCGGCCGCAATCACCACGACCTCGCCTGCCTCGCGGTGGGCCCGGACGCGCCCGCCCCTCCGCCGGAGGCGGTCGGGCTCTATCACGTCGCCCTCAAGGTGGGCGACACGCTCGAAGAGCTGCGCGAGGCCAAGGCCGCGCTGGACCGGCACGGAGTCGCGATTCGGCAAGTTCGGGACCACGAGGTGAGCCAGTCGATCTACCTGGACGATCCCGACGGCAACATGGTGGAGCTCTTCGTGGACGCCGACCCGGCGATCTGGGCGGCGAACCCGGCTGCGGTGGCGCAGTCGCGGCCGCTAGCCCTTGGCTAGGCGCTCCACTTCCTTCTTGGTCATCGATGGGATTCGCGCGAGCAGCGTCTTCACGCGCCGCTCGGAGGCGTGGTCAGCGAGGATCAACTTCTTCGATCGGGTCCCGTTCACGATGTAGGCGACCCAGTCGTCCATGCTTGGGGTGCCGCGCCACGCGACGGTGAGCCCGCTCAGGCGCATGCGCTTCTTGCCCTCGACCTTCGCGAGCGGTTTCCGACTCGCCTCCATGCTTCCCGTCCCCTGATCTTCGGGTGCACCGCAACGTGCTGCGCGCTAATTTCACCCGTGCGCGGCACCGAAGCCGCGCGCAGAGCACAAACTTAGGAACCGTGCTCGGTCGTGTCAAGAATTCGTTTCGCCGCTGAAAATGCGCCTTCGTGCGCATTCATGCCACGGAACATGCGTCAATGCTGGCCTCTGTCACATGCCTCGTAGCGGTGGACGGTCGGAACGTCACATTCTTGCGACGTCTTCGTGAAGGCGCGTCAAATCGTCCTATTTTCGCGGCTGTGGATGCCTGTGGATAAGTGGATAACCTGGGGACTATTTCCGGTCAGCGAGCAGGGCCTCGAGGATGCGCCGGGCGAGGAGCGGGCCCTCCGTGATGAACGCCGTGAAGTAGGCGCACGCGTCGGCGCCGGCGGCGAGAGCTTGTCGGGCGGTGTCGGGGGAGTGGATCCCGCCGGTGGCGACGATCTGGAGCGCCCGACCGAAGCGCGCCCGCAGGCTCCGCACGTTGTCCAGCATGGCCGGGAATATGGCTGGGCCGGAGAGGCCGCCCGCACGTTGCGAGAGGCGCGGCTCCTCGATGCGGCGCGTGTTCCCGTAGTTCACGATGCCGAGCCCGGCATCGAGCGCGGCCGGCACGATCGAGCGGAGGTTCTCCTCGTGGAAATCCGGCGAGAGCTTGACGATGACGGGCTTCGCAGTGGCGCCCCGCACCGCCACGAACAAGCGGCGCAGCTCGGACGGCTTCTGCGACCATTCGTAGACCAGCCGGGTATTGGGCGACGAGATGTTGATCTCGACGAGGTCGCCATAGGGCGCCAACCCGGCGATCACCTCCACGTACTCCTCGGCGGACTCGCCGGCGGCGGCGGCGATGAGTGGCACACGGTGAGGCAGCCGCGCCAGCGCGCGCTGATACGCGGCCAATCCGGGATTGTGAAAGCCGTTGCAGTTCACGAGGCCCGGCCCCGCCGGCGAGTCGTGACGCACGAGATTGGGGGGCGGATGCCCGGGGCGCGGCTGCACCGTGATGCTCTTGGCGGTGACCGCGCCGAAGCCGAGTCCCATGGCGCGCCGGAGAATACCCGTGTCGTAGTACATCGAGGAGAGGATCAGGGGGTTGGGCAGGCGTACGCCGCCCAGCGTGATGGCGAGGCGCGCATCCTCCAGACGGAACAGCGCGAGGCGATCGAGCGGGGTCAGCCGCAGTGCGCGCTGCCCGACGGCGATCGCGATCCGCTCGGGAAGACGCGCGAGCACGCCGTGATAGAGCGCGCGGTACACGCGATCGGCGAGGCGAGCAGTGGCGGCCAATTCGCGGGGAGGATACCCGAGTCCGCGGCGCGCCGCCGGACTTTCGGTGCGCCGCTCGTGGGTCGATACGAGACCTACTCGGCCCCTTCGCCGACGAGCTCGGCACGACGCCGGTGAATGTCGCCCTCCATCACCCAGCGCCACATCTGCCAGTAGAAGAGCCAGCGGCGCGCCGCGCCCGTGACCGGGTCGGCGCTGGCCCCGGCGGCGATGAGCGGGCGCACGGTGTCCGCGCTGAGGTCCGGATGGCTAGGATCGACGCGCGCGAGCACACGCTCGAGGAGCAAAGGCGGACCGCCCGCGGTGGCCGGCCGCAGACCGAGCCGACGTGCCACGGCCGCGACGTAGTAGTGATCCATCAGCCGCGCGCGGAGCTGCAAGAGGGCGAACCGCGGATCGACGCCCGGCGAACCTGGGTAGAGCCGCCCGTCCGAGCAGAACGGGATCCGCGCAAGCGGGGGAAAGTGTCGACGGAACAGCTCGAGGGTGAGCCGGCCTTCCGCCTTGACCTCGAAGGGCAAGCCCGCGGTCATCTCCCAGAATTCCTTCGACAGACCGGGCGTGAGCGGCAGCAGGTCGTTGGCGTAGACCTTGAGGGGATTCGGTCCGGTACGCCGGCGCATGCGGCTTCGGGCCACGAACTCGGCCACGCCGAAGGCATCGTCCGGGTACGCCTCGCGTGTACGTCGGATGCACGCGCGGAGCCCGGCGTCCATGTCGTCGACGATGCCTCGCGCGAACACCGCGCGGAGCGCGCGCCACAGGTCGGGCGCAAGCGCCGCGGTCTGCGTGCGGAAGAAGGGCTCGAAGCCGCCGCCCTCCTGATGCGGCGTCCGCAGCGTGTAGTTGGACGCTACGCCCTCCCACACCGCCTCCGTGCGTCCCTTGATGCTCGACGCGACCTGGGCGATGAACAGCCCGAAGCTCGTGGTGGCGACCTCGTTCATGATGAGATAGTCGACGTACGCGGCGGACGAGTAGAAGTCGGGAAGGGGAGGCACCACGGTGTAGGGGAGCCCGAGCGACCGCGCCACGCGCATCGCCAGATAGCCGTCGGCATCGTCATGCTCGTCGGCGTGGGACAGCACGATGCCGGGGGGCCGAAGGCCCTCGCCCGCGAGCGTGGCGGCGATGAGTCGTGAGTCGAAGCCACCGCTGAGGAGTACCGTCGCGTCCGCCCCGTGGACGGCGTAGGCGCGCTCATGGCGCTGGAACGCCTCCACGAGGCCCCCGGTGTCTACTGTGTCGACGGTCAGGCCGGGCCGGGCATCCGGCCACCGCCAGTACCTCGACTGCTCGCGACGGCTCGTCTCCGTGTCGTACACGATCACCGCCGCCTCGGGCAGCCGCCGGACGCCGGCCAGCGAGGTGGCGTCTTCTGCGAAGTGTCCCAGCGCGGCGAACATGGACCATCCCAGGGGATCCATCGCGAGGCGGCCCTCATGGGCGGCGGCTGCGCCTCTGAGTTCAGTGGCGAGGATCAACGCGCCATCGGACTCGACGTGGAAGAGGGGCTGCATGCCGAGAAAATCGGTTACCACGACGAGCTTGCGGGCTCGAGCATCCCAGTGGACGGCGGCGAAGGCGCCGTCGAGAGTGGGCAGGACGGTGGCGGCCCGGCGATGATCACCCGCGGCCACGGACGCGAGCACGTGCTCGAGGGGTTCGCCCATACTCACCGGCACCCCGGTCACGATCAACAGGTTCCCCGAGGGCTCTTCGTGGACGAGGCGAACGCGAGTGATCGGGGGGACGATCGCCAGCCACCCGATGACGCCGGAGTCCATCACCACGACCTTTGGTTCTTGGTGGTCGCGCAATCGCTGCGCGGCGAGCATGCGGCGCACGACGGCGGCGCCGTCCGCCGCGCCCCGGCCGAGACATAGCGCCAGCTTCACCGGACGAGGCCGTCGATCGACGGCAGGGAGCGCCAGGAAAGGATGGGACAGTTCAGGCGCATGGGAAGCTCGCAAATGCAGTGTACGGATGCGCCCGCGCAAAGGCAATCGGACGCGGTGACGGACTCCCAGTGATGGTGCGACAATGAGCCGACGCCGCGCGCGAGCGTGTCCGGCGGCGCCGTCATCGAGGAGGATCGAGACATGAATCGCCGAGCATTCTCGAGGCTTCCGCCCATGTCGCAGATTCCGCGGGTGGTGGACCCGGACGCGGATGTGTTCCATCAGTACTTCGTGTCGCAGGGCGCGCCCGTCGTGCTGGTCGGAAGCCGGGTGTTTCACGGTGCGCCGAAGACGCTCGAGGAGATCCTCGCGGGAGGCGGGGCCGCCATCGAGGTGAGCGTGCGCGGCGGAGACTATCTCCATCCCAGCAAGCGCGTGCGTGAGCGGATGACACTGGGTGAGTACGTCGACACGATCATCCGCCCCCGCGCGGCCGCCACCGAGGCGGACGGCGGGACCGCATCATTGCCGCCCTATTCGGGCAACACGCCGCTCTCCAAGAGTGCGTTCGCCGCGCTGGGCTTCCGGTATCCCGAGCCGTTCCGGGGCAAGTCCTTCGAATTCCCGCGTCTCTGGATCGGTCCCCAAGGCTCGATGACCCCCCTGCATTACGACAGCCGCGACAATCTCATCTGCCAGTACGTGGGCACGAAGCGTCTGCTCCTCTTCCCGCCCAGCCAGATCAAATGGCTGTACGCGCGCGGTCTCGCGCCGTCGTGGAGCGGCGTGCCCGATCCGCGACACCCCGACCTCGACGCCTTTCCGCTCTTCGCGCGCGCCCGAAGCGTGGAGGTCACGTTGGTGGCGGGTGAGCTGCTCTACCTGCCGGCGCGATGGTCGCACTTCGTGGTCAATCAGGACGCGTCGGTAATGGTGAACTTCTGGCCCGAGCACTCGCTCGCCCAGCAGGTGGAGATCGCGGCCCGTGACTTCACCGGGCGGGTGAGGGGCCGCTTGAAGCGCGTGGGCCGGCGAATCGGCGTCGGAGCGTAGCCGGTCAGCGCAACGCGGGGACGTCCAGGGCGCTGAGCGCGCCCGCGACGGCCTGCGCGATGAGCTGATGTTGGCGCGCGTTCGCATGGGGATCACGGCCGACGGTCAGGCGAGCCCGCAGCTCGCGGCGAAGCTCCAGCACGGGCGCGGCCGGGTCGAGACCGAAGGCGTCGGGGCCGAGGCGTGTGACGTGCGCATCGGGATGTCCCGCCGTCAACGCTCGCAGCGCGTTCTCCAGGACCACCGCCGAAGGCCCGGGAATCGGCTCATGGATGACGAAGAGCACGGTCGTCCCGCCGGTCTCGGCCCGCTCGATGATGCGGCGCCACGAGGGTGCCGCCTCGGCGGCCATGATTGGCCCCATCCGCTCCGGCAGGTCGTCGTCCCCACCCCTATGCCGGCGGAGGGCGGCGGGAACGAACGCCGCCCGGATTGACGGCAGCTGCGCCTCGGCTTTGTTGGCCAAGAAGGGGAGCAACCGCGTCCAGCGACGGAGCGCGGCGCGCCGTTCGGCCGCGGCCATCCGGGCGTCGCGCTCCGCCTCCGGCACCGGCCGGAAGCTCCATTGCGCGATGGACACCCGCACGACCAGGACATCGACCGGATGGTGCGCCAGGAGGCGGTCGATGACGACCGACTGATGATAGGGCCCGTATCCGGGCTGCGACGCATTCACCACGTGGACCGGCGGTCGCCGCGGTGGGGAGTTGAGTCGTCGCTCCAGCACACGGGGCCAGACCTCCTCGTCCTCGACGCCCGCTCCGAACCACTCGGAGTCGCCCACGACCAGAATCACCGGCCGGGTCCAGTTGTCCTCCGCTCCACGATGGCCCTCCCGGTTCACGGTGATGGGCGGGGTTCGCATCGACATGTTAGCCAACCAGAGAAAGCCCCGCTGGCTCGGAGCCACCCGCGCATCGAGCTCGCGGTCCGGCTCGAACTCGAGACGGGGCAGCACGACCGGCAGCCGCAGGTAAGCTTCGCCCAGCGCCAGCGTCAGCACGAGGGCGAGGAGTACCAGGCGCCAGCCCGTCCCGAGGTGGCCGAGGACCTCCCGCGCCCGCGCGAGACCAGGGTGTGGAGTCACGTCAGAACTGGAAATAGATGAAGGCATCGCCCGCCTGGATGCCCCACAAGAGCCACATCACGCTGAGGCCGGCCACGATCGCGGCGCGCGCCGGCATCGGAACCCGCAGCACGCACAGGGGATCGCCCGTCCGGTACTGGAACACCTGCATCACGATGAGCGGGAGCGCGAAGGCCAGGATGGTGAGGAGGACGACGAGCGCTCGCGTGTCGAAGCCCCAGCCGTTGCGGAAGGCGGTCAGCATCTCGACGATCTGCGCCCGGCTGTCATCGCGCAGGATGCCGTCCACCCGCACCCGCCGCGTGCAGCGGAACAGCAGCCAGCCGAAGAGCGTGAACTGGAACATCAGCGCCATCGCGCCCACGCGCGTCCAGCCCCGCGCCTTCGCGGGAGACGGAGCGAGGGCGATCCAGCGGTGGCCGATGAGCAGGCCTCCGTGATAGGCACCCCACCAGACATAGTTCCAGGCCGCTCCATGCCAGAGGCCCCCCAGCAGCATGGTGAGCATGAGATTCGTGGAGGTGCGCGCCGGCGTGCCGCGATTGCCCCCGAGCGGGATGTAGAGGTAGTCCCGGAGCCACGTCGAGAGGCTGATGTGCCAGCGGCGCCAGAAATCGCTGGGGTTGCGGGCAAAGTAGGGCAGGTCGAAGTTCTGCATGAGGTCGATGCCGAGAAGCCGAGCGACTCCGCGCGCGATGTCGGAGTAGGCCGAAAAGTCCGCATAGATCTGGAAGGCGAAGGCCACGACGCCCAGATACGCCTGGGCCCACGTCACCCGCGCCGAGTCGGCGAAGACGGGATCCGCGAGCAGGGCCATGTTGTCGGCGATGACGATCTTCTTCCAGAGCCCCCAGAAGATGAGCCAGACCCCCGTGATCACGAATTCCCGCGTGATGGTCCGCGGGCGGAAGAACTGCACGAGGAGCGAGGACGCCCGCATGATCGGCCCGGCCACCATGTGGGGGAAGAAGGCGACGAAGAGCGCGAAGTCGAGGAAGCGGCGGGTCGCGGGGATCTCGCGCCGATACACGTCGATCGTGTAGGACATCTCCTGAAACGTGTAGAACGAAATGCCGACGGGCAGGATGATGTGCAGGTGCAGGCTCTCGACGGAAAGCCCCAGCGGCGTGAGCAGCGTGCGAAGAGAGTCGAGAAAGAAGTTGAAGTACTTGAAGAAGCCCAGCAGGGTCAAATTCCCCGTGATGCTCGCGACGAGAAAGACCTTGCGGATTCGCGGGGAGTCGCTCGTATCGATGCGCAGCGCGCACACGTAGTCGAGCACGGTGGACGACAGGAGCAGGAACAGGAACCGCCAGTCCCAAGCGGAATAGAAGTAGTAGCTCGCCGCGAGCAGGAGCAAATTCTGCTGCCGGTACGCGGGCAGGAGCAGGTAGACCACGTACACGACGAGGAAAAAGACCACGAAGTCCCATGAGTTGAACAGCACGGTCGGCTCCGGAGCGCCTACGCGATGACGCGGCGCGTATGCATGGACATCACGATACCGCACCTCTCGGACCGGTGACTCACTACCACCTATATAGCCACGGTATCGCCCCTGTTCACAGCGTGGCGAGCCGAGCGGTCCTTCCGGCGGGCCTCCGGCTTGACACACCTCGCGCAAGTCGTTAAGTTTCCAACGCACGGACGATTAGCTCAGTTGGCAGAGCACCGGCCTCACATGC
>Ga0111539_10002108_pt1 | contig 26596 bp, 19 predicted proteins | sample RhiMethybrSRZTD1_FD_79667 | JGI IMG/M metagenome (GOLD analysis project Ga0111539, IMG submission 79667) | Populus rhizosphere microbial communities from Tennessee, USA - Rhizosphere MetaG P. TD hybrid SRZTD1 (version 2) (version 2) | ecosystem: Host-associated > Plants > Roots > Rhizosphere >...
CGTTGGCGTCGGGACGACCTTCACGATTCGCTTGCCGATCCGGGTGATCCGGCGTCCTTCGACCACGGTGCAGATTCAGGGCGCCGTCGCGTAACCCAAACCGCAGCGCGGAACAATCCCGCCGCGGCCGGGTTCTTCGCGCCGACACGGGAGGCTTCCCTGAAGCGACTCGAACACCGCGAAGGGCGAATGATGAAGGCCTCATCGCTCCTTGCCCTCATCCCTGCGCTCGCGTGTTACCCCGCCGTCGCCCACCCGACGCGCGTGGGATCCGGCTTCAGCGTGCAGACCACGCTCGGCATGCACGTGTCCAGAAACCATGTGCAGACGACGGGGGCCGATGAACGCCTCATCAACCCGACGTTCGGGATCAATGCGGCGCTATCGGTTCGCGACACCACCGCCGGCGACGAAGGGATTGGAGTCCGGTTGTCGATCGGAACGGGCTTCTCGTCTCCCATCTGGCAGGCGTACGTCGAGCTCCCTCGCGACCGCTTCGGGGTCTATGACGCCGGCGTTGGAGTCGCCGTGCATGGCTCGACCCCGCGGATCGTCATGCCGTACGCGCAGGTCGGCCGGCAGTTCGGCCGCAATCGCTCGTGGTATACGCAGCAGGGGTTCGCGGTCGCTTCATCAAAGCGCGAGAACACGTCGAGCGTGATGTGGATCCCGACGGTCGCCTTCTCATCGGGAGCCGGTGGTGGCGAAGCCTCACTGTTCATCACTGGCGTCGTCGGCGGCAGCAAGTTCGTGCACGAAGAACTGTGTCGAACCTGCGCGGACGACCTGGGTCGCGTGAACCGTTCGATGCTCCTCATGGGAGTATCGTGGGGGCAGATCGTAGTCTCGAACTTCCCCGTACCGGGGCGTCGCTGACGATTTTGCCCGTTTACCCGTTTACCCGTTTACCCGCTTACCCGTTTACCCGTTTACCCGTTTACCCGTTTACCCGCCTAGCCGACTCGAAAGAGCTCCATCGCCCGCGCATAACGCTGCCCGAGCACCTTGCGCAGCGCCTTGTGCTCGGGCGCCTTGAGCTCCGGGTCGCGCTCCATCACCGTCGAAGCCGCCTCGCGCGCCGTTACGTTCAGCGCCTCGTCTCGAATGGGGTCGGCGACGCGGAACATCGGCAACCCGCTCTGGCGCTCGCCGAACAGGTCCCCCATGCCGCGCAGGCGCAGGTCGGCACGGGCGATCTCGAACCCGTCGTCCGTGTCCACCAGCACCTGCAGCCGGGCCGCCGAATCCGCGCCGCCCCGGCCCACCATGATGCAGTACGATTCCTCGGCGCCGCGTCCGACGCGCCCACGCAGCTGGTGCAGCTGCGAGAGGCCGAAGCGCTCGGGATGCTCGACGATCATGACCGTGGCGTTAGGCACGTCGATGCCGACCTCGATGACCGTCGTGGCCACCAGGACGTCGATCGTGCCGTCGCGGAACTTCCGCATGATCGCGTCGCGCTCCTCGGCGCCCACGCGGCCATGCAGCAGCGCCAGCCGGCGCCCTTCCAGCACGCCTGACGAGAGTTCCTCGTACATGGTCGTTGCTGCCTTGAGCGCGAGCTTTTCCGACTCCTCGATGATCGGGTACACGATGTAGCCCTGGCGCCCCTTGGCGACCTCGCGGTCGAGGAACGCCATGACCTTGTCGTGGGACGATGCCTTGCGCAGCAGTGTCGTCACCGGCCGCCGCCCCGGCGGCCGCTCGTCCAGCACACTCACGTCGAGGTCCCCGTACAGCGTGAGCGCGAGCGAGCGAGGGATCGGCGTCGCGCTCATGAGCAGGGTGTCCGGGCGTTCGCCCTTTTCCCCCAGCGCCGCGCGGTGCTCGACGCCAAACCGGTGCTGCTCGTCGACGATCGCAAGTCCGAGCCGGCCGAACCGCGTCTCCTCCTGGACGAGCGCGTGCGTCCCAACGGCCAGGAGCGGGTCTCCCGAAGAGAGTCGCCGGTCCGCCTCACGTCGCCCGGCCGAGCCAAGGCTGCCGGTGAGCAACACGGGACTGATGCCGAGGGGCTCGAGCAGCGAGCCTAACGTGCGGGCGTGCTGCTCGGCCAGGAGCTCGGTCGGAGCCATCAGCGCCGCCTGGTAGCCGTTCTCCATCGCCAGCAGCGACGCGAACACCGCCACGACCGTCTTCCCGCTCCCGACGTCACCCTGCAGCAGCCGGTGCATGCGGCGCGCCGAGCTCATGTCGCCGAAGATCTCGCGCACGGCGCGCGTCTGCGCCCCGGTGAGCGTGTACGGCAGCGATTCCTTGAGGCGCGTCGTCAGCGTGCGCTTCACCTCGAACGCAATCCCGGCGCGTGGGGCACGGGCGACGGAGTTGGCACGGCGATGAAGCACCTGGACGAAGAACAACTCGTCGAAGGCAAGGCGCGCGCGACCGCGCTCCGCTTCAGCGACGCTCGCCGGACGATGGACCATCCGGAGCGCCTCGTGAATCCCCGGCAACCCGGCCGACGTGCGCAACTCGTCAGGCAGGTGCTCCTCCACCAGCGGGATCAGCGCATCGAGGTGCTGGTCGATCACGGCTCGGAGCTGCCGGACCGTGATTCCCTCGGTGGCCGGGTACACAGCCAGCACGCGGCCGGCGGCGCTCCCCGGATCCTCGGCGCCGAGGTTCACCCACTCGCGCGGCTGCAGCTGGCGGCCGTGAAAGAACCGGCACGGGCCATTCGCGAGCAGCACGTCGTTTTTCTGTATGCTGCGGTCGAGAAACGGCTGGCCGGGCCACGCCGCCTCGATCATTCCTGACTCATCCCGCAGCACGGCCTGGAAAATCCGCAGCCCCTTTCTCGTCGGAAGGATTCCCTTCGACACCACTCGTCCGATCACGGTGACTTCCTGGCCGACATCGACCGATGCGATCGGCGTGATCGTGCTGGCGTCGTCGTACCGGTGCGGGACGTGGAACAACAGGTCACCGGCGGTCCGGATGTTGAGGCGCTTGAGCAAATCGGCGCGGCGTTCCCCGACACCCTTGAGGAACTGCACGGGCATCTCGAGATAGAGCCGCGTCCGCGCAGTCGTCGCCACCTATCCCTCCAGCACCTCGCGGGCGAACGCCTCGGCGTCGAACAGCTCCAGGTCTTCGGCCTTTTCACCGGTACCGAGGAACTTAACCGGCGCGTCGATCGCCTCATGCACCGCGACGACGATCCCGCCTTTCGCCGTGCCGTCGACCTTCGTCACCACGAGACCCGTGATCGGAACGGCCGCGGAGAATGTCTTCGCCTGCGCGACGGCGTTCTGCCCGATCGTGCCATCGAGGACGAGCAACGTCTCATGAGGCGCATCCGGGCGACGCTTGCGGACGACGCGCACCACTTTTTTCAGCTCGTCCATCAGGCTGTCGCTCGTGTGCAGTCGCCCGGCCGTATCGATGATGACGACGTCGGCACCGCGCGTCGTGGCCGCATCGATGGCATCGAATGCGACGGCTGCCGGATCTCCGCCGGGCTGGCCGCCAATGAAGTCGGCGCCAACGCGCCCCGCCCACACCTTGAGCTGGTCGATGGCGCCGGCGCGGAACGTGTCAGCCGCCGCGAGCACCACACGCTTGCCCTGCTTGCGCAGCCGCGCCGCGAGCTTGGCGATGAAGGTCGTCTTCCCGGCCCCATTCACGCCAATGACCACGATGACCGTGGGCCGCTCCGTGTCCAGATTGAGCGCCGTATCCGCGGTGCCGGAACGAAGTGCACTCGTTATGCCGCTGCGAAGGGCGCCGAGGAACTCGGCTTCGGTCTTGACGTCGCCGCGCAGCGCGAGGCGCTTCACATCGTCAACGAGGCGCAATGTCACCGGCACGCCGAAGTCCGCCTCGAGCAGCAGCTCCTCGAGGTTCTCGATGGAGCCTGCCTTGACGCCGCCGCGCGCGAGAACGTTTACGTCGGCGAGCGCGACGTCCTTGATGCGCTGCCAGAGGGAGCGCTTCGGAGCATCGCCGGCTTTTCTAAGAAGAGGCATGGGAACGGCTGGACGACAGACTTCAGACTTCAGGGCAGATCTCACTGTAAGGCGAAAGCGCAAATGCCACTGCACGCTCCAGCACCAGACTAGCGTGCAGCAACCAGCAACCAGCCGCTTTTAACGAAGGCCAAGTCTCCTTCGGATTATCCATTCAATACACAGCGCAACGATCACGATCGCAAAGATCCATCCGATGCCGCGGAGCCGTGGCGCGTCGGTGAGCGCTTCGCCCGTGCCGATCTCACCTTCAACGACCGTGGGTCGCCGCGGCAGTACTTCCGCCGATGGATTGACTACCAGTTCCGACGAACCGCCTTTTGACGTGATGTCGTATACCCCCGCGACACGCGGCGGCGTTTCGACGAACAGCGAACCCGTGGGGAATCGCAAGGTAAGTGAATCGCTCACGGTCGTCCCTCGCCTGACGAGGGCGACCGTGACGACCGTATCGGCTGGAGATCCACGCCGCCAGCGGATCGGTTGTCCTTCGCGGACGGCGCCATCCGCGGGACTCGCCGACCGATTGTCGGCACGCTCGGCGGCAAGCCAGTCGATGGCGCTGCCCCAGAACGCGGAGTGAGCCGCGGCCGGCGCGCCGCCACGGAACCGCCATCGCCAGAACCCGGAGGCCGCAACAAGCACGGTTCGCTTTGGCCGCTCCCAACCGATCGCGGCTACGCGCCGCTCCAGGCGCCGGGCACGACGCGTTTCGAGAACCTCGAAGTTTCCTGTCACCGCGAGCGGCGCGACCTCGAGTGGCGGCAGGCTGTCCCACGGCGATCCGCTCAGCGCAGTGGCCATCGGAGACGCCGGCGCGCCCGTGGCAAACCACTCACCGGTTGCCGTTGGCGGCGACACCAGGAGGAGCGAACCACGGGCAAAGGCGCGCGGCTCACCGAAAACCGCGGTATCACCCTGTAGTACGAGCAGGGGCGCTTCGTGAGCGGCCCGTCGCACTTCTTCCTCCGTGACCGTCCCGAGCGAACCCTCCTCGCGCCAGCGGCCCGGGGCCACGCGATAAAAGCCGCGCGTTGGCAGCAGCACCGTTCCGCGCAGCACCGCGGCCAGGTCGCGCACATCATAATCGGGCGCGGTAGACACCAGCACGGCAGCCGCGCCGGGCAGTACGTCGACCGCGACGGCCAGGGAATCGTTCGCCGGGGTGCGGTCTCCGGGAGCCGACAGCGCGGCGCGGACAAGGATGGTTCCTGTCACGTTAGGCACCGGGAACCGCGTGCGGACCACGCGCTCGCCGTACGGGCCTATCGAGTCGACCGGCACCGTCGAAAGGACACGGTCGCCGAGGGAGAGGGTGACGCGCGAAGCCGGCCCGCCGCGCACCGAGGCCGTCAGCGCCACATCAACGTCGAGTGTGTCCCCACCGACCGTCGCTCGCGCGACGCGCAGTTCCGAGATGGCCACGTCGGCGCCGTCCTCCGCCCGCATGACGACGACGCCGGAGCCGCCAACCAGCGGGGCCAGGGCTTCGGGGTCTTCCAGCTCGCCATCCGTGTAGATGCGCAGCGGTCGCCCGTCAGCCATGGCGATGTCGACGACTGGCTTTACACGCGAGGCGTCATCGGTGGGCCGGATCGAGCCGCGATCGAGCAATCCGACGGGTCGCGAACGCGCTGAATCACCGAACAGCAACAGGTCGCCGGTGGCGTCGTCCTGCGCGCGCTCGAGTGCGGAGAGGAAACGCGAAGAATCGCCATCCCGCATCCAGCTGGCGGACATGTCGAGCGCCACCAGCGCCGGTGCCGGGCGCGCGGCCCCCAGCGCCGCATTGAGAATGAGCGCCACGAGGCCGGTCACTGCAGTGAGTCGCAGCGCGGCCGAAAGGAGCGCCAGTCCGGAACCGGGCTTGATTCCGTACACCAGGGCGACCGATGCCACGCCGGCGATGAGCGCGGCGATCCAGATGAGCATGCGGGAAAATTAGCGCGCGGCAACTACGATTACGCCGGGCTTTGAACACGGATTGCGCGGGTTGTACGGATCAAGCACCGATCGAGCAAGCGCCGGAGGGCAACTCTCCAATTTCGGTGGCAGGCGGCCGCGATGAGCCCTCTGGCGCTTGCTCTATCCGTGTCGGTCCGCGAAATCTGCGCGATCCGCGTTCCAGGGCGGTACGGCGAAATCGCAGTTAGTTGACGTTCAGCGCGACGCGCGAGCCTTGCTGCTCGATCAATGCGAGATACCGCAGGCGAAGCGCGTCGAACTCCGCGCGCTGGGCGGCGGGAAGCGGTGGGCCGGCCTTGGCCTGGAGCGCCGTGCGCGGATTCTTCGCGACGCCGTTCACCAGCACCTCGAAGTGAAGGTGCGGCCCCGTGGCGAGACCGGTCATGCCGACGTAGCCGATCGTCTGCCCCATGGCGACGCGCGTGCCCGCGCGCACGCCCCTGGCGAAGCCGCGCAGGTGGCCGTAGCGCGTCACGATCCCGTTCGGGTGCCGGACGTCGATCACGTTGCCGTAGCCGCCACGAACGCCGGCGCCGATCACCACACCGTCGCCGATCGAGCGCACCTGCGTGCCTGACGAGGCGGCGTAGTCCGTTCCCTGGTGACGACGGAAGATGCCGAGCACCGGATGACGGCGACCACCGAACCCGCTCGAAATTCGCCGGAACTCGAGCGGTGCGAGCAGGAAGTTCGCCGCGAGGGATTTCCCCGTCTGGTCGTAGTATTTGGTGATGCCGTTGGCCTGGTGACGAATCGCCTCGATGGTCGATCCGCCGTTCGTGAACGTCGCGGCCAGGACGCCACCGAGGCGCGTCACGCCGGTCGGCAGTTGCTTGCGCTCCACCAGCACGGTGAACTCGTCGCCGCGCTGGACGTCCCGGCTCATGTCGATGCGGAATTCGTAGATGTCCGCCACCGACCAGGCGAGCTCCTTGCGCGTGCTCGCCGGCAGCTCGGAGTGTGCGGCATCGATGGCTTCATAAAGCGAGGAAGACACTTCGCCGCGGACCACGATCGTGTCCGTCGTCCACGGGATCGAGTCCACGCGCGCCGTCCAGCCGGAATCGCCACGAACCACGCGCAGCACGCGATCGATCGCGACGTGGAAGGACACCTGGCGCGGCACCGAATCCTGCTGCATTCCGCCGAACGAAATGCGCAGACCACTCCGGACGCTCTTCGGGTTCAGCGCTCGCGTGGCGGTGGCCGCATCGAGGGCCCGGAGCATTTCGGTACCGGAAACGCCACCACGTTCGAGCACCTTGCCCAACGTTTCGCCCCTGCCGACGGAATCAACGCGTTCTTCCCAGGAGGCAGCGATTCCCGCGACATCAGCCAATGGCTTGCGTTCGGGGAGCGGACGCATGAAAGCGATCGCCAGGGCCGCCAAGCCGCCGGAAATGCTGTAGGTGATGATTCGAGCGGCCCAAGGCTTCAACGCTGACTCCTCCGAACGTTCAGTCCATCTGCCTTCGAATGAAGGTCGGGATGTCCATGTCGGTCAGTTCCGCCTCGGCCCTTTGTGGGGGCTGCGTCGGCGGAATTACGCGACGCGTGGTGCCATCCGCCAGTGGAACAATGGTGCGGGGTGGAACAACGACCCGTCCCGTATTCCGCTGGCTGATCGGGATCACGGTGCGGGCAACCGTCGATTGCGTCTGGGGGGACGTGCGTGACGTTGCTGCCGTTAATCCTCCCTCAACATGACGATCAAAACCGGTCGCTATCACTGTGACGCGGATCTCACCTTGCATGGCCGGCTCGTTGACCGCGCCGAATATGATTTCCGCCTCATCCCCGACCGCGTCGTGAACGATTTCGGAGATTTGCGTAACCTCCCCTAGGGTCAGGTCTGTGCCGCCGGTGATGTTCAGGAGAACCCCGGTGGAACCCGCGACCGAGATGTTGTCGAGGAGCGGGCTGGAGATGGCCTGCTGGGCGGCCTCCATCGCGCGGTTTTCGCCTCGGCCGATTCCGGTCCCCATCAACGCTGACCCGCCGTCCTGCATGACCGTCCGGACGTCGGCGAAGTCGACGTTCACGAGGCCCGTGCGGGAGATGAGGGTCGAGATGCCCTGGGTCGCGTGGAGCAGGACTTCGTCGGCCTTCTTGAGGGCGTCCTGGAACGGGATGCCCTTGCCGACGACGGCCAGGAGTCGCTCGTTAGGCACTACGATCATCGTGTCCACGTGCTGGCGGAGCTCGACAATCCCCTGGTCGGCCTGCCGCATGCGCTTGCGTCCCTCGAACAGGAACGGCTTGGTCACGATCCCGACGGTCAGCGCCCCCGCCTCCTTCCCCAGCTGGGCGATGATCGGTGCCGCGCCGGTGCCGGTACCGCCACCCATGCCGCAGGTGACGAAGACCAGGTCTGCGCCCGTGAGCGCGCGCGCCACCTCGTCGCGGTTTTCCTCGATGGCCTGCCGGCCGATCTCGGGACGCGCGCCGGCGCCAAGTCCGCGCGTGAGCTTCTTCCCGATCTGGATTTTCACGTCCGACTTCGACGCGAGCAGGGCCTGTGAGTCGGTGTTGATCGAAATGAACTCCACGCTTTCGAGGTGTTCTTCGATCATGCGGTTGACCGCGTTGCCGCCGCCGCCGCCGACGCCCACGACCTTCATCCGGGCGTTCTGGGGTGGGGTCTCTTCGAACTCGAAGATCATGCGCGCGAGGCTCCAGCCTGGAGGAAGGGTTCCAGCGGGCCGGCCGAAGCGGCGCAACGCCGGCGCGCCCTTCCGCGCGACCGATAGTCACCCCGATTCTTCCGCCCGTACGACGGCCAGCAATATATGTCGTTTCTTCACAAAGGCCATGTTGACTTGCTTCGTTAGTTGTGGATTCACAAGTGCTTGCGAGCCAGAAGAGTTTTCCACATGGAAACTGTGTACTCAGGTCTGTGATCCGTGAAATCTTGGTGGTTGGGTAAGCGGGTAAACGGGTAACCGGGTAAACGCCCGTGACGTTTGAGTGACGCTGCGGCGGAGTTTTCTCGGAACTCCTCCACCCCATATGCTCACCTCATATCGCGAGCTACACGTCTGGAAGCAATCGCTCGTTCTGGTCTCTCAGGTCTATCGAATCACCGGCAAGCTCCCGGCCGCAGAACGGTTCGGATTGACCGCACAGATGCGACGCGCCGCGGTCTCGGTGCCTTGCAACATCGCTGAGGGCTACGGCCGCGCCACGCGGGGTGAGTATCTCAATCAACTTTCAGTCGCGCGTGGCTCACTGAACGAAGTAGAAGCTCTTTGTGAGGTGTGTACGACGCTCGAGCTTCTGGAAGAAGGCGATCTGCGCCTGGTGAGCAAGGCTCTTGCCGACGTGCGGCGAATGTTGGGACGCCTGAGAGAGGCGCTGAAGAAGACTTCTAGTCCACGGAGAAGATCGTAGCGTGGCCTAACGCGAGTTACCCGTTTACCCGTTTACCCGTTTACCCGTTTACCCGTTTACCCGTTTACCCGTTTACCCGTTTACCCGTTTAGAAAAAGTCCTGCAACCACAACTTCACCTTGGAAGCCAGTTTCTCCATGCCCGGCGCGTTGAGCATCGGTGTTCCTTTCTTTCCTGAAGGCACGCCCGCCCCAATCGCATAACGATTCGCGCCGTACTGCGTGAGCCCCACCGCGGTCGAGAAACGAGGCGCTTCCACCGCGTCGCTCAATCCGACGATGTTCTCCTGGGGAATCGCCACCCGCACCGCCGTCCCGAACAGGTCCGCCGCCAGCTCTCCCATTCCCGGCAACGCCGACGCGCCGCCCGTGAGCACGATGCCTGACGAGAGCTTCCCGAGATACCCGGAACTCTGGATGTCGCGCAGCACCAGGTCGAAGATCTCGTCCATCCGCTGGTGAATGATGTGCGCCAGCAGGTCGCGCGAGATCTGGCGATCCCCCTGCGCCGCGGTGCTGGGCAGCGCGATCATGTCCGCGCGATCCACCATCGGTTCGTACGCGCACCCGTGGCGCTCCTTCACGCGCTCGGCATCCGCCTGCGTCAGGCCCAGCCCGTGCACGATGTCGTTCGTGACGTTGTTCCCGCCGTACGTGATCGCGGCCAGGTGCCGGATCTTCCCTTCGTGGAACACCGCGACGTCGGTGGAACCGGCGCCCATCTCGATCAGCGCGACGCCCAGCTCCTTCTCTTCTTCCGTCAGGACGGCGAGCGCACTGGCCAGCGGCTCCAGCACGAACTCCTGCACCTTGTAGCCTGCGCGTTCCACGGCGCGCCGCAGGTTGGTCGCCGGCGCGCTGGCGATTGTCACGAGGTACATCTCCGTCTCGAGGCGCGTCCCTACCATCCCAGCGGGCTCGCGAATGCCTTCCTGTCCGTCGACCGTGTATTCCTGCGGAATCGCATGGAGCAGTTCGCGATCCTGCGGTATGTCACGCGTCCTGGCGACCGCATTGACGCGATCGATGTCCGGCCGTGAGATCTCGTCGCCGCTCACGATCACGATGCCCTTGGAGATCATCGCCTCCATGTGTTCGCCGGCGATCCCCGTATAGAGATGATCCACCCGCGCGCCGGACATGCGCTCGGCGTCCGTGAGCGCCTTCTTGATGGAGCGCGTCGCTTCCTCGATGTCCGCGACGACTCCGCGACGCAGGCCCGTCGTCCTCGCCTGCCCCACCCCCAGCACCTTGATGCCGGGATGCCGTGGTAGTTCGCCCACGACTTCCGCGATGATGGCGGTGGTCTTCGAGGAACCGATATCGAGTCCGGCTACAAGTCGTTCTGGGGTCATTGGAATCGCGCAATCACCTGGTCACGGAAGCGGAAGTCGAGTTCACGCGCATGCGCCTGACGCTCAGCGAGGTAAGACTCGACAGAAGATACCTGCGCCAGCCGCTCAACGCTGATGTCCGGCCTGACGCGCACGGAAACGTTCACGAGATCGAGCACCAGTTCATCGCGTCCATTGCGACGTATCTCGTTCACGCGTGCGAACAAGTCCCGCTGGACCACCTGCAACTGCCCGAGGAAACGCAGGAGTGACGTGTCAGCGCGAGCCATGAGGGGGACGTCGACTGGCGTCCGACTCGGATCGAGAGGCAAGCCGCGCCCCTCCGCGTCGTATGCCTGAAGTCCATTTTTCCCCTGCACGAGTGCAACCGGTTGACGCTCCTCGACCGTCACCACGAGCGTCGACGGAAACCTCCGCGAGATACGGACACCGCTCACCTGCGGATGCGAGTCAACTCGCGCCTCCAGCGGGTCGAGGTCGTTCCAGATCGAAAACGTAGTGTCGATCTTCAGCCGGCGCCGGACTTCCTCGGGCGGCGTAAACCTCGCATCCCTGACCTCGACGCGCCGCACGCGGAAGAACTCCATGCTCGAGAGCAGCGGTCTCGCCCAGAAAGGACTGGCGATGGCGGCGAGCAGTGCGACGGCGGCGATGCGCCGGCCCCAGCGCGGCCGGCGCGGTGTTGGCGTCGTTTCCTGGTCGTCGGTCATCGCGGCGCGCCGAGGCGCTGGAGCAGTTCCGTTCCGGTGAGCGTGATGTCGCCAGCACCAAGTGTAAGCACCACGTCGCCTTCCTGCGCGACTTTCACGATGGCGTCGGCGAGCGCCTTCCGTTCGCCCATCCATTCGGGATCATGACCGGCCTTGCGCAACGCGACCGCCACCAGCGCCGACGTCACTCCCGGTAACGGCTGTTCGCGAGCCGGATAGATCTCGGTCAGGAAAACCAGGTCGGCGCGCGCGAGCGCTGATCCGAACGCATCGGCAAAGTCGCGAGTGCGTGTGAACAGGTGCGGCTGGAACGCTGCGATGAGGCGACGTCCCGGGAACGCGGCGCGCGCTGCGTCGAGCGTGGCGACGATCTCGGTCGGGTGGTGCGCGTAGTCGTCCACCACCTGAACGCCACGGACCGTGCCCAGTCGCTGGAAGCGACGCTCAACACCCTCGAATGTCTCGAGCCCGCCGCGCAACGCCTCGAGCGACTGGCCCAGGGCGATGCCGTTGCCCAGCGCGGCGAGCGCGTTGCGTACGTTATGCATGCCGGGCACGCGCAGCGCGAGCTCTCCCACCTCGACACCGTCGAGACGCACGAGGAACCGCAACCGCCCCTCGACGGACATGATTTCGTGCGCCCTGAGGCGCGCCTGCTCAGCCGTCCCGTACGAAATGACCTGTGCGCCAGCAGGTACCGCGAGCGCCGACGCGCCGGGATCGTCCGCGCAGGCCACGATGGTGCGCGCCGGCGTGAGGAACTGCTCGAAGGCCCGGCGGATGTCGGCCAGGTCGGCGTAGATGTCGAGATGATCCGGTTCGACATTCGTGACCGTCGCCACGGTGGGCGCCAGGGCGAGGAACGACCGGTCGTATTCGTCCGCCTCCACCACGAACACCTTCCCGTCGCCGAGTCGAAGGTTGCCGTGCCACGCGGAAACGCGGCCACCGGCAAGCCCGGTCGGCGCGAGGCCCGCGGCCGCCAGCGCCTCCGTCGTCATGGCGGTCGTCGTGGTCTTTCCGTGCGTACCGGCGATCGCGACCAGTTCACCGCCGCTCACGGCTTCGCCTAACGCTTCGGCGCGCCGGATGACGGGGATGCCGCGTTCCCTCGCGCGTTGCAGTTCCGGATGATCCTTCGGCACGGCGGAGGTGACGACCAGCGCTCGCACGCCGTCGACATGCGACGGGTCGTGCCCGTGCTGCACGGCGATCCCCTGGCGGGTCAGGTCCGCCGCTCCTTCGGGCGCGATATCGCAACCGGTCACGGTCGCGCCACGGGAGCGAAGCAGTTCCGCGAGCGCGCTCATGCCCGCGCCCGCGATGCCCATGAAGTGGATGGGCCGGGGATCACCGTCGGCGAGCAGCGTCATGATTTCGCCGGCAGCAGGCGTGAAACGCGAGCCGCAATGTCCGCTGCCGCACCGGTTCGCGCGCGTGCGGCCGCGCCGGCGGCGAGTGCCCGCAGCGATTGTTCGTCGGTCAACAACGCCCGGACCTCGGCGTCGATTCGTGCGGAAGTCGCCTCAGACTCGGGAAGCCACTTCGCCGCGCCGGCTTGAGACAGCGCGCGCGCATTCGCCGTCTGGTGATCCGCCGCGGCGGTCGGCAGCGGCACCAGCAACGAAGGTATCCCCCACGCGCAGAGCTCAGCGGTGGTCATCGCGCCGGCGCGTGTCAGCGCGAGATCCGCCACCGCGTAGGCCTCCGCGATCGGCGAGAGGTAATCGCGAACGGTGACGCGATCGGATGCGCGATGCGCGTGCTTCGCGAAATGAGAAGGGCCGGTCGCCCACACGATGTGCAGGCCCTCGGGAACGCCGGCGGCAATCCAGTTATCGACTCGCGTGTTCAACGCCGCAGAACCCTGGCTCCCGCCGAATACGAGCAGGACTCGTCGGCTTTCAGGAATGCCGAATCGCAGGCGCGCCTCGGCGCGCGATGGCCTGGGCTCGGGCGGCGGCTCGATCGGATTGCCGGTGTGCACGGCGCGGGACGTTCCGCGCCCTGCCAGGCGCATCGCCGCCTCGGGATAGCCGAGGTAGATCGCCTGCGCCCATCGACTGAACAGGCGGTTCGTCTGCCCCGGGATGCTGTTCTGCTCCTGGATCACGAACGGGATCGCGTGTCGCAGGCTCCAGGCGAGCGTCGCCGACGAGGCATAGCCGCCGGTCGCCACGACCAGCGCCGGCGTCCGGCTGCCTAACGCCTTCCCGAGCTCGCGCCACGACGATACGAAACCGCTCACGGTCAACCAGCTCTTCCACGGCGCGCTGCGGTACAGCGGGTGGAGGTCGAGCAGCACGTGCGGGAAGCCGGTGCCCGGAAGCACGGTGCGCTCGATCCCGCGCTTCGCGCCAACGAAGAACGGCTCGACGTCGGGACGCTGCCTGACGAGTGCCCGGGCAACCGCCAGCGCCGGATACAGGTGTCCGCCCGTGCCGCCGCCGGTGAAGACCACCAGCACCTAAGCGGTGACCGAGAGAGGGTTCGTGGCGCCGCTCCCCACGACGCGCTCGCGCCGGCTTCCGATATTCACGAGAATCCCGGTCATGAGGAAGGACAGCAGGAGGTTCGAGCGGCCGTACGACACGAACGGCAGTGTGAGGCCCGTCGTGGGGAGCAACCCGATGACCACACCGATGTGCACGAACCCCGTGATCACCGTCGTCACCGTCAGGCCGACCGCGACCAGCTGGAGAAAGGGCGTCCGCGCCTGTCGCGCGATCCTCATCCCGAGCCAGGCGTAGGCGGCGAAGAGCCCGACCAGCACCACCATGCCAAGGAACCCCCATTCCTCGCCGACCGTGCTGGCGATGAAATCGTTGTAGCCCAGCGGGACGAAACCGAACTGCTGCCGGCCTTGCGCATACCCTTCGCCCCAGAAACCGCCCGAACCCACGGCAATCAACGATTGCTTGAGCTGCAAATTGTCGACCGGGACGCTCTCACCACTGACGAACGAGAGCAGCCTGCGGAGCACATACTGCAGCCGGATGAGCTGACTCCACAGCACCGGCATCGCGATGACGCCGAGAATGACGAAGTGACCGATTCGCGCGCCGGCAGAGAACAGGATGATGCCCATCGTGAGCACGAACATCATCGCCACCGAGAGGTCCGGCTGCAGCACGGCGAGCAGGGCGAGCATGCCAACGACGATCAGTATCGGCAGCAGGCCCTTGGTCAGGCGCCGCATCTTGTCGCCCTTCTTCACCACCAGCATGGACGTCCATATCACCACCGCGAGCTTACCCAGCTCCGATGGTTGCGCGGACGAGCCAAGGATGAATCGGCGCGAGCCGCCCCGCACCGGCGCGATCGAAGTGGTGAACGGCAGGACGGTGACCAGCATGAGCACGATGGTCAGGACCATCAGCGGCCAGGCGACGCGCTGGAGACGCTCAGCATCCACCTTGGCGGCGACGGCGAACACCACGACGCCAAGGCAGACGCCGAGTGCCTGACGAGCGACGAAGAACCAGCTCGCCTGGTCCGCCTGCATCGCCACGATAGCGCTTGCGCTGTAGAGGAAGGCGAGACCGAAGACCGTTAGCGCAGCGGTGAGTACCACGAGCGCGCGTGCTTCCACGCTCATCGCCCATCGGTCACGCGCCTGCAAGGCGACAGACGTCATGCGCCGCCGCCCTCGTTCCGGACCAGGCGTGCGAACGTGCGCCCGCGATCCTCGTAGTCATGGAACATGTCGAAGCTCTTGCAGGCCGGAGACAGCAGCACGCAATCGCCCGGAACGGCCAGCTCGCGCGCGCGCGCGACGACGTCGGCGAACCGTCCGCTGAGTCGCTGGATCGGCGCGACTTCGCCCAGGTCATGCTGGATCATGTCGGCGGATTCTCCATAGGCCAGCACCGCCTTGCAGCGCTTCCGGATGGGCTGCGCGAGCGCCGTGTACGGCTCGCCGGCATGGCGGCCACCGAGCAGCAGCACCGTCGGACGGGTCATCGCGCAAATGCCGACCTTGGCCGCGGCGACGTTCGTCGCCTTGGAGTCGTTGACCCACAGCACGCCGCCCGAATCGGCGACCGTTTCGAGCCGGTGCGCGAGCGGTGCAATCGTCCGCAGGCCCGCCGCGATCCTCCGCCTGGCGTTGATCGACGTATGGGCGGGATCCGCGCTGGCGACCGCGAGCGCCGCGGCCAACGCGTTCCCGACGTTGTGGTCGCCTAACAAGGGAAGATCACCGCGCTTGATCAGCGGCTCGTCGAGCAGGATGAGCCCGTTGTGCTGCCGATCGTAGAACGCGTCGCTGAGTCGCCCTTCCCCGCTGAATCGCATGACAAAACCGGCGGCCCGACGAGCCATGTCGACCGCCGTGGCGTCGTCACTATTGACGACCCATCGCGATGACGACGTCGCGTTGCGGAAGAGCAGCGCCTTGTCCGCGTAATACGAAGCGAGGTCCTGGTACCGGTCGAGATGATCGGGCGAAAGGTTGGTCAATACTCCCACGACGGGCGCCATCGACGGCGTATCGTGCAGCTGGTATGACGAGACCTCGAGCGCGACCCAGGCCGGCGGCCGGGTGTGCAAAGCGACGTCGCTCAACGGCCGCCCGATGTTCCCGGCCACTTCGGTTTCGAGGCCGAGGCTTCTGAGCAGGTGACCAACGAGCGCGGTGACCGTGGACTTGCCGTTGGTTCCCGTGACCGCGATGTAGCGCAGGTCAGGCATGGCCTTGAGCGCCAGCTCCATCTCGCTGATGACGGGAACGCCCGCTTTCCGCGCTGCGGCGAGGGGCGGGGCGTCGGGTGCAATCCCCGGACTGGTGACGACGAGTGAAGCCCGCGCAATGCGGGCCACGTCATGGCCGCCCAGCTGCGCATCGACGCCGGCGGTTTTCAGGGCATTCGCGACCTTCTCCGTTTCAGGCGACTTCGCGCTGTCCGACGCGTACACGCTGGCGTGACCGGCGCGCAACAAGCGAGAAGCGGCATCGCCGCTCCGCCCAAGCCCGATAACCGCAACCTCTCCGTGCCGCCAGGCGTCAGGAATCATCGCAGTTTCAGCGTTGTCAGAGCCACGAACGCGCAGAGGATCCCGAGGATCCAGAATCGCACCACGACCTGCGACTCGGTCCACCCTTTCATCTCGAAATGATGATGCAGCGGCGCCCTGCGGAACACCCGGTGCGCCTTCGCGTGCTCGATGCCGTACCGCGACTTCCGGTACTTGAACACCGCTCGCTGCAGGATGACCGAAGTGGTTTCCGCGGCGAACACGCCGCCGATGAAGAGTAGCAGGAACTCCGACTTGAGCAGGATGGCGATGGCGCCCAGCGCGCCGCCCATCGCGAGAGCGCCGGTATCGCCCATGAACACTTCGGCGGGATGCGCGTTGAACCAGAGGAAGCCGGCGCATGCGCCGACGAACGCGAGGCAGAAAACCGCGAGTTCACCGGATCCGGGCAGGTAGAAGAGCTGCAGGTACGCGCTGGCATCAACGCGACCCATGACGTAGGCAAACAGTCCGAAGGTCGCGAACGCGATCGCCGATAATCCCGCCGCCAGGCCATCCAGGCCATCACTCAGGTTCACCGCGTTGCTGGCCCCGGTGAGGATGAACGTCACCCAGCCGACATAAAGCCATTCGAGCGATGGGAAGGCTGCAACGATGATCACGTACTTGAAGAACGGGACCGTCGTCGACGCGCCGGGCAGCGCCGAGAGCGGCACTTTCCATAAAAGGATGCCGACCATGAGCCCGATGGTGATCTGGCCGGCGAGCTTGTAGCGCTCCACGAGCCCATCGACGACACGGCCCTCGCGCTTCTGCTTGAGTTTCAGGTAATCGTCGAGGAACCCGATGCCACCCATCCATATGGTCACGATGAGCGCGACGATGACGTAGGGATTGTCCAGTCGCGTCCAGAGGACGGCCGGCACGATGCCGGCGGTCAGCAGGATGAGGCCACCCATCGTCGGCGTGCTTGCCTTCCCCTTGTGCGTATCCGGCGTGCCCTGCCTGACGCCCTGCTGGACCTTCATCGCGCGCAAGCGCCGGATGATCGTCGGGCCGATCAGGAACGACAGCAGCAGCGCGGTGACGGCGGCGCCAGCGCCCCGAAAGGCGAGGTAGTTGATCAACCTCAGCGTCGGGAACTGATCCTGGAGCGGCGACAGGAGCCAGTGTAACACGTCGTGGGATGTGGGATGTGGGATAATGTCGACTACCGCACCGACCACTCCTGCAGCAGCGGTACGAGCCGCTCCAACCTAACGCCACGGGACGCTTTCAGCATAACGATTGCATTACGTGGCAACCGCGAAGCTAACGACTCCCACAACTCCGGTACATCCGGTGCGGTAATCACGCGCTCGTCGCGCTTCGCGACGAGCGGTTCAACAAACTCGCCGATGCCGGCCACGAGCTGGACGCCTGACGACAACGCCTTCGTGGCAATCTCCTCATGCAGCGCCGCCGACTGCGGGCCGAGTTCGCGCATGGTGCCGAGCACCAGGACGCGCGGCCGGCCGCCATCCAGCCCATCGAGGAGCTGGATCGCTTCCCGCATGGACGCCGGATTCGCGTTGTAGGCATCGTTGATGATTGTGAGGTCGCCGCTCGCCAGCCAGCGGCCGCGCATGTCGAGCGGCTCGACCGCGGCAATGCCGCTGATCGCGATCTCGTCAGGCACGCCGCAGGCGCGCGAGACGGCCATCGCCAGCATCGCGTTCCGGAGGTTGTGCTGGCCGGGCACGCGCATCATCAGGTGGATGCCGCCGAAGGTCGCCCACCCCCGCCCGTCGCTGCTCATGCCCGACGTGTCGGGTCGGACATCGCCGGCATCGAGGCCGGCTTCGATGACGCGGGCGGCGCGCGTCCGCGCGGCACCGCCGATCTCCGGCTGCGTGACGGGCGTCACCGCCAGCGGCACGCCATCGAAGATCGCCGCCTCCTCGTTCAGCACGCCCTCGAGCGACCCAAGGCCCTCGAGGTGTTCCTCACCGATCGACGTGACGACGGACAGGTCTGGCGAGACAATGCGCCGGAGGATCCCGACTTCGCCGGGAATGCTCGTCCCGACCTCCACCACGGCGACCGCCGCGCTTGATGGTATCCGGAGGAGCGTGTGCGGCACACCGATCTGGTTGTTGAGGTTCCCGGTGGTGGCGTACACCTCGAGCGCGCCGGCCAGCGAGGCGCGGATCAGTTCCTTGGTGGTCGTCTTGCCGTTGGACCCGGCGACGGCGACCACGGTGCCGCCCCAGGTCTTCCGCCACCACGCGCCTAACGCCCCCAGCGCGCGGGTCGTGTCATTTACCGCAAACACCGGAATGCCGATTCCATTCGTTCGCGCCGGATCATCCACGACCACGGCGCTGGCGCCCGCCGCCGCGACCTGGGCCAGGAAGTCATGGCCATCAAAGCGCTCACCACGCAACGCGACGAAGATGTCACCCTTCGCAATCGTCCGGCTGTCCGTCGAGACAGCGCCGAGTTTCGTGGCGCCGGACGGCCGCGCCGACGGCTGCAGCTCGCCCTTCAGCGCTTGACCCATGCGATCGATCGTCCAGTTCATCATCGCCGGACCGCCGGCTCCTGCGCGACTTCGCGAACGATGACCCGCTCGTCGAACGGGAGCGACGTGGTGCCGCGGATCTGGTAGGTCTCGTGTCCCTTCCCGGCGAGGAGCACCAGGTCGTCAGGCGCCGCTATTGTGATTGCGCGAGCGATGGCGGCACGCCGGTCCTCGATCCGCTCGTGGTCGCGACCGCGCATCCCGGCTTCGATATCGTCGAGGATGCGTTCGGGATCCTCGGTGCGCGGGTTGTCGCTGGTCAGGATCACGTGGTCGGCCCTGGACTCGGCGATCGATCCCATCTGCGGCCGCTTGCCGCGATCGCGGTCGCCGCCACAGCCGAAGACAACGATCAATCGTCCCGCGACAAACGGTCGCACCGCTTCGATCGCGCGTTCGAGCGCGTCAGGCGTGTGCGCGTAGTCGCGCAGCACGGCCGGGCGATCGAGCAGGCGTTCGAGCCGGCCCGGCACCTGCGGCGACGACGACAGGCGCGCGGCGATGTCCCGCACCGACAGCCCTGACGCCCAGGCCGCTGCTGCCGCGCCCACAGCATTCGCGACATTGAACGCTCCGATCAACGGGAGCGAAACCCGCGAGCTGTCGCCACCGGCCGCCAGCGTCCATTCACTGCCGCGGGGCGTCGATCGTATGGAGGTCGCGGTGACGTCAGCGGGCCCCGAGATGCTGAATCGCACCTGCCTTCGAGTGGGCCGGAGGACATTCCACACCGGATCGTCGGCATTAACGACGACCACGCCGTCGGCGACGACGTACTCGAGCAGCCGCGCCTTCGCCGCGACGTACGCCTCCATGGTCTGGTGGTAGTCGAGATGATCGCGAGAGACATTGGTGAAGACGGCGGCGCTGAACGTCACGCCATCGACGCGTCGCTGGTCCAGGCTGTGCGACGACACTTCCATGGCGACGCGCCTGACGCCGCTGTCGGCGAGTTGTCGAAGCACGCGCTGGAGCTCCACCACGCCGGGGGTCGTCAGGCCGCCGCCTCCCGGCACCGTTTCCCCGGCACTGCCGCGCAGCACACCGAGTGTCCCGATGGAGGCCGCCTCGGCGCCGTTCTCGTCGAGGAGGTGGCGCAGTAACCCGACGGTGGTGGTCTTTCCGTTGGTGCCCGTCACGCCGACAATACCCAGGTCCGATGCGGGATGGCGAAACGCTTCGACGGCGGCGATGGCGCCGGATCGGCGTCCGTCGTGAACGACAAACGCCGGTAGCGTGGAGCGCGAAGGATCCTCGACGATCGCGCCCGCGGCGCCCGCCGCGGCGGCCGCGCCCAGGTAGTCGTGGCCGTCGAAGGCCGTGCCGCGCATCGCGACGAACAACGCGCCGCGGGTCACGCGCCGGCTGTCGTCCGTGATATCGGTGAACGTGTCAGGCATCGTGCCTGACGAGAGCAGTTCCCCGCTCCGCGACAAGGCGTCCCGTACGGCGCGTGCCGCGATCACCAGGCTCACTGCCGCGCGACCCTCACCAGTGTTCCACCCGCCACCAATGATCCCGGCGGCGGCGAGACCTGATAGGCGGCGCCGCTCACGAACGCCACGCGCAGGCCGGCGCGGTGCAGCTCACGCGCCGCGGCGCGGACCGGCAGCCCGCGGACGTCGGGCACCGTCACCTGCTCCCGGGCTTCAGGACGCGCGGTATCCGCGCGAAGGTCGAACCGCACCCGCGCCGGCGGCGGGAGGGGCGTGGAGTCGACGAGCGCATAACGAGGCTGCGGCGTGACGGTCGCCGCACGAGTGCTCGCCACGGCGCGGGGATCGGCCGTCGTTCCGGACGGCGGCACATAACGAGCACGCTGCGACGCCAGGTCGCCGCGATCGAGCGACGCGTCGCGCGCCGAAATCGCCGCCTGGATCACTGCCTTCGCCACCGGGGCGGCGGTCTTGCCGCCGTAATACGTCCCCGTCGGGTTGTCGAGCTTCACAAGCACCACGTATTGCGGATTCCGCGCCGGGAAGAGTCCCACGAACGTCGCGGTGTAGCTGTTCTGCTTGTACCCGTGAGCGCCCACGACGGTGCGGCGCGCGGTTCCGCTCTTTCCGCCAAGGTCGAAGGTGGCGAGTCCGGCGTCAGTCGCGGTGCCGCTGTCGACGACGCCCTCGAGGACATCGCGCAGCACGCGGGCGGTGCGCGGCTCGAGCACGCGCCGCACGACCTGCGGCTGGTGTTCGTACACCACTTCGCCGTCGGCGTCGCGAATCGTTTTGACCAGCGTTGGCGCGAGCAGCAGTCCGTCGTTGGCGATTGCGCCATACGCGGCCGCCAACTGGACGGGAGTCACGGAAACTTCGTATCCGATGGCGATCGACGCCTGGCTGGAGCAGCTCCATGACCGCGGCTCACGCAGTACACCGGCCGCCTCGGAAGGGTACGCAATGCCCGTGGGTGCGCCGAACCCGAAGTCGCGGAGCGTTTCATACAGGTCGCGCTTCGACAGCCGCTCGGTAAAGCGCGCGATGCCGATGTTGCTCGAGAACTTGATCACGTCCGCCAGCGAGAGCCGGGCCGCCTTGTGGACGTCGGTGAGCGTGCGGCATTTCGTCTTGTACATGCCGTTGTACGTCTCGATCACTTCGTCCATCCGGGCGCGTCCCGTCTCCACCATGCGGCCGGCGATGAAGGGCTTGAGCGTCGAACCAGGCTCGAACGGTTCGATGAGTCCCATCGCGCTCGTGGAGACCTGGGACCGCCGATTGCTGGCGAGGCAGCGGATCTCTCCGCGCGTGGGCTCCAGCACGACGATGTCACCGCCCGTCGCGTCCAGGTGATCCACTGCTTCGGCAAGTGCACGGTCACAGATGTCCTGCATCACGTAGTTGATCGTCAGCGTGACCGTGTGCCCGGGGCGCGGCGGCTGCGATATGGCGTCGAGCGACTCGTACTGGCGGCCGCCCCTCGCTCGCAGCGTCGGGACGGAACCGCGCTCTCCGCGCAGCAGCGAATCGAGGACCAGCTCCAGGCCGTCCACGCCCGCGTCTTCGCGGTTCGTGCGACCGACGATCCGCCGGAGCCCGTCGAGCGGCACGTAGTCACGCTGGACAGTCGCCTTCGCATGGACCCCGCGAAGCGCGCTCACGACCGACACGTCCGCCGGCATGAATTGCTTCGTGATCTCGAGCCACTTCTTCCCGGGATTGATCGCCTGGCGAATGGTCGCGTTATCGATGCCCAGTCTGCGGAGGTCCCGCGCAAGCCGGCGCGGCTCCTTCACTTCGTTGGGGGCGATGCTGATCTGGACGCGGACCTCGCTCTGGGCCAGGGGCACCCCATCCACGTCGAGGATCTCACCGCGCCGCGGCGGCAGCACGTTGCTCGAGTAGTGCTGGTTGCGCGCCATCCGTTCCCACTTCTCGCCCTGCCAGAGCTGGACCCACGCCGAGCGAACGAGCAGCGCGCCGGCAAAGGCCACGAGGACGCCCTGGACGACGCGGAGCCTGGTCGCCTGCAGCACTGCCTAACGCCTCACCGGGTTGGGGAGGACGATGACCTGGCTGTCACTTGGCGTGCGAAGCCCGAGCCTCTCGACGCGCGACGACAGGACCCCGAGGCTGCCCGCGCGCCGGACCTCGCCCTCGAGCTTCGTCCGCTGCGCGCGCAGTTCGTCCACCTGCGACCCCAGTTCGTGCAGGCGGTTGGCGGCTGCGCTTCCCCGCGCGCGCCGGAAAACCACGCTGGTGGTGACCACCAGGAACACGGCCAGCCCGAGCGCGATCGCCGTCCGCCCGCGAAACGGGCGACGGGCGGATGCGCTGCGTCCGACGGCTAGGCTGCGCGACGCCATGCCCTGAGCAGGGCGCTGCGCGCCCGCGGGTTTTCCTGCGCCTCGACCGGCGAGGGTCGCATGGGTTTGCGGGTGACGGTGGTGCCGAGCGCCCTGCCACGACACGTGCACACCGGCTGCTTCGGCGGGCAGATACAGGCAGCGCTCCACTCGGCGAAGGCGTGCTTCACGAGGCGGTCTTCGCCCGAGTGGTACGAGATCACGGCGATCACGCCGTCAGGCACGAGGCGATCGCGCAGCGTCGGCAGTGCGCGCTCGAGAACGCCCAGTTCGTCGTTGACGGCGATGCGGACGGCCTGGAAGAGCGGCGCAAACTGGGGCGGTCCGCTCCGCGGACCCAGCACGGCTCGAATCGCGTCGACCAGGTCGTCGCTGGTCCGCAGCCGGCGAGTGGCGCGGCGTCGCACGATTTCGCGGGCCAGGCGGCCCGAGCGCGGTTCGTCCGCGTATTCGCGGAAGATGCGGATCAACTCATGCTCGTCGCTTTCGTTCAGGACGCCCGCGGCGTCGGTGTCCGCATCGGGACGCATGCGCATGTCGAGCGGTGCGCCCGGGCGGAACGTGAAGCCGCGTTTTTCTTCGTCGATCTGGTGCGACGACACACCAAGGTCGAGCAGGATGCCGTCCCACGTTTCGCCCTCGAACTCAGCCCGGTCGTCGATCTCCGAGAAATTCGCGCGAACGGCGTTGAACGCGCCGTTGCGTTGATACGCCTCGAGCGAGTTGGACGCGGCCGCGATCGCCGCTGGGTCCTGGTCGATTCCTGTGACGCGAGCGCCCTGTGCGAGGAGGGTCAGTGCGTGACCGCCTCCTCCGAGTGTGCAATCGAGAACGTGCCGAGCGTTGCCGAGCAGCTGGGCGACCTCGCGGGCGAGAACCGGCGCGTGAAAGGCTTGAATAACGGCAGATTGGGTCACCGAACGGGGTCATACTAGTGTCGAGGGCGCCCGGCAGTCAAGTGTTTGGTAAATTGAGAGTTGTGCAGCCCGCTTAAAGCAATGTGGAAAGTCCGATGGGCCGTAAGAATTGCGACAAAAAAAGAAACCGCCGCCCCGAGGGGCGGCGGCTCCGTTGTGTCTCAGGTCTATCTGCCCGATTTGCCCGGTGGCTTGCAGAAAGCCTTCACGTACTGGTCAGCATAGGTCTGCATCTGCATCGCGCCCTGCATAACGCTACCCGCAGCCTGCGCAAACTCACGGCCGTGCTTCTGGATCAGTCCTTGAGCGCTGATCAGCATGTCGTTCATCCGGCGTGAGTCTTCGCAGCTCTTGTTCGCCGCGGCGCGCGTGAGCAGCGGCTGCCCCATGACCACCATAGTGACGGCCTGCAAGAAGCCGCTGTGAGCAGTCGGATTCAACGAATCTGAGTACGCGAAGAGTCCGAGAATGTGCTCGCCACGCTCGACCGTCTTTGATGAGTCCTTCTGGTACGCCTGCAAGAGGTTGTTCGCCTTTTGGAGGAGCATACCTGCAGCGATGTCCTTTGGTGCTCCAGCGGCGACGGCAGCGCGCAAGGCAACCGACATGCTGTCCACCTGGTCCATCTCGGAATAGATCTGCGCCTTCTGCAAGGCAGCATTCACGTTCTTCGGATCGATGGCCAGGACGCGATTGGTCGCTTCGAGCGCCTGCGGCAGCTGGCCATTGCGACGTGCGAGCTGGGCGACCGACAACCACAGCGTCGCGTTGTTCTGGAACTTGTTCGCACCGCGCGCGGCTGCTTCCTGAGCCTTCACCGGCTGGCTGTCGGAGAGATACGCCGCAACCAGCTGCTGGTAGAACACCGTGTCGCCGGCAGCCGTGTCGTGCTTGATCATTTCTTCGCCGATCGGGATCGCCGCCTTCCAATCGCCGAGCGCGCGATAGATGCCCCACTGGAGCTTGATCAGGTCCGGATCGCCGGGACTCTGCTTCACGGCTTCATCGACGATCGGCTTGGCCATCGCGTACTTCCCCGACGAGGCCAGCGCGCGAATGATCTGCGCCTGCAACGAAGTGTTCGTCGGATCAGCGGCGAGCAGCTTCTGCAACGTGGCGATGTACTTCTCTTCGTACGCCTTGTCCTTCAGTGCCAGCCGGCCATAGGCGTCGACGGCAACCGCAAGCGCGCGGTCATTCTCCGGCGCAATCGCCAGGATTTCTTCCGCGATCTTGATCAACTCCTCGTCGCCGGCCTTCTGCGTAATGGCAATGTTCAGCAGACAAATGCGCCCGAACACCGACGGCTGATACTCCCGGATTGCCTTGGCGGCATGCGCCTTTGCCTCGTCGTACTGACGCTGGCGCTGCGACTGCATGCAATCGGTTGCCGGCTTGATCTGCTTGCGGGCCTTCACCAGTTCGTCGGAGACCTTGCCGGCGATGTCGCCCGGCTTGGTTCCGCTGGCGAGCGGAAGCGGCTGCTCCATGCCATCGCCACGCTGAAGATTCAACGTGGCCTTGAGCGTCATCGTCCCGCCTTCGTTCGTGACGGTGCCGTCGAGATACTCTTCGGCGTGGATGAACACCGCGAGCTGCTTCAGGTCACTGGACGACAAAGCGTCCCGGCCTGAGTAGCCGGAAAGCTCGAGGTTCGAGTTCAAGTCCTTCTTCGAGACAACCCACATGCTCGTCATGAGGTTGTCGTTCATGAGCTGGTCGCGAATCTTGTCCGCAACAGCGACGCCGAGTCCGCTTTCAGAAGAGCGGAAGACGGGAACCATGAACGTGGGACCTTTTTGCTGTCCTGGCCGTAAGGGGCGCTGCGTATTGGCCATGTTCTGGGCCTTCAGCGTCCCGCCCGCAACGAGCATCAGCGTCATCGTCACGCCCGTCGCGCGCATCAAGACTTGCCGTGCGTTCACGTTTCCTCTCCTCCGCCAGTTGAACCATGGGTACCCTGCCAAAACCGGCCGGGTCCGTCAGTTGATCTTACTTGAGGCTTCGCGTCTCTCATGGGCGAAGAGGGACTCGAACCCCCGACTTCCTGCGTGTAAGGCAGGCGCTCTAACCAACTGAGCTATTCGCCCGGATGCCGGCGCCGCTCCTCCGCATCAGTCAAAGCGACCAGCCTTACTGGTGGTTGATACACCACCTATTTCAGAATCGCGATTGGCACCAGGACGCAGTAGCCAAGAACGAGCAAGATCGGACCAATCGTTATGCCACCTCGAGAGAGGTCGAAGAAACCAGCCACGATTGCAAGGAGGGCGACACCCCAAAACAAAAGTGGCCGCACTCGCGACGACATGCGGTCAGTTGCCATGCGATAAAACTATGCCGTCTCGGGAAAAACGTGTCAAGTGCCGACCGCGCTTAACGTTACGATTCGGTTAAACCTCGCCGCTCGTCGCTCGAATCCTCTTGCGGGCCAACGCTCTTCAGTAGCGCCTCGATGGCATCCGAGCGCTCCTTCGCCTCAGCCGCTGCCTCAGTCTCGGCCATTTTCGCCAGGCGCTCACGGTCGCGCTTGCGCCGCGCCACGTGGAGCGGAAGCAGCACAACGAGGAGGATCAGCGCACCCACCGTGAGGTCGGCGAAGATCGCGAGTGCGCCGTACCTGCGACGTGTGTTGCGTTTCCATCGTTCCTCGAACTGGCTTTGCGTGACGTTGAACGCCTCGCGAATCGCGGGATCCAGCTCGCGTGTTTCGCGCCAGTACCTGAAGAACAAATCGAGTCCTCGTGCCGGATCGAGCGCGGCGAGTTCGGCGACCGCGCGATGCGCGAGCGCGTAGGCACCATTGGCTCGTCCCGGTCCGCCCATGAACGCCGAGTCGAGCGCGTCGAGTGACGGAAAACCGCGCCAGGCCAGCGCGAGGTTTGTCACGATGACTTCCTCCCTGCCCCATTCCCCGGCCGCGACCGACGCATAGCCCTCGTCGAAC
>Ga0111539_10002109_pt1 | contig 26593 bp, 20 predicted proteins | sample RhiMethybrSRZTD1_FD_79667 | JGI IMG/M metagenome (GOLD analysis project Ga0111539, IMG submission 79667) | Populus rhizosphere microbial communities from Tennessee, USA - Rhizosphere MetaG P. TD hybrid SRZTD1 (version 2) (version 2) | ecosystem: Host-associated > Plants > Roots > Rhizosphere >...
CTCTTCGATGACGACCTCGAGCGGCTTGGCGCTGCCGGCGTTGCTCGCCAGCGCGCGACCCAGGCGCTGGCCCAGCGCGGTGCGATCAGCCGCGGTCAGCGGCACCGCGGTCCGCACGCGCGCACGCACGCGGCCGTGCGCGGCATCGAGCAAGCCCCGGTAGACGTGGGCGATGGCGACGAGATGATCCGCGCGGCCGTGCGTGGCCACCAGCGTCAGGAAGTCGGCGCCGAGCTTGGACAGCTCCAGGCGCTCACCCACCGACTTGGCGATTTGTTGCTTGACGGCGGTGGTCACCCACGGGCGGCCGAGCACGTCGGTCAGCTCGGCGTCAGCCGCCATCACCTCGGCGATCCGATCGATCTCGGTCTGGATCTGATCCGCTTGATTCCGCTCGCGCGCCAGGTCGAAGAGCGCCTTGGCGTACGACTTGGCGGCGCCGGCGTTGATCTTCACGAAGTCTTGAGGCCGGCGATGGCGTCGGCCACGATCTTCCGGTGATCCTCCTCGCGCAGCGTGCGGCGGACGAGCTTCTCGGCCACGGCCAGGGCCAGATCGGTGGTCTCGCGACGCAGCTCGTCGCGCGCCCGACGGATCTCGCCATCCAGCTGGGCCTTGGTGTCCTCCACCAGCTTGCGCGCCTGGACCTGGGCCGCCTCCAGTTGCTTGCGCCCGGCCTCCTCGGCCTCGCGAAGCGCCTGGTCGCGGATCGACGCGGCCTCGGCATACGCCGCCCGTAGCTGCGCCGCGTTCTCCTCCTGCTGACGCACGGCGTCCGCCCGGGCCGCCTGGGCCTCGTCGAGCGACCGCTTGATGGCGCCGGTACGCTCCTCCATCTTGGCCAGTAGCGGCTTGTAGAGGAACTTCTGTAAAACAATGAGGAGAATCACGAAGTTGACGACCTGCACGATCAACGACTTGTCGAGGTTGATGAGGCCGCCGCCACCGTGCTCGCCCCCGCCCTCGGCCGCCAGGGTCACCGTCGGGAGCAGGAAGAGCAGCGAGACGACCGCGCACACGAGCCACCCACGCCAGTCGGATCGACGATGATGCATGAGGCGGATTCCCCCGGTCACGTGCTGCTGCTGAAGGTTTGTGAAAACTATCACGCGATTTGGGCGTGTGTCAACGCCGCTCGATCACGCCGCCGCCCAGGACCTCCTCGTCTTGATACCACACGCACGACTGCCCCGGGGCGATCGCGCGCTGGGGACGATCGAAGACGACCTCGGCCCGGCCGTCCGCCAGCAGCCGGAGCGTCGCGGCGGCGGGCTCGTGGTTGTGCCGGATCTTGGCCATCACCCGCTGCGGCTCCGCCGGCGGCGCGCCCGCGATGAAGTTGACCCGGCCGGCGACCAGCCGATCGCGCTCGAGGTCGGCGACGTCACCGACGGTGACCCGGTCGGTGTCGGCATCGAGGTCGACGACGTAGAGCGCGCGCCCGGCCGCTAGCCCGAGCCCGCGCCGCTGGCCGATCGTGAACCCGGCCACCCCATCGTGCTGACCGAGCGTGCGGCCGTCGATATCGACGATCGATCCCGCCCGGAACGTGGCCGGCTCGCGCTCGCGTAAGAACCCTCGATAGTTCCCTTCGGGGACGAAGCAGATCTCCTGGCTCTCCGGCTTGTCCGCCGTGACCAGGCCGAGCCGACGCGCGTACTCGCGCACCTCGTCCTTGGTCAACTCGCCGATGGGAAACCGCGCGGCGCCCAGCTGGGCCTGGGTGAGCGGCCAGAGAAAATCGGTCTGATCCTTGCGCACGTCCCGGGCGCGCAGCAAGCGCCAGCGACCCGTCTCGGGGACCCGATCGATCCGCGCGTAGTGGCCCGTCGCGACGGCGGCCGCGTCCCAGGCCGCCGCCCGACCGAGAAGGGAGCCGAACTTTAGGTCTGAATTGCACGCCAGGCACGGGACCGGCGTGCGCCCGTCGCGATAGGCCTCGGCGAACGGGGCGATCACTCGGCGGTCGAACTCATCGGCCATGTTGAGTACGTAGTATGGAATGCCGAGCGCGCCGGCGACTCGGCGCGCGTCTTCCACGGCGTCCGTCCCACAGCACGAGCCGAATCGGGCCGAGCCCTCGGATGCCTCCCGCCACGGCCAGACGCGCATCGTCACCCCGACGACCTCGTGGCCCGCCTCGGTGAGAAGCGCGGCGGCCACGGAAGAGTCGACGCCTCCGCTCATTCCGACGACGATGCGTTCGGCCGACATGAAGTCAGTGTCGCGCGCCAAGCAATCCCGTGAGGCGTTCGAGCTCCTCGGCGTTGGCGTAGACGATCTCGATGCGACCCTGGCGCTCGCTGCCCACGACGCGGACACGCGTCATGAGTGTTCGTTGCAGTGAATCCTCGACGGCGGCCAGCTCGGCGGAGCGACGGCGCTGCTTGGGACGCCGCGGGCGGGCCTCGGTCGTGGTGCGGATGCTGTCCTCGGTCGCGCGCACCGACCAGTCGTGAGCGAGGATGTCATCGCGGAGCTTGAGCTGCTCGGCCGGCGTGGCCAGCGCGAGCAGAGCGCGCGCGTGGCCCATGGTCAGGCGGCTGGAGCGCAGGTCATCCTGGATGGGCGAGGGGAGTCGCAGCAGGCGGAGCGCGTTGGAGATCGAGCTCCGGTCCTTGCCGACTCGCTGCGCCAGCTCCTCCTGAGTCCAGCCGAACTGCGTCAGCAGCCGGTCGAAGGCCTCGCCCTCTTCCATCGGATTGAGGTCTTCCCGGAGCAGGTTCTCGACAAGCGCCAGTTCGAGACTCTCGGCGTCGGTGACCTCGCGAACAATCGCCGGAATCTGGGTCAACCCCGCGTGGCGCGCAGCCCGCCATCGACGCTCACCGGCGATGAGCTGAAACCCAGGCCCCTGACGCCGTACCACGACGGGTTGAATCAGCCCGGACGATTTGATCGACGCCGACAGTTCCTCCAAAGCATTGGAATCAAACGATTTTCTTGGCTGATTCGGATTGGCTTCGACCTGATCGACCCGAATCTGCAAGAGGGTCTCGCCCTCGGTCGGCGTGGAGGAGAGAAGGGCGCCGAGGCCGCGTCCAAGGCCGGGCTTACTCTGCATGCTTGAGAACCTCCCGAGTCAGTTCGAGATAGGCGATCGCACCACTGGATCGTAGATCGTGGAGCATCACGGGCTTGCCGTGGCTCGGCGCCTCGCTGAGCCGGACGTTGCGTGGGATGACGGTCTCGAAGATCTCGCCCGGGAAGTAGCGATGAACTTCCTCTCTGATCTGGACCGCCATGCTCGTCCGCCCATCGAACATGGTGAGCACAATACCGCCGACCTTGAGATTGGGGTTCAGCCTCTCCCGAACGAGCTTGATGGTCTTGAGCAGATGCGTGAGCCCCTCCAGGGCGTAGAACTCGCACTGGAGCGGAACGATCACGCTATCGGCGGCGACGAGTGCGTTGATCGTAAGAAGCCCCAGGGATGGCGGGCAATCGATGATGGTCCAGCCGTCATCATCGGCAGCGGCAAGCGCTGCCTTGAGCCGGCTTTCGCGCTGCTCGATCCCGACCAGCTCGATCTCGGCGCCGACCAGGTCTATGTCGGATGGCAAGAGCTTGAGATGAGAGAGGTCGGTGGGGAGCAGAGCCTTGCTGAGGGGCTCGGAGCCCAGCAACACGTGATAGACGGTTGGATACAGGTCGGACTTCTGGATTCCCAATCCGCTGGTGGCGTTGCCCTGAGGATCAAGATCAACGATCAGGGTGGTGCTGTGCGCGAGGGCGAGACCGGCCGCAAGATTCACAGCCGTGGTGGTCTTGCCGACCCCGCCTTTTTGGTTCACCACCGCAACGGTCTTGCGAATCGGCTGGCCTTCAGCTCGGATCTAGCTGACGCTAGCTCCGGCGGCTACGACCTTCTTCAGGTGGCTCTGCGGTACCCGTGATCCGGGGGCATCATACCTCAGGGTTGGAGACGGCCGGCCGGATCTTCGCCCAGGCCGGGGAGACCAGTGTTCCACGAGCCAAATACTACCAATCGCATGACGAGTATTTAAGTGTTCCACGTTCCACACTTAGCGGTGCCCGTGCCTGGGACAGCTTCGGAGAGCCCTTTGACCTCTGACCTGATCCTGTCTCATTGCGAATCTTGGTGGGGCTTTCTATCTTGGTGGGGCTTTCTATAGACCGCAAAGCGTCTCGTCCCGATCGCCCTGGGTACCTCCACCCACTCAAGTGGCATAGACCCGAGTGGGGCGGCCCTCACTCTCGGTGGCCCTGACGCGATCACCGACCCTCCAGGCTTCGTCAGTCGAGCCGCCACCGGGACGAGCTCCTCGAGATCTCCGGCACAGCGCATCACCACAGCGTCGTAGACAGCGACGTCCGCCGCTACCTCCGCGCGATCAGCCACGACCCTGCAGCCCTGAAGCCCGAGCTCTCGTATGACTGCCGCCAGGAAGGAGGCGCGACGCTCTCGCGATTCGATCAAGGTCACTCGCAGCTCCGGTCTGACTATCTTGATCGGAATTCCCGGAAGTCCAGCGCCTGACCCGAGATCGGCCATCGATTCAATCGCCGGAGGGAGCACCCGCAAGAATTGGAGGCTATCCAGCAGGACGTTTTCGACGAGCCACTTCGGCTCGATCGAGCCGACGAGCCTATGGGCGCGCTGCCAGCGGACGATCAGAGCGAGGTACTTCGTGAACGCATCGACCTCGTGAGCCGATAGGGTCCGCTCGAGAATTGGTCGCGAGCGCTCGATCAGGAGGGCCTCGAGCGCGGTCGTCAGTCGCACTGAAGGTGGTTGAGGGGTGGCCGAGGCCCTGCGGTCAGGCCCCGGTCATCCTAGGCGGCAGCGCGAGCTCTCGGCCGATCCATGAACTTTTGCTGAGCGATCTGCAGCACGTTGGAGACGGTCCAGTAGAGCACTAGTCCGGCCGGTAAGTTCAGGAACATAAAGGTGAAAATGAATGGCATGACCAACATCATCTTCGCCTGCCGGGGGTCCCCTGCGGTCGGCGTCATCTTCTGCTGGATGAACATGGTCACGCCCATAAGGATCGGAAGCACGTACGTCGGGTCGTGGCTCGCCAGATCGCAGATCCAGATGTGTAGGCCGAACACGCGACCGATGCACAGGAACGTCGCGTTCTGCAGCTCGACGGAGACCGACAGCGCCAGGTAGAGCGCGTAGAAGATCGGGATCTGCGCCACCATCGGCAAGCAGCCGCCCATCGGATTCACTTTGTGCTGCCGGTAGAGATCCATCGTTTCCCGCTGCAGGCGCTGCGGGTCGCTCTTGTGCTTGTTCCGGAGCGCATTGATCTGCGGCGCCAGGGCCTGCATCGCCTTCATGGAGCGCATCGACTTCACCGTCAGCGGGTAGAAGAGGACCTTCGACACGACCGTGAGCAGGATGATGGCCACGCCGTAGTTGCCGACGTGGCGATACACCCAGTTCATGAGCAGCAGAATCGGCACGCCCAGCCAGTCCATCGGCAAGCCGCCCCACTGGCGCGGGACAGGGAAGCCGCCGAAGTTGATGGCCCCTTCGAGCCCGACCGCCTTGAGGCGGTCGTATTCCTTGGGTCCGACGAAGATCGTGACGCGGCCTTCCCACGCCTGCCCCGGCGCGAGCGTCGGCGCGGCCTGAACCGCGATGGTCGCGCGACCAACCGGCGCCGTGGCCTTCGCGTCACAGGCCTTGTCGTCGCCCTGCGCGACGAGCTTGAACCCCTCGCCGCGAGGCGCGAGCGCGGCCATGTACCAGACGCTTCCCATCCCGATCCACTGGCCATCGCTCGAGAGCGGGGGAACCTTGCAGAGATTCTCGTCGTGCGTGACATGCCCGTTGCTACTCGACCACAGGATCTCCGTGGGATGCTGGCCCTGGAACCGTTCCTTCGGCTTCTCGTCCCGCCAATCCTGACGCGTGAACCAGGGCAACGCGATTGTCAGGGCCCGTGGCGCGCTCGACGGGTTTTCGATCTTGACGTGCGCGTCGATCGCGTACGAGTCGGCCCGAAACGTCAAGACCTCGCGGATGCGCAGTCCCTCGTGCGTGCCCGTGAGCACCAGCTCCTGCGTCGGCTTGTCGGGCGTGACGGCAACGGCCTCGGCCGAGAGCTGCATCGGGACCACAGTTCCGCCCGCACCCTCCTTCGGACCGATCACCAGCCCCGCGGGCCCAAGGTCGCCGACGACCACCATCGGCTTCTCGCCGCGATACTTGAGCGTGAACTCCTGCAGTTTGCCGCCCTCGCTGCTGACCACGGCTTCGTACAGCGGCGCCGTCACCCGGGCCAGCCGCTGCGGCGGCCGCGGCTCGGCCAGCGCTGCCGGTACGGCTGGCGCCATGCTCTCGGCGGGCTTCGCCACCGGGGCTGGAGCAGGGGTCGCGGGCTTTTCAGCCTGCTGTTGGGGCTGGGAAGCGGGCGGTACTTCCGGGGTCGGCGGGGCCAGAAAGGTCTGGTAGAGAATCAGGACCGCCGCCATGAGGGCCACGGCCAGGAATGCGCGTTTCTCCATCGTCACGGCGCGGCACGCTCCCGAGTCGGTGGGGGATCGTAACCCCCCGGATTAAAAGGATTACACCGGACAAGCCTGGCCAGGGCAAGCCCTGTCCCCCTCACGACGCCATGCTCGAGAACCGCCAGCCTCGCGTACTCCGAGCAGGTCGGCGCGAACCGGCACGCCCGGGGGAGAAACGGCGACACCAGCCGCTGGTACCCCGACACCGCGGCTGCCAGCATCTGCCGACCGCTCACGCCGGCGGCCTTGGCCCGGGGATCGCGCCCAGAGCGGCCCGCAACTGACCCGTCAAGGCGGTAAAGGGCGCCTTCAGCACGGCCGGCCGCCCGACGATCACCATCCTGGCCTGCGCGGGAGCGGCATCCCGGCTTGCACGGTACGCCTCGCGCAGCCGGCGCCGAGCACGGTTGCGCTGGACGGCGTTCTTGACCTGGCGGCTCACGGCGAATCCAACGCGCGTAGGCTCGGTCGCTTCCCGCCACAGCACGATGAGCGCCGGGCGATCGATCCGGCGGCCTCGCTGGAAGAGCGTCTGGAATTCAGCGCTGGTGGTCAACCGCTCGCGTCGGGGGAAGCGACCCGCTACACCGTGAGCCGTTTGCGACCCTTAGCACGGCGGCGCTTGAGTACCTTGCGCCCGCCCTTCGTACTCATGCGCTCGCGAAACCCGTGGGTCTTCGCGCGCCGCCGTCGATTCGGTTGAAACGTCCGCTTCATGCACTCGCTCCTCGTGCCATTCGTCGAACCGGCACAGTGTAGACACCGCCTCGCGCACAGTCAACCAACGAAGGTCTCCGCGAAGCGCTTGCAACGTCTTCGACGCGTGTGCTACGGTGCCGCATCCGTCGTCCCGGTGAGAGGTGTCGTGCCCCAGTGGACGGGCAACCCGGCGCGGATATCCCTTCGCATCGCACGTGAGAAGCGACAGTGGTTATCCACCGATGTGGATAACTCTGTGTGTAAGTGAGGTCTCGTCCTGTGCTGGATAGCCTTTGGAGCAAGATTCTAGAAGCCGCCTCTCGTAAGCTCCCCCCCGCCGTCATCGACACCTGGTTGCGCCCCAGCCGCCTCCTGGCTCTGGAAGGCGACCACCTTCGAGTGGGCGTCCCCAACGTCTTCTCGCGTGACTGGCTGGTACAGCACCACCTCGACTCGATGCAACGCGCCGCCTCCGACGTGCTCGGGGGCCAGCCGCGCGTGACGATCGTCGTGGACGACTCCCTCGCACCGTCCGACGACACGCCGCCGCCCCCGACGGGCCGGACGGCCGTCGCCGGAACGATGGAGGGCCTCAATCCGAAGTACACCTTCGACACGTTCGTGGTCGGCTCGTCGAACCAGTTCGCCCAGGCCGCGTCCCAGGCGGTCGCCGAGCTGCCGTCCAAGGCCTACAACCCGCTCTTCATCTACGGCGGGGTGGGACTCGGCAAGACCCACCTGCTGCACGCGGTGGGTCACGAGACGGCGCGGTTGTTCCCGGGAATCTCCGTCGCGTACCTCTCGTCCGAACGGTTCACCAACGAGCTCATCAACGCGATCCGTTACGACCGCACCGCGGAGTTCCGGGCGCGTTATCGCACGATCGACCTCCTGCTGATCGACGACATCCAGTTCATCTCGGGCAAGGAGCGCACGCAGGAGGAGTTCTTTCACACGTTCAACGACCTCTACGAATCACGCAAGCAGATCATCGTCTCCAGCGACTGCTCGCCCAAGGACATCCCGGAGATCGAGGAGCGCTTGCGCTCGCGCTTCGAGTGGGGGCTGATCGCCGACATCCAGCCACCGGATTTCGAGACCCGGGTGGCCATTCTCAAGAAAAAGGCCGCGCTCGATCGCGTGCGTCTCGCCGACGACGTCTCGTACCTGATCGCCAGCCGCGTGAAGTCCAACATCCGGGAGCTGGAAGGCTCACTCACCCGCATGATCGCCTTCTGCGCCCTGACCGGCCGCGAGATGAGCGTGGACCTGGCGCAGGAAGTGCTGTCCGAATTGTGGGGGGACGAAGAGAAGGTCATCACCATCGAGCAGATCCAGCGCAAGGTGGGCGACTTCTTCAACATCAAGCTGGCCGACCTCAAGGCGAAGAACCGGACCAAGGCCGTGGCGTTTCCTCGCCAGATCGCCATGTACCTGTCGCGCCAGCTGACGCACTCCTCGCTCTCCGACGTGGGTCGCGCCTTCGGCGGCAAGGATCACACGACCGTCCTTCACGCGGTGGACAAGATCCAGCGGCTGCTCCAGGAAGACCCCAAACTACGCAAGACGATCGACGGACTTATACAGGGCATCACCCTGTGATCCACGGCTCTCCCCGCGTGGTCCACACGCTTATCCCCGGCGTTGCTGGACGCAGTACAGCGTCCTCATCAGCACTTACGTGTCAATTGCGCTATCCACACCGCTTGACTACTCTGACGACTACGAAGTTGTATTTCTTGGTCTAAAAACAAAACGGAGAGTCCCTCATGGAAGTCATCCTGGATCGAGACGCGTTCCTCAAAGGGCTCCAGATGGTGCAGAACATCGTCGAGCCCCGACAGACGTTGCCGATTCTGGCCAACGTCTTGCTCGAGACCGAAGAGGGTAGCGTGCGGTTGACGGCCACGGATCTCGAGGTCGGCGCGCGCGTCTCGATTCCAGCCCGTGTGATGGGCAAGGGCGCCATCACGGTGGGTGCCCGCAAGCTTGCCGAGATCGTCAAGGAGCTGCCCGCCGCGGCCGTCGCGCTCAAGGTGAGTGAGAACGCCGGCGTGAGTCTGCGATGTGCCGGCGTCACATACAAGCTCGTCGGGATGCCGCCCGACGATTTTCCGCCCGTGGTCCCGGCCTCGCCGTCAGCGTGGCTCACGCTCGAGGCGAAGGTGCTCCGGGACATGCTGAGCCAGACGAGCTTCGCCATCTCCCACGACGAAACCCGCTATGCGCTGAACGGCGTGCTCTTCTCGATCTCCGGCAACGAGATGCGCCTGGTCGCCACCGACGGTCATCGTCTGGCCCTGTCGTTCCGGACGCTGGGTGAGATGGGGCGGCCGATCACCGGCATCGTGCCGCGTAAGGCCATCGCCGAGATCATGCGGGTGCTTGGTGCCGGCGAAGAGGTTCAGCTGGGGATCACCGAGAATCAGTTCGTCCTCCAGATGCCGAATTTCGTGATGACGGCGCGCCTCATCGAGGGACAGTTTCCCAACTACGAAGCGGTCATTCCCAAGGGACATCCGGGCAAGCTGGTCATCGCGCGGGGGGCCCTCACGGCGGCCCTTCGCCGCGTCTCGGTCATGGCCGAAGAGCGGAACAAGCCGGTGAAGCTCGTCCTGGCCCCGGCCGCTCTCCGGCTGAGCGCGGCGAGTCAGGATCTCGGCGAGGCCGAGGAGACGCTGGACGTCGACTACGCGGGTGAGGAGGTCACGATCGGCTTCAATTCTCGCTACGTCCTTGACGCCATCGGGCCCGTCGAAAACGAGCAGGTCGTGCTCGAATTCAAGGACTCCTTGAGCCCCGGAGTGGTCCGAAGCGCGTCCGAGGAGGGATACTGCTGTGTTATAATGCCCATGCGAATTTAGCGATGATTTTCGCCCGAAAAATGGGAGTCTTAGAGGGTGCTGATAGGCTCGATTCAGCTAGTCGATTTTCGCAACTATCAGGCCCTCTCGTATCGCCCAGGTCCAAGGACAAACCTCCTTACGGGACGCAACGCACAAGGTAAGACCAATCTTCTAGAGTCGCTGGCAGTTCTACTGACCGGCCGTTCATTCCGGACCACAAAACTCGCTGATCTTCCCCGCTGGGGAAGCGAGGCTGCCGGGGTCAGCGGCGAGCTTCACCGCCTCGAGGGAATGCGTACCGTCCGGCGCACGATCCAGCGTCGGGAAACCGGTGTCTGGCAAACAACTGGGGAGGGGTGCCCGTGGGCGCGCGTGATCGCGTTTGGCTGGCAGGACCTGGCGATCCTCAACGGGCCGCCCTCAGCCCGCCGCGCCTTCATCGACGGGTTCGCCGCGAGGCTCTATCCGAGTCACGTGCCGACGCTCCTGCGGTATCGCCGATTGATCGAGCAGCGAAATCGTCTGCTGCAGGTGCGAGCGTCCGCTGACCGTCTGGCGCCCTGGGACGAGCAACTGGCCGCGGCCGGCATCGAGTTGATCGACCGGCGCCGGCGTGCGGTGGCCGCGTTGCAGACCGAGATTGCGCGTGTGTATCCGGCGATCGCCGGACAGCACCTCAAGGTTCACGTCACGTATCGCAGCGGGATCGGAGAAGCGACGGAAGCCGCGGCCCTCGTGGCCGCCTTCGAGCGAGCGCGGGCGGAGGAGATGCGTCGCGGGCAGACGGTGGTAGGTCCGCACCGTGACGACCTCGTGATCGAGCTCGATGGAATGGATGCGCGGACGTTCGGCTCGCGGGGCCAGCAGCGCTTGCTGGCTCTCGCGCTCCGGCTCGCCGAGGTGTTGCCGGTGAGTGAGGCGGCCGGCACGGCGCCGGTGTTGTTGCTGGACGACGCGCTCTCGGAGCTGGATCCAGACGTGCGCGGCAACGTGCTGCAAGAGATCCAGACCGCCGAGCAGGTATTCCTGACTTCGCCGGAGCCGCTGACCGTTCGTGGTGCGGCCGGCTGGGTCGTTGACGCAGGAGGGATCGCCGCCGCATGACGGGCGAAACGTATACCGCGAGTGACATCAAGGTCCTCGAGGGACTCGAGGCGGTCCGCAAGCGCCCCGCCATGTACATCGGCGACACCGGCGCCTACGGTCTGCACCACCTCGTGTACGAGGCCGTCGACAACGCGGTAGATGAGGCGCTGGGGGGCTATTGCGACTCCATCAAGATCATCCTGCACTCCGACGGGTCGGTGTCCATCGGGGACAACGGCCGCGGCATCCCGGTCGACACGCACAAGGAAACGGGGAAGTCGGCCGCCGAAGTCGTGCTGACGGTGCTGCACGCCGGGGGCAAGTTCGAGCACTCGGCCTACAAGGTGTCGGGCGGTCTGCACGGCGTCGGCATCTCGGTGGTCAACGCGCTCAGCGAATGGCTCGAGGTCGAGATCCGGCGTGGCGGCAAGGTGTGGACCCAGCGGTACGAAAAGGGTGGCACGCCCACCGGCCCGCTAACCGATGGGGAAGCCACCAAGAAGCACGGCACCATCATCCGGTTCAAGCCGGACGCGACGATCTTCGAGGAAGTGACGTTCTCCTTCGACACGCTGTCGAACCGGTTGCGTGAGCTGGCGTTCCTCAACAAGGGCCTCAAGATCGTCATCGAGGACGAGCGCGACGGCCGCAGCCACACGTTCCTGTACAAGGGCGGCATCGTCGAGTTCGTCAAGCACCTGAACCAGAACAAGACACCCATCCACCCCAAGGTCCTCTACTTCGAGGGCAAGAAGGGCGACGTCGAAGTGGAGGTGGCGCTGCAGTACAACGACGGCTACCAGGAGAGCGTGTTCTCCTTCGCCAACAACATCAACACGCGCGAGGGCGGCACGCACCTCACCGGGTTCCGGGCGGCGCTGACCGGGCAGCTGTCGACCTACGCGCAGAACAATGGGTTCCTCAAGAGCTTCAAGGGCGGCGTGACCGGTGACGACGTGCGGGAAGGCCTGTGCGCGGTGGTATCGGTGCGGCTGCCCGATCCGCAGTTCGAGGGGCAGACCAAGGCCAAGCTCGGCAACACCGACATCAAGGGTCTGGTCCAGCAGATCGTCAACGAGCGCCTTGCCGAATCGTTCGAGGAGGATCCGACCACCGCCCGCAAGATCGTCGACAAGTGCGTGCGGGCGGCCCAGGCCCGCGAAGCCGCCCGTAAGGCGCGTGAGCTCACCCGCAAGGGTGGCCGGGACGACGAAGGACTGGCCGCCAAGCTGGCCGACTGCTCCGAGCGAGATCCGCAGTACCGCGAGTTGTTCATCGTGGAGGGCGACTCGGCCGGCGGCTCGGCCAAGCAGGGGCGCGACCGCAAGACCCAGGCCGTGCTGCCGCTGCGCGGCAAGATCATCAACTCGGAGAAGGCCCGCTACGACAAGGTCCTGTCCCACAACGAAATCCGGCTGCTCATCTCGGCCATGGGCACCGGCATCGGCACCGAAGAGTTCGACATCACGAAGCTGCGCTATCACAAGATCATCCTGATGACCGACGCCGACGTCGACGGCGCGCACATCCGGACGCTGCTGCTGACCTTCTTCTTCCGCCACATGAACGCGGTGATCGAAGCGGGGCACCTCTTCATCGCCCAGCCGCCGCTGTTCAAGGTCAAGAAGGGCAAGGTCGAGAAGTACCTGATGAACGAGCGCGAGTTCGAGGAGTTCTTCCTCTCGGCCTGGGTGGCCACCGCGCAGGTCAAGGTGCCCGGCGCGCGAACCCCGGTGACCGGTGACGCGCTCCTCGAGCTGCTGCGCGCGATCTCCGAGTACCGCGGTCTCTTCGCCAAGCTGGCCCGGCGCGGGGTGCCCGCCAACGTGCTCGCCGAGCTCCTGCGCGAGAAGTTCCGCGGCAACAAGCGCGGCGTCGGCCACGCCGAGGTGGCGGCCGCGGTCATCGCCGCGGCGAGCGCGGTCAACGGGCACGGCATCGAGGCGCGCCCGGGCGACAACGGCGATGCGCAGACCATGGTCGTGGCGGGCCCGCCGATGGTGTCGTTCAGCACCGAGCTCTTCAAGTCGCCGGATTACGTCGCGCTCCTGGAGCTGTGGGAGAAGCTGGCGGCGACGGCCAAGGGGCCGACGATTCTGCTCGACGACCACGGTCACGAGACGCCCGTCACGAGCCTGGACGAGCTCTGGACTCTCGCCCTCGATCGCTCGCGCGAGGGCGCGAGCTTTCAGCGCTACAAGGGCCTTGGCGAGATGAATCCCGAGCAGCTGTGGGAAACGACGATGAATCCGGAGACCCGCACCTTCCTGAAGGTCACCATGGAAGATGCGGTGGGTGCCGACGAGATGTTCACCGTGCTCATGGGCGACGCGGTCGAGCCGCGCCGACTGTTCATCGAGCAGCACGCCCTCGACGTGGCCAACCTGGATATCTAGATGCCCGATCGTCAGATCAACGCCCCCATCGAAGAGGAGATGCGGAAGTCGTATCTGGACTACGCGATGTCCGTCATCGTCGGACGCGCGCTGCCCGACATCCGCGACGGCCTCAAGCCCGTGCACCGCCGGGTGCTGTACACGATGTCGCTCCTCGGCCTGGTCTGGAACCGCGGCTACAAGAAATCGGCCCGCGTCGTCGGCGACTGCATGGGCAAGTTCCATCCCCACGGCGACTCCGCCATCTACGACACGCTGGTGCGGATGGTCCAGGAGTTCTCCCTGCGCTATCCGCTGGTCGACGGACAGGGAAACTTCGGCTCGATCGACGGCGACCCCGCGGCGGCCATGCGCTATACCGAAGCGCGCATGGCGCGGATCGCTCACGAGATGCTGGCCGACATCGACAAGGACACCGTCGACTTCGCGCCGAACTACGACGACAACGAGACGGAGCCGGTGGTTCTGCCCACGCGGATCCCGAATCTCCTGGTCAACGGCTCGGCCGGTATCGCGGTCGGCATGGCGACCAACATCCCGCCGCACAACCTCACCGAGGTCGTCGACGGGCTGGTGGCGCTGATCGAGCGGCCCGACACCACGATCGAGCAGCTCATGAAGATCATCACCGGCCCCGACTTTCCGACCGCCGGCTACATCTACGGCCGCGGCGGTATCCGCGAGGCGTACACCACGGGCCGAGGCACCATCACGCTGCGGGCCAAGGCCCACTCCGAGAAGCTGCGGGGCGGGCGCGAGGCGATCATCATCACCGAGCTGCCGTACCAGGTGAACAAGGCGAGCCTCATCGAGAAGATCTCGGAGCTCAGCCGCGAGAAGCGAATCGAGGGCATCTCCGAGATCCGGGACGAGTCGAACCGCGAGGGCATCCGGGTGGTGCTCGAGGTGGGGCGGGGCGAGCTGCCGCAGATCATCCTCAACCAGCTCTACACGCACACCCAGATGCGGACGACCTTCGGCATCATCATGCTGGCGCTGGTCGACCGCCGCCCGCAGATCGTCAACCTCAAGGAGATGCTGGAGGCGTTCATCAAGTTCCGCCGCGAGGTGGTCACCCGGCGGACGCGCTACGACCTGGCGCGGGCGGAGGAGCGGGCCCACATCCTGGCCGGGCTCCGCAAAGCCGTCGAGCAGCTCGATCTCGTGATCCGGATCATCCGCGAGGCGGCCAACGCCGACGTGGCCCGCGACACCCTGATGACGCGGCTCACGCTCACCGAGATCCAGGCCAAGGCCATCCTCGACATGCAGCTGCGCCGCCTGGCCGCGCTGGAGCGGCAGAAGATCGTCGAAGAACACGAGGGGGTCCTCAGGCTGATCGAGGAGCTGAAGGCGATCCTGGCGTCCGACACCAAGCTGATGGCGATCATCAAGGACGAGATGCTGGCCATCAAGGAGGAGTACGGCGACGCCCGCCGCACCGAGATCCTCACCGAGACCACCGAGCTGACGATCGAGGATCTGCTGGCCGACGAGGAGATGGTGGTCACCATCACGCGCTCCGGCTACATCAAGCGCACGCACGTGGAGGCCTACCGCAGCCAGCGGCGCGGCGGCAAGGGCGTGACGGGGATGGAGACCAAGGAAGAGGACATCGTCGAGGATCTGTTCATCGCCTCGACGCATTCCTATCTGCTGTTCTTCACCAACTCTGGCAAGATCCACTGGCTCAAGGTCCACGAGATTCCCGAGGGGGGCCGGGCGGCCAAGGGCAAGGCGATGGTGAACCTCCTCTCGCTCGGCGAGGGCGAGCACGTGGCCACCTGCGTGCCGGTCCGCGACTTCAACGCCGGCGGCTACATCTTCTTCGTGACGCGCCAGGGCAAGGTGAAGAAGACCGAGCTGGAAGCGTACTCGCACCCGCGCGCGGGCGGCATCCAGGCCGTCGGACTCGAGGATCGCGATCAGCTGATGACGGCGCGACGCACCGACGGCAACCGTGAAGTGATGATCGCCACCAAGCTCGGCATGGCCATCCGGTTCTCCGAGGAAGAAGTCCGGCCGATGGGCCGCGGCGCCGCCGGCGTGCGCGGCATCGAGGTGGAAGACGACGATCAGGTGATCGGCGCCGACGTCGTGCAGGAGGGCGCGCAGATCCTCACCGTCACCGAGCGCGGCTTCGGCAAGCGCACGCCGCTCGAGGAGTACCGGCTGCAAGGCCGGGCCGGCAAGGGGATCATCGACATCAAGACCGCCGGCCGCAACGGCACGGTGGTCGGCATGGTCCAGGTCCGGAGCGGCGACGACCTCCTCATCGTCACCACGAAGGGCAAGGTGATCCGCATCCACGCCGACGAGGTGTCCTCGCAGGGCCGCAACACGATGGGCGTGCGGATCATCGATCTCGACGCCGACGACCGCGTGGGCTCGATCGCGCGCGTCGAAGCCGAGACCGTCGCCCCCGCCGAAGCCACCTAGCCGCCCGTGCTCGATCTCAGGTTGGTCCGCGAGCAGCCCGAAGCGGTCGAGCGGGCGCTCGCCGACAAGGGCGGCGCCGCCCTGATCCAGGAAGTTCTCGCCCGCGACGCCGAGCGACGCCGACTGATTCACCAGGTCGAGGAGCTCAACGCCGAGCGGAACCGCGTCTCGAAGGAGATGGGCAAGAAGTTCGCCGGTGGTGCGGTCCCGGCCGAAGTGCGCGAGCAGATGCGCGCGGTGGCCGATCAGATCAAGACGCTCGACGCCCAGCTCAAGGACGTCGACGCCGCAGTGCAGGCGCTCGCGCTGCAGATCCCGAACGTCCCACACCCCTCGGTGCCGCCGGGCAAGAGCGACGAAAACAACGTCGAGGTCCGCCGCTGGGGGACACCACGGGAGTTCACCTTCGCCCCCAAGCCGCACGAAGAGGTCGGTGAGGGGCTCGGGCTGCTCGATATGGATCGGGCCGCGCGGATTGCCAAGGCGAGGTTTGCGGTGCTGTGGGGCCCGCTGGCGCGCGTCGAGCGGGCGCTCGCCCAGCTCATGCTCGACCTGCACACGCGGGAGCACGGCTACACGGAGCTGTGGGTGCCGCATCTCGTCAACGGCGAGACCATGCTGAAGACCGGCCAGCTCCCGAAGTTCGAGGAGGGGCTGTTCAAGACGGTGGAGGCCGACGAGGGCCGCACGCTCTACCTGATCCCGACCTCGGAGGTCTCGCTGAGCGCGCTCCACAGCGGCGAGGTGCTGCCCGAGCGCTCGCTGCCGCGCCGCTACACCGCGTTCACGCCGTGCTATCGCCGCGAGGCCGGCACCTACGGCAAGGACATGAAGGGCCTCTTCCGCAATCATCAGTTCGACAAGGTCGAGCTGGTGAAGATCGCGACGCCGGCGCAGTCGTACGATGAGCTGGAGTCGATGGTGCGTGAGGCCGAGACCGTGCTCCAGCGGCTGGCGTTGCCGTACCGGGTGGTGGAGCGCTGCGCCGGCGACGTCGGCTTCAGCGCGGCCAAGGGCTATGACATCGAGGTGTGGCTGCCGGGCCAGGGGCGATACCGCGAGATCTCGTCCTGCTCGAACTACGCGGACTTCGGCGGCCGTCGGCTCGACCTGCGCTTCAAGCCTGAGGGCGGCGGCCGGGGCGACTTCTGCCATACGTTGAACGGCTCCGGACTGGCGGTGGGCCGGACCCTGATTGCGGTGCTCGAGAACTACCAGGAGGCAGACGGCACGGTCCCGCTTCCGGAGGCGCTGCGCCCCTATCTGCCCGACCTGATTCGCTTGACGCCCCGCGTGTGATATTTACCTTCACCCGTCAAAAGTGCTACGCTCCCGGGCGACACGCTAACCTGCTCTTCGCAAAGGAGCCGCGATGGCCGAACAGAACGAATCGACCCCTGAGCAGTCAGGATTGACCCGCCGGGATACGCTCCGGCTCGCGGCTGCCGTCGCCGCCTTCGGCGCCGCCCTTGGCGTGCGTCCCGCCAACTCCATCGCCCAGGCCAAGGCCGAAGGTAAGGGCGAGGCCAAGGGCGAGACGAAGAGCGAAGGCAAGGGCGAGACGAAGAGCGAAGGCAAGGCCGGCGCCAAGGCCGAGGGCAAGAGCGGCAGCAAGTCCGGCAAGTCGGGCGGCAAGGCTGCTGGCAAGACCGAAGGCAAGACCGAAGGCAAGACCGAAGGCAAGGGCGAGGCGAAGACCGAGGGCAAGGGCGAGGCGAAGGGCGAAGGCAAGGCGACCGGCAAGTAGAGCCAGAAGGCTCTTCGCGCCGGCTCAGGCAGGAGGCCCGACGTTCCGTACCGTGATCTCCTGGCCGAGGTCGACTTCAACCTCCGGCGCGACAGCCCGTACTCGTACGTTTGCAATGCCTGTAACCGGTGTTGCCACAACAAGGCGATCCGGGTCGGGCCGTACGAGGCGCTGCGGCTGTCGCGCCGACTCGGCATCACCACGACCGAGTTTTTCGCCCGCCACACCGAAGCGGGCGGCACCGTTCTGCAGACGCGCGAGGACGATCGCGGCTGCGTCTTTCTGGGTCCTCGAGGCTGCACTGTCCATCCCGATCGTCCCCTTGCGTGCCGGATCTATCCTCTCGCCCGCTGGGTGAGCCCCGAGGGCGACGAGAGCTTCGGCAACCTGCAGCCCCACCCCGGGACCGCCGGCATCTACGGCACGAACGGCACCGTCGCCGACTATCTCCACGCCCAAGGTCTCGCGCCATACTTCGCGATGGGCGATCGGTACGGCGCGCTGTACGACCGGATGGTCGCCCTCATTGAGCGCATCGACCCGGAGGACGACCCCAAGCGCCGGTACGAGCGCCGCCTGGCGATGGACGAGCTCGACGTCGGCACGCTCGCCACGTCGTGGTTCGACGTCGACGCCACCGTCGAGGCGTACTGTCGGGAGCGCGCGCTGGCGATTCCGACCGACGTCGACGCGCTCGTCGATCTGCACTTGAAGGCCGTCGGCACCTGGCTCGACGCGCTTGAGGCTCAGCTCAAGGACCAGAACCCCTAACGCCAGAGCGCTGGATCGATCGGCGGGCAAAGACCCGGCTCGACCCAGCGAGCGCCGGCGCGGTCGACCTCCAGGATCGAAGTCGGACCGCCCACCTCGCGCGGTCTGGAGGCGGCGTCGAACGCGATCGCTCTTCTGACGAGCTGACCGTCCGCAGGCGCCGACCTCATCGCCTGCGTCACGAACTGCCTCACGGAATCGCCGCCCGCAATCAGGATCTGTCCATCAGCTAGCTCGGAAATCGGCTTCAGCTGTGGATCGCGCGCGGGCTCGATGCGATAGCTGGACGAGAATCCGACCGGCCGGCCGTTGTTCTGTCCGAGCAGAACGACCGTCAGGCTCTTGCCGACGCTGTTCGGCGCGCGCTGCGAGGCCCACGTGTACATCTCCTCGAACGGCTCGCGCAGCAGCGCAAAGAAGTTGCTCGTCTTCTCCTCGATGTGCGCCGCCGAGGCACAGGCCGAACGCCCGAGCCGGTAGAGGTCGTGCTTCGGGTCCCAGGCCGGCCCGATGACGGCGAAGAAGCACCCCTCGCCCTGAGCGATCTTGCACACGCTCTGCGAGGTGCCGATCGCGAGGCTCTGCTTGGAATCAGCGCCGAGCAGGATCGTGTCGCCGAGGCGCAGGGCCACGACGCTGGTGGCCTCGGCGGGAACGATGGACCACGCCGCGATCAGGGAGGCTGCGATGCACGCGAGAAGTCGGCCACGCCGCACACGCGAATCGTACACGAGAGCGGACCGCGCGGTGCGGTGTTAGGCGCGGTGCCCTTGCCTGCCTCACTCTCCGGCGCTACCATCCCGGCAGCCGGAGGTAGTAGCAGTGATGAACCGCCGCGTGTTCCTGGCCGGCCTTGGAACCGTGCTCGCCACACCTCACGCCGCCGCACCGCAGGAAGCGAAAAAGCTGGCACGCGTCGGCTATCTCGCCGCCGTGTCCGCGGCGGCTGATGCACCTCGCGCGGACGCATTCCGCCAGGGCTTGCGTGATCTCGGCTACATCGAGGGCCAGAACATCAATGTTCTGTACCGGTATGAGGCGAGCGCGTTTGAGCGTCTTCCCGAGCTGGCGGCGGAGCTGTTGCGCCTGAAGATCGACGTACTTGTCAACGTCACCACCAATGCCGCAATCGCTGGCAAGAATGTCGCCGGAACGGTGCCATTGGTCTTCATGGGCGTGACAGACCCCGTTGCGGCGGGACTTGTTGAGAGCTTGGCGCGACCGGGAGGAAACCGCACCGGCATCACCAACATGGCGTCGGCTCTGACGGCGAAACGTCTGGAGTTACTGAAGCAGATCGTTCCCAAGCTGCACCGGTTGGCTGTCTTATGGGATCCCCAGGGGCCGGGTTCCATCCCACAATGGAAGGAAAGCCACGTCGCGGCAGGAGACCTTGGTCTGCAGGTGTTGTCTGTTGAGGTAAGCCGGGTCGACAAATACGAAGAAGCGTTTCGAGACGCAGTTCACGCAGGTACCACGGCCATGGTCGTGACACTGAACCCGCTGGCGAATTCAAATCAGAAACGCATTGCCGACCTAGCGATCAGCAATCGTGTTCCGACGATGTGCGCGCGGACAGACTATGCCGAAAATGGCTGCTTGATATCGTATGGCCCCAGCTATGGCACCGAAGGGCGAGATGGTGCTCGATACGTGGACAAGATTCTGAGAGGTGTGAAACCGGCCGACCTACCCGTCGAACAACCGATGAAGTTCGAACTGGTCGTCAACATGAAGACAGCGAAGGCCCTCGGCCTCACCATCCCGCCGTCGCTGCTGTCGCGGGCGGATCAAGTTATCGAGTGACCGCTTCCCGTGGCTTAAAGCCTCGATGAAGGTGGCAGCATAGCCGTAGGCGGGGTCATCGCCAACCTGCCTCACTACCGGCAGGCAGATCGCTTCGGCGTCCACGGCCACCGCAAGTGACAAGATGGCCGTTAGCCACAAGCGCCTTCTTGACGCTGGGCGGGCGACCTCAAACAACGTGACCTGGGCTTTTGACCGCTACTCAACACCGCCGTGTACCGCGGCGTATGGTCCGCACTGCCTGACGACTCGAGACTGAGGCAATACGAGCCCCGGAACCGGACTCTTGTGAGCTTGCCGCAGGCGCGGTGGCGGGTGACGAAGTCCTCCAGCTCGGCAAGCAGCATGGCGCGAGGATCGGCGCGGCGGGCCAAGCCGTCAGTGTCCAGGGTTTGATACCTTTCCGGCATGCCTGCCTCCTACCGCATCGACGTGCGTGCGGGCGTCGTGTTCAGCGTGTTCGAAGGCCACGTCAGCAACGAAGAGCTACTGGACCATCAGCAACGACTGGGGGCTGACCCGGACTTCCGGCCAACGATGAACCACGTCATCGACACTCGGGGCGTCACGGACGCGTCAGTCACGGCGTTCGGCCTTCGCCTCCTCACCTCCCGCAGCAACTTGGGTCCGAGATCGCGTCGCGCGATCATCGCGGGCGACGCCAGCTCCTCATACGTCCGTCTGTTCCAGATCCTGCGCAGTCAGAGCGGCGCGGACATCGAGATCTTCTCGACGGTCGAGGACGCGCACCGCTGGCTCGGGCTGGAGGCGCCCCACCGCCACAACGTTGACTCCTGACCCGCGCCTGCCCCACCATCCCCGCATGGACCGCCGCCGCTTCCTGCTGACCTCGTTGGCTGGTGCCGTCAGTTGGCCGTTCGCGGGTGAGGCGCAGCCGGCGGGAAAGGTGTACCGCCTTGGCGTGCTTACACCCGGCGTGCGCACCGCGACTCCGGTGATGTCGAACCTTCTCCCGCTGAGGCTGCGAGAGCTTGGGTACATCGAGGGCCAGAATCTCGTCATCGAGGAGCGGTTGGCCGAGGGCAAGCTGGATCGGCTCCCTGAACTGGCCCGTGAACTGACGCAGAACCAGGTGGATCTACTCGTCGCGGTTAGCCCTGTCGCAGTCCGGGCGGCCAAGGACACGACCAAGACGATTCCAATCGTCATGCTCCTCAGCTACAGCGATCCGGTTGAGCTCGGGTTCGTGACGAGTTTCGCCCGGCCGGGCGGTAATATCACCGGGGTGGTACTGGCGGCGGAACCTACGATGGCCGCCAAGCGGTTGGAACTGATCAAAGAGATAGTTCCGCGGGCGGTGCGGATCGCGGTTCTTGCTACGGGCGAGGCCGGGTCTCGGGTACAGGAACAGTGGGCGCAGAAGGCGGCGTCGTCTCTCGGCGTCAAGCTGCTTGTCGTGGAAGTTCGCAACGCGGACTACGACCGCGCCTTCGCCACGATGGCGGCCGAACGGGCCGACGCGATTTTGGCCGTCGCTAGCGTCATTCTCGCCACCGACCGCCAGCGGATCATTCAGCTGGCCGCCAAGCACCGGCTGCCCGCAATCTATGATTGGCGCGAGCATGTCGAATCCGGCGGCCTGATGGCGTATGGCGGCAGCGTATCAGAGTTCACCCGACGCGCCGCCGTCTACATCGATCGGATTTTCAAGGGCGCACACCCCGCCGACCTGCCCGTGGAGCGGGCGACTGGGTTCGAGCTGGTGATCAACCTCAAGACCGCCAAGGCGCTCGGCCTCACGATCCCGCCGTCGCTGCTGGCGCGGGCGGATCAGGTGGTCGAGTGACCGTCGATGCCCTCGTGCACGAGGTGGGCCCGCTTGGCGTGACCGTCAACTGCGTCTCTGCCGGCTTCGTGGACACGGAGTTGACCACGGGCCTATCCCCGGCCGTCCGCGCCCAGCTGCTCGGGGCGACCCGCGCGGGCGTCCTGGCCAGCCCGAGGAGATCGCCGCCGTCGTCGGCTTTCCTCTGGTCCGACCGCGCGAGCTACGTCACCGGCCAGGTCATGGCGGTCGACGGCGGGCTCACTGACCTCGCCAGCGCTTCGGGGAGAATCTCCCGTCGATTGCAGGGAATGAGCATCCAGTTGGCCATCCGATGACCGGCCGGGAATGGTGCGTCGCGGCCTTGCGCCGAAGCCGGCCACGGGTACGGCATTTGCGGTGTCCGTGGGGCGATGAAGGCGCAGTGCCGAACCCTCCTGCGATCCCTCCTGAGGGAGACGGTGTCGACGCGAGCCGGCTTCCGGGTGACGAACCTCGTCCACGGCTGTCTCCCACGCAGCGTGCGGCGTCGTCTGTTCTACCTGTGCGCCGACGAGCGGTGGCCAGTGGAAGGGCACTGGAAGGTCCACTTCGCGGGCCGTCGGGTGGTTCTGCCGCTGTCCCGTGACTTCCCGCTCGCGTGGCCCGCCGCGCTGGGCTTCGACGGGTACGATCCCGAGATGCACGACTTGTACGCAGCGCTCGTCCGCGGGGAGAGGCCGCCCCGGGTGTTCTTCGACGTCGGCGCGAGCTACGGCCTGCACTCGCTGCGCCTGCTCGCGCACGGCATCCGGGTGGTCTCGTTCGAGCCGAACCCGCGATGTCACGAGTTCTTCACGGAATGCTGCCGGGCCAACGGGCTCACGCCATGCATCGAGCCCCTGGCGGTCGGCGAGTTCTGTGGCTCGGTGAACTTCGCCGCTCCCGTCGACTCCACGTGGCTCGGCAGCACGCTGCCGGAGGTGTGGGAGAGCTGGCGCGGTGGCGCGATCGATCGGTGGTCGGTGCCCCAGGTGTCGCTCGACACCTACGTCGCCGAGCAGGGGCCGGTGCCCGATCTGATCAAGATCGACGTCGAGGGCGCCGAGGATGCCGTGCTGCGCGGCGCCATCGGGCTGCTCACCGCGATCCGGCCCACGGTCCTCTTCGAGAGCTGGCCGGCGCCGGCGAAGCGAGCCGAGCTGTACGCGCTGCTCGAAAGCCTGGACTACGACATCGCCACCGTGGCCATGGGGACGCAGGGCGCTGCGCTGACCGAGCCCGACTTCAGCACGTCGGTCGCGACGAACTTCCTCGCACGGCCGCGCGAGGCGCCGCGGGCGGAGCGTCGGCGTTTCCCCCTGCGCCGCGCGATCTCCTATCCGGTGACCGTGGACGTGCTGCAGGAAGTCGCGGAGCTCGTCGAGCTGCTGGTCGCCCGCTGAGGCGAGGGCTCCTGCCATCGGCCCACGGGCACCGCCCTGAGGTGCCGGAGGCGTTCGGCGAACTTCAGAAGTGGTTGCAGACCGCCGAAGCGGTGCTCGGGCCACCTCAGATCGCACTGTTTGCTGTCGCACTGCGGATGCGCCTGAAGCGCTGACGCTGGCGGTCGTTAAGCTGTCGGCGCGCACGCTCATCCTCGACGGCGAGGTCGCGATCTACGACCAGCAGCTCCGCTCCAGCTTCGATTGGGCTACGCGGAACGGCGCTACGTCGATGGGGCCCCATGCCGGAGCCTCGCTTACGTCGCCGTGGCTCGCCGTGAGGGATGTGCGTGGCCCGCCCGCCCGATGCCTGCTGAACAACCTGGATGACCGTGAACGCGCTGTCGGTGATCGAGCAGGGGCCGGACAACGTCCTGGGCCCGGTGATTGACCCGCCCGAGCGCTCAGGCTACGGTTGGCGGACCTGAGCCGCGCCCGGCGCGTGGGGGAGTGCTCATGAGATGCCCCCGGAGCCAGCAAAACGCCCCTTCCGACGCCGACTTCTGCCCCGAGTGCGGGCCGAGCCTGGCGCCGTATGCCTTTCAGCGGGACGGTCAACGTCGCGATCCAAGAACACAGCTCGGGGCTAGTGGCGTCGGTCAGCCGGAGGGCACTGCACCTTGAGAGGCAAGGAGCAGCCGATGCGTCGCAGTGGAAAGCCCGCGCAGGCCAAAATCGAAGCCAAGCTCTCTGGCAGCCGCAAGGCACGCAGGAATGAAGGCGGTAGAGTCCGCGAGCTAGAGAAGCGTCTGGCGGAGGCGCTGGAGCAACAGACCGCGACCGCCGAGATCCTCAGCGTCATTAGCCGGTCACCCACGGAGCTCCAGCCGGTGCTGGATGCAGTTGCTGAGAACGCGGCACGGGTATGCGGCGCAAACGACGCGCATGTCTACCGAATCGAAGAGAACTTGGCGCGGCGCGTCGCGCACTACGGCACGGTGCGGATCTCGGGCCCATCCGATTCTCGACCGCTCCAACGGGACACAGTCGTCGGCCGCGCGATTGTCGAGGGGCGCACAATCCACATCCCCGACATCATCCCGCTCCTGGACACCGAATACCCTGGATCCAAGCCCACCGCCGGTGCGACCGGCGCGAGGACGATTCTGGTCACCCCGCTTCTCCGCGAAGGAATCGCAATCGGGGCGATCCTCATCCGTCGACTCGAGGTTCGCCCATTCTCGGAGAAGCAAGTCGCCCTCCTCCAGACCTTCGCTGATCAAGCCGTCATTGCGATCGAGAACGTGCGGCTGTTTAAGGAATTGGAGGGAAAGAACCTGGCGCTAACGACCGCTCATGCGCAGGTAACCGAGGCGTTGGACCAGCAGACGGCGACCAGTGAGATCTTGCGTGTGATCGCCAGCTCGCCGACGGATACTCAACCAGTGTTCGACACGATCGTGCGAAGCGCTGTGCTCCTGTGCGGCGCGAGGTACGGGACCGCGGTTCGGTTCGATGGCGAATTGATGCATCTGGCCTCGGGATATAACTACACGCCTGAAGTCGCTCAGGCTCTTCACGAGGCGTTCCCGATGCGACCGAGTTCGCGCATGATGTCGGGACGCGCGATCCTCTCGGGGGACGTCGTCCAGGTCGAGGACGCCCTGGAGGATCCCGACTATTTACAGGAGGTCGCGCGGGCTGGCGGCTTCCGCAGCATGCTCGCCGTGCCCATGGTGCGGGACGGACGGCCTATCGGCGCGATCGTCGTCAATCGCGGGCAACCCGGCCGCTTCTCGGCGACTCAAATCGCGCTACTCCAGACCTTCGCCGACCAGGCCGTGATCGCCATCGAGAACGTAAGGCTGTTCACCGAGTTGCAGACGAGCAACCGTGACCTGACCAAGGCGCTGGACGAGCAGACCGCCACCAGCGACATCCTGCGCGTCATCAGCCGCTCGCAGACGGATGTCCAGCCGGTGTTCGAGGGGATCGTGACCAGCGCGGTGCGCTTGCTGGGGGGGTTCTCGGGCGCGCTGACCCGAATCGCGGGTGATCAGATCGAGCTCGCGGCGCAGACGAGCATCGACGAGGCGAGCGACGCCGCCATGAGGGCGAGCTTCCCCCATTCGCTCCACTCCGAGAGGGTGCACAGCAAGGCCATTCGTGATCGAGCGCCGCTCAATGTCGCCGACGCTCGCATCGATCCCGGATTGTCCGATGTCCAGCACGCCAACGCGCGTGTCCGTGGCTTTCGAAGCGTGGTGGTGGTACCGATGCTCCGGCACGGCGAAGCGGTCGGGGCGATTTCGGTGACCCGCGTCGAGCTTGGCGGGTTCACCGGCGACGAGATCGCGCTCCTCCAAACCTTCGCCGACCAGGCGGTCATCGCTATCGAGAACGTGCGGTTGTTCACTGAGCTGCAGACGAGCAACCGCGAGCTGACGACGGCGCTCGACACGCAGACGGCGACCAGCGACATCCTGCGCGTGATCAGCGGCTCGCGCACGGACGTGCAGCCGGTGTTCGACGCGATCCTGCAGAGCGCGGTGCGGTTGCTTGGCGGCTACTCGGGCACGGTGACCCGTGTGGTCGGCGATCAGATCGAGATCGCCGCCTTGACGAGTACTGATGCAGCAGGCGATGCGGCCCAGAGGGCACGGTACCCGCAGTCGCTCAGCTCCGGGGGATCGCACGCAACGGCCATTCGGAACCGAACGCCTTTCAATATCGCCGACACCCAGACCGATCTCGGTCTGCCCGAACCCGTCCGCGCTTTTGCCCGTGTTCGTGGGTATCGAGGCTTGGTGGTGGTGCCGCTGCTCCGTCACGACGTAGCGATCGGAGCGATCTCGGTAACCCGCAGCGAGCCGGGCGGATTCACCGATGACGAGATAGTGCTCCTGCAGACGTTCGCCGACCAAGCCGTCATCGCCATCGAGAACGTGCGGCTGTTCACGGAGTTGCAGGAGAAGAATCGGGCGCTGACGGAGGCTCATGCGCAGGTCACCGAAGCCCTGGACCACCAGACGGCCACGAGCGAGGTCCTTAAGGTCATCAGCAGTTCGCCGACGGATGTCCAACCGGTCTTCGACGCCATTGCCAAGAGTGCAGCCCGATTGTGCGATGGA
>Ga0111539_10002113_pt1 | contig 26564 bp, 19 predicted proteins | sample RhiMethybrSRZTD1_FD_79667 | JGI IMG/M metagenome (GOLD analysis project Ga0111539, IMG submission 79667) | Populus rhizosphere microbial communities from Tennessee, USA - Rhizosphere MetaG P. TD hybrid SRZTD1 (version 2) (version 2) | ecosystem: Host-associated > Plants > Roots > Rhizosphere >...
CCGTGCGTCCAGGAACGTCCAGCGTGGTCGCATCGGCCTACTCGAAAGCATCGTCCGCTTTCATGCTTCTACGTCCGCCTTGAGTGTGATATAAGCGGCTAGTTCCTCGCTCTACATAGCAACGTATGTCCACCCCTAAAACTCACAATCAGGCAGAGAAAGGTGCATCTTCAAAGTCTGGGTCCAGCGAAGCGATACCTTGGTGGGATCGTGTAGTGCGGTATCGCTGGGTATTGTGTGTCGCCTTCATAACCTTTTATTACATGGCACGTTATGAGAGTGGTTTGATTCCTATTCCGAATGTTTTGGAGCAGATAATTACTTGGAGCAGACCATATTTGTTACTCGCAGATCTCTTGATGATTGTTGTCGCAGGCCTGTCAACCTATCCCGCAGTGACCCTGGACTATCTAGCAAGACTCGAAGCTGGACTCGATGCACTGCGGCAAAATCCTAAGAACCCCGCGCCATTGGACCTTAAGGACGTACTTGAACATGCTAGATGGTGCAATGTGAAGCTTTACGGTGTGATGACAGTGATTCTGGGAGTAATTGGAGCTACTCTTCCCAGGAGTTGGGTTCCACCTCTTCACGAGCCGGTAGCTTTGGCTGTGACCGTGCTTTTGCTTGTGGCCCTATTTGACTCACTGTTAGATTTAGAGGCCGAGTGGACCATAACCATGCTTTCGGCATCGGCAGGTGATCTTGGCGAACGGAATCTTGCCTTCTTGATTTGGAAAACTAATCAGTTCCGTCCGCAACAATCGTACCTCTTGAAAGAGTCAGCAAACCTCAAGCAGCTGAATACTTCTCATGTAACCGGAACGGCCCAGAACATTATCATGTTTGCCGTAGCCATCATTGTTATTACGCTAGGACGCATAGCTTGGAACCTTGTGCGGCTGTTTTAGGGTGCCGAGGGTCCAAGTCCGTTTAAGCTAACACGCCGCCTCGCTAATACCTGGCAGAAAGGGCTGCACTTAAGTATGATGGTTTGCAGCCGCTCAACCTCCTGATTGATCCTTCACTCACGAGACTTGCTATGTATAAATACTTCCTCTGCATAGTGCTGACGAGTTGTCTGCTGGTCTATGGCTGTAGCACCGCTAAAGACCTTGGTAAGACACTGGGCAACCTGGCAACGGTTCGCGCTGAACTGATAAAGAAGTATGGTGAGCAAGATGTCAATTTACGCGTCAATACCTTCCAGAATCGGACGACTCTATCTGTTGTATACGTCAACTCACCATTGAATCAAAAGTCGACGGAAGAACGTGCAGAGCGGGCACAGGAAACCGCAGAAATCGTAAAGCAGCAGTATCCTTCTATTAAAAACGTTGGCGAGATCTGGGTTGGGTTTATGCGCGCTAAAACTCGGCTGGTGATATTTCACTGGTCTGAGATGCTCGAGGCCTACGGCTTTGACAATGAAGCGCGAGCGCTACGTGATCGCGGCATCGCTCCTTCAGATCCAAGTCAACCCGAGGTTCGATACTCGGCAAGTCAAAATAAAACAGAGATCTCAAGCAGTGGTATTCAGCTTGAGGGAACAACAGAAAAGGGTGTGATTCTTGTTTCCCATTTCTCAGTCGCGGGAAACATCAACAAGATCACGCCAAAGCCCCCCGACGAAGTATCACTGGATTTTGCCGCGTTTTCTGAGAAACCGAAGTTTCCGAATATCACGAAACTCGTTTTTCTATCAGATAACAAGATCGTCTATCAAACCGAAGGTCAGTTCTCGACGTCGAAAATAGCGGGTGAGACATACACTGAGTTCTTGTATCTCAAGGTTCCCGCTGCGGTGTTTCGGGAGATTTCGTCCGGCAACACTGTCACGATTAAGCTCAACACACACGAGTACAAGCTAACGGAGAGTCAGCACCTGCAAATCCAACGTATGTCTGATTACCTCAAATGAGCTTACATTATTCCCGGACACGAACTGCATCACATAGGCGTCTTGCGCAGTCGTTACTTGCAGAGTTAGGACGACTCTGGTCCTAATAGGATGTCAAGACAACCTCTTGAGTAAGAAAGGGTCAAGCTGGCCAATGAAGAATCTCAAGGAACGAAAAGTCTGCATTGTTGAGATAATGGAAGCGCCTGGTCAAAAGCAAATAAAGCGTTGCTTCAATACACCGCCGGTGGTTTTGAGCAGCTAGAGATACGAGGAGAGATCGAAAACGATTATGGTAAAATGCCCTGCGGCTTCATGACCCACGATTGAGTTAGGAGAATGGACATGAATATCTCAGGTGCAAAAAGCGTCACCGTACCGGAAATTGCATTAATTGCTGCGACGCGCGGAGCGATCGGATTCGGCGCCGGACTGTTACTGGCAAGCAAATTCAAACGCGAACACAGAAAGCTCCTGGGATGGACGCTGTTTATATCAGGCCTTGCAAGCACGATTCCGATTGCGATGCGTATATTCGGCAGAAAGCAAACAATTGGTGCGGCGGGATAAAGCGGATTGTTTAAGCCATGTTCTTTCCGCGAGAAAACGTTAGAAACCGGAGGTCAAGATGGGCATTGTTCTCCTAATCATTCTCATTCTGTTGTTAGTTGGTGCTGTACCGCGATGGCCGTACAGCAGGAATTGGGGTTACTGGCCCAGCGGAGGTATAGGAACAATTCTCTTGATAGTTCTCATCCTTTTGCTACTCGGAAGGATATGACGGGTCAATAACAGGCTAAGTCAAACTCATAACCAATGTGTTCGCGATTGGTAAGGCGCTGATCATACGACACTCGGAATCGACCGTTGACCGAGCGGCGCGCGATTCGAAGAACGTCGGATGAATACGCTACTTGAGAAACACGCTACCGCCGCTCCGGTCCAACGAGTCGTTATACGCGCGTCTACGGAGCACGCCTATCGCATAGCACCAGAGCGAGACCGTTGGAATCACAATTGTAATCACAACAACGCCCGTAAAAATTAGTGATGGCGTATCGACGGTGGTCGCCAGCGACTGCAGAATCAGAATGGTCAACACCGCAATAATTAATGTCTCGGCTAATGCGACGACCCCGGCGATAGAGCGGCTTACAGTTCGCGCAACCGTCGGTTTGGAAGCGAATAGCACATTGAGAAGAAAGTGTATAGCCAGGTAACCCATTTCCAATAATATGGCTATCAGCACATAGCCAAAAATATAGTTCCTCACAAACTGCAGTCCAACGATAGCCGTAGCCACGAGAACTACAAGAATGGTGACGGCTGCGAATCCCGATCGTAACGCAGTGCGTTGCAAGGGCATCTATTAATCAACTGAGAAGAAGAAGCGTATAACGTTGTGCTTGAGCGCCCATGCAACTACGAATAAAGGCTACTCACCGGCGAGTCCGCTCCAAGCGCGCATCATGCGTGGCGTCGATTCAAATTTGTTTGAAGAGGCAGACGGCGACTATTGGCTTTTCATTGAAGGTTCGTTCACCAGCGCCAGTTGATTCTGTAGCCGTGCGCTAACAGGGTCAGATCGCCTCTCACTCTGGCCCAATCGTTGTCAGCATCCTGGCCCAGTTGATGTTTCCGCATGAAGCCATTTATCGATCGTCCACGGACTAAGACTTCGCGGGCCAGGTTTGGCGCATATTTTTGATCCTCGGCCTTATCTTTCAATTTATCCGTCGCCTGCTCGAACTGCTTGACGTATTCGTTGATCTCATCCTCCGAGCGCGTCCCGTCGAGTGGGCTGTGATCCAGCGCTCGATCGAGAGATGTCTTGAAGGTGTCAGTGTCTGTTTCGAGATTGCGGATAATTTGTTGGACATTTGTGCGCACCACAGTACGCTGCGCAAGCAAATTCATATGGGCGAGAGAATTTGTCGTCAGGAGCGTACATAGGATCGATAGAGACAATGTGAAACTAATAAGGCGCGTAATCACTGACTACCTCCGAGGTTGAAATCCCGCACATTTCCTGCCAGTTAAAACCAGACTTCCGGGAGACTATATCGTCAGGAGCCTCGCTACGGAAAGGTTGAGTCTATAGACGCCAAGGATTTCAATCTCTAAATTCGACTTCCAAATCATCGTCAAGAATTTGATCCACGGAGCATCCGGCGAGCTTTAAGTAGTTCAAGATCGGTCGGAAGATGATCAGTCTCGGAATCTATTGCTATAAAGGTCGAGAAATCATCATCCCGATCAAACGATCCAACTGTGGCGTCATGGAGCAAGTCAAGTTCCAACTTATTCAATAGGCGAGAGCCGGGAATAGCTCCCATTTCTTCATGCAAGATCGCCTCGCAGATCGCGACGATCTTTTCCGCGAAGATAGACTGAACGCTCGTTGATCATGTTAGAAGTAGTCTCGCAAAGCAACAATATCTTCGATGGACCATAGCGTCTGACTGACTCCTGCGGCCATCGCGGGCGGTGGACTGCGTTCCCCGTATTCCCTTTCTTCTATATTTGATTTGCTTGTACTTCGGCTTTATCAAGAAACCGAAACCCCATTACCTGAATGCCTGGAAAGCCAGTCACTTTATCACGTGCTATCCTTGTGGCAATGACGAACTATTCAGCAGCTATTTCGAAGAAAGATGTTTGACGGTTTCACTCGCAAGCAGATTAAAACACTGGAAACAACAATCAACCTGGTTCAAGGTGGCCACGGTTATCCAGTCTTGTTTTTGCACGGCTATCCGCAAACTCACGTCTGCTGGCATCGTGTCGCGCCAATACTTGCCGAGCGATTTACTGTAGTCTGCGCCGACCTCCGCGGTTTCGGTGACAACGCTAAACCGGCCAGCGATTCTGAACACCTGACGTATTCAAAGCGCGTGATGGCTCAGGATCAGGTTGAGATCATGAAAAGCTTAGGCTTCACAGAGTTTGCAGTTGTCGGACATGACCGGGGCGCTCGCGTTGCCCATCGAATGGCCCTTGACCATGCAGAGCTAATCACGAAGCTTGCCCTGCTTGATATTATTCCGACCCGCACCGCTTTCGCCAATGTTGATAAAGACATGGCGACTGCCGCTTTCAACTGGTTCTTTTCGATTCAACCTGATGGGTTACCGGAGCGTTTAATCGGCGCTGAAGCTGCCTTCTACTTACATTGGATCCTCGACCATTGGAGCGGCAAGAAGGGCGTATTGGCCAAAGAAGTGAAAAGGGTTGGTTGGCCACAAGGTGAGTAGTCTAACAACTTATTCAACCGAAGCGGAATCAGCTCCGATGTCATCCGCAAGATTTGAATGCTTGGGTAGATGTTTCCTGCCCGGTTAATTCGGGCGTTGGATGCCATGAATCTGCCAAGCCTCTCATGTCTGCCAAACGCAAATGGACGATCCTTTTCATCACAGTCGCCGTCTGGATTCCAACACGCGAACACGTGTTTCGGTAACGGCGGCATTCAACAACTCGTTGAACTGGAGCGGCAAGAGCGTAGTTTTTAAACTTGATTGGTACGGTGAACATGCAGCTTGTGAATAACTCTGAAGCGTTTTCCTGATGGTGTTTCCGGTGAAGCTTTCTATGAAAAAGACGCTCCGGCATTCCCTCCTTCATGGGTAAAGTTTGAACCGCATTTTAAACCCTGGTTTATCGCTCGGTGATTCAAGTCCTCCGTGTTGCGCATCTGGACGGTACATCAGTTGCTACGTTACTTCGCTTAGGATAGGTAAGTGTAGCGAGCAGCGGCAATGGGTATATGAACCGGATGGGCAAGGACATGAGAACAATCCTGGTTGTTGAGGACCATGAAGATGTTCGTGGAATGCTAAAGATTCTGTTGGAATCCGAGCACTTCCATGTTTTGGAAGCCGCAACCGGCGCCGAGGCTCTAACTGCCGTGAGGAACGGATTTCCTGACGTCATCCTGATGGATCTGGCTCTTCCAGGATTTGATGGATTCGAAACCATTCGCCGCATCCGCAAGATCGACGGCTTTCAGAACACTCAGATAATTGTTCTCACTGCATACACCGGACGATCGACTTACGAAAATGCACTCCGGGCGGGTGCCAACTATTTCATGGCTAAACCGATTGATTTTGACGAGCTCGCAGGCCTTCTGGAGCAAATCCTGGTTGATGGGAATAGCAGAAGTCCGAAATATAGCCGCTCGGCGGCGCATCGCGCAGTCATTAACAACACTCCACTGCCGCACGTAAGCCGCGAAGTTCGCTGCTGGACCATTAACTGATTCGTTGCGGGATTTCAAAAGTAAATGTAGAACCTTCACCTACGCGGCTTTCAACTGCGATCGTCCCGCAGTGAAGTTCGACAATCTGCTTAACTATTGCCAATCCTAATCCGACTCCACGTTTTCCTGGCTGTTGATCTGTTTCCAGCTTTTCAAAAATCTTATCTAGCCGTTCGGATTCAATCCCCGCGCCGGTATCCCGGACCCAACATTGCACCGCACCGTCTCCATCAGGCTGCCGCGCTCCGACGATGATCTCTCCATTAGGTGTGAACTTCATAGCGTTGGAGAGCAGATTCTGGAAAACCTGGCCCAGCAACCGAGCGTCAGCAAAAATCGTCATGTTAGATGGAACGCTGTTTATAAGAGTCGTGTGCGAATCGGTCGCAATGGGATCTAGATCTCGAATGGTGCTCTCCACCAGGGGCCATAAGTCAAACTCGCGCTTTTCAAGTTTGGGAGAATCCGTGAGCTGAAGATTGGCCTCTTCTTGCAGCACGCGTTTAATTAGAGCGTCGAGCCTGTTTATATTCCGCCGTAAGGTCGAGAGGGACGTTTCGGTGAGTTCGATCTTCGAATCGTCTGACAGGGAGCGTTCAAGCATTGTAGTTGCCAACGAGATGGCTTGTAACGGCGTGCGCAAATCATGAATGACAAAGCTCAAATGCTCCTCGCGGCGCTTCTGAAGCTCTACGGTCATATGAGTCGCGTATGCCTTTATGGCTTGCGCAATTGCATTATCAAAAACGGTATTGACGATGTGGGCAGCTTGGTTTGTGAGAGGAAGATTATTCGTCTCCGCGAGACGATAAAGACACGTCCGCAAAATGCCGTATTCAGCCACGACTTCAGTAATATCAAACCCGACTCTCCATCGTTGAACACCGTGCTCTGCCGGACTCAAGATGAGACTGGCTTCGCTTCGATCACATTTCAGGTTCTCGCTTAGCTCTGTGAGTAGTTGCGGTATGTGATCGGTAATAGTTGGACCATCCAGCTTTTCGGCTCCAGGGAGGAAAGCAACTTCACGATGCCAGTCTGATAGCAGTTCGTCTTGGTGGCTCTCGATCAGTTCGCCTAAATCGGCAAGACTCGCAATTGGGGCCATAGGGGAACCTGTTTGAATCTGTCTTACAGAAAAGGACGCCAGCATCCGCTCTTGTAGAACACTGCCGAACCGAAGTCAATCGCAGCCAGCCGTGAGCAATTACATTGTACCGCCGCTTTGTTACTTAATTAGCAGTTCTTTAATCTTTTCCAAATCAACTGGCTTAACCAGGCAGCATAACGACTGTGCTTCAGCGGCTCGCCCGAAACTCACTAAATAAGCCCGCTCATGGCGAGTCCACTCCAGGAGCTTGTTGGATGCCGCCTTGCACGACTAGCCTGAGGGCCAACGCTCGATCACGAGTGCCACAGCGTTTACACGCGACCACGAGATACCACGCGAAGGGTTCGCAAACGATAGGGGCATAGGGGAACCACTGGCTGAATTTGGTTTTTCAGGGTGAGAACAGTTAACTGCTGAGCGAACTTTGTCGGAAGCATCACCTCCGATGTCGCAAAACGCGCGGGCGGATGTCCAGCCGTCAAAGTTGGCGGGGCGACGCGATTTCACCCATCGCTTCGCCGTTCAATCAAAGTTACGAAATACCCTACCGGCACCTCAATCAACGAGAAGTTCGGTAGCGTTTCGTAGGAATGGGTTCAATTCAACGTCGGGCTAACGATTCTCGGGATAGACGATTCGGACACTAAAACTACCGCTGTTATCAGTGTAATTGTCGTCGTTCACCACCAGGTACAATCTTCCGTCAACCTGAGCGGTAAAGGTTGACTGGCTGCCGATCAAGAAAGGTTGTGTCGACTGGCCGTTTGGTTGAACTATGTACCCGATGAGTGCTCCTACTCCCACGGTAGGCAGTGGACGTCTGCTTACACCAAATACGGAGCTTGCACCCGGGCGGCCGCCATCCGGTGAAACTACGCCAGCGCGTTGACCCGCGGTTATATTCCCGGTCGCCGTGACTGTTACTTGATCTCCGGCTCGCAGAGTGATTCCTGTATCCATCCCGCGCGGTTCGTTGCCAGGCACTGCAACAACGCTCTCTAATGTTCGATTATTGCGACGTGTGTCCCGCGTGTCCCTGTTTCGGCCAACGTCACCGGGCTGGCGCGAACGCGTGGTAGCTGGTCCAATCCCTGAATCGTCCGGCAGTCCAAAAGGATCGTAGTTGTTCTCGTTTGGATTTCGATTCTCATCGGCGCGCGCCATCGCCGCGAAATCAATTTCCTTTCGGATCCTAACGTTGAACGCTCCGCGTGCATCCGTGTAGTTACCTCGGTTAATCGTGAAATGGAGACGACCATCGCGGTCTGCCGTAAATTCACCGCCCGAGCCGATCTCGATAATAGGAGAATCAAAATCATTTCCTATCACCCCGATCAGTTTTCCTTCCGCCGCACTCGGTAATGGCGCACTCGGATCTACGCCGCTTAAGCCGGCAGGAGTAATCCGCATGCGATTCGCATAAATAGTACCCGAGGCGTCAATTCTTATTCGCTGGCCCCGCCGGACATCAACGCCGCTATCAATCCAATTTGGACCAAGCGAGACATCCACAACACGCGTTTGATACCTCGCCTCATCGAGCGACCGCCCATCAATTTCAATTCTCTCAATATCGCGCGGGCGCACGAAAATAACTTCGCCTGCACTTGCCGTTCGCGTTGTGACGGAAGATCCTGTCTGGTTGCGATTGTCATTGGGACGTACCGGCAAAGTGGCGCTGGCCGTTAACTGGATGGCAAATCGGCCGTTAATGAAGCCAAGCACAGTGCCACGTACAGTAGTTCCGCTGCGTAAATAGATAGTGTCGGCCGCAGCTAGTGAAACCGTAGCCAAAGAAATCAAGAAAGCAAAAATCACCTTTTTCATGATTCGATTCCTCAGATTGTGGCGCCGGCGCCTGAATCCAATATGGGCCAGGACTAAATGCTGATTCAGCAAACGGTCTCTGGCCGTTTACTCGTTCTGGCTTGCACTTAAGTAAGGGGCGTTAATAAGGGGGAACGTAAACCGGGAGAGTTCCGAACAGGTTGTAAAATCTGCGGTATTGGTAGTAAAGGGTACACCCGAAGGCGATCACCTGGCAAGCGGAACGTCCGCCTGACCAGTTTTAATTACACACAACATTCCTGCCATCACTAATGCCGATAGTGGAAGCAGGTCGACACGAATTTTCGGCTGTGCTTCACATCCATTCCTGCAGGAAAGATTGAAGTAGGTGTCAAGCGACTTGCAGAGGCTTTAAACGCCGCGGAGTCAGACTCATCACACCGCCAAAACTCTTTCGTCCCACTCGTTTGACATTCGACAGCCGATAGTGCGTGTTCGGCAACAACGGTAAGCTTCTAACCATTGCTTTGGTTGTGATATAACCTGCCGCATTCCTCACTACCTAAACATGCGGAGTTCACTCCATTGTCTGTCAGGACTATAACGCTCGGAGACCACATGGGCCAGCCAAACCTAACGATGTTCCGTTACTGCGTCACTAAGTCCATGAACAACAAACTGCCTAAAGCTCTCGTGCACTGCTTATTGATACTCAGTTCTTTATCTTACTGCACCACATTCTTCCCGCTGCTCGCCACACGCGCTGCAGGGCAGCACGCAGTCTCTGTGATTGCCCTTCGCGTCGAGTACATGACTAACCCCGTGGGCATCGATAGTCCCAACCCGCGATTCAGTTGGCAGATTCAAGATGACCGGCGCGGAACTGTTCAGACGAGTTATCAAGTACAGGTGGCTCGCACTGAGCGAGAGCTTCGCGCGAGTCGATTAGTTTGGGATTCCGGAAAAGTCCGTTCTGCGGCATCCATCCAGCGCGTTTATGAAGGTCCTCCGTTGCAGTCAAGTCAAAGATATTACTGGCACGTGCGTGTTTGGGACGATATGAGTCAGGCGTCGTCCTGGAGCGAACCGTCATACTGGGAAATGGGCCTGTTGCGACCTGCGGATTGGAAAGCGAGTTGGATCGAGCCAGAGTTAAACGAGGACGTTTCGCAGCCCGGACCATCACCGATGCTACGCGGAAGCTTCAAAACCACAGGCAAAGTCAAAGAAGCGCGAGCATACGTGACGAGTCACGGTCTCTATGAACTGCATTTGAATGGACAGCGCGTCGGAGATCAGCTGTTCACTCCCGGCTGGACCAGCTACAACAAACGTCTCCAATACCAAACTTATGACGTAACCAGCCTTCTCCAGAATGGGGACAACGTGGCCGGCGCAATACTTGGTAACGGTTGGTATCGCGGAAACATCGGCTTCAGTGGACAGAGGAATTTCTACGGTGATCGATTGGCGCTATTACTGCAGATCAATGTCCTTTACACCGACGGCCGGCAGGAAACTTTTGGAACCAGCGACAAATGGAGAGCAGCTATTGGGCCCATACGGATGTCGGAGATTTATCACGGCGAAATCTACGATGCACGATTGGAGAAATCCGGTTGGGCAAGTGCGGCATTTGATCACAGCACCTGGTCGCAAGTGAAAGTGGTGAACCATCCAAAAGATCTTCTTGTGGCACCTCAAGGGCCACCCGTTCGGCGAACTGAAGAAGTTAAACCTGTCAGGATTCTTAAGACACCGGCCGGAGAAACTGTTGTTGACATGGGCCAGAACATGGTTGGCTGGGTGCGATTCACATGTCGCGGGCCGGCTGGCGCAACAATCACTCTGCGACATGCAGAAGTGCTGGACAAGAACGGCAATTTTTATGTGGAGAACTTGCGGGCAGCGAAACAGACGATCAAGTACACACTTAAAGGCGGCGGCATCGAAACGTTTGAGCCGCATTTTACCTTCCAGGGCTTTCGCTACGTTGCTGTCGATGGTTACCCCGGTGAATTGGCACGCGACAGCTTGACGGGTGTGGTCATTCACTCAGACATGGCGCGCACTGGCGAGTTCGAAACCTCCAGTTCGCTCATTAATCAACTTCAACACAACATCATCTGGGGACAAAAGGGGAATTTTCTCGATGTTCCAACTGACTGTCCCCAGCGAGACGAGCGACTGGGATGGACCGGCGATGCTCAGGTATTCGCGCGAACCGCGGCCTTCAACATGGAAGTGGTTGGCTTCTACACGAAGTGGTTAAAAGATATGGCCGCAGATCAATTAGAGAGCGGCAGCGTACCACACGTCATCCCGGATGTTTTGTCAACACAGCGTAGAAATGCCGGTGGTGCCGCTGGTTGGGCCGATGCAATCGTAATCATTCCCTGGACGGTTTATCTGACCTATGGCGATAAGCGCGTGCTCGAAAACCAATACGATAGCATGGCTAAGTGGATCGACTACATGCGGCGGCGCGCAGGCAACGATTACATCTGGGATGGGGATTACCATTTTGGCGATTGGCTCGCTTTCGCAACAACACGGCCAGACTATCCCGGCGCTACTACCAGCAAAGAATTTATCGCGACCGCCTTCTTTGCACACTCGACGGATCTGATGCAGCGCATTGCGCGAATTCTCGGAAAAGAAAATGATGCGGTGCGATACGGCGAGCTATTCGCAAAAATTAAAGATGCTTTCCAGAAAGAATTCGTTACGCGGGCGGGACGCGTAGGCGAAGACACACAGACAGCTTACGTCTTAGCGTTACATTTCGATCTCTTACCGGAAGAATTGCGAGCAGCAGCGGCGGCACGTCTCGTGGCAGACGTACGGTCGCGCGGGCATCTTACGACCGGCTTTCTGGGGACTCCATATATCTGCCATGTCCTCACTCGTTTTGGATATCTTGATGAAGCCTATCTATTGCTGAACCGGGAACAGTATCCCTCCTGGCTTTATGCCGTTAAGCAGGGAGCGACAACAATCTGGGAACGCTGGGACGGGCAAAAGCCTGATGGAACTTTTCAGGACCGCGGCATGAATTCATTCAATCACTATGCCTACGGCGCGGTTGGTGATTGGATGTACCGCGTCGGTGCGGGTATCGAGATCGATGAGTTAGAGCCGGCTTACAAACATATCTTGATTCAGCCACAGCCCGGAGGAGGTTTCACGCGGGCCCGCGCTAGTCACGAATCGCTGTACGGCACAGTTAGTTCGGCGTGGGAGCTAAACAACCGAGAGCTGCAACTTATTGTTCAGGTCCCACCCAACACTCGTGCGACTGTACGCTTGCCAAAAGCTGTGCTCGGGAAAGTGAACGAAAGTGGAAAGCCGCTAGCTGTGGGAAACGGGATTACCGCTATTAACGAATCCGGTGATGCAGTAGTTGTCGAAGTTGGCTCAGGTAGATATGTCTTTGCGTACACCATGATGCCTGCGAAGTGAGAAGTTACTTAGAACTATTTCGGAGGGTACTCAGCCCGCGTTATCCCCATAGCTTGTTTAAATGTCCGACAGAAATGACTTTGATCGAAATACCCAAGGTCAGGGCCACTTCTGACAACGATTGCTTGGAAAGGTCATTCAAAATCGGTAGCGAGGCCCGGCAGGAGACTAGAATGTCGCCAAGTCCTCACACTGCGGCGTGCCACCCTACTAGCCTGTATCAACAGTCGTGTCTGATGCACAAGACAGTAACGAGGAGTTATGAGAATGGAACGAACAGAGCGAGTAATTAAGCGAGGGTACTTGGCAAAGTGCCTGGCCTTAACGGCGTTGAGTCTTTTGTGTGGAGGTGGTCAAGCGTTGGCTAAAGAGAATTCCCAAACAGGAATGGCAGAAGTCAACGGCACAAGACTGTACTACGAGATGCTGGGTAAAGGGCCCACAATCGTCCTCGTACATGGCGGGCTGGTTGACAGCCGTCTCTGGAACGACCAGATGAAAGCATTTTCGAAACACCAACGCGTCTTGCGCTACGATCTGCGAGGCTTCGGCAGGTCCGCTGCGGCGCCTGAGCCATTCTCGCATATCGAAGATCTGCGTGCCTTAATGGACTTCCTTAAGATCGATCGAGGCACGATAGTTGGCCTTTCCCTGGGTGGGATCGTCGCCGCGGATTTCGCGCTCGAATACCCCAAGAGGGTTGAGCGTCTCGTGCTGGTCGGGCCGGGCCTGCGCGGTGACAAACAGCCGCCGGATAAGGATGCGATAAAGGCTTACGAAGTGGCGAGCAAAGGCGTGGCCGAAGAGTTCGTGGACGTTACCATGAAGTCGAAGTTATACGCTGCAGTCCGCGAAGGTACGCCGGCCTACGCCCGTCTCCGACAGATGATGCTTGAGAATTTCAAGGCGGTCCCCACCTTTCGGCCGGGCTTCCTCAAATACCCCGAGCCGCCGACAATCGAGCGACTCGGGAGTATCCGCGCTCCAACGCTTATCGTCATTGGCAACGAGGACGCACAATCTCTAAAGAACATCGCCGATACCCTCGCGGCTGGGATTGCCGGCGCGCGCAAAGTCGTTATCCCGGGTGTGAGCCACCACCCGCCGGTGGAAAGACCGAATGACTTTAACAACGCAATCTTGAACTTCTTAAACGAAAAATGAATACCGGCCAGGCGTGAAAAGATCCGTCCTGCGCTGTGCTTTATTTATTGGCTTGTTGGGTATCTCATAAATCGTGAATTGCTACTTTCGATTTAACCCAGTCCGTTAGTAACGGCCTGGTAGACGCGAACAACAAACAGGTGTGTGACGCCCTCATGTCCAATTATATTGGCGCAATCGATCAAGGCACTACCAGCACTCGCTTCATCGTTTTCGATCGCTCCGGCCGCATCTCGGCTTTCGCGCAGAAAGAGCACGAACAGATTTTTCCGAAGCCTGGCTGGGTTGAGCATGATCCTAACGAAATCTGGCGGCGAACAACGGAAGTCATTGAAGAAGCAATGCAGCAAAAAGGTCTGCAACCTAAAGACCTTGCTGCGATCGGCATCACCAATCAGCGCGAAACCACGGTGGTCTGGAATCGCAAGACTGGCCATGCGATTTACAACGCCATTGTGTGGCAGGACACACGCGTTGAATCTGACGTCGCATCTTTCGCTGCACAAGGAGGTCAGGACCGCTTCCGGGACCAAACCGGTCTTCCCCTAGCCACCTATTTCAGCGGCCTCAAAATCCGTTGGATACTCGACAACGTTTACGGTGCCCGTGAACTCGCCGAAGCTGGCGAACTTGCCTTCGGCAACATCGACAGCTACCTCGTTTGGAAGCTCACCGGCGGCGTAAACGGCGGCATTCATGTTACCGATGTCACCAACGCCAGCCGAACCCAACTCATGAACCTCGAAACTTTGGAGTGGAGCAACGATCTTCTCGAAGCATTTAACATTCCCGCTTCCCTGCTCCCCAAAATAGTTTCCAGTAGTGAAGTTTATGGACATGCGAAACTACCTTTAGTAGCTGGCGTTCCAGTCGCCGGAATTCTCGGGGATCAACAGGCCGCGCTTGTTGGTCAAACCTGCTTCGATCGTGGTCAGGCCAAGAATACGTATGGCACCGGTTGTTTTCTGCTCATGAACGCCGGCGAAAGACCTGTTCAGTCCAGACATGGACTAATCTCCACCGTCGCCTTCAAATTTGGAGAGCAGCCTACATGCTACGCTCTTGAAGGCAGCATTGCGATCACCGGCGCTCTCGTTCAGTGGCTGCGCGACAATCTCGGTCTCATCTCCTTGAGCTCTGATGTCGAAACACTGGCGCGCACAGTTAAAGATAACGGCGGCGTGTATATCGTCCCGGCGTTCTCCGGCCTCTTTGCTCCTTACTGGCAATCGTCCGCGCGTGGCGTCATCGTCGGTCTCACGCGTTACGCCAACAAAGGCCATCTTGCGCGCGCCGCCCTGGAAGCCACAGCCTATCAAACCCGCGAAATCCTCGAAGCCATGGAACTCGATATGAAAACCAAGATCGATGTTCTCCGCACCGACGGCGGGATGGTAGTAGACGATCTACTAATGCAATTTCAGGCTGATATTCTCGGTCGCGATGTAATTCGACCGCTTGTTAAGGAAACGACTGCACTCGGCGCCGCCTACGCCGCTGCTCTTGCCGTGGGCTTCTACAAAGACCTCGCCCAACTGAAGGAACAGTGGCGCATCGATCGCACCTGGAAGCCATGTATGGACGCAAAGACTCGCGAAACTCTTTTCGCTGAGTGGAAAAAAGCCGTCAGCCGTTCTCTCAACTGGACAGATTGATTCGGAATCCACAGATTACACAGATTCGATAAATGAAATTGTGTAATCTGTGGATAGGCAGAGATTTGGAACTTTCGGAGGTGTACTCGTGCACACCCCTTTCTTGCCCACTAAGGCTTACGTGTTGCGTTTGCTATAAGACTGATTATTACTGGCCCCAAGGAACTTTTGACGGTAGAGGCCAAATAAGCCGCTTCATCAAGCAATCCCCAGCGGAAAAGCTGACCGTAAGGGTTGGAGCTGTTATGACCTTTAATTGAGTTGAGTTTTTGGGCGCAAAATCTCTTTTAGGAGACATAAACTCACTCGTATTTTGCTTTCACCGCCTCCGAACCTTTCTTCAGCTCTCCAAGCATACGTTCGTACTCCACGTCACCGCGTAGAGGTTGGAGAAGCGGATCCCGCTGAAACCACGGATAACACGGAAACCCAGTTGCAATAGCCCGCGCTAACCATTGCCGCGCCTTAGCTTTATCACCCAGTTGTGCATAAGCTACCCCGACACTGTAATGAACGTGATGGTCCTGATATGAACCTGCGAGCACCTCTTCGAGGAGTTTCTCGGCACGTCCCTTCTCATGACGCGCCGCTAGAAAACTAGCAAGAGTCGCCTTCGCGCGCTGCTCAACCTGTGCACTGCCGCGAAGGTCTACAAGGAGTTTCTCGGCTCGCTCTGGTCCACTTTGATAGTAGTAAGCCTGGGCCAGATACCAATCTGTCACCGAGGGCGAACCAACACCACGCGCTTCCTCCAGCAAGGCGACAGCTTCGGAATATAGACCGCTGAGAAAGGCTGTCGTACCCCGCATGCGCAATGCTTCGAGCTTGTTCAGAGGATTGATTCGTAAACCCTCACTAACTTCAGCCTCCACCAACTCCAGTAAACCGAGATGATAGAAGGCGGCGGCACGATAATAGCGCGGCTGCTCCAGATTCGGATTTAAAAGGAGAGCTCGGTCGCTCTCGACTATAGTTTGCTCCCAATTGAATTCGGAGTTGCGATAAACAGCGGCCAGAGCTTCATGAGCTTCCGCCAGGTTGGCATCTAAGCCAAGCGCCCGATTAGCAGCTTCCTTAGCACGCTCGTCCCAACTTTGCACCTCTTCCGGTCGTGCGAAACGAATCCGCATTTGAGCACTAGCTTCAGCGAGGCCGGCGTGCGCAAGCGCGTAATTCCTGTCGAGACGCAACGCATCTTCGAACGCTTTTACTGCCGCGAGTGTATCTTCTCTGGTGTAGCGCACGAGTTTCGACCGACCTAATAAGTACAATTCGTACGCCGCGACGTTTTCCGTATAGCGCCGATAAACGCGGGATTGCTCGGCTGCGGTCATCTTGATTCTGAGTGCATCAGCGATCTGTGTCGCAACCGCATCCTGCAAACTCAAAATGTCCGTCCGCACTTTATCGAACTGTTCTCCCCATATCAGTGCCTCGTCACTCGTGCGTACCAGTTGCACGTTAACTTGCAAACGCTCGCCCAACTTCTGCAATGTGCCGAGCACTACGTAATTGCAGGACAACTCTTCACCCACTCTCTTTGCACTTACAGGCTGTCCTTCATACTTGAGGATCGCATTTGTTGGGCGAACCCGAATTTGATGAAGGTTAGCCAATCGTGTAGTAATCGCGTCGGCGAGTCCCGTTGTGAGGAAAGCTGTATCTTCGTTTGCATTCAGCGGACGGAATGGCAAGACTGCCAAAGTTATTGTTTCGCCCGCGGCCGTTGGCGCCGACTGTAATCGTTGCCGCAAAAATACGACTAAGCCACAAGTCAGCAGCAGCAACACACTGGCACTGATATACAAATGCCTTCGCGAAATGCGTGCAACCGGTCTTTGATCGGCCGGAGCGGTAGGTGGAACCACTTCCGATGCCAGTTTCTGACGCTGCAGATCGTGGTTTAGGGTCTTTAGGTCGACAAGCAATCCTCTCGCAGTTTGGTAACGTTCGTTGGGATCTTTCGCCAGGGTTTTTCTGATAATGCGCTCTAAATCAGCTGGAACTGAGGGCGAGTAGCGAGCCAAGGGCGTTGGTTCGCGGTCCAGTAGCGACGCTAACACGTCACTCTGAGTTGTGCCTTCAAACGGTCGTCTTCCTGACACCATTTCATAGAGAACGACGCCGAGACTCCAAACGTCGGTCCTTGCGTCAACCTCTTGCCCACGAGCTTGCTCGGGTGACATGTAACTGAGCGTCCCTAAAACTACTCCAGAGGCAGTATTTACAAGAGTGGACGCCTCGGGCTCAACGAGTCCTTGCGGAAGCAACTTAGCGAGTCCGAAATCGAGCACCTTCACGAAACCATCGTCGCGCATCATGATGTTTTCGGGTTTTATGTCTCGATGGATGATGTTCACCTCATGCGCTGCCGTGAGAGCTAACGCTACTTGGGTAGCGATCTCAATAATCCTGCCAATCTCGAGCTGGCCACGATTGATGGCCTCGCGCAAACTCACTCCGTCAATGAATTCCGTGGCAATGAAGTAAGTCGAATTTGTGCTCCCGACCTCATGGATCGTTATGATGTGCGGGTGATTGAGTGAGGATGCTGCCTTCGCTTCTTGCAGAAAGCGGCGAACACGGTTTTGGTCTGCAGTGGCGTCACTCGGAAGAAGCTTCAGAGCAACTTTCCGGTCAAGAACGGTATCGGTAGCTAGATAGACTTCGCCCATACCACCCGCCCCAATCTGGGAGTGGATCTTGTAGTGAGAAAAGAGATCGCCTTCGTGTACAGGCATGAACGTGTAATCGGGAACTTGATGACGTGACGGTATGGTGTGGTAGGTCGACTGTCAAGGGTCGCTGTTTTCTGGGGGATCCAATCGAGGGCATGTTCATGAAGGGCCATGAGAGCGTGTAGGCCCTCACCCGCCGCCGGGATTGGTTGGAGTAAGGAACAACTTCGGGAACGTTACGATAAAGAAGGGGATCGAGAACTGGTAGACCAAATAAGCGCGCTGTTGGCTATTGCTTGCCCAGGTGGTGGGGCCGAAACTGTAGTCAATAGCGTAGTATTCGCATTAAATGTAACTCTCGCAATACGGCTCTTTGAAGTCGTTGCCTGCGCAACAAGAGTCACATTACTACCGTAGCTAAACGTGGAGTTCTTCCGCGGGCTGAGAATGCTAACTGTAAGCGGTGCTGGGTATTTCACTCACAGTGGATTTCCGCGTCCTGCCTAACGGATGGGATGATTGATTCTAAAGCAGTATTGCTGGAGAAGATCTTCTATTTCCACCGTCTGTCTGCAGCGCCTTCACGGGTCGTTCAAATTGGCCCTCAAACTTTTTGTCGTCAGCTCGCAGGCTTCCGCCGCGGTCGCTGCTTCGCTGAGATCGATCGCACGATTACGCGGCCGGACCGGGTATTCGGGAACGGGATCCGAGACTGCGCTTCAGCCGCCTTGAGCAACCGCACCACAGATCTGGCTTTCAGAATATCCACCGCTGGCAGACGAATGAATCGCGTTTGGTTTCCTGAACCAAGAAGAATCTTATCCGGATCCTGCAGCCTGGCACCGCGAATAAAGCACAAGCCGACACCGCTGGAATTCGCGGTCAATGAAATAATCGCATCTGATGGCTTTTCACTGGCCGAGTACCCTATGACAAAGAAATTGTAATTGTCGTAAACGAGCTCGTATGCACCCGGAAACCTCCTCCGTAATTCCTTTCGCACCGCACGAATCAATTTCTGATGCACCGAATCAAACTTGGCAATAAATTCCCGCAACTGAGCTGTGGGAGAAGGAGCTGCGGGGGTTGACGACATCGTCCGGGGTCCAAATCGCGCCATGATTTTGTCTGCTGGTCTGTCTAACAGTCCGGTGCTGACGCGGCGGCACGATTTCATCAAGCATCGCCGGGCCATTCAAGAAGAGAAAGGTGCTTCCGCCGCTCGCGTCCAACGATCTCATCTACACTGTATATTCTGATCTGAATAAACCGAAAGCGAGATTAACACCTCGATCCCTTATGCAAAAAGAGCGACATCGGCACACATCATCTGCCGCGTAATGATCGTAGATCCGCCGTTAAGTGAGACCGGTCAGCGAGCATGTTGGAAGGCGGTAAAGTTGTGTCGATTTTATTTAGACATGCACCCGCGCGCGGGCACCTAACTAAGTTGGGGTAATTGTCTTTCGAGCAGCGATTGAAAGACTGATTAAAGAGTTGTGCGAGGACACAGAGGCTCAGGATCAGCCTTCATCAAAACGGACGGAGATCATTCGGGTGCGTCGTAGAAGTCAAGGTTGATACTACGGTAATTGGAATTGACCAATGCAAGGTTTTGAAATAAAAGTTCGGACGCTATACCGATCGCCTTCGGTAGGAGCTCCCACAATGAGTCCATTTGCTTCTCTGCTTCTCGTTTTCCTTTTTTCAGTCACAACACTGGCTGCGGACTAAAGTTCGGTGGGAATCGTCGATATTTGTTTCGGGCATTTAATTTGGGCAGGTATTCAATAAGGCACGCCTCATCTTTGGACCTAGTGCTGTAGTGGTGGGAAACGACGTCGCGCTCGTTTTGAATCGTTCGCTCCGTCTCAATCCAGATTGCATTGCGGGATTAACGAAAGTCGTGGGCCATTACGATATCGCTGCCACTCTGATCCATTTGCACAACGAGTAGAGCCTGCCCATCTGGAGTCACGGCCAATCCAGGATCGGTTTTGGATAAAGGCGCGTCGAGTTTTGTGACCGGGGTGATCTTGCCCGTTGTAAAGTTGAAGAAATCAATCGACGGATGCGAGGCTATGTCCGCGGTTGCAAAGTAAATGCCTTGCTCGGTTACGGCCCAATAGCGCCACAAGCCTGCACGGTGTTGTTCGAGCAGTGAGATCTCATCGCCGCCGCCGACTGGTACGCGCCAGATGCCCGGAATCGCTCGTCCCTTTGAATAATAAAAATACTTTCCATTCGCAGATTCGAAACCTTCGAAGCCACCCTGCTTTGTTACTTGAACAGCATCACCACCTGCGGCAGGCACTTTCCAAATCTGCATCGTGCCGCTGCGTGTGCATCCAAAATATACCCAGCGACCATCTTGAGACCAACTTGGAGTGATGTCTTCATCGGCGTCAAACGTCAGTCGGCGAGGCTTGCCTCCGTCGGCATTGATGACGTAGATGTCTGCGTTACCTTCGATCCATGAGTCAAACGCGATCTGTCGGCCATCTGGCGACCAACGTGGTGTGCCTGTGAGCGGTCCACCAATGTTTGTCAAAGGACGAGGATTGGAGCCATCGCTGTCGCACACCCAGATCTCGAACGTTCCGGACCGTCGAGAGGCAAATACAATTCTCTGCCCATCTGCCGAATACTGCGGACCGTTGTCCTCCTGTGTTGAAGAGATAAGTTTTAGGGGAGGGTTTTCTTGTAACTTTGAGCTGTGCGATCTAATCCGCCAGATGTTGCCGTCCATCATTGATTGCGTATACGCGAGTTGGTTTCCCAGCCGCGAGATGGTTGGACTGTAGACATCGCGGTCGGCCGTTGTCAGACGCTCAGGCTGGCTTCCGTTTCCCTGAGTGGAAATCTTCCAGAGGTTGTAGGTGCTGCCCGCCCGTCTCGACGCAAAGACGATCTCTTTTCCATCCGATGTCCAACTCAGGCCACGAATAGAAGTGTTGTCATAGGTCAGCCTCGTCGGCTCGCCACCTGTAAGGGGAAGGAGATAGATATCAGCGGCAGCGATGCTGACAGACCGAACAAAAGCAAGTGTCTTTTGGTCTGGTGAGAAAGCTGGGAAAAAATCACCCACTGTTCCAGCCGACGGCGAAGTGAGTTTTGTCTTCTCACCCGTTTCAATCGAGATCGAGAAGATGCTAAAGGGCTGTTGCTGTGAATTCTTGTCCGGAGCCGCAAGCAATTTACCGTCTGGCGAATAGCTGAGCGTGTTGCCGATTACGACAGGTCGATATGGAAAAACATCCACAAGTTTGCGTTCCGACCCACCTAATGCAGGAACCAGGAATACGCCGCCCTCTTCGGCTGACTGGCGCAGAAAAGCAATATAGCGTCCGTCAGGTGACCACGCCGGATCGGTGTCAGGCGCGGGGTTGGATGTCAGACGTAATGGCTTCTCAGCGCCGATCATCTTGACGTAAATGTCACTGTTATCTTCTTTGTCGCCATTCCAGACGAAAGCGATCTGTTTGCCATCCGGTGAGAAGGCAGCATGATCTTCGTTGCCGAGGAAGCTTGTCACCGGACTGATTTTCAGAAGCGATGCCGCAGGCGCCCGATTTGGACGTAACACTAGTGACCACAAGCTAAGAGCAACTAACACGCCCGATGCAAGAAACGCTATTGGCAGGCCAAGGCGACTCGTGAGGGATCGTTTGTCAGGCGCCGGTGCATCGGATTTGCCGCTAATAGACTCCGCCGGTTTGAGGTCCGTCAGTGCGTTCGATTTGGTCTCAGCTTTTGCCGCGGCTTTCCCGTGATCTTCCCACCTGTCCCCAGAAGGGAGGTCGGGTGGTTCCACGATTGATGAACTCTCTTCCGACCACAGCTCTCGCACGGACGCGACAAAACGGTACCCGCGCTTTGGAATCGTCTCAATGTAGTGTTCCGATCGTTCTGACCCCAGGATCTTTCTCAGGGACGAAACATTCTTCGCTAGATTGACCTCTTCTACAAAAGTATCCGGCCAAACCTTCTTCATTAGCTCAGTTTTGTCAATTACGTGCCCGCCGTGCTCCACGAGTACTAACAGCGTTTCGAAAGCCTTAGGGGTGAGCGGAATATGTTGCTGGTCACGAAGAAGGAGACGCTCCGTAGCGTCGAGGCGAAAGGGGCCAAATTCGTAGAGATGTCTGACCTGTTCGCTCATGAATTGTGGTGCATTAATGTCACAACCTTTGTGGCTGGACGCCCCCAAGAATTTCCCAAGAATTTCCCAAAACTTCGGAAAGACTTTTCACCTCATTGGAGAACATAAAGGGTAACGAACCGTCAAGAGCGGAGGGTGCGAGTACCAGGAACCCAGACTGCGCGACCCAAGCAGGGTTGGCACAGCGGTAGCGCGCGACTCTACACTGCTGCGCACGACTAGATCTTGCATTCATATTTGCTCTTACCGCGGAAGAAAAACCGTTGAGGTGGGCATCATTCTAGCTCAGAAGCTATTCCTGCACCAGCATTTCAACAAAGAACTAGATGTCGGGTAGTGCTGGTCTGGGCTAAGTATTTGCCTACTTGCGGCCTAATTCAGGTTCTCAGATTAAAGCCCTTTGCGTCTTTGCTTCCACTGCTGAGGAGATGATTATGAGCAAAATAAAACACATTTCGATGTCCGGGATTTCCGGGGCTGTATTGGTGACCTTGCTGTTTGCGGTGTCCCTTCAGGCCCAGGAGTTTCGTGGCCTGATTACCGGCCAGGTAGTTGATTCCTCAGGTGCCGCTATTCCCAATGCCACCATCACTGCGGTCCGAGAAGGAACTCAGCAGCCTTACACGGTGCAAACAAACAGCAGTGGAGCTTATTCCATTCCTTACGTCTTACCCGGTTCGTATGAAATTAGAGTGGAAGCCACTGGATTTAAGAAGGCGATTCGTCAAGCAGTGAACCTTGATGTGGCTCAGAAACTCAATTTGAACATTGTGCTTGAGGTCGGCTCGATTTCCGAAACCGTTACGGTGCAGGAGGCACCGTCATTGCTCAGTACTGGAGACGCCTCAGGCGGGACCGTCATCGACGCACAAAATACTCAAAACCTACCTTTGAATGGCCGGCAGATTTACACCCTGATGTTGTATGCGCCAGGTGTCAGATATACCGGCGGCAATACAACTCGCGGTTGGGACCAGACAAACGCTTACGTGATCAATGGTGTCCAGAATAACTACAATCAGTTCACCCTTAACGGTGCGCCCATCTCGCAACAAATCAGCACGGGACGGGGCACATGGTTCATCGCTCCCAATGTCGATTCGGTGCAGGAAGTAAAGATTCAAACCAATACCTACGACGCAAGTTATGGAAGATCTGGTGGCGGGACCGTAAATGTCGTGACTAAAGCCGGCACGAAAAACTATCACGGTACAGCTTTCGATTTCTGGCGTGGCTCTTCTCTCGAAGCGAATACGTTCCAAAACAATCAGCGTGGCGTTGCGAAGCCATTCCACAACCAACATGACTTCGGCGGAACGGTTGGTGGTCCAATTCCGGGCCTGGGCAAAGACAAGACTTTTTTCTTCTTTAGCTTTGAAGGTTGGCGCGAGTCCGCTCCGCAGAGCATCCTTACTAGTGCTCCTCGGGTGGATGTGCGACCACAAGCAGATGGTAGCGTTGATTTCCGACCATACTTCACTAACCTGTTGGGTTCGCAATACAACCCCAACGGCCCAACATCGAGGGGCGGAATCTTCAACCCCTTTAGTTGTGCAACCACCAATGCAGATGGAACCTGCAGAACGCGAAACCGTTTTACCTACAACGGACAACTAGACGTGATTCCACCCAATATGGTGAGCGCAATAGGAAAGAAAATCCTGTCCTTGTATCCGTTGCCCAACAATCCTGCTGCCGGCGAATTCAACAACTACATCGCCAATGCTCCGGGCTCGCTAAGGTTCAACCAACCGATAATTCGCATCGATCACAGCTTCAGCGACAAGACTCGCTTTTATGGCATGTTCAGCTACTGGTCTGGCATTCAATTCCAGAACAACACCGGTTATACAGAGCCCGCCTCGCTTGCCATTGTCAGGGGGAACATCAATAGCTATCGCTCATTTATTCACCAGATCCTGGATCTCACGCACACCTTCAGTCCCACTCTGTTCGGCGATCTGCGCTTTTCCTTTGGGCGTTCGGTTGATCGTGCGCCGAATGGCGCCGTGGCAGCTGGCACAGTGAAACTAACGCCTGCAGACCTGGGCTTCACCAACTATCCGTTGCCACCAACCACCACAGAGGTTGAAGCGCCAACAATTCAGGTGGGCGGAGGTTATCCCGATATTATCGGTAACAATAAGTATGGAGACTTCGGCCATCCTCCAATGAACGAGGTCTATGAGTTGTCGCCGACACTCACACACACAATAGGCCAGCACACACTTCGTTATGGCGCACAGGTTATGCAGCTTCATGCAATTCCCTGTTGTGGTGCCGCAGATGCTAGCGGTATTGGTGTTGGACCCGGTGGGCGGTTCACTTTTACAGGGACTTTCACTCAGCAGAACCCCAACACCGGGAACAACGATGGAGCTGGAGTTGCCAGCTTGCTACTTGGCATTCCCAGTGCCGGCTTCATACCGTTCAGCTATGATGTTTATGAAAGCTATCGCTACTTCGGATTGTACCTGCAAGATGATTTCAAAATCCGGAGGAACCTGACACTTAACCTGGGACTGCGTTGGGACATTGAGACTTCGCCAAGGGAGCGCTTTCACAAGTTGAACGCCGGATTTGATTATGCCGTCAAGAATCCACTCCAGTCCGCAGTAACTTTTCCGGCGAACAACGTGCCCATAAATAACGCGACAGGTCTACCCGTCGCCGGCGGACAGGTAATCACCAGCAACCTCGTTGGTGGTTTCAATTTCTCAAGCGACGAACTAGCGCCTTACGATACTCAAAAAAATCACTGGCAGCCCAAATTCGGTATCTCCTGGGCCATAAATGATAAGACTGTGCTACGAGGCGGCTGGGGACTCGGTTATGCCTTCGCGATAGAGCTCGGTGGCAATACGACGTGGACACAGAATACAAATTACAACCAGGTTGGCACGACGCCGAGCACTCAGTTCAACACGGGGAATCCGTATCCGACAGGATTGGTGGTGCCACCAGGTAGTAGCTTCGGTCTCTTATCGGGCGTCGGTAACGGACAGTCGTTTGACCAAAGAGATCGTCAGATCCCATTTGTGCAGCAATTCTCATTTGGCGTTCAGCGCGAACTTCCCGGCTCAGTTGTTTTGGATGTCTCCTACGTTGGCACGCGCACCAGCCGGCTACGCGTTGGAACACAGTTCAATGCTCTACCAACCGAGATCTTCAACAAGTGCACTCAAGACCCAACATTCTGCACGACACAGGTGCGTAATCCGTACTTCTGGCAAAATCTGAATCCTGCGGGGTTGCCACCGGGTTTTCTGGACAGTTACAGGAACACTTCGTTGGGTGCGGCGTCAGCGGTCCAGGTTAGCGCTCTCATGATTCCCTTCCCTCTCTTTAATAATAGCCTGTTCTCGAATACCGAACCGATTGGCAGTTCCAACTACAACTCGCTCGCCGTGAGGTTGGAGAAGCGGATCTCGGGCGGGGGCGCATTGATTAGGGGTCTGAGTGTGCTCACCTCTTTTACATGGTCCAGGACCATGGCAGCTAATGGTTACCTCAACAATGGCGGTGCAGGGCTTCGTGACAAAGATCTTTTCTACGCGGTGACAGGTTCCGATCGACCGTTTGATCTTGCCTTTGCCGGCACGTGGGGACTGCCCATAGGGAAAGGTGGCGTAGTAGGGAGCAATGCCAGCGGTCTGCGCGGACAATTGCTAAACAATTGGGATCTTAGCTGGATTCTGACTGCGGATTCGGGGACACCTATCGGGCTCCCCAACGGTGTCACCTTTAATTGCCCCGGCCACCCGAGCTACTTGCCGGATGAGGGCAAACAGTCGTACACGCAATGGCTCTATAACGAAAACAACCCGGGTTGTTTCAAGAACTTCCCTCAATTCACTCCCGTGACCGTTATACCGAGAGTCAGCTACATACGTGGTCCGGCAAATAGACCGCAACTTGCCTTATCGCTAGGAAAGAAATTTGGCCTCTGGGGTGAAGGAAAATTCCTACAAATTAAGGCCGAAGTTTTTAATGTAACTAATACGCGCATATTTGGCGGGCCGAGCACGGCAAATCCAACGGTAGCTCCGCAGCCCGTTGCAAATATAAAACCTGGCGAACCAGGCTCGTGCTCAGGCTACGGATGCATTGGTTCTACTCAAGCGAATGTTCCCAGGCAGGCACAGCTTTCATTGAAGTTCCTCTTTTAAGCATAAAGAAGTTATCCACAGATTACGCCGATTACGCAGATAATCGGCGCAATTTGTGGATGAATAAAAATACTTTCGGAACGAACTCTACGAGGCAAACTATGCGCCGTTCTCTGTTGTTAGTGTTTGTATGTCTTCTAGCCAGCGGAGTATTGAGCCAGACGCCAAAGTCAAAGGTTAGAAGTACGGGCCCTAAGCGCGAAACTGCTCGAAC
>Ga0111539_10002116_pt1 | contig 26536 bp, 24 predicted proteins | sample RhiMethybrSRZTD1_FD_79667 | JGI IMG/M metagenome (GOLD analysis project Ga0111539, IMG submission 79667) | Populus rhizosphere microbial communities from Tennessee, USA - Rhizosphere MetaG P. TD hybrid SRZTD1 (version 2) (version 2) | ecosystem: Host-associated > Plants > Roots > Rhizosphere >...
ACCGTGCTGATGAACGCGCCGGCGGAGGAGCTCTTCACCGTCGGCGCGGAGGCGCCGCCGACGGCGCAACGCACCGTGCAGTCCAACGACGCGCACTTCTCGTCGTTCATCTCCGGCCTGCTGCTTGGCGAGAGCGGGCCGGGCGAAATCCGGCGTGGTGAAATCGGCCTGATGAACCCGGTCAGCAGTGAAACGATTCCGGTCGAAGCGATCGCCGGTAAGGTGCTGACCGAGACCGGCGAGCTGACGGCCGTCGTCACCATCCTGCACGACCGCCGCGAGGCGCTCGAGCGGACGCGGCTCTACGAGCAGCTGCGCGCGGCGTCCGACGAACTGCAGATGCGCGTGCAGTCCGCCACGGCGGAACTGGCGACGCAGAACGAACTGCTGCGTCGCCAGGCGATCGAGCTGGAACAGGCGTCACGGCTGAAGTCGCAGTTCCTGGCCAACATGTCGCACGAGTTCAGGACGCCGCTGAACGCCATTCTCGGCTACACGCACATGCTGCTCCAGGGCGTGGCCGGCGATCTCCCCGCCAACATCCGCCGCCAGTTGACGCGCATCGATTCGAACGGCCGGCACCTGCTGACCATCATCAACGAGATTCTCGACATCACCCGCATCGAGGCGGGCAAGATGCCGATGCAGATCAGCGAGTTCAACCTGAACGAGTTGGTGCCCGAGGTGATGGCGGAACTCGATCCGGTGATCTCGCGATCGAAGCTGACGGTCACGTCGCGGCCGGCGTCGGCGCCGCCGACGATGGTCAGCGATCGGCAGAAGGTGAAACAGGTCATCGTCAACCTGCTCAGCAACGCGTTGAAGTTCACGCATCAGGGCGGCATCGAAATCAGCGTCGATTACGATGGCGGCGCGCAGCTGGCGAGCATCGCCGTGAGGGATACGGGGATCGGCATTGCCCCCGAGCATCACGACAAGATCTTCGAGGATTTCCGCCAGGTTGACGATTCACCCTCGCGGCAGTACGGCGGCACCGGGCTCGGGCTCGCCATCTGCCGCCGGCTGGCCAGCGCGCTCGGCGGGCGCATCACCCTGCAGAGCAATCTGGGCGAAGGCTCGACGTTCACGCTTACGATTCCAGCGGAAGCTCCACAATGACCACGCAGAACGGTGCCTTGATCCTTGTCGTCGACGACTATCAGGACGCGCGCGAGATGTACGCGGAATACCTGCAGTTTTCCGGGTTCCGCGTCGCCGAGGCGAGAAACGGGAACGAAGCCGTTGCGCAGGCGCGTTCGCTCAAGCCGGATCTCATTTTGATGGATTTATCTCTGCCCGGCATGGACGGATGGGAAGCGACCCGCGTGCTGAAGGCCGACGAGACGACGAAACATATTCCGATCGTGGCACTTACCGGTCACGCGCTGGCCGGTGCTTCGGAAGGGGCCCGCAAAGCCGGATGCGACTCCTTCGTCACCAAGCCCTGCCTCCCTGACGATCTTGTGATCGAAGTGAGGCGCATGCTGAATGTCAAACAAGGGTAGGCTGTAGCACGCGTCTGGCGCCGATGAGGGCGTCGTCCCACGGAGTCCCAATGGCGAAGGGAAAAGCAGCAGCCCGCAAGTCGGCCAAGAGAATCCCGTCCCGCAGTTCGCGCTCGCAGCAGGCGGCAATGCCGCGCAGCATGCAGAACCGCGGCAGCGGCGACACGCGCAAGGCGGTGCAGCCGCCGCGCGCCGGACGGATCCAGCAGCGTGGCGCGGCGGCAGCTGACGCGCTCGAGCGCGTGACACACGAAACCGAGGTCCGCGGCACCGAGACACGGGTCGAACGCGTGGTCGAGCGAGCCCCCAAGCCGAGCCTCCCGGATGTCGACCGCGCCAGTGCCGGGCGCGGCCGCTACGTCTACTGCATCATCCGGTCGACGCAGCCGCTGAAGTTCGGTGCCATCGGAATGGACGAGACGTGGCCCGATGTCTACACCATCAATTACAAGGACATGGCGGCCATCGTCTCCGACGTCCCGATTGCGCCGCTCGACTCGACGCGCGAGAACGTGCTGGCACATGAACGCGTCAACGAGACCGTGATGCGCGACCACACCGTCATCCCGATGTCGTTCGGCACGATTTTCAAAACGCGCGAAGACATTCTCGAGCTGCTGCGCTCGGCCTATGAGGCGTTTGCCGACGTGCTGAACAAGATGCAGGACAAGCTCGAGTTCGGCCTCAAGGTGCTGTGGGACCGCGACGACATGGTCCGCGCCATCGAGCAGGAGGACGAGGACATCCACCGGCTGAAGTCGGAAATCTCCTCGCAGAAGGGCTCTACCTACTTTGCGCGGATGCAGTACGGACGCCTGATCGACGCCGCCCTGCAGCAGCGGTCGGAACGCTACGTGACCGAGTTTCTGCAGCGGCTGCGCGACGTGTCGGTCGCCTCGCGCGTCAACCGCGCCATCGGCGACAAGATGATCATGAACGCCGCCTTTCTGGTGCAGCGCGACCAGGAGCAGGCGTTCGATCGCCGGATCAAGGAGATCGCGTCGCTGTTCGACAAACTGACGTTCAAGTACACCGGGCCGTGGCCGCCGTATAACTTCGTCAACATCCGGCTCAAGCTGGAGCGAGCGGGGCAGCACTGACGCATGAAACGGAAAATGCAAAATGCAAAATGCAAAATGCAAAAGCCCGTCGGTGGCGCCTCTGCTTTCGATTTGCATTTTGAATTTTGAATTTTGCATTTAGCCGCATGTTTATTCTCGACTCCCTCATGATCTCCGGCATCCGCTGGGCGCTGGAGACGGCGCTGACAGCAGCGGAAGCCGAGATGAATGACGACTCGGTGCTGCGCGAGCAGCTGCTCGAGGCGGAGATGCATCGGGAAATGGGGGAAATCTCGGACGAGGAATTCGAGCAGATCGAATCCGATCTGCTGGCACGGATACGCGAGATCAAGGAACGTCGTGAAGGCGGCTCGGGTCCGCTCGAAATGACCGTCGCGCAGCCGCTGGAGACGACCGGTGACAGCCGCTTCCACGTCGAAGCGTCCGTCTCCGGCGATTTCCATAATCCTGCCGACGCGCCCCACACCACCATCGTCGAGAGCGCCCCCTCGTCTGGTGAAACCGTCGCGGTTTTGGACATGGATCGTTCGAACCGTTCGAATCGTTCGAACCGTTCGGATCGTTCGGATCGTTCGGATCGTTCGACTCGTTCCCAGACGCGAACGAGAACGACTCGAACGACCCGAACGTCTCGAACGAATCGAACGAATCGAACGTCTCGAACGAATCGAACGACCCGAACGACTCGGAAATGACCCTCACCTACGTCTATTGCCTCGTCCGCTCGGCCAAGGCGCCGCTGCTGCGAGACGTGCCTGGTGGAATGCCCGGTGCGGGCGTTGTGCGGGCGCTGGCCGCCGGCGGCGGTTTGTGGGCAGTGGTCTCGTCCGTGCCTGCATCCGAGTACGACGAAGCGGCGCTCGCCCGCGGGTTGCAGGATCTGGATTGGGTGGGCCGGCGCGGAATGGCGCACGAGTCGGTGGTCGAGCATTTCCTGACCGCACGCGCCGTGCTGCCGATGCAGCTGTTCACGCTGTTTACCTCCGACGATCGCGCGTTGGAATACGTCGCCGGCGAGCGCCGGCGCATCGATCGGATCCTGTCCCGGCTCGAACGCCAGCTCGAATGGGGGCTGCGGCTGTCGTTCGACGAGCAGGCCGCGCGCGCGGCCGTCGAGGAGACTCATCGTTCGCGCCGCGGGCGGAGCAGACGCACGGAATCCGGCGCCGCATATCTGGCGCGCAAACGCGACCTCTTCGACGTCACGCGCGTGCAGCTGACGCAGGCGAAGACGGCGGCGGACCGTCTCTACCGCGCGATGTCGCGACAGGCGACTGATTCGCGACGCCGCGCCGCCACCGAACAGGCGACACCCGGCTCGCGGCTCCTGCTCGACGCTGCGTTTCTCGTCCCCACCGGCCGGGCGGGCGCATTCCGGACCGCGCTGCGCCAGAACGCGAGCAAGCTCTCCGGGTCGGGCCTCGTCGTATCGCTGACCGGCCCGTGGCCGGCGTATAACTTCGTCGATTCGGCGGCGCGGCGGCGCACGTCGCGCACACGGCGCGCCACGACCTCGTCGCGCGCGGGCCGTTCGGCCCGCTGACCGCGTCGTGGCTCAGCGCCGTCCAGTCAGAAACCCTCGATCGCGCGCGCGGCGCCGATCCGATGCCGACGTCGTGCTCGACTCCACCGACGCCTCGCTCCTCGACATCGTCGACAACGTGCTGAACAAGGGGGTCGTGCTGAGCGGTGATCTGACGATCGCGCTGGCACAGGTCGATCTGATCTACGCACGACTCTCAGTGCTGTTGTGCGCCGCCGACCGTGTGCTGCCGAATGAAGACGCCGATCTGATGGAGCGCCACAGCCATCGCCATCAGCGGCGGCTGGCGGCGGCCCGCCGTGCCGCCAACCCGTAAATCGCTTTGCGTCTATGCGATCGTTCGCGCCAGCGTTTCTCAGCCGGCCTGGCGCGCGCGCGATGGCCAGCGGCTGCGCATCGTTCGCGCAGGAACCGTGGCGGCCGTTGTGCACGACGCGTCCCGGTGTCCCGCCGCCACCGCCGCAAACCTTCGCCGCTACCATCGGACGATGGCCGCTCTCGCCGCGCGGTTCTCCGCCCTGTTGCCGGCGAGATTCGGGACTTGTGTCTCGGAGGACGAGCTGAGATTCGTCCTGTCCTCGCGCGCCGGCGCCCTGGCCCGTGCTCTCACCCGCGTCCGCAATCGAGTGCAGATGACTGTGCGGGTCGTGGGAACTGCGAATAGCGAGCGGGAAATGGCGCCCGCGGCCAGTCCGCCTCGTTCCGGCGCCGACTACCTTCGTGCGCGGGCCCGCGAGACGGCGCTGCCGGAATTCGAGCCGGTACGCGCGGCCGTGAAGCGGTGGGTTCGCGCCGAGCGTGCTGAGCGTCGTCGCAGCGTCGCGACCGTCTACCACCTGATCCCGCGCGCATCGGCTGTGGCGTACCGGGTCGCCGCGCAACAGGCGGGGGCGGCCGCCGGCTTGCAACTGACAGTCACCGGTCCCTGGCCCCCTTACGCCTTCGCTTCTGACTGACGAGATGTCGCGAAAAAGACCGAAGAAGACGCCGAAGCGGGGTGGACGACTGGTTGCGACAGCGGGAGCCGTGACGGTCACCGAGGTCGAACAACTGGAAGATCTCCGGCGCGAACTCGAGCGCACGGCTGGAGCCAGCCCGCTGCGGTGGAATGCCGACCCCGACGAGGTGCAGCGCTCGGTGGCACAGCTCGTCCTCACGCTGGTCGAGTTCATTCGCAAGCTGCTCGAGCGCCAGGCCATTCGGCGGATGGAGGCAGGGACGCTGACCGACCAGCAGACGGAAGACATCGGCCGGGCGTTGATGCAGCTCGAAGAGACTGTCCGGGATCTGGCGGCCAGGTTCGGGATCGCGGTGGAGGAATTGAATCTCGATCTTGGACCGGTGGGGAAGTTGGTCTGAAATGCAGGATGCAGAATGCAGGATTCAGAATGCGGAATTCAGGTCGGGGCATCTCAGCTCTGGATCGGAGAAATTCTGCATTCTGCATTCACCATTCTGAATTCTGCGGAAGCAGCTCATGCGCGCCCGTCTTATCGCCAACCCGACGTCGGGCACCGACCGGGCCCTCGATCTGCTGCCGTTGATCGCGGATCGCCTCCGCACCCGCTTTGCCGATCTCGACGTCACCGTCACGAGCGGACCCGCTGACGCCAGCCGTGCCGCAGCCAGCGCGGTCACCGAGCAATGCTCCGCGTTGTACGTGGCCGGAGGAGACGGGACCCTCAACGCCGCGCTGCGTGGGCTGTTCGAACGGACTGACTCGCCGCGCCTGTCCGTTGGCATCATTCCACTCGGCACGGGAAACGACTTTGCCAAAGCGCTGGATCTTGGCGAGGATGCAGAGGCGGCGCTCGACGTGCTGATGAATCCGTCCGTCGTTACCGTCGACATCGGCATGATGAACGATCGTCCGTTCGTCAACACCTCGGCCGGCGGATTCATCGCCGACGTGTCCGACGCCGTGACCCCGGCGATGAAAGACGCGGCCGGCAAATTGGCCTACCTGATTGGCGGTGCGCGGGCGCTCATCACCACTGAACCGCTGCGGATGCGGCTGCTGGTCTCGCCGGCCGGCGGCTCAGCGTCCATGCCTGCAGGCGAGTCGGTGGTGCAGATGTTTGCCGTGTGCAACGCACGCTTTATCGGCGGCGGCTATGCCATCGCTCCCGGTGCAGTCATTGACGACGGCCTGCTCGACGCGCTCGTCGTGCCGGAGATGTCGTTTCTCGAATTCATCGCGATGCTGCAACGGATTGCGTCGGCCGGCGATCCGGGACGGGACGATGTGCTGCATTTCCGCAGCTCCGCCTTTGATCTCGAATTCGACCGCGAGGCACGCGTGAACGTCGACGGCGAAGTGCTCGCCGCGCGCCGCTGCCGTTATCGCGTGCGCCAGGAGGGCGTTCCCTTCTTCTGCGGTCCGCGGCCGCATTCTGTCCGCCCGCCGCGGCGCTACCAGTTCGATGAGCGCTGACGTGCGTCCGCGAGTCGGCATCTCGCGATGTCTGCTCGGCGACGAAGTGCGTTACGACGGCGGACACAAGCTCGAGTCGACGTTGATCGATGAACTCGGATCGGTCGTCGAATGGGTGCCGGTCTGTCCCGAGGTCGAGGTCGGGATGGGAGTGCCGCGTGAGCCCATTCAACTGGTCACGGACGGACGCGGACTGCGGCTCGTCGGCGTCGCCAGCGGCGTCGAGTGGACCGACCGCATGCAGACGTGGGCGCAGCGCCGGCTAACGGAGCTCGGCGGCCTCGGCCTGTCAGGCTTTGTGCTGAAAGCGCGGTCGCCGAGCTGCGGGCTGCGCGACGTTCCGATCCGCGGCGCTGTGCCGGGTCTGGGAATGTTTGCGGCAGCACTGACGGCGGCGCTGCGGGATCTGCCCGTCGAAGACGAGGAGCGCCTCCGCGATCCGCACGTGCGCGCCGTCTTTCTTGCCCGCGTCCACGGCTATCGCGGCTGACAGCGTTCGCACCAGTAGGTCGCTCGTGCGTGCAGACCCTGCCTGCGACGCGATATGGCAGTTCCGCACCTGCGGCATGGCTTGTCCGCTCGCGAATACACCCACAGGCGGGCGCCGGGATCGCTGCGGCCAGTCGTCCGCCGCAGCCCGCGATAGGTCTCGATGGCCCCTGATGAACGGTCGGCGACATTTGCGCGCATGAACCTGACTGCGATGTCGACCAGGCGTGCCACGTCCGCGCGCGTCAGCTCGCTCACCCTGGCGAATGGGTTCGTGCGTCCCGCAAACAGGATTTCTGACTTGTAAACGTTGCCGATTCCGGCGATCGCCGATTGGTCGAGGAGCGCGTCTGCAATCTCTGTGTCTGCGCGGGCCATGAGCCTGTCAACGGCCTCGTCTTTATGGAACTCCGGCGACAGCGGATCGGGACCCAGCTGCTGGATCGGACCGGCACGCGCCAGCGCCTCGGCCGTCGAGAACTCGGCGACCGGCACGTTGAAAGCGATTGCGTGCAGCTCGCTCGTTTCGATGACGATGCGCATGTCGCGGTGCGGACGCTGCCAGCGTTCGTGTGGGCGGTAGATGTGCCAGGAACCGCTCATCCGCATGTGCGTGCGCAGGACGAGCGATCCGGAGAACCAGATGAGCAGGTGCTTTCCGCGCGCTTCAACGCGCTCGATCCTTCGGCCGCGCAGCGCCGCGTCATCGTCAACGCGGGAAAGGGCGGGAAAGACCGATTCGAATCGGGTGACCGCGCGGCCCGCCAACGCCTGATGCAGCCGGCGCGCCGCGCGGAAGATCGTATCGCCTTCGGGCACGTTCGACGCTACGGTTCGTCGACCGTATCGTCCCGATCGTTGTCTGACTCGGCGCTGTCTGGATCCACGTCGCCCATGTCTTCATGCTCGATCGACGTCTGCCCGCCGGCCGCCTGGTCATACCCGCGGTTATGTTCCGTTTCTGTTCCTTCGCGCTCAGCCGCCTGGTCGCGATCGTTCGACGATCGGACGGTGTCATGCTCGCTCTCCCGGGTGCTGCCGGCTCGTTGCGGCGTGGCGCGTCGCGTGTCAGCCATGGTCCTACCTCCGCTATCCCAGACCGCAATGGGAATGCCATCGCTGCTTCGTTCTTCCCGTAGCCCTTCGGCCTTAGCCCTTCGGCCTTGGAGTCGCGCCTGCAGCCCCATGGCTGTGGTCGAGAATCCTTCCTGTACAAACAGATGGGCCGCGCGATGCGAAGCGGCGGGCGAACCGTTTATCTCAGCGATGAGCATCCCCTGACGCCCCGGTTCGCGCGCGGCGGCCAACTCGAGAAGCGCGCGCGCGACCTCCTTAATCGTTCGTGATCGTTGAGGTTCGGCCTCGGGAGCGGCGAGCAGCAGCTCGCGTTCGCCACGACGCAGGTACCCGGCAGCAAAGCCGTCGACGAGGATCACACGCGCGCCGACGGATCGTGTCGGCCCGCGTCCCTCGTCTGATGCCTCGTTGCCCGCGGATCCTGCGACACCGGGCCACCTGACGACCGCCCCGTAGGGATTGGCCGGATCTGTCGCGGCGAGAATGGACGTGTGCGGCTCCTCGGGCGCGTCGCGGAAGGATCGCAACATGTCCACTGCCGGGGGGAGCGCGAATTGCGCGCCGCCGAGGCCGCCGACAAAGTAGCCGCGCCGGATGCGGCCGGTCTCTTCCATCGCCTTCAGCACGTCGTACACTGCCGAAAAGCCGCCACTGACTCCTTCCGCGGCAACCGTTTCACGCGTGACGACGCCGTGACGCGTCAGCAGCTGCTGGGCGAGTGTCGCACTCCACTCGGTTGTTGCCGCTCGTGTGGCTTTTCTCGTTTCCAGCATCGACCAGCGTCCTTCCGCGGTCCGCGGCACCAGACGACGTGACCGGAAACCCTGCGGCCGGCTGCGCCGCGACGTCCGTTTCTCTTCTGTGCGCACGTAGGCGCGCAGCGGATGCAGTGTGTCGTTGGTGATGAGCCCGCCCCAGACCAGCTCCCACAACGCATCCACCGTTTCCTGCGGGAAGCCGCCGCCGGTGCCGGCATGGATCTCGGCGAAGAACGACGCGCCGTGCTCTCGCAGATGCGCGAGGACGTCGCCGGCTCGCCCCGTCGGTTCGGAACCGACGGCTGTGCGCCTGTCCGCAGCTGGTGGCCGCAGCCTGAGCGCGTGATCGGTCAGGTAGAGTGCGATGCGACCGTCGCGGCCGCCAAGCGGCTCTACTCCGGCCCACGCGACTTCCCCAGCTGCCATCAGCGTGTCGAGCATTGACGGCTGATAGTCCGCGACCCGCGCCGGGAGAACTTCCGTTTCAAGAACAGATGCCGGAATCGCCGCACCCTGGAGCTGCTCGACTGTGTCGAGCAGCGCTTCGAGGCCGTGCCGACCCGATCCGATTCCATGCCACGCCAGCGCAAAGCGACCGAGCGCGTCCGCCTCCACCGGCTCGACTTCCTGCCGCAGCCGCGCCAGCGAGCGGCGACGAACGCTGCGCAGCACATCCTGATCGACCCATTCGCGTTCGGTGCCTCCGGGCCTGAACTCGCCTTCGACGAGCCGCTCTTCGGCCGTCAGCCGGCGGAGCAGCGCTTCAGCCACGGCGATGCCGAGTCCGTAGCGACCGGCGAAATCTCGCGCCGTGAACGGTCCGTGCGACCGTGCGTATCGCAGCGCCAGGTCACCAGCGGGATCGCGTACCGGTTCGAGCAGCGATTCGGGGATGCCTGGCGGCGGCGGAATGCCGAGCGCATCGCGGAACCGCGCCACGTCTTCGACAGCGACGAAGCGACGTTCCCCGGCGATCGGGAGAACGACGATCCGGCGGGCACGTTCCAACGTCGTCACTGCCGCGGCGACGTCGTCCCCGATGGCGCTGCGTGCTTCCAGCTCTGCGAACGACAGATCGCCGATTCGAATCAGCAGATCGTGGAGGCCGTCGCGTGTCTTGACCTTGTACTTCGGCTCGAGGTGCTGCAGCTGCAACTCGATCTGCTGCAGTGCGTCCGGGTCCAGTAGCTCGCGGAGCTCGGCGTCGCCCAGGAGCTCGCGCAGCTGCGCCTGATCGACCGACAACGCCTGCGCCCGACGCTCGGCGAGCGGCGCATCGCCGTCATAGATGTAATTGGCGACATAGCTGAAGAGCAGCGAGGAGGCAAATGGCGACGGGACTTTCGAGTCGATTGTCGCCAGCTTGATGGTCCGCGCCTGCACGCGGCGAAGCGTGTCCACCAGCGCCGGCATGTCGAAGTGATCCCGCAGGATTTCGCGATAGGTTTCGAGCAGCGCCGGGAACGATCCGAAGCGCGAGGCGACGGCAAGGAGGTCGGCGGCTCGCTTGCGCTGCTGCCACAGCGGCGTGCGTTTTCCCGGCCGACGTCTCGGCAGCAGTAGTGCGCGCGCCGCGGTCTCCCGGAACCGGGCTGCAAACAACGATGTGGCTCCGAGCTGGCGCAGCACGAGCCCTTCCACGTCGTCATGGTCCGGCAGGAGGAGCGTCGGGTCTGGCGGCGTTTCCATATCCGGAAACCGGACGACGAAACCTTCGTCGCCCCACATCACCTCGACGTCCATGCCGGTGCGCGAGCGAATCTGCGCCGTCGCGGCCATGGCCCACGGCGCGTGGATGCGGCTGCCGAGCGGCGAGAGGAGGCACACCCGCCAGTCACCGAGGTCGTCGAGGCAGCGTTCGATGACAATCGTGCGGTCATCCGGCACGGCGCCCGCCGCCAGCTGGTCGTCGAGGTAGCGGAGCAGGTTTTCCGCCGCTGTGGCGTCGAGATCATGCAGGCGGACGAGACGGTCCATCGCTGCCGCGCGCGGCACCGTGCGCAGTTCGCGCACGAGCCGGCCGATCGTGTACCCCAGTTCGACCGGACGTCCGGCCTGATCGCCGTGCCAGAAAGGCATCTTTCCGGGCTCGCCGGGCGCTGGCGACACGAGGACGCGGTCGTGGGTGATCTCCTCGATGCGCCACGTGGAGGCGCCGAGCGTGAAGGTCTCCCCGACCTGCGACTCGAACACCATCTCTTCGTCGAGCTCGCCGACGCGGACAGGTCGTTCCGCGCCGGCGAGGAAGACGCCATACAGTCCGCGGTCCGGAATTGTTCCCGCGTTGGCGATGGCCACCCGTGTGGCACCCTCGCGTCCGCTGAGCGTTCCGTGCACGCGATCCCACGTGACGCGCGGCCGCAACTCAGCGAACTCGTCGGACGGGTACCGGCCCGACAGCATATCGAGCACGCCCTCGAAGATGTGGCGGCTCAGATCGGCAAACGGCGCAGCGCGTCGGACCACCGCGAACAGGTCGTCAACGTCCCACGTCTCGAGACCGGCCATTGCCACGATCTGCTGCGCGACCACATCCAGTGGATTCCGCGGGTAGCGCGTTGACTCGACCTGGCCATCGTGCATGGCGCGGACAACCGCCGCCGCGGCGACGAGATCGCCACGGAACTTCGGGAAGATGATCCCCTCGCTGACGGCGCCGGCTTGATGCCCGGCCCGGCCGACGCGCTGCAGTCCGCTCGCCACCGACGGCGGCGCTTCGATCTGGACGACGAGGTCAATGGCGCCCATGTCGATCCCGAGCTCCAATGACGAGGTCGCCACGAGCGCACGGATCCGTCCGGCCTTCAGCAGGTCTTCCACCTCCGAACGGGCCTCGCGCGCCAGCGAGCCGTGATGCGAGCGGACGAGCGGCTCACCGGCCAGCTCGTTGAGAGCGCCGGCAAGCCGTTCTGCCAGACGCCGGCTGTTGACGAACAGGAGGGTGGACTGGTGCCCGCGAATCAGCTCCAGCAGCCGCGGGTGGATGGACGCCCAGATCGACCGTCCGCCGCCACCGGACGCCGGGCCGCTCGGTATGTCCGTCGTGGTCACGCGCGCCATGTCCTCGACCGGCACGTCAATCCGCAGCTTCAGCTGCTTCTTCTCGGACGCGTCGACGACGGTGACCGGCCGGAACGCGGGCGGCCTCTGGTCAGCCGCAAACTCCTCGTGGATCTCGGCTTCCACCTCCTCGATCGCGGCGGCCTTCTGCTTCGCCCGCACTCTCTCGCGGCGCGGCTTCGGGACGGCGCGGCGTTCGGTGCCGCCGAGGAACCGTGCGACCTCTTCGAGCGGCCGCTGGGTTGCCGAAAGCCCGATTCGCTGGATGGTCCTGCGCTTCGCCGCATCGCCGCCTTCAGGCGGAAGGGACCGCCGCAGCTCCTCCAGGCGCTCGAGCGAAAGCGCCAGGTGCGCGCCGCGCTTGGTCGGCACCAGCGCATGAATCTCATCGATGATGACCGTATCGACGGTCGCCAGCCGTGCGCGTGCGTTCGACGTCAGCAGCAGGAACAGTGATTCGGGCGTGGTAATCAGGATGTCGGCCGCATCCCGCAGAAACCGCGCCCGCTCCTGCGCCGGCGTGTCGCCCGTCCGGATCGCAATCTCCGGCATCGTCACCGTGACACCCATCCGGGCGGCCACGTTGGCGATGCCCGTCAGCGGAGCGCGCAGATTGCGCTCGACGTCAACCGCCAGCGCCTTCAGCGGCGAGATGTAGAGCACACGGCAGCGCTCCTTGCGGGTGGGGGCGGGCTCGAACATCAGCCGGTTGAGACACCACAAGAACGCCGCGAGCGTCTTGCCGCTTCCAGTCGGCGCGAGAATCAGCGTGGACTCGCCACGGGCGATCGCCGGCCAGCCAAGCTGCTGTGGTCTGGTCGGCGAGGCGAATGAGGCCTCGAACCATTCCCGGACCGCGGGGTGAAACAGCGTCACGACTCAGTTATTATGTCGTTCTCGGAAGGGTGAACCTGACATCGTAAGGATGCCGCATGGGTGATGCCGGAGAAGGACTCGTCGACGCGGAATCCCGCCTCGCCGAGCGGATGGAAGAGCGCGAGCAGGAAAAACGCAAAGCCCGCCAGGGCACCAAGGGCGGTGACCCCGAACGGGCACGGCAGCTCGAATCCCTGCGCCTGGCGCGCACTGAAATGCAGCGCCAACTCGCCGCGACAACGCACGAGGCGCGCAAGCAGCAGATCAACCAGGCGATCGCGGAGCTCGACCGACGGATAAAGGAGCTATCGAAGTAGGGCACCCCATTCGGGGTGCCGACATCACGGCGCTCGCCTATCACGAGGCCACGAAGCACCACTTCAACCGCTTCGCCCGTTCGGCCGGTTATCTTGACTGGTCCACCCAGCCGGACCCATTTCGCCGCTTCGCCGGCGCTCCCAACCTTTCGCTGCCCCGGGACATCGTCGCTGGCGCGGTTCCCTACGACGCCCTGTTCACAGCAGGTGCACCGCCTGTCGCCATCAGCGAGGTCGCCATCGCCACGTTCCTGCGATGTTCGTTGGGGCTCTCCGCGTGGAAGCAGTATCGGAATTCACGCTGGGCGCTGCGAGTCAACCCGTCGAGCGGCAATCTCCATCCAACCGAGTCGTACCTGATTCGCGACGGGCGCGTCTGTCACTATGCGCCGCGAGAGCACGCGCTCGAAGAACGCACCATGCTCGACAGGGGGGCCTGGAATACCTTCACTCGATCCCGCCCGGGCTTCGTCGTCGGCTTGACGTCGATTCACTGGCGTGAAGCCTGGAAGTATGGAGAGCGGGCGTTCCGCTATTGCCAGCACGACACCGGCCATGCCATTGCGTCGATGCGATTTGCCGCAGCGCTGCTTGGCTGGCGCCTCGTGTTGCTGCCATGGTCCGACGAGGAGATCGCGGCGGTTTTGGGCGTTGACCGCGCCGCTGATTTCGCCGACGCCGAAGCCGAGGAACCCGAATGCGTCGCCGTCGTCTGCGCGGAGGATGTCGGTGCGTGGCGCGAGGCGGATCCAGGTGCGCTGGTGGCTGCCGCGCGCGACGCGGCCTGGAGCGGTCGGGCAAATGCGTTGAGTCCGGCGCGCGTGGAGTGGCCGATCATCAACCAGGTGGCGCGGGTCACACGGCGGGTCCGCGTCGATGGTGAACTGCGCGACGCGGAACCCGTCCCACCCAATGAAGAAGCACGGCGGAGCGGCGCCGATGGCGGTCTGCCCGGCGCCGGCCCCGCGCTTCAGGACCGCGAGGGGGTCGGGGCGCGAGCCATCATCCTGCAGCGTCGCAGTGCCGTCGCGTTCGACGCGCAGTCGTCGTTGCCGCGGGCGCGGTTCATGTCGATGCTGGCGCGCACGCGGCCGGTCGGGCCGCCGTGGGACGCCATCGACTGGTCGCCGCAGGTTCACCTCCTGCTGTTCGTCCACCGTGTGGACGGCCTGACGCCAGGCGTCTATGCGTACCTGCGCGAGCCGGCGGTCCTGCCGGAATGGCGGTCGGCGACGCGTCCCGAATTTTTGTGGGAACCGCAGAACGACTCGAACGACTCGAACGACTCGAACGATTCGAACGATTCGAACGGACTGTATTTATTGGTTCCCGTCGACGTGACCTGGGTTGCCAATCGGCTCTCCTGCGATCAGGACATCGCCTCCGACGGGTTCTTCAGCCTTGGCATGATCGCGCGCCTCGAATCCTCGATTCGCGATCGCGGCGAGTGGTTCTATCGGCGGCTGTTCTGGGAATGCGGGATGATCGGGCAGGTCCTGTATCTCGAAGCGGAGGCGGCTGGCGCCCGTGCCACCGGCATCGGATGTTTCTATGACGACCCGGTCCACGAAGTTGCCGGACTGACCGGTACCGAGTGGCAAAGCCTGTATCACTTCTCGATGGGAGTGCCTGTCGACGACGACCGGCTCACGACCGAGTCTGGTTACGACTGGGAACGCCCGTCTATTCCCTGACGCGGATTCGAATGTCTTTCGCGACGGTCGGCTTCGCTCCGACGTTGGCGGTGGCCGCCACATGCAGGACGTAGGTGCCCGGGGCCACGTCATCGAGAGGGATCGGCGCGACGAATCCGTAGGTACTCGAACCCGACACCTCCGACGACTTCTGCGACGAGAAGGTGCCGACGACGCGGCCTGATTCGTCGCGGAGATCGACCTTGAAATCCACCGTGTGTGCCGCGCGTTTGCCGTTTTCGTACACCTCGGCGTAGACAGTCACTGTTTCGTCGGGCCAGAACTCGCGGGCGGCGGTAATCGGTGTGGTAAACACCGCGCTGAGCGGTTTCGCGGCAGGCGTGATCGTCAACGTGTCCGACGCCGTGCTGGAGGTGAGCGCGACGCCGCTCATCATGAACGATTCCTTCGTGTAGTCCGGAATGTCGAGGTCGTAGGTGACGCTGCCGGCGCGGCCTGCCTGTGGTCCTCCAGCGATCCGCAACTGGTACCGTCCTGGCTCCAACGCCATCTCAGTCACCATGCGGATGCCGCGCGGCCTCGTGACTGCGTAGGTCTCGGGCTTCAGGTTCAAGTCCGCTTCATGCCGCTGGCCGGCGAGCTGTTTCCCTTGAGACGTGACCGGACGCAGCGCGACAGCGAGATTACCGACGAACCTGCCGTCCTTCTCCGTCAGCCCCAGCGCGTCCACCCCAAATTCCATCGAAATAGCCACCTTCGCCTGCCGCTCGTCCCGTTTGTAGGGTGCGGCAAACACTCGAATCGGAACACCGGCGACGCCGATCGGGCTCTTCAGCGCGTCGACGATTGCTGGCGCCAGCGTCGAGGCCCGAGTGATCGGTGCAGTCTTCTGGTACAGCGGCGCCAGATATCCGTTGCGGGAGCGCACCTGCAGCCCCGGCCGCTTCAGGCGTATCTCCACCCGGTGGAACCGCCCGTCTGTGCGCGGCGTGGTCGTCGTGAAGCCGAGCACGTAATAGGAGCTGTTCTCCTTCACGATCTGGGTAAACGCCTGTTCGAAGCTGTTGCTGTTGATGATGGCGAATCCCCCGGTCGTCTCGGCCAGCGCGCGCAGGTCCTGCTGGTTGCCGATGGTGGTCTGCGACGGTTCGGGAACGGTGTTTTCCGGATCGGCGACCGCCTGATCGGTGACGTCGCCGCCGGACGTTATTCCGGCGGGATCCAGTGGGTAGATCGAGACGTTCCCGCGCGTGGCGGCAACAATCGTTGCGTGCAGGTCCTCGAGAGTAATGCTGCGGACGCCGCCGGAGTAGTCGAGCGCCTCGAACACACTCATGCCGAGGCCTGTCGTTACATACAGAATGGATTTCCGCCGGCCGTGCATCCGCGCCATGAACTCCGTCAGCGACCGCAGGCTCTGCATCCGCTGCCGCAGGATGAAGTCACGTTCGCCCGAGAGGAGGCTGTTGGTGTCCAGATCGCTGGCGCCGAACCCGCCGCTCAGCTTGTCAATCGACTTCAACAGCAACTGCCGGTCGCTGGTGAAGTCCTGCGCATCCTTCGAGCTGCCGCGGCCAGCGTAGACGATCGCCGCGGTGTCGTTGTCGTTGAAGTGCTGTTCGATGAACCGACGCAGGTGCAGTCGCAGCCGCGGGGTGAGCACGCCGGGAATTTCGTCCACCGCGATGAGATAGATGCGCCCTTCGGGCCGCTCGTTCGTGTGCACGTCGGGGGGAACGTCGAGCGCAGACTCGACCGGCCGCTCGATGGGAATGTTGACGAGCGAGAACGAGGTGATTTCCTGGGGTTTTCCGTCTTCGACGAGCTCGAAGTCGTCGACGGTCAGGTCGGTGACCGGGTTGCCGCTGGCGTCAACGACGAAGGCGTCGATCTCGATCGCGTCGACGGTGCTGCGGAAAACCGGGGTGTCGGTCTGTTGCGCCGCGAGCGTCAGCACGCCCAGGACCAGCAACGCCATCATCGCCGACAGTCGGAATCTCATTGGTGGGCCTCGGGACGGATGTTACGCCAGGGGAAGTCCCGAATCCCAACTTCCCACTCCCAATCGCCGGCGCTTCGAAACCTCTGCCGCCTTTTGGGCGTTGAAAGTCGCAGTTGGAAGTTTTCGGAGCACCTCATGTGGGCGAGCGTAATTGACGTATCGCCACGCCGTTCTATAGCATGGACGGGTTTGGGAAACTCTTCACAAGCGCGCTGTAGACGTGCGTTGAGGGTCGGATGGACGGCTGGCTAGGCGTAGTAATCATGGTGGCCCTCGGCGTTGGCTTCGCGGGCGTCATGATCGGCCTGTCGGTGCTGCTTGGTCCCAAGAATCCAACCCCGGAAAAACTGGCGCCGTACGAATGCGGCATGCCCGCCGTCGGCGACGCGCGTGAACGCCACTCCGTGAAGTTCTACCTGGTGGCGATGATCTTCCTGCTGTTCGACATCGAGATTGCCTTCCTCTACCCGTGGGCGCTGGCGCTGCGTGACCTGGGATGGTTTGGTTTCGCTCAGATCGTGACCTTTTTTGCGATTCTGACGGTCGGCTACGTCTATGTCTGGCGGAAAGGTCTGCTCGACTGGGGTCCTGCTCGGGTCCGCCGTGTTCGTGGGCAGCAGCCGACCCGGAAGGTGGCTTAGTGGCGGTTGAAACGCACGACGACGGTCTCGATCCCGAGCTGCCGCTGCTGACCACCACGGTCGAGAAGGTGGTGCAGTGGGCGCGGCGGTCGGCGATCTGGCCGGCGCAGTTCGGGCTGGCGTGCTGTGCCATCGAGATGATGGCGATGGCCGCGAGCCGGTACGACATCGCCCGGTTCGGTGCCGAGGTGTTCCGCGGGTCGCCCCGTCAGTCGGATTTGATGATCGTGGCCGGCCGCTTGTCGCGGAAGATGGCGCCGGCGATGCGGCGCGTCTACGACCAGATGCCTGACCCCAAATGGGTGATCTCGATGGGGGCCTGCGCCTCGATCGGCGGCGTCTTCGACAACTACGCCATCGTCCAGGGAGTCGATCAGGTCGTGCCGGTCGACGTCTACGTGCCCGGTTGTCCGCCGCGACCGGAATCGCTCATCTACGGCATCGTGCAGCTGCAGAATAAGATCGCTCGCTCGCGCGCCTAGCGGCGCGAATGCAACATGCAAAATTCAAGATGCAAACTCGGGTCATCCGCAGCACTGGGCTTTTGCATTTTGAATTTTGAATTTTGAATTTTCATGACCGCCGCCGACATCATCAACGCTCTCACACCGCTGGTACCAGGCGCTGCTTTTGAAGCTGCGCCGAGCGTTGATTTCGCCACCGTATACGTGCCCGCGGACCGGCTGGTCGACACGTGCCGCGCGCTGCGCGACGCCGACGCTCTCAAGTTCACCACGATCATCGAGATCACCGCCGCCGATTACTTTCCGCGCCAGCCTCGTTTCGAGGTCGTCTACCACCTGCTGTCGATTTCGCGCCGGGCCAGGGTCCGGCTGAAGGTTCTGGTGGGTGAAAACGGCTCGCTTCCGACCGTTCAGGGTGTGTGGAAAGGCGCGGGCTGGCCGGAACGCGAAGTGTGGGACATGTTCGGGATCATCTTCGACGGCCATCCGGATCTGCGCCGGCTGCTGATGCCGGACGACTGGGACGGGCATCCCGCGCGCAAGGACTATCCCGTTCAGGTCAAGAAGGGCGCCCAAACCTATGAACCGCTCGAGGTCAGTGAGAACGAGTTCAGGGCGAATATCGAGCGCGATCGCGTGAAGAGGACCCACTAGTGGCGGAGCTTCGCACCGAGACGATGACAGTCAACATGGGGCCTCAGCACCCCAGCACGCACGGAGTGCTGCGCCTGGTGCTGGAGCTCGATGGCGAAGTCATTCAGTCGGTGATGCCGACCATCGGGTACCTCCACACGGGCATCGAAAAGACCGCCGAGCAGAAGAAGTGGCAGCAGGTGATTCCGCTCGTCGAGCGGATGGATTACCTGGCCGCGCAATCGAACAGCCTCGCCTACGCGCTGGCGGTCGAGAAGCTCCTCGGCCTGGAGATGCCGCAGCGCGTCAAGGACATCCGCGTCCTCATCGCCGAGCTGCAGCGTCTGGCCAGTCATCTGATCTGGCTGGGCACGCACGCCATGGAAATCGGCGCCGTGTCGATGCTGTTCTACGCCATCCGCGAGCGCGAGCTGCTGCTCAACATCAACGAGCTGATCGCCGGATTCCGTTTCTTCCCGAGTTACATCCGAGTCGGCGGTCTGCGCGAGGATCTGCCGCGCGGGTTCCACGAATCGGTCAACGCCTTCCTCGAACGGTTTCCCGCCAAGATCGCCGAGTTCGAAGGTCTGCTGACGAAGAACGACATCTTCCGCCGCCGTACCGAGGGGGTTGGCGTCATCACGGCGGAGGACGCGATGCAATGGGGCCTGGTCGGGCCGATTGCGCGCGCCGCCGGGCTGGACTACGACGTGCGCAAGTACTTCCCGTATCTCGGCTACGAGAGCTACGACTTCGCCGTGCCGACGGCGACCGAGGGGGACGTCTATGCGCGGTACCGCGTCCGCATGGAAGAACTGCGGCAGAGCGTCAAGATCTGCAAACAGGCGATCGCGCGGATTACTCCGTCTGGCGTGTGGGCATGTGATGATCCGCGCGTCGTGCCGCCGCCGAAGGACAAGGTCTATACGGAGATGGAAGCGCTCATTCAGCACTTCCTGATCTACTCGCAGGGCTTTACAGTCCCGGCCGGCGAGGCCTACGTCCCGATCGAAGGCCCGCGCGGGGAGCACGGAACCTATATCGTGTCCGACGGTACGAACCGGCCGTGGCGTGTGAAGATGCGCCCGCCCTCGTTCATGGCGATCCAGGCGCTGCCCGCCGTGGTGAAGGGCGGTCTCATTGCCGACGTGGTCGCCGTCATCGGCTCGACCGACGTCGTCATGGGAGACTGCGACCGGTGAGTTTTCATCCGCGCATCGAATACGCGACGTTTCACCGGTCGGAGCGGAAGCTCGCCGAACTCGGCGAGGAGTTCAGCTACACGCCCGAGCGTCAAGCGAAATTCGACGAGCTGGTAACGCACTACCCGCCGGAACAGCGCAAGTCGGCGATCCTCTACGCGCTGTTCCTCGTGCAGCAGCAGCAGGGCTACGTTTCGGGCGCATCGATGCGGTTCGTCGCCCAGCAGATCCGCTGCACACCGGCGGAAGTCGAGGACGTCGTTTCGTACTACACGATGTTCTATACGAAGCCGGTCGGGAAGTACGTGCTGAACGTCTGCCGGACGCTGTCATGCGCGTTGCTCGGCGCCGAGCGGGTGACCGAGGAGCTGAGCGCGAAGCTGGGGATCAGGCCCGGAGAGACGACGCCCGACGGCATGTTCACGCTGACGGAAGTCGAGTGTCTCGGCGCCTGCGATCGCGCGCCGGTGCTGATGATCAACGACGACGGCTGGCACGAGCGGCTGGCGCCGGAGCAGGCTGGCAAGTTCGTGGACGATCTTCGCTCCCAAGGGTACGCGGCGTTGACCGGCTGTCATCTGGATGTGGAGAAGAAATGAAAGCGTTAACCACGAAGGCCGCAAAGGTCGCGAAGGACGCTAAGGCCGATCCTGTTCTACTTCGCGCGCTTCGCGAAGTTCGCGGTTGAAGACAAGCATGTTCGAGCCGGTTCTGACCAACCACGTCCGCGAGCCGAACGCCTTCACGCTCGACTTCTATCTGAAGAACGCGCGCGGATACGAAGGGCTGCGCAAGGCATTGACGCTGAAGCCGAACGACATCATCGAACAGGTGAAAGCGTCGGGTCTGCGCGGGCGCGGCGGCGCCGGGTTCCCGACCGGCCTCAAGTGGCAGTTCGTCCTCAAGGACACGCCGAAGCCGAAATACATCGCCTGCAATGCCGACGAAAGCGAGCCGGGCACGTTCAAGGATCACGTGCTCATGGAGCGCAACCCGCACCTGCTGATCGAAGGGTGCGCGATCGGGTGCTACGCAATCGGCGCCAAGGTCGCCTACATCTACATCCGCGGCGAGTTCCTGCACGTGCAGCAGACGCTCGAGCGCGCCGTGGCCGAGGCCTACCGGGCTGGCCACCTCGGCAAGAACATCTACGGCACCGGGTTCGACTGCGACGTCTTCATCCATCGCGGCGCCGGCGCCTACGAGGCGGGCGAGGAAACGGCACTGATCGAATCGCTCGAAGGCAAGCGGGCACAGCCGCGGCTGAAGCCGCCGTTCCCTGCAGTCGAGGGCCTGTATCAGTGTCCGACCGCGGTCAACAACGTCGAGACGCTGTGCAACGTCCCGTTGATCGTCCTCAACGGGCCGGAATGGTTCGCACAGCAGGGCCCCGAGAAGAACGGCGGACCGAAGCTGTTCTGCGTCAGCGGACACGTCAAGCGACCGGGTGTCTACGAAGCGTCGATGAACACGACGCTGCGCGAGCTGGTGTTCGGCGACCAGTACTCGCAGGGGATGAAAGACGGCCGCAAGTTCAAGGCGATCATTCCCGGCGGTTCGTCGGTGCCGATCCTGCTCGAGAAGGATCTCGATACCCCCGCCAGCTTCGATCACATCCAGAAAGCCGGCTCGCTCCTCGGTTCGGCCGGCCTGATCATCATGGACGACACCGTCTGCATGGTGTGGCTGGCGATGAATCTGCTCCATTTCTATCGCCACGAGTCATGCGGGAAGTGCACGCCGTGCCGCGAAGGCGCCGACTGGCTGTACAAACTGCTCATGCGCGTCGAGCGCGGCGAGGGACGGCTGAAGGACATCGATCTCCTCTTCGGCGTCGCCAGCAACATTGTCGGCAAGACGCTCTGCGCGTTTGGCGACGCTGCCGCCACTCCGGTGCTGACGACGCTCAATCATTTCCGGGACGAGTTCGAGGCGCACATCCGTGAGGGCCGCTGTACGCTGCCGGCGCCGTGGCGGGCGCAGCAATCGGTGATGGCGGGGGCGCACTGATGGAACCACGAAGGCCGCGAAGAGATCGAAGGGCACGAAGTTCTCTTGATCAACCAACCTCTCTTCGTGCGCTTCGACCTCTTCGTGTATTCGTGGTTAAAGACTGATGGACCTCCGATTCGGGATCCAGCTCGCGATCATCGGCCTGACGTTCTTCATGCTGATCAACGCCTCGGCGCTGCTGGTGCTCGCCGAGCGCAAGATCATGGGCTTCATGCAGCAGCGCTACGGCCCGTATCTGGTCGGACCGCACGGAGTGCTGCAGCCGCTGGCCGACATCCTCAAGCTGCTGATGAAGGAAGAGCTGCGGCCGAAAGGCGCGGACAAGTGGCTCTTCACGCTGGCGCCCATCCTGTCGGTGACGGCCGCCTTTGCCGCCTTCGCCACGGTGCCCTGGGGTGCCGAGACGACGCTCTTCGGGTTGCTGGACACGCCCGTCAAGCTCGGGGTCGCCGACATCAACGTCGGACTCCTCGTCGTGTTCGCCATCACCTCGATGGGCGTCTACGGAATCGTGCTCGCCGGCTGGGCATCGAACAGCAAGTACTCACTGATGGGCGGGCTGCGGGCGTCGGCGCAGATGATCAGCTATGAGCTGGCGTATGCGACGTCTCTGGCCGCGGTCATCCTGCTCGCTGGCTCGCTCTCGCTGCGTGAAATTGTCGATACCCAGTCAGGAGCGTGGCTCGGCTTCATCCCACGCTGGTACGTGTTCCTGCAGCCGGTTGGTTTCATCATTTACGTGATTGCCGGCGTTGCCGAGACGAACCGCGCCCCGTTCGACTTTCCCGAGGCCGAACAGGAACTCGTTGCCGGCTACAACACTGAATACAGCTCTGTCCGCTTCGCGCTGTTTCCGCAAGCCGAGTACATCAACATGGCGACGATGTCGGCGGTGGCGACGGATCTGTATCTGGGCGGGTGGCACGGGCTTCCGTTTCTCGATGCCTACGGTCTCAGCTGGGTGACGTTCCTGCTGAAGGTCGGTGCGATCCTCTTCACCTACATCTGGATGCGGTGGACGCTGCCGCGCTACCGCTACGATCAGTTGATGGGCTTCGGGTGGAAGTTCCTGTTCCCTCTGTCAGTGATCAATCTCATCGTCACGGCGGCGCTGGTCATTTACTTCAATGCCTGAAGTCGTCACCTTCTACGTGCTCGCCGGCGTTGCGATTGTCGCCTCTGCCATGGTCATCGGCCAGCGCAACCCGATGTACAGCGTGCTGCTGCTGATCGCGTCGTTCGCCGCGCTGGCCGGGCTCTACATCCAGCTCGACGCGCCGTTTGTCGCGGTGGCGCAGATCATCATCTACGCGGGCGCCATCATGGTGCTCTTCCTGTTCGTTGTCATGCTGCTGAACGCGCCGCAGGAGGACGCGGCGGAGTGGGATCGGACGCACCCGTTGCGGCGTCCCGGGATCGCCCGGTTCGGGGCCGCGCTCGCCGGCGTGCTGATCCTGCAGCTCGCCTACGCGCTGATGCGCGTCAACGAGCTGGCAGCGCCCGTCGGAGGACAGACCAGCGCTGCCGCTGTCAGCTCCGTCCGCGAGCTGGGCCGCGTGTTGTTCGACCGGCACGCGTTCGCGTTCGAAGCGACGTCGGTGTTGATTCTCGTGGCGATGGTGGGAGCGGTCGTACTGGCGCGTCGAGAGGACGGGTCGTGATTCCGCTCAGCCACTACCTGATCGTGTCGGCGATCCTTTTCGCCATCGGCACCGCCGGCGTCTTCCTGCGCCGCAATCTGATCACGATTCTGCTGTCGGTCGAGATCATGCTGAACGCCGTGAACCTGACGTTCGTGGCGTTCGGCCGCTACCGCGGGGACATGGACGGGCAGATCATCACGTTCTTCGTCATGACCGTGGCCGCCGCCGAGGCGGCGGTCGGCCTGGCGCTCATCATCGCGCTGTTCCGCCATCGCGAATCGCTCAACCCCGATGCGTTTACGTCGTTGAAATGGTGACGCCAATGCCCAACGGCGGGTCCGCGTCGCCCGGCTGCGGCGCGCCGCGGAACCCGCCCCACAGGACAGGTAAGGCGCGTGCCGCCGAGCCCCGCGTTCCCCACCGGACCTGTCGGGCGGGTGCCGCCGAGCCCCGCGTTCCCCACCGGATCTGTCGGGCGGGTGCCGCCGAGCACCGCGTCCAGGCGAGGCGGACCCGCCGGGAGAAAATGTGCTGGCGTTAATCCCGCTGTTCCCGCTGATCGGCTTCGTCATCAACGCGATGCTCGGTCGTCGTCTGCCGAAGTCGGTGTCCGGCGGGCTCGCGTGCCTGGCGATGCTGGCGTCGTTCGGCGTCGCCGCGATGAGCGTCTGGCAGCTGATCGGCCTGCCGGTCGAAGAACGGTCGGTCGAGCAGGTGCTCTACACGTGGCTGGCGGCAGGCGACCTGTCGGTACCGCTGGCCTTCCGGCTCGATCCGTTGTCTGCCGTGATGATTCTGGTGATCACCGGCATCGGCTCGCTGATCCACATCTATTCCACCGCCTACATGCACGACGAGGTGGACAGCGAGTTCGCACGCTACTTCTCCTACCTGAACCTGTTCGCCGCGTTCATGCTGGTGCTGGTGCTCGGCTCGAGCTTCCCCGTGCTGTTCGTCGGCTGGGAAGGGGTCGGCCTCTGCTCGTATCTGCTGATCGGATTCTGGTTCAGGAAGAAGTCGGCATCCGACGCCGGCAAGAAGGCCTTCGTCGTCAACCGCATCGGCGACTACGCGTTCCTCCTCGGCATGTTCGCGCTGTTCGTGCAGTTCGGCACGCTCGACTTCCAGGGCATCGCACGGGCGGTGGCGGAGGCGCCGGCGGAGACGTCGTTTGGAATCATCTCCATCGCGACGCTGCTCCTGTTCATCGGCGCGACCGGCAAGTCGGCGCAGATTCCGCTCTACACGTGGCTGCCGGACGCGATGGAAGGTCCGACCCCGGTGTCGGCGCTGATCCATGCGGCGACGATGGTGACGGCCGGCGTCTACATGATCGGGCGCAACGCCGTGCTCTTCAGCCACGCGCCGGAGACTCTGATGATCGTCGCCGTCATCGGCGCGGCGACGGCACTAATGGCCGGCACGATCGGCCTCGTGCAGAACGACATCAAGCGCGTGCTGGCGTATTCGACCGTGTCGCAGCTCGGACTGATGTTCTTGGCGATGGGCGTCGGCGCCTTTGGCGCCGGCATCTTCCACCTCTACACCCACGCATTCTTCAAGGCCTGCCTGTTCCTGGGCTCGGGGGCCGTGATCCACGCGCTCGCCGGCGAGCAGGACATCCGCAACATGGGCGGTCTGAGGAAGCAGCTGCCGATCACGTTCTATACCTTCTTCATCGCCTCGCTGGCGATCGCCGGGTTCCCGCTCCTGGCCGGGTTCTTCAGCAAGGACGAGATCCTCTACGAGACCTTCGCGCACGGCCACACCGTCCTGTGGGTGATTGGCGCGCTGACGTCGCTGCTGACGGCGACCTACATGTTCCGGCTGGTCTACCTGACCTTCTTCGGTCAGCGCCGGCATGACGCGCCGGCGCCTGAACATCAGGAGGAAGAAGAGCCGGCTGCGCACCTTTCGCACCATCCAGCGTCAGCCACTTCGCACCATCCAGTGTCAGGGGCATCGCACGATCACTCAGGATCGCACCTTCACGATGCACCGCCAGCCATGGCGCTCGCGCTCGTGGTGCTGGCCATTGGCTCAGTGGTCGCCGGCTACATCGGCATTCCACACGTCCTCGGCGGGCATAACGCTCTCGGCGAGTGGCTGGCACCCGCATTCGGTCTTCGTGAGGCCAGCGGCGGGGAAGCGGTGGTCGAGGAGGCGAGCCTCGAGCTGACGCTGATGGTCATCTCGAGCGTGATCGCGATTCTCGGCATCGCCGTCGCGACCGCCATCTGGCTGCGCAGCCGCCAGTTTGCGGATTCCATGGCGCGCACATTCGCGCCCATCTACCGGCTGCTGCTGAACAAGTACTACGTGGACGAACTCTACGACGCGACAATCGTGCAGCCGATCAAGGTCGTGTCGCAGGAAGGCTTGTGGCGGCGCTTCGACGTACGCGTCATCGACGGCGCGGTCAACGGCGCCGGCGCCGTCGTCGCTGGCAGTGCGACGGTGCTGCGGCGGCTGCAGACCGGATCGGTGCGCACGTATGCCGGGTCCCTCTTTGTCGGCGTGATTCTCGTGCTCGGCTATTACCTGTGGCGTTGACGCGAAAGGCCGACGTCAACATCGGCCTCTACCAATCGTTTGGGGGTTGGGCGTTGGGAGTTGGGAATTGACACCGCTTTTGACGCTCTCATGGGTCGCGCCGCTCGTCGGCGCCATCCTGCTGCTGCTGATCCCGAATCGCGACGGCCGTCGTGACTCGCTGGTCAAGTGGCTGGCGCTGGGCATTTCAACGGTGGCCTTCGTTCTCACTCTCGGCCTGTGGTTCTGGTTCGATCAGGCCTCGAGCGAGTTTCAGTTCGTCGAGCGGGTGCCGTGGATCCCGGCGTTCGGCATCGACTACTACGTCGGCCTCGACGGCATCAGCCTGCTGCTGGTCATCCTCACGTCGTTCCTGACGCCAATCGCCCTGCTCTCGTCCTGGGAGGGCGTCGAGCACAAGGTCAAGGAGTTCTGCGTCTTCATCCTCGCTCTCGAGGCGGCGATGATCGGCGTGTTCATCTCGCTCGACCTGTTCCTGTTCTATGTATTCTGGGACGCGATGCTGATCCCGATGTACTTCCTGATCGGGATCTGGGGCTACGACCAGCGCATCTACGCCGCCATCAAGTTCATGCTCTACACCATGGCC
>Ga0111539_10002117_pt1 | contig 26533 bp, 23 predicted proteins | sample RhiMethybrSRZTD1_FD_79667 | JGI IMG/M metagenome (GOLD analysis project Ga0111539, IMG submission 79667) | Populus rhizosphere microbial communities from Tennessee, USA - Rhizosphere MetaG P. TD hybrid SRZTD1 (version 2) (version 2) | ecosystem: Host-associated > Plants > Roots > Rhizosphere >...
ACGACAAGATCCACCTCGTGCCGTTCGGCGAATACCTGCCGCTGCAGCGGCAGCTCGAAGCCATCGGGCTCGAGCAGCTGACCCGCCTGCGTGGCGGCTTCGCCATCGGCGTCGTGCCGCGGCCGCTGCTGCGGGTGCCTGGCCTGCCCGCCGCGGCGCCCCTCATCTGTTATGAAGCCATCTTCCCGGGCGAGATCGTGCAGGGGCCCGAGCGGCCGGAGCTCATGCTCAACCTCACCAACGACGGCTGGTTCGGCAATACCACGGGCCCGCGCCAGCACCTGCACCAGGCGCGCGTGCGCGCAGTGGAGGAGGGCTTGCCGCTCGTGCGCGCCGCGAACAACGGTATTTCCGCGGGCATCGACGCGAATGGGCGCATCCTGGCGCGGCTCGGTCTCGACGTACGCGGCGTGATCGACGTCGCGTTGCCCGCAGCCCTGCCGCCGCCGCCCTATGCGCACTTGGGGGATATGATCTTTTTGATGCTATGGCTGGTCGGCGCCGCGGTGGCGCTGATGCGGCGCTGAGGCCTATGTGTAGCGCCGACAGGGCGCGTGTTCTCTATCCTGCGTGCTATATCGTCAGGGGGTCCCGGAGGTTGACGCACCAACCGTCTGCACCTACCAATTGAGCCCTGGGAGCAATGCGTACGGGGCTGGTCATGGCGAGAACACCCGGTTTCGTCGACGAGGCGGCGGACGACGAAAAGGGCTCGCGGCGTCCCAACCCCATCGACGTTCACGTCGGCGGCCGCGTCCGTTTTCGCCGCATGCTGCTCGGCATGAGCCAGGAGAGGCTTGGCGAGAAGCTCGGCCTGACTTTCCAGCAGATCCAGAAGTACGAGAAGGGCATCAACCGCATCGGCGCCAGCCGGCTGTTCGATCTGGCGCAAGTGCTGGGCGTGCCGGTGCAGTTCTTCTACGAGGAAGCGCCGGCGGCGGAGGCCAAACACCTCATGCCCGACGGCTTTGCCGAGCGGTCCCCTGACAACTCCATCGTCGAATTCCTGCGCAGCCGCGACGGACTCGAACTCAACAAGGCGTTCGTGCGCATTTCCGACGCCAAGGCGCGACGCGCCATCGTCGATCTGGTCCGCAGTCTTGCCAACGACGACATCAACGACAACCCCATCGGCTAAATGACAGTCCGTGGACCGAAGCCCGACCTTCGGCACTCGAAACGTGCGCGAAATCGCCCTTGAGGCAGGCCGCTTGCGGAGCCTTTTTCGGTCATCTTGACCCCCGCGCTAAACACTGCAACAAGTCGCGCGATTTTTCCGCGTTCGAGCCAGCGATGGGGAGCACCGTGTCGCGCAAGTCCTACCTGTTCACGAGCGAGTCCGTTTCGGAGGGACACCCCGACAAGGTCTGCGATCGCATCTCCGACGAGGTGGTCGATCTCTTCTTCCGCGAGGGTCCGAAGGCCGGCGTCGATCCCTGGCAGCTGCGGGTTGCCTGCGAGACGCTCGCGACCACCAATCAGGTGGTCATCGCCGGCGAGACGCGCGGCCCCAACATCATCACTAAGGATTGGGTGGCCCACGTCGCGCGCATGGCCATCAAGGACATCGGCTACGAGCAGGACGGCTTTCACTGGGACAAGAGCGACATCAAGGTCCTGCTGCACCCGCAGTCCGCCGATATCGCCCAGGGCGTCGACAGCGGCGGCAACCGCGAGGAGGGGGCCGGCGACCAGGGCATCATGTTCGGCCACGCTTGCCAGGACACGCCGGAGCTCATGCCGGCGGCCATCTACTACAGCCACAAGATCCTGCGGCTCATCTCGGAGGCGCGTCATGCCGGCAAGGAGGCCGTGCTGGGCCCCGACTCCAAGAGTCAGGTGACCGTGCGTTACGAGAACGGCAAGCCGGTCGCCGCGACGCAGATCGTCGTCTCGCACCAGCACCTAATCGAGTCGATGACTTCCGCCCAAGTGCGCGAGCTGGTCGAGCCCTACGTCAGGAAGGCGCTGCCCTCGAGCTGGATCGGCAAGGACACGATCTGGCACATCAATCCGACGGGCAAGTTCTACATCGGCGGCCCGGATGGCGACTGTGGGCTGACGGGCCGCAAGATCATCGTCGACACCTACGGCGGTGCCGCCCCACACGGCGGCGGCGCCTTCTCGGGCAAGGACCCAACCAAGGTCGATCGCTCGGCAGCCTATGCCGCGAGGTACCTCGCCAAGAACGTGGTGGCGGCCGGCCTCGCCGATCGCTGCACGATCCAGCTCTCCTACGCCATCGGCGTCGCCAAGCCGCTGTCGATCTATGTCGATCTCGGCGACAACCCGAGCAAGATCGACGGGGCCAAGCTCGAGAAAGTGCTGAGCGAGCTGATGGATCTGACGCCGCGCGGCATCCGCAAGCATCTCGACCTCAACAAGCCGATCTACGCGCGCACCTCGGCTTACGGCCACTTCGGGCGCGAGCCGGACAAGGAGGGCGGGTTCTCGTGGGAGAAGACCGACCTCCTCGACAAGCTCAAATCGGCAATGGCGTGAGGCGTGCGACGGGGTCAGACCCCTTTCGCCGACCCGTTGTGCCGACACTGGAACGCCGGAGAAAGGGGTCTGACCCCGTGCCCCATGCCCAAGCGATCGGCAAAGACGTCCGTCTCCAATAGGCGCAAGCTCGTCGAGTTCGACGACGAAACCTGGCACGCCCTGCACCTCCTCTCGCGCGACAGCATGAAGTCGCTGCAGGAGCTGGCCGACGAGGCCTTTACCGACCTGCTCACGAAGCATCATCGGCCCGTCACGCTGAAGCAGGCGTTGAAGGAAAGCCTGCGCCGAAAGCCGGCCAACGATCCCGGCGCACAACGCAAGAAGTGAGCAGAGGTCACCCGCTCGCCGCACTTGCAAGCGACCGCCGCGCCGCACGAGTGAGCTGACCTCCGCCATGGGCCACGATCGCGAGCACGATTTGCGCAGCTACGGCCGTCGGCGCGGGCGCGCGCCCAGCGCCCGGCAGGCCTCGTTGTGGCAGGACACCTTGCCGCGTTACGCGCTCGACCTGTCGCAACCTCTGCCGCACCGCTTGGCAGCGCTCTTCGCATCGCGCGTCACCGAGGTCTGGCTCGAGATCGGCTTCGGCGGCGGCGAGCATTTGCTCTGGCAGGCGAGGGCCAACCGAGACATCGGGTTCATCGGCTGCGAGCCGTTCCAGGACGGGGTGATCAAGGTGCTGCGAGCGATGGACGAGCAGCAGGCCGCCGACATCCGGCTCCACGCCGAGGACGCCCGCCCCCTCCTGCGCCGGCTGCCGGAGGCCAGCATCGGCCGCGTGTTCATTCTGTTCCCCGATCCCTGGCCGAAGGCGCGCCACCACAAGCGCCGGCTCGTGTCCGCGCCGACCGTCGTCGAGCTGGCCCGCATCATGCGGGCCGGGGCGGAGCTGCGCATCGCCACCGACGATGGCGACTACGCGCGATGGATTCTGCTGGCCGTTCTCGGACATCGAGATTTCGCGTGGATGGCCACCGGCGCGGCCGACTGGCGCCAGCGCCCCCCGGATTGGCCGCCCACCCGCTACGAGCAAAAGGCCCTCGATGCAGGCCGCCGGTGTTACTATTTCCGCTTCCACCGGGGGTGATCCGGCCTGCGACAATTTTTTCACTTCCCGCTTGCAATGGGTACAATTTCTGCCTACTATTTGTCCGCTCATGATCATCTCAACTTTGAGAGTGGGCCCTAGGGGTCCGCTCTTTTTGTTTTGGGCGGTCGCTCGAGCCTCTCGAGACGCAAAAACTTGAACCTGGCGGGACTGTGGACGGTGAGCGGGCGAGCGTCCGACGCACGCTTCGTTGGCGAGACCGGCGTGGCGGCACAGATCGCTGGGCTGGCTGAGCCGGTGCTCGCCGAGCTTGGTTTCCGGCTGGTGCGGGTCTTGGTCTCGGGGCCCACCGTGCAGATCATGGCCGAGCGGCCGGAGGGAACGATCACGGTTGAGGAGTGTGCAGAGATCTCGCGTCGGCTTTCGCCTGTCCTCGATGTGCACGATCCCATGCAGGGACAATACACGCTCGAGGTTTCCTCGCCCGGCATCGACAGGCCGCTGGTGCGCCCCTCCGACTTCGAGGCGTGGGCGGGCTACCAGGCCAAGATCCAGACCAAGGAGCTGATCTCTGGGCGCAAACGGTTCAAAGGCGTGCTCGAGGGCATCGAGGGCGAAGAGGTGCGCATCGAGGTCGATCTCGATCAGCTGGGCCGGCACGTCGTCGGCTTGCCGCTGGCACTCGTCGCCGAGGCCCGCCTGGTGCTGACGGATGAGCTCATTCGCGAGACTTTGCGGCGCGCCAAGAAGGCGAACCCCGGCCGCGCGGCGGCCGCAGACGCCGCGGACTGAATTCGCATTTGTGGAGTGGAGGCTAGACTAGCATGGCGCAGGCAGGAATCAGCGCAAACAGGCTGGAGCTCTTGCAGATCGCCGATGCCGTGGCGCGCGAGAAGTCGATCGACCGCAAGATCGTCATCGCGGCGATGGAGGACGCGATCCAGAAGGCCGCGAAGTCCCGCTACGGCAGCGAGAATGATATTCGCTGCGAGATCGACCCGAAGACCGGCGAGACGAAGCTCACCCGCGTTCTGCAGGTGGTCGACACCGTCGAGAACGAGTCGACCCAGGTTACCGTCGGCGAAGCGACCCGCCGCAACCCGGATGCCAAGGTCGGCGACTTGATCGCAGAATCGCTTCCCCCGCTCGACTTCGGCCGGGTGGCGGCGCAGAACGCCAAGCAAGTCATCGTCCAGAAGGTGCGCGAAGCTGAGCGCGAGCGCCAGCACGGCGAGTTCAAGGACCGCGTGGGCGAGATCGCCAGCGGCACCGTCAAGCGCGTGGAGTACGGCAACGTTATCGTCGACCTGCAGAAGGCCGAGGGCATCATCCGCCGCGACGAGATGATCCCGCGCGAGAACGTGCGGCTGGGCGACCGCATCCGCGCCTACATCTACGACGTGCGGCGCGAGCAGCGCGGCCCGCAGATCTTCCTTTCACGCGCCCGGCCCGAGTTCATGTCGCTGCTGTTCCGCGCCGAGGTGCCCGAGATCTACGACGGCATCGTGCAGATCAAATCGGTGGCGCGCGACCCCGGCTCCAGGGCCAAGATCGCCGTCATCTCCAAGGATTCGTCCATCGATCCGGTCGGCGCCTGCGTGGGCATGCGCGGCCAGCGCGTGCAGGCCGTGGTCGGCGAGCTGCAGGGCGAGAAAGTCGACATCATCCAGTGGAACCAGGACGCGGCCACCTTCATCGTCAACGCGCTGGCCCCGGCCGAGGTCACCAAGGTGGTCCTCGACGAGGACTCCAACCGCATCGAGGTGGTGGTGCCGGAGAGCCAACTCTCGCTCGCCATCGGCCGCCGCGGCCAGAACGTCAGGCTCGCCTCGCAGCTCACCGGCTGGGACATCGACATCCTCACCGAGCAGGAGGAATCGGAGCGCCGGCAGAAGGAGTTCGCCGAACGCACGCAGCTGTTCATGGAAGCGCTCGACGTCGACGAGGTGATCGCCCAGCTGCTCGCCACCGAGGGCTTCGAGACGGTGCAGGAGGTGGCCTACGTCGATGCCGGGGAGATCGCCCACATCGAGGGCTTCGACGAGGATACCGCCAGCGAGATCCAGACGCGGGCGCGCGACTACCTCGAGCGTCAGGAGGCGGAGCGCGATGCCAAGCGCAAGGAGCTGGGCGTTTCCGACGACCTTGCCAAGGTGCAGGGTGTGACGACGGCGATGCTCGTCGCATTCGGCGAAAACGGCATCAAGACTCTTGAAGACCTGGCCGGCGCCGAGACCGACGATCTTTCCGGTTGGACCGAGCGCAAGAAGGAGAAGGATGCCGAGCCCGTGCGGCACAAGGGCGTGCTGGAGGGCTTCGAGCTTTCGCGAAAGGACGTGGAAGACATGATCATGGCAGCCCGCATTGCCGCCGGCTGGGTGACGCAGGAGGACCTCGACAAGATGCGTGCCGACCAGGCGGCTGCGGTGGCGGCTGCCGAGGCGGCGAAGGCGGCAGCCCAAGTCGGCGTGTCCGCCGAGGCCAAGGTGTAAGCGGTCATGGACCGCAACGGAAGAACAGGCAATGGGCTCGCGTATCGCGGTCGAGGATGCCGATGCCGATGCGGCCGACAGGGGCCCGCTGCGGTTTTGCGCCGTCTCGCGCGTGCAAAAGCCGCCTGAGGAGCTCATCCGCTTCGTTGCAGGTCCCGATCAGGCGGTCGTGCCGGACCTTGCCAGGCGCCTGCCTGGCCGCGGCGTGTGGGTCGAGGCGACGCGCGCGAGTGTGGCCGAGGCGGTGCGCCGCAAGGCATTCGCCAAAAGCCTCAAAAAGAAGGTCTCGGTGCCTGCCGACCTTGCCGAGCTCGTCGAGCGTCTGTTGCGCAAGCGGCTGATGGAGGCGGTCAGCATCGCCAATAAGGCCGGCCTTTTGGTCTCGGGCTTTGCCAAGGTGGCGCAGTCGATCGAGGCGGGTCAGGTCGTAGCCCTCATCCATGCGAGCGACGCTGCGGCCGATGGGGTCGACAAACTGGATCGCAAATTCAAGGCGTTAGGCGGATTTGAGGGTGCTCCGGCAACCATTGTCCGCGAACTGGCAGGCGGCGAATTGAGCTTGGCCTTCGGACGGCCAAATGTGATACATGCTGCAGCGGCCGAGGGCGGCGCGAGCCGTCGGCTCATCGAAGAGGCACGGCGCCTTGGGCGATATCGGCTGGGCCCAGCCCAGACGGTTGCCTGTTGCCGGGAGCATGAACCAACACAGGACGTGCATGACTGAAACGAAAGAAGTCACCGAGAAGACGCTGCGCGGCGCGGTGCCGCGCAAGCCGTTGAGCCTGAAGCGGACGGTCGATGCCGGCCACGTCAAGCAAAGCTTCAGCCATGGCCGTTCCAAGTCGGTGGTGGTCGAGAAGAAGAAAAAGCGCACGATCTCGGCACCCGGTGGCGCCGAAGCCGAAACGGCCGAGCTGGAGGACGCGGAGCGGCGGCTTGGCGGTCTCTCTACCGACGAGCTCGATGCGCGCCGGCGCGCGCTCGAGGCCGCGAAGGAGCGCGCCGAGGCGGAAGCGGCCGAACAGGCGCGCCTGGAAGCGCTGCGCCCGCCGAAGGTCGAGCCAGAGCCCGAGGAAATCGAGAAAAAGGCAGAACCGGCTCCTCCCGCTGCCGAGGCGCTGGACGGTACGGTCGAACCGGCCGTGCCGGTCAAGCCGCCGGCGGTCGATCCGAAGGGGCGCACGGTCGAGAAGCTCAAGGGCGGGGAGGCGCCGCGGCAGATCGCCAAGCGCGGCGCCCGGGCTCTTGAGGTCGAGGCCGAAGCGGAGGAGGAATCGCGCGCCAAGAAAAAGGGCGCCAAGCCGCCCAAGAGCCCGGTCAAGATCGGCGACGAGCGCCGCGAGCGCATCAAGCTCACCATCAACAACGCCTTCGACGAGGCGCAGCGCGAGCGGTCGCTGGCCTCGCTGCGTCGGCGGCGCGAGCGCGAGAAGCTGCGCCAAGCCGGCGTGGTGCAGCCGCGCGACAAGGTCATGCGCGAGGTGATCATTCCCGAGGTGATCACCATCCAGGAGCTCGCCAACCGCATGACGGAGCGCTCCGTCGACGTCATCAAGCTCCTGATGGGGCAGGGGGCGATGCACAAGATCAACGATGTGATCGACGCCGACACCGCCGAGCTCATCGTGCGCGAGTTCGGCCACACGCCCAAGCGCGTGTCGGAGGCCGACGTGGAGGAAGGCTTCATCGGCCAGACCGATACCGGGGAAAGCCGTGAGCCGCGGGCGCCGGTGGTCACCATCATGGGCCACGTCGACCACGGCAAGACTTCGCTGCTCGACGCCATCCGCCACACCGATGTTGCCGCCGGCGAGGCGGGTGGCATCACTCAGCATATCGGCGCCTACCAGGTGACGACGCCCAACGGCCAGAAGATCACCTTCATCGATACGCCCGGTCACGAGGCGTTCACCGCCATGCGCCAGCGCGGCGCCAAGGTGACGGACATCGTCGTGCTGGTGGTCGCCGCCGACGATGGCGTGATGCCGCAGACGGTGGAGGCGATCAACCACGCCAAGGCCGCACAAGTGCCGCTGATCGTGGCCATCAACAAGATCGACATGCCGGGCGCCGATCCCAACCGGGTGCGCACGGCCCTGCTGCAGCATGAGATCGTCGTCGAGAGCCTGTCGGGCGAGACGCTCGAGGTCGAGGTGTCGGCCCTGAAGCGCATCGGACTCGACAAGCTGCTGGAGGCGATCGGCCTGCAGGCCGAGCTGTTGGATCTCACCGCCAATCCGAACCGCTCGGCCGAGGGCGTCGTCATCGAGGCCAAGCTCGAGCGCGGGCGCGGCCCGGTCGGCACCGCCCTGGTACAGCGCGGCGCGTTGAAGGTCGGCGACATCGTGGTTGCCGGCACCGCCTGGGGGCGCGTGCGCGCGCTCATCGACGATCGCGGCGAGACTGTTGCCGAGGCCGGACCGTCGGTGCCGGTGGAGATCCTGGGCTTCGATTCGGCGCCTGAGGCCGGCGACCCGTTTGCCGTCGTCGAGAACGAGGGACGGGCGCGCGAAATTACCGACTACCGCGTCCGCAAGCGCCGCCAGACACTCGGCTCGGCCGGCACCGCGCGCACGCTCGAGCAGATGATGCAGCAGCTCAAGGAGGCTGGGCGCAAGGAATTCCCCCTGGTCGTCAAGGGCGACGTGCAAGGCTCGGTGGAGGCGATCGGCGGGGCGCTGCGCAAGCTCGGCACCGATGAGGTCGAGGCGCGCATGGTGCACGCCGGCGTCGGCGGCATCACCGAATCCGACATAGCGCTCGCCAGCGCATCCAATGCCGTGGTGGTGGGCTTCAACGTGCGCGCCAACGTGCAGGCCAAGCTGGCGGCCGACCAGGCCGGCGTCGAGATCCGCTACTACAGCATCATCTACGACCTGGTTGACGACGTGAAGAAGGCGATGTCCGGCCTGCTGGCGCCCAGGCTGCGCGAAATCTTCCTCGGCAATGCCGAAATCCTGGAGGTGTTCAATATCTCCAAGGTCGGCAAGGTCGGGGGCTGCCGTGTCACCGAGGGCAAGGTGGAGCGCGGCGCCAAGGTGCGTCTGATCCGCGACAACGTCGTCGTCCACGAAGGCACGCTGTCGACCCTGAAGCGCTTCAAGGACGAGGTGCGCGAGGTCCCGGCTGGCCAGGAATGCGGCATGGCGTTCGCCAACTACCAGGACATTCGCCAGGGCGACGTCATAGAGTGCTTCAACGTCGAATCCATTGCCCGGTCGCTGTAGGGTGTCGGACCCAGAGGGTCTGACACCGATTTCCGGGTCGGCGCAAAGGTGTCAGACCCAGAGGGTCTGACACCATCGCGACAGCATCCATGGCCAACCGCCGTTCCGACAAGCATTCAGGTCCCTCTCAGCGCCAGCTGCGCGTTGCCGAACTGATCCGGCATGCGCTGGCCCAGATGCTGGCGCGCGGCGAGATCCACGACGACGTGCTGGCCGCCCACGTCGTGACCGTGCCGGAGGTGCGCATGTCGCCCGACCTGCGACTCGCCACCGTCTACGTGATGCCGCTGGGCGGAAAGGACGTGGGACCGGTGCTGGCCGCACTCGACCGCAACAAGCGCTACATCCGCGGCGAGGTCGCCGAGGCCGTCAACCTCAAGTTCGCGCCCGATGTCCGCTTCCTGGCGGACGAGTCCTTCGACGAGGCCGACCGCATCGAGCGCCTGCTCGCCAGCGACAAGGTCCGGCAAGACTTGGAAAAGTAGCGCATGGCACGCCGCAAGAAGGGCAAGGCCGTGCACGGCTGGTTGGTGCTGGACAAGCCGGCCGGCATGACCTCGACGCAGGCCGTCGGCGCGGTGCGGCGGCTCTACGATGCGCGCAAGGCCGGTCACGCCGGCACGCTCGACCCGCTGGCCACCGGTGTGCTGCCCATCGCGCTGGGCGAGGCGACCAAGACGGTCCCCTATGCGGTCGACGGCACCAAGCATTATCGCTTCACGGTACGCTGGGGCGCCGCCACCGACACCGACGACGCGGAGGGCCAGGTCGTCGCGATGAGCGACGCGCGTCCCAGCCGCGAGGCGATCGAGGCGCTGCTCCCGAGGTTCACCGGCGACATCCAGCAGACGCCGCCGTCCTTCTCCGCCATCAAGGTGGACGGCGCGCGCGCCTACGACTTGGCGCGCGAGGGCGAGACGGTGGAGCTCGAGCCGCGCGCCGTGCACATCGAGCGGCTGGCGTTGCTGGAGGCGCCGGCGCCCGATACGGCCGTGCTCGAGGCCCGCTGCGGCAAGGGCACCTACGTGCGCGCGCTCGCTCGCGACATGGGCCGGGCGCTCGGCTGCCTCGGCCATCTGGTCGGGCTGCGCCGCACCCTGGTCGCCCCGTTTGAGGAGGCGCGCGCCGTCAGCCTGCAAACCTTGGAGGCCGCCGCGGCCGACGGAGGCGAGGAGGGCCTGCTGCGGCTGCTGCTACCGGTCGAGGCCGCCTTGCAGGACCTCGCCGAGCTGAGCGTCGGCCAGAACGACGCCGCGCGCCTGCTGCGCGGGCAGACCGTGCTGATCCGCGGCCGCGACGCCCCCGCCGGTGGCGGTCCAACCTATGCAACCTGCAAGGGCCACCTGATCGCGGTCGGCCGCATCGAGAAGGGCGAATTGCACCCGATCCGCGTGTTCAATTTCGGCAACAGCGGCTGATCGGGCGCAAATCGCATGTAAAGGCTGGCGAATTTGCTCGCAAGGGGTGCGAATTCGTGTATAAGGCAGCCACCCTGCCCGGCGGCTTTGCCCGCCTCTGGGGTATCCCGCGCGACCCGGCTGGACGACATCCCGGCCGCCGCCGCACAAAATCCTCCCTAGCCGCTGGAAAGGTCCACGATGTCGCTCAGCGTAGAACGCAAGCAGCAAGTCGTCAAAGATTACGCAACCAAGAAAGGCGATACCGGCTCGCCGGAGGTGCAGATCGCCCTCCTCACCGAGCGCATCAATGGACTTACAGACCACTTCAAACTGCACAAGAACGACAATCACTCGCGGCGCGGCCTGCTCAAGATGGTGAGCCTACGTCGCCGCCTCCTCGACCACGTCAAGGAAAAGGACGAGGGGCGCTATCAGAAGATCATCGAGCGTTTGGGAATCCGCCGTTAGCAGCACGCATCATTCCCGCTGCGGGAGCAAGCTCACGTTGCCCCAAGACATGGAAAATGTGGGCCGGCTTCCCCGAAGGAAGTGGCGGTGCTCGACGCTCTTTTTACGCAAACCAAGAAACGAGACGAGACGAAGCAGATGTTCCAATCACAACGTGTGGAAATCGACTGGGCCGGCCGCAAGCTGATCCTGGAGACGGGCCGAGTGGCTCGCCAGGCCGACGCGGCGGTGCACGCCCAATACGGCGAGACGAGCGTGCTGGCGACGGTGGTCGCCGAAAAGGCCGCCAGACCGGGGATCGACTTCTTCCCCCTGACCGTCAACTATCAGGAAAGGACCTATGCCGCCGGCAAGATCCCCGGCGGGTATTTCAAGCGCGAGGGTCGACCGACCGAGAAGGAGACGCTGACCTCGCGCCTCATCGACCGGCCGATCCGGCCGCTGTTCATGGACGGTTTCAAGCACGAGACGCAGGTGGTCGTCACCGTGCTCTCCCATGACATGGAGAACGATCCCGACATCGTCGGCATGGTCGCCGCTTCCGCGGCGCTGACGCTGTCCGGCCTTCCTTTCCGCGGCCCGATCGCCGCTGCGCGGGTCGGCGTCGTCAACGGCCAGTTCGTGCTCAATCCCATGATCGACGAGATGGCCGAGAGCGCGCTCGACCTCGTCGTGGCGGGCACCGCCGACGCGGTGATGATGGTGGAATCGGAGGCCAAGGAGCTGGCCGAGCAGCAGATGCTGGAAGCGGTCATGTTCGGCCAGCGCGGCTTCCAGCCGGTGATCGGTGCCATCATCAAGCTGGCCGAGAAGGCCGCCAAGGAGCCGTGGGATTTCCACGCGCCCGACAAGTCCAAGTACATGGAGAGGGCCAAGGCATTGGTCGAGGCCGACCTGCGCCAGGCCTTCGCGACGCCGGAGAAGCAGAAGCGCCACGAGCTCATCGACGCGGCGAACGCCAAGGTCAAGAAAGAGCTTCTGGCAGCCGATGCCGATGCTAGCGAGCAGGTGCTGCTCGATTCCGTCTTCAAGGGCATCGAGCAGGATGTCGTGCGCGGCGACATTATCCGCTCCGGCAAGCGCATCGACGGCCGCGACCTGACGACGGTGCGGCCCATCGCGTCGGAGGTGCACGTGCTGCCGCGCGCGCACGGCTCGGCGCTCTTCACCCGGGGCGAGACACAGGCGATCGTGGTCGCCACCCTGGGCACCGGCGAGGACGAGCAGTACATCGATGCGCTGGAGGGCACGCGCAAGGAGCGCTTCCTGCTGCACTACAACTTCCCGCCCTATTCGGTCGGTGAGACGGGCCGCATGGGCTCGCCTGGCCGGCGCGAGATCGGCCACGGCAAGCTCGCCTGGCGCGCCGTGCATCCGCTGATGCCGAGCCCCGAGGAGTTCCCCTATACGGTGCGCGTCGTCTCCGAGATCACCGAATCCAACGGCTCCTCGTCGATGGCCACGGTGTGCGGGACGTCGCTGGCGCTGATGGACGCGGGCGTGCCGCTCAAGCGCCCGGTCGCCGGCATCGCCATGGGCCTCATCAAAGAAGGCAACAGCTTCGCCGTGCTCTCCGACATCCTCGGCGACGAGGACCACCTGGGCGACATGGACTTCAAGGTGGCCGGCACCGACAAGGGCGTCACCTCGCTGCAGATGGACATCAAGATCGCCGGCATCACCGAGGAGATCATGCGCCAGGCCTTGCAGCAGGCCAATGCGGGCCGCATGCACATCCTCTCGGAGATGGGCAAGGCGCTCGGGAGCGCCCGCACCGAGCTCGGCGAGCACGCACCGCGCATCGAGACCATCAAGATACCCGTCGACAAGATCCGCGAGGTGATCGGCTCTGGCGGGTCGGTGATCCGCGAGATCGTCTCCGAGTCGGGCGCCAAGATCGACATCGAGGACGACGGCACGATCAAGATCGCCGCCGCCAAGCGCGAGGCGATCGAGGCGGCGCTTGCCCGCATCCGCGGCATCACGTCCGAGCCCGAGGTCGGCCAGATCTACAAGGGCAAGGTCGTGAAGATCATGGAGTTCGGCGCCTTCGTGAACTTCTTCGGCGCCAAGGACGGCCTGGTGCACATCTCGCAGCTGACCCAGGGTCGGCCGGAGACCGTGCAAGAGGTCGTCAAGGAAGGCCAGGAGGTTTGGGTGAAGCTGTTGGGCTTCGACGACCGTGGCAAGGTGCGCCTCTCCATGAAGATCGTCGACCAGGCGACAGGCAAGGAGATCCCCCGCCCCGAGGGCCAGCCGGAGGAGGAGCACCACCGCGAACGCCCGCCCCGCCGCGACCACGGCGACCGGCCGAGGCGGCGCGAGCGCGGGTGAGCGCGGCGCCAGCAACTGTCGACGAAAAGGGTCGCCGCGGCGGCCCTTTTTATTGGCAGGCCTGCAACATCTGCTGTCGCCGGCACGTCGCGACGGAGGCGGTGGGGCGGGCTCATAGCCACCCCACTGCTTCGCGCACCAGGAGCCGCGCGCCGAAGGCAAGGAACAACAGGCCGAAGCCGATCTCCATGAGCCCGCGGTTGCGGGCGTAGAAGGCGCGCACGGCCTGGCGCTGCATCAGCCAGGCGAGCAGGGCAAGGTAGAGGCCGTTGCCGGCGATGATGATGCCGATGGCGCAGGCTTGCGTCGCCGGGCTGGCGACGAGGATGCCGACGCCGGCGAAGATGCTGGCGAGAAAGAACAGCGCCTGCACATTGGCAAGCGCGGTGAGCACGCCCTGCAGGAACGGGCCATCCGCGCGTCGGTTTCCCCCGTCCGACAGCTGCGCACCTGCGTCGCCGGCCCGCCACCGCGCCAGCCCGCCGCGAGCGAGGCGCGCCCCCACCCACACCAGATAGGCTACGCCCAGCGCGTAAACGCCGAGCCGCACCGAGGGCGCGGCGGCCAGCAGCAAAGCCAGCCCGAACAGCGTGGCCAGCGCATAGGCCGCGATGGCGAGCAGGTTGCCGGCGAGCGCCAGCCCGACGTCCCGCCACCGCGCGGTCAACGCCAGATGCACGATCAGCAGCGAGTTCGGCCCCGGCGTCGGCACGATCGCCAGCCACAGCAGCGCGAAGGCGCCGAGCAAAGCGTAGTCGAGATGCAAGACTATTCCCCGGCAGGTCCCGCGGCTCCCCCCGCAGCGTCGATGTCACGCTGGTCCTTAGAGGTTGCGGCTTGCGCAGGTCAACTGCGTCTCGCGGTTTTACGGGGCGACCATCCAGGTCGGCGACGCAAGGCGCGCGGACGCCAGGAAAGTATGCGTCGACAAAAATCCGGTCTACTGCGGGTCGCGCGGGCGTAGCGGATGTTTTGGCAGGGCCGAGCGCGTGTGCGCAATCAACCTCGACAATGCGGGATCGCCACCCTCAACGAGCGTATAGGCGCCATTGCGTGGGTTATATAGAAGTCGTCTCATCTCTCTTGGATTGCCGCGAACTATTTTTTTTGACTTGCCGTTGCGAAATACACCAATCGAATTCAAGGCATGCATGAGCTGATGAGACCAGTCGATCTTGTGCATGTTCTGGATAGCTGTCTCCTGATTGAATGGAGAAAAATCTATACCAAGATTCTTCTTCCTCGAAGATTGCGGTGAATAGTAAATAGAACCGTTAATTCGTTCGATCGCTGGCGTAAGAGGGCCATTGCCGCGTTCCGGTAACGGCCTTGCAAACCGCAACTTGCCGCCGGCCAACTTGATATTGTCGAGCACCGATAGGATTAGATTCCGGGTGGGCGGACGGGGGAGTACGCCCTCCACATAATCGATGGAATACCGCCTGCCGCTACCGGACACGTTGAGAATGAGGAGATCGACCGGCGACAACGATCGGTTGCCGTCTCTAGGGTCGGGATCGGTATCGGGATTTGTGTCGTGGAAATGAAATTCGTAAATCGTCACGAGTATCGTGCGTCTTTCGCGGGCATCCACTCTGAAAAAATAGCGGGCCCAGCTTCCGCGACAGTTGACCTTGGCGCGGCGCTGATAGAGCGCATTCAATTGAATGGCATCGATGGCCTTGTAGGCGGCAGCGGCGGCGAGCTTGTGAAAGGCCTTGCGCTTCCTCTCCGACCAATGCCGGGCCTGTGCGAGAATTGTTGGCGTCGGCCAGACCTTGATGGTCCAGCCGTTGGGTTGAGGCACAGCCATGAGGCCGTCAAGCGGCATCGGGCGGACGCTACGCTCCCAGCGCAATCGGAGCCAGGCGTATGTCCACGAAACTTGGCCTTTTTGCGACTTCGTTTGGTGCCGAACAGTCCTAGTTCAGCTTCTTGCCGCCATCCGTCACCTCGTCCAGGAACGCCGCGCTTTCCCGGTTGATGAACTCCACATCGGCGGGGAACGCGCCGCCCGCCGCCGCGTGGCCCGTCACCGAGCCCGGCCGGATCGTCATCACTTTGACATTGCGAATGTTTTTGGCGGCATCCTGCGGCTCCCATTCGGGATTGAGCAGGTCCTTGGTGCCGAGCAATATCAATGTCTTGGCCTTGATCACCTGCAGCGCTTTGGCGGTATCGCCGTTGAAACCCGGTGTCGTGCCGACATCGTGCCGATCGTAGGCCCAAGTCTGGTAGATCCAATCGTTGGCGTCGAATACCTTGATCAGGTTCGTCTCCTGCTGCTGCAGCCACGGCAGCACGTCGAGCTGGTTGCCCGGGAATTGCTCGCGGTACATCTCGGGGCTGCGGGCCGCCAGGAAGCCCAGGATGTCACGCCACAGCCGGATGCCCTGCTCGGGCGGATCGGTGTAGTTGCCCTGGTTCCAGGCCGGGTCGAGCATGATGGCCTTGCGCGAGGCTTCCATCACCGCCACGCTCCACGCCGGCGTCTTCGCCAACGGCACGAGCGCCACCAGGCTGTCCATGTAGTCGGGATGGCTGACGCCCCACTGCAGCGCCTGCATGCCGCCCATCGACGGGCCGACCACGGCGACGACATGGTTGATGCCGAGGTGCTCGGTCATCAGCCGATGTTGCGACGTCACCATGTCTCGGATCTGGAACTTCGGGAACTGCATGCGCGGCTGCGCCGCGCTGTTGCTCGGCGAGGTCGTCAGGCCGTTGCCGATCGCATCGGTGCAGACGACGAAATACTTGTCGGTGTCGAGCGCCTTGCCCGGGCCAATCATGAAATCGAGGCGATGATGGTTGCCGCTGATTGCCGTGACCATCAGGATGGCGTTGGACTTCTTCGCATTGAGGGTGCCGTGGGTGACGTAGGAGATAGCAAAATCCTTGATGAGCTCGCCGCTCTCGAGCTTGAAGTCGCCCATTTTGTAGAGCTGATGGGGTGCCTGGTCGGGACGATGCGCAAGCGCCCCGCTTGCTGCCAGCAGCACGGAGAGCGAGGTCAGCCAAGCAAGATGCCTTCCGGCAGGCCGCTGCATTTTTTTTCCTCCCGAAGCTGGACTATTTGATTTCCGCCAGCGTACGTGATCGCGCGTGCCGGCACCAGATCGAACACGGCCTCCCGTGCCGCTCGATCTTTGCTATGGTTGGTTGTCAGTGGAGGATCTCATGCACCGCCAATCGCTCGTCGACTATGGAAAGCCGCTGCAGGCCACGGAAGCCGCCACGCCCAAGCCGCAGGGGAGCGAGGTGCTGTTGCGCGTCACCCATTGCGGGGTGTGCCACTCCGACATCCACCTGCAGGACGGTTATTTCGACCTGGGCGGCGGCCAAAAGCTCGACGTGCGCGGCAACCGCCCGCTTCCCTTCACGCTGGGCCACGAGATCGCCGGCACGGTAGAGGCGGCCGGACCGGAGGCCAAAGGCATGACGCAAGGTAGGTTCTACGCCGCCTATCCCTGGATCGGCTGCGGCAAGTGCGGATTGTGCGCGCGCGGCGACGAGCATATGTGCAATGTGCCGCAGGCGCTCGGCGTCACCGTCGACGGCGGCTATGCCACGCATGTGCTGGTGCCGCACCCGCGCTATCTCCTCGACGTGGAGGGCATCGCGCCGGGAATCGCCGGCGCGCTCATGTGCTCCGGCCTCACCGGCTACGGCGCCATCAAGAAGGCGCTGCCCTACCTCAAGGCCGGCCCGCTGCTGATCGTCGGCCTCGGCGGCGTCGGCATGATGGGCCTGCAGTTCGCCCGCGCGCTCACCGACAAGGCGATCTTCGCGGCCGACATCGACAAGGCCAAGCGAGACGCCGCGCTGATGCTGGGCGCGGCGGAGGCCTTCGACCCGGCCGATGTCGGAGCGCGCAAAGCCATCGCCAAGGCCTCGGGCGGCGGCGTCGGCGCAGCGGTCGACTTCGCGGGCTCCGACAAATCGCTGGGCTTTGCCCAGGGCACGGTCGCCAAGGGCGGCGCGGCCATCGTCGTCGGCCTGTTCGGCGGCAGCTTCACGCTGCCCGTGCCGATGTTCCCGCTGCGCGCGCTCACCATCATGGGCAGCCTCGTCGGCTCCACCAGCGAGGCGCGCGAGATGCTGGACCTCGTCAGGGCCGGCAAGGTGGCGCCGATCCCGGTCGAGACGCGCGCACTCGGCGAGACCAGCCGCTCGCTCGACGACCTGCGCGCCGGCAAGATCGTGGGCCGCGTGGTGATCACGCCATGAAGCTCGCGGTGATGGGGTCGGGCGGCGTCGGCGGCTACTTTGGCGCACGCCTGGCGGCGTCCGGCAACGACGTGACCTTTGTGGCACGTGGCGCGCATCTGGAAGCGATGCGGAGAAACGGTCTGCGTCTGGACAGCGAGCTGGGCGCGCTGCACCTCGATCCAGTGCAGGTGGTGGCGGATGCGCGCGAGATTGCGGCGGCGGATGCCATCCTGTTCGCGGTCAAGATGCGCGACACGGAAAGCGCCGCCCGCAGCCTTGTGCCGCTGGTGGCCAAGGGCGCGGCGGTCTTCACGTTCCAGAACGGCGTGGAGAGCGCGGAGCGCCTCGGCAAGGCAATCGGCATCGGCAACGTCGTGCCGGGCGTGGCGCGCATCGGCTCGCACATCTCGGCGCCCGGCGTCATCAAGCAGACCGGCAGGTTTTGCAGCCTCGAGTTCGCCGAAGCCGACGGCAAGCCGAGCGCCCGCACGGCGGCGCTCCTCGAGGCGTGCAAGCGCGCCGGCATCCAAGCCATCATCCCGCCAAACATCGGCCGCGAGGTGTGGATGAAATTCGGCATGCTGGCGCCGCTCTCCGGCATGACGGCGCTGACGCGCGGGCCGATCGGCCCGATCCGCGGCAACCCGCAGTCCCGCGCGCTGCTGGAGGCGGCCGTAAAGGAGACGGTGGCCGTCGGCGTGGCGCTGAAGACCGGACTGCAGCCCGCAGATGCCGGCGACCTGATGAAGCTGCTCGACGGCTTTCCGGCGAGCCTGATGGCATCGATGGCGCATGACCTGCTGGCGGGCAAGCCGATCGAGCTCGACGGCCTGTCGGGCGCGGTGGCGCGGCTCGGCAAGGCATGCGGCGTGCCGGCGCCGACCCACACCTTCATCGCCCAGGCGCTGGCGCCGTTCGTCGATGGCAGGCCCTAGCGGCGCATTGAGCCCGGCAATTTCTGCTATAATCGGCGGACGCGAAGGCAGGAACCACGATGGCGCTGACAGCAGAAGAAATCGAGCGCTACAAGCGGCAGCTGGTGCTGCGCGAGGTCGGCGGCCAGGGCCAGCAGAAGCTCGAGGCGGCCAAGGTGCTGGTGATCGGCGCCGGTGGCCTGGGCTCGCCCGTCCTCATGTATCTGGCCGCAGCCGGCGTCGGCACCATCGGCATCATCGACGACGACCGCGTCTCGCTGGACAACCTGCAACGCCAGATCGCGCACGACACGCCCCATGTCGGCGCCACCAAGGTAGCGAGCGCCCGCCAGACGATCGCCAGACTCAATCCCAACGTCCGCGTCGAGACCCATGAGATGCGGATTGACGCCGGCAATGCGCTGGACATCGTTGCGCGCTACGACATCGTCGCCGACGGCTCCGACAATTTCGCCACCCGCTACCTGGTGAGCGACGCGTGCTACCTGGCCAGGCGCACGCTGGTGTTCGCCGCCGTCGGCCCGTTCGACGGCTACCTCACGACCTTCAAGCCGCATGAGCGCGACAAAGACGGCAAGCCCCATCCCTCCTATCGTTGCGTTTTCCCGGAGCCGCCCCCGCCGGGCACGGTGGCCAACTGCGCCGAGGTCGGCGTGCTGGGTGCGGCCGTCGGCGTGATGGGCACGCTGCAGGCAACCGAGGTGCTGAAGGAGATCGTCGGCATCGGCGAGGGGCTGGCCGGCCGCCTCCTCCTCTACGATGCCCGCAACGCCCGCTTCAACGAGATCAAGGTGGCTTGGGATCCGGCCAATCCGCTGTCGGGCAAGGCTCCGACCATCCGCGATCTCTCCATCCACGCCGGCGGCGGCCAGGGCGCCGTCTGTGCGGCCTGAGGCAGACCGGCGGCGAAGGCGGCAGGCATGGCAATCCGCGGCATCCTTCTCGACAAGGACGGCACCATCATCGACTACTGGCGGACGTGGGTTCCGATCAACCACGAGGCCGCGCTCTACGCCGCGCGGGGCAGCCAGGAACTGGCCGACGAATTGCTGCGGCTCGGTGGCCATGACCCCGTCACTGACCGCGTCACGCCCGGAACGGCGCTCGCCGCTGGCGACTTCCTCGACATCGCCCGGGCTTTCGCCCGGCACCCCGAGGTCGCCCCCGCGGAGAGATTGGTTGCCGACATCGAGCGCATCTTTTGTGCCGGCGGCGCCCGGCATTCCACCCTCATCGCCGGTGCCCGCGACACAATCGTCGAGCTGAAGCGGCGGGGGTTTCGGCTCGGAATCGCCACGAATGACTCCGTTGGCGGGCTGGAGGCGTCGCTTGCCCCCCACGACATCCTGCATTTCTTCGACTTCACAGTTGGCTGCGACTCCGGGTTCGGGTCCAAGCCCGATCCGCGCATGGTGTTGGGCTTCTGCGCGCATGTGCATGTCGAGCCTGCAGAGGTTGCCGTGGTTGGCGATGCCATTCACGACCTGGCCCTCGGCCGTGCCGCCGCCGTCCGTCTCAACGTGGGTGTGCTGTCGGGCACCAGCGCCCGCGAGGATTTCGAAGATCTGGCCGACCTGATTCTCGAAAGCATCAACGACCTGCCGGGGCGTCCAGAGCTCACGTGAGGCGCAGGCGAGGCCGAGGATGCCCGTCGGGGCCCGTGCTCCGGGCCGCTCCCGCCGCGGCCGCGCGCGCTACCGCGGGCCATTAACGAGATGAGAGTTAATCGGTCCTACAATCCGTCGCGCTTGGGGTGTGGGAGCATCGCGGCTGCGTCTTGCAGCTGCGGTTGCATGATCAAAGCGGCCGGTGGGGGGCGCGGACATTGTTCCTCTTCAATTTCATGACTGTTGAGGCGTGCCTGGCGGGCCTGCTGCTGTTGAGTCTCGCCGGTTTCGGTGTGCTGGTCTGGCGCGAGTTGCAGCACAAGTCTCCCAAGTCCGCCACGGCAGCGGACAGGCAGGTGGCGCCCAAGATCGCCGCTGCCGCCAAGCAGCTCGACGGCGAGACGACCGCGATCCTGAAGCTGGTGCGGGGCTACATCGACGCCGGCGAGCGCTATTCGGTCACGCTGGCGGAGGCCGATCGGAGCCTGCCGAAACTTGCCACCCCCGCTGAGATTGGCGTGATCGTCAAGTTCCTCCTCGCCGAGAACAACAAGATGCAGAACGAGGCGCGCGAGCTGAAGAAGAGCCTCGAACAGTCGAAGTCGCAAATAGACAACCTGCGCTCCAATCTCGCCGAGGCGCGCGAGATGGGCATGCGCGACCCGTTGACCTCGCTCAGCAACCTCCGCCGCTTCGACGAGAGCCTGGCGAGGGAGGTGAGGGAGGCGCGCGCCCGAGGCCGGGCGCTTACGCTCGTCATGGCAGACATCGACAATTTCAAGAAGGTCAATGACGTCTTCGGCCACAAGATCGGCGACGAGATACTCAAGATGTTCGCGCGCGTGCTGGTCGACAACGCGCGCTCCAGCGATATCATCGCCCGTTACGGCGGCGAGGAGTTCGCCGTCATCCTGCCCGGCACCGAGCTCGAATACGCGATGCAGGTGACCGAGCGTATGCGCAGCCAGCTCGAGGCCAAGCAACTGGCGGTGAGCGAGAGCGGGCAGCAGATCGGCAAGGTCACCGCCTCTTTCGGCGTCGCCGAGCTCACGGCGGGGGACAGCTGCGACGACCTCGTGCACCGTGCCGACGCCAAGCTCTACGAGGCCAAGTGCACGGGCCGCAACCGTGTCGCCGCCGATCACGCCGTCGCTGCTTGAGGCGCGTCCACTTCCGCACTACGCCCCGCTTTTTGGGGAGAGACTTAGGCGGGGGTGAACAAGATGGGCCCAGACACTCATCCGGTCCCTGACCCCTGCCCGTCGAGGGGAGGAGAGGCGCGCCTGCGGCGGATGCGCCACGTCGTGGCGGCATCGCCCTGATCGAGCCGCGACATCACCTCGAGCAGGAGGAAGCGGTCGTGCACGGCGATCGCCCCTTCCAGCAGCCCGTGCCAACCCTCGAAGACGGCCGGCGACAGGGGTCCGAGCCCGCGCGTCAGCCGCCAGCCTGTCCGCGTGACGTTGACGTTGCCGTCCTCCTCCCGCGCCGTCGCTGCATCGCCTTCGCCCGTCGCGAGCGCCGTCATGTACTGCCCGAAGCCCTGCGCCCCGCCGGCCGTGATGCCCAGCAACCCTGCCGTCTCCTTGTAGAGCTGAGCCCCGACGAGCCGACCCGCCACGCGCCCCAGATGCGCGGCCTCCGCCGGCCCGAAAATCTCGGCGAGTCGCGGCAACCCCGAGCGTACGTACTCCATTGCATAGTTGCGCTCGGTTTTGGCCAAGCGCTCCGGGGTCCACGTCTCCGGCAGGCGTGGCGCCTTGCTCGCATCGAATGGCGGCGGCAGTTCCCCTGGCTTGAACTGCAGGCGTTCCTCCGGCGCCAACTCGCGGTCGTGCTCCAGGAAGTAGCCGGAGAGGCCGTGCTGGCCGTCCGTGGTCTGCGCCGTGCACACGAAGCCGAGCCGCGGGTTCTTCAGGGACACGCCGTTCTGCGCGTACCAGCCGTGGAGGAACGCGCGCGACACCTCGCTCGGCACCCCGCAGATGCTGGCGCCCGGATAGATCCAGCGCGGCGGCACGAAGTTGACCCACGCCTTGCGATCGCTCTCCCGCATGAACTCCACGCCGACGCCGCCGACGCTGTTGGAGAGATAGTGATAGGCCGCGCACGCCACCGCGTCCGGCATGCCCTTCAACCCCAGCTTCTCGAAGCTCGACAGGAACTTCTCGTGGTGCTGGTGCCGGAAGGTGCGCCGCACCCATTCTGCCGCGTCTGCCGCGCTCCGCCGCGTGACCAGCGTCAGGATCAGCCCCGTGAAGTAGGCATGATAGAGCCCCGCCGCCGCCTTCATGGCGCAAAGCTCAGGAGAGGATGGGTTGGTGTTCTCGGCCATCGGTCGCCGCCTTGCTGGAGTTGGCAGAAGTCGTTATGCGCGCGAACCGGGCCGCTGTCGCCATGAAAGGCAGCACGCCCCTTTTCAGCGAACCTCATCCCGGCGCAGGCCGGGACCCGGTCGCTTCCACGCAGGACGGGCGGTCCAAGCTTGGCCGGACCTTCGCGAACGCCGCCATGGCGCCGCACGCGCCATTGCCGCTAGAGTGAGGTATCGACGCTCGTGCCACGGAGCCGCCCATGACCACCCGCGGTGCCGCCTGCAGTTGCGGCCAGCTCGCGCTCACGATCACGGGCGAGCCCGTGCGCATCTCCATGTGCCACTGCCTGGAGTGCCAGCGCCGCACCGGCGCCGTGACGAGCAACCAGGCGCGCTTCGCCCGCGAGCAGATCACCGTGGCCGGCACGGCCACCGGATGGACACGCACGGCCGAGAGCGGCAACGCGCTGACCTTCCGGTTCTGCCCGGTGTGTGGTTCCACCGTCTACTGGACAGGTGAAGGCTTCCCGGGCTTCGTTGCTGTCGCCATCGGCACCTTCGCCGACCCGAACTTTCCCGCACCGACCATCTCCGTGTGGGAGTCGTGCCGCCACGACTGGGTCCCCTCCCCCGCCGATGCAGGTGTGAAGCGCGTGGCGAAGCAGGGGTGAGGGCTGCCGCCATCTACTCCACCTGTCATCCCGGAATTCGCCGAAGGCGAAAATCCGGCACCCAGGGCCGCGATGCACCCGCGCAATTTGCTGCTCTAGGCGTCGGCTCTCTCGCTCGGCGCTTGGCCGGCATGACAGTAGAGATCCCTCACCACAACCGTCATCCCGGCGAAGGCTGGGATCCAGGCCCCCATCCGCAGAAGGGATGATAAGGAAGTCCGCGTGAGCAGATGGGGATTGCCATACATGGCCCACAAGCCCTTATGCAGCAGTTCGGGGGCGAGGCCAGCCTAAAGACTGGCGGCCCCCACCACACCTTGCCTCTACCCCACCCCTGCCCCATGATCCCGCGGCCCATCCGCCGCCCGCCGCCGCACCGCCCGCCTCGATATGCCCCCCGCACCCCCAGCCGATGCCGTGCCCAGCTTCTGGCGTGACCTCACGCTGGCCCATGCGGCTAACGGCCTGGTGGGATTCCTGTTCGCGGCCAGCGGCCCGCTGGCCATCATCCTGGCCACCGCCACCCGTGGCGGCCTGTCGGAGGCGGAGACGGCCTCCTGGGTGTTCGGCTCGCTGTTCCTGAACGGCATCGTCAGCATCCTCTACTGCCTCAAGTACCGCCAGCCGCTGGTGTTCTTCTGGACCATCCCCGGCACGGTGCTCATCGCGCCCGCGCTCGCGCACCTGTCGTTCGCCGAGGTGATCGGCGCCTACGTTGCCACCGGCGTGCTGATGGCCAGCCTCGGCGCGCTCGGCCTCGTGCGGCGCGCCATGGCGGCGGTGCCGATGCCGATCGTCATGGGCATGGTGGCGGGCGTGTTTCTGCAATTTGGGCTCGACTGGGTGCGCGCCTTCCAGCTCGACCTGGGTATGGCTGCCGTCATGACCGCGGCGTTCCTGTTGGTCAGCGCCGTGCCCGCGCTTGCGGCACGGGTGCCGCCGATGCTGGTGGCCCTGGTGGCAGGCGCCGCCGTGATTTACCACGCCGGGACGTTCGCTCCGGGCCTCGAGCAGACGGCGCTCATTGCCGCGCCGCAATGGCAGGTGCCGGCGTTCTCCTGGGCGGCGATGCTCGAGCTGGTGTTGCCGCTCGCCATCAGCGTGCTCGTGGTGCAGAACGGCCAGGGCATCGCCGTGCTGACCGAGGCAGGCCACGCGCCGCCGGTCGACAGCATCGCGCTTGGCTGCGCCGTGGCCTCGATCGTGTCGGCCTTCGTCGGCGCCGTGTCGACCTGCCTGACGGGCCCCGTCAACGCCATCATCTCGGCCGCCGGCGAGCGCCGCACGCAGTACACCGCGGGCGTGGTGGTCGGCGTCCTCGCCATCGTGTTTGGGCTGCTGGCGCCGACGGTGACGCGCCTGATGCTGTCCACGTCGCCGGCCTTCATCGCCACGCTGGCCGGCCTCGCCATGCTCCGGGTGCTGCAGTCGGCCTTTACCGTGGCCTTCAAGGGCGGCTTCCCGCTTGGCGCACTCGTGACTTTCCTGGTGACAGTAGCCGGCATTCCCATCTTCAACATCGGCGCCCCATTCTGGGCGCTGATCGGCGGCACCGCCGTGTCGCTGTTGCTGGAGCGGGCGGATTGGCGCACCGCCGGGCCTGGAGACCCTCCGCGCTGAGGTGGCGGGGTTGTCAAGAGCCTGTGACCTGACGCTGAGCCTTCGGTTGCCTACCCGCGCGTCCGGAGCCATATATCTCGCCCATGGCTCGCCGCCCCAAATCCGAATCGACCGAGCGCGACTCCACGCCCCGTCCGCGACCCTCGCGCGGCAAGTCGGGCAAGCCCCCGGCGCCGCCCGTCGAGGGCGCGGCTGGCACGCCCGAGACGAAGCGGTCGTCGCGCGGTTTCGCCGAGGCCAGCGCTCCGTTTCTACCCGCCGCTTCCCCCTCTCCTCGCGAGCGGGGAGAGGATCGGGGTGAGGGGCAGCCAGAGGAGCCGGAGCAAGCGTCTGCCCCTTACGCTAGCCCTCTCCCCGCAAAGGATGGGGAGAGGGGACTGTCGACCCTCCCTGCGCTGCGCCAGTCCGGCCCGCCCTCGCGCAATTTTGCAGATATGACAGCTAGCCTCAACGCGCTACTGGCCAAACCGCACGAGCGCTCAGAGAAGGCTCGTCAGGTGCTGGCTGAGCAACCGATGATCGCGGCGCATCCCCTGGTGTCCGGCAGCATGCCGACGTTCATGCCGCACCGGCCGCCACGGCCCGAGAAATCCGAGGGCGGCATCGCTTTCAAGCTGATGTCGGAGTACGAGCCCAAGGGCGACCAGCCACAGGCCATCAAGGAGCTGGTCGAGGGTGTCGACCAGTTCGAGCGCAATCAGGTGCTGCTGGGCGTCACCGGCTCCGGCAAGACCTTCACCATGGCCCAGGTGATCGAGAAGACGCAGCGGCCGGCCCTGATCCTGGCCCCCAACAAGACGCTGGCCGCCCAGCTCTACGGCGAGTTCAAGAGCTTCTTCCCCGACAACGCGGTCGAGTACTTCGTCTCCTACTACGACTACTACCAGCCCGAAGCCTATGTGCCGCGCACCGATACCTACATCGAGAAGGAATCGTCGGTGAACGAGCAGATCGACCGCATGCGCCACGCCGCCACGCGCTCCCTGCTCGAGCGCGACGACGTCATCATCGTGGCCAGCGTGTCGTGCATCTACGGTATCGGCTCGGTCGAGACCTACACGGCCATGACCTTCGCCGTGCAGACCGGCGAGGCCCTGCCGCAGCGCCAGCTGCTGGCCGATCTCGTCGCCCTGCACTACCGCCGCAGCGACGCCAACTTCACCCGTGGCACCTTCCGCGTGCGCGGCGACACCGTTGAACTGTTCCCGGCCCACTTGGAGGACCGCGCCTGGCGCATCTCGCTGTTCGGCGACGAGGTGGAGGCGATCACGGAGTTCGACCCGCTGACGGGGCAGAAGACTGATGAATTGAAACTCATCAAGGTCTATTCCAACTCGCACTACGTGACGCCCAAGCCGACGCTGCAGCAGGCTATCAAGTCGATCAAGTCCGAGCTCAAGCAGCGCCTCGGCGAACTCTACGCCGGCGGCCGCCTGCTGGAAGCGCAGCGCCTCGAGCAGCGCACGGTCTTCGATATGGAGATGATGGAGGCGACCGGGTCCTGCGCTGGCATCGAGAACTACTCGCGTTACCTGACGGGACGCCAGCCCGGCGAGCCGCCGCCGACGCTGTTCGAATACCTGCCCGACAACGCGCTGGTGTTCGTCGACGAGAGCCATGTGACCATCCCGCAGCTCGGCGGCATGTATCGCGGCGATTTTCGCCGCAAGGCGACGCTCGCCGAATACGGCTTCCGCCTG
>Ga0111539_10002119_pt1 | contig 26520 bp, 21 predicted proteins | sample RhiMethybrSRZTD1_FD_79667 | JGI IMG/M metagenome (GOLD analysis project Ga0111539, IMG submission 79667) | Populus rhizosphere microbial communities from Tennessee, USA - Rhizosphere MetaG P. TD hybrid SRZTD1 (version 2) (version 2) | ecosystem: Host-associated > Plants > Roots > Rhizosphere >...
CGTCGCGCGGTCCCGCTCTGAGGAACGCGAGGCCTGGCAGCGCGTGCGCGGGCGAGCGGCGGCGATGGCCGCGCCGTTCGCGCGGGGCGTCGAAGCGCACGCACCGCTGCTCGGCGCGGCGCAGCCGGGCTTCGCGGACCGGCACTACGGCGCTGCGACCGACCAGTTCGGCTCGTCGACGCCGCAGGGCGACGAGCCGTTCCTGTACGAGCTGCTCGCGATGGACGAGCTGCCCCCCGAGACCGAAGCGAGGCTGGTGCGTCACCAAGCGGCGTTGACCGAGTTAGCCGCCGGCGCCGCAGCCGACCAGATCGACTACAGCACGTTTCGCAAGGTGCCCGGAATCGAGCACAAAGGCAAGGAGCCCGTGGGCCTACTCGCCATCTCAGAGGTCGGCACCGCGGCATTGCTCGCCGCGCGGCGGGACCTGGCCACCGGGCGACACAGCAGCGCCGTGCAGCGTACCGCCGACCTGCTCACGGTGGCGCGCGACCAGTTCGGCGCCGGCGTGCCGATCTACGATCTGTTCGCCGCGTCGTACGTCCACGGCGTCTGCGAGCTCTGGAGCGATCCGCGTCTGCGCGACCTGCCCGCAGCGGAGCAACGCCAGCTCGCCGAGGTTCTGCTCCGGTTCGACACGGCCTGTGGTCCGGCGACGTCGTGCGTTTCCTGCGCAGCGCAGCATCTCGTCGAGATGTGCGCGCAGCACGACGATCCCCCTGTCGGCCCGGAGCAGATCGATGCCCACTTGACGGCCGTCACTGCGCTGCCGGGGGACGAGGCGCCGTGGTCGGCGCGACAACCTGCGCTCGCCGCGGCCCAGGCGTGCCTTCCCCAGTCCTGTCGCATCGACCTCGTGACAATCGAGTGTTCGCGCCGAGAGGCAATCGCCCGCGTTCGCCTGCTGCGCATGGCGGTCGCTCACCACCTTGGCGAGCGGGTGCCCGTGCTGCGCGATCCGTTCGGTGAGGAGTCGCTGCAGACGAGCGAGCACGAAGGCGGCCTGCGGTTCGCGAGCAGCGGCAAGGGCGCCGGGGACGAACCGATCGAACGGATCGTTCGCGCCCGCTGAGCGGGAGCGTGATCACGCTGCCGCACGGGTTGAGAGGAGCCTGTGCACGCGATCGCGAACGGTCGTGTTCCGCAGCACGATCGTCGAACTGCCCTGAGCGGATGCGCGTGCGTCTGCGCGAGGACCTCGAGGAGCGGGTGACGCGCGGCAGGCGCGGGAACTACGGCGCCCGCGGGCTCGGGAGGGCGTTGACGCGAGTGCCGGCGCGGCGACGCCGATCGTGCGGCCGGAGCACATCCTCGAGACGCTGTGCGAGACCAACCGCACGAGCCGGATCCGCATCAACACGATCTACATCGAGACCGAGCGCAACGGCGGCTCGTTCCTGCGGCCGCAGCCGAGCAAGTGAGCCGGCGCGCGTCCACGCGCCGTGAACAGCGCCAAGCGCTTCGCTCGAGCGGCAGCGGTGTGGTCCTCCCTACTCGTAGACGAGCCAGAGCGGCCCCGGGAACAGGTAGCTGAGCCCCTCGCGCAGCCGGTCGCGCCAGTTCTCCCAGTTGTGGCCGTCGTTCGCTTCGCGGAAGCGGACCTGCATGCCGGTCTCCTGCAGCAGCGGCACCAGCGAGCGGTTGTAGTAGATCAGCGACTCGTAGACGCCGCAGCTCACGAACACGCTCTCGGACGGACGCCCCGGCGCCTTGCGGAAGTCGTTCACGAACTTCACGACGGGATCCCACACGGGGCCGCGGTCGTGGTCGCCGATCTCGGTGAACAGGAACGAACCCGACTGCAGCAACAACCGCCCGAAGAAACCCGGATGCTGCCACGCCGTCGCGAGCGAGGCCACCGCGCCGAAGCTCGCTCCCATCAGTGCGCGCGCCGCGGGCTGCCGCACGAGCGGCAGCATGGCCTCCATCTGCGGCACGAGGTCCTTCACGAGGAAGTCGGCATGGCGCGGGTCGGCCGCGTACTCGTGCATGCGGTCCGACGACTGCGTCATGATCGCGATCAGCGGCGGGATCTCGAGCCGGTGGATCAGGTTGTCGAGCACGGCCTGCATGTTCGCGAAGCCGAGGTAGTCGAAGCCGTCGTGCACGATCAGCAACGGATAACGCCGCGTCTCGCGGAACCGCGCGGGCCGGTAGATCTTGATCGGCCGCCAGTCGCCGAACACGGGGCTGTCGACGTGCCGTTCTTCGATCGTGCCCTTGCGCGCTTCGGGGTCCTCGACGGTCCAGTCCGGCGGCGCATAACCCTCGCCGTAGACCACCGAGTTGGCGCCGAACGGATCGCGCGCCGTGTGTGTGTTCTGCGGATCGCGGATCAACGTCGCGCGCCCGCGCGTGCTGACGCCGAGCTTGTATTCCATGCGCGAACGCGGCGGCAGGTCGATCTGCAGCACCCACACGCTGCTGCGGCTCAGACGGCGGAACGGCATCGAGCCGGGCAAGCCGTGGATCCAATGGTGCAGCGTCACTTCCTGCACCTCACCGCAGAACAGGAACGTCACCAAGCGGCCCTCGACGTGCGGGAACTCGTGCCGGGCGAGCAGCTGCTGGACCGCGAGCGGACCTTCGGCGGCGGCCTCTTCGATCTCGGCGAGGATCGTGGTCATGCAAAGGCCTCCACGACCGAGCCGTCTTCGCCGAGCCGGTTCGAGCCGGGCTGTGCCCACCAGCGCCTGCCGTTCCAGTCGATGCGCGAGCCTTCGTCGAGCAACGCGCAGAAGGCCGGCGCAAAACGGCGCGCCATCACCTGCACGTTGAGCGCGTCGTGCGTGTGCAGCCGCTTGCGCGCATGCGGCAGCGCCACGACACCCGGCACGAGACCGAACCCCGCTTCCATGACCTCGGCGCACGAGCTGCCCTGCGGCGGCTCGTCGTGGAACAGCACGATGCGCTGGCAGAGCGCCATGGCTCCGGCGGACCAGGCGATCACGGGGCGATCCCCGTAGAGGCCGAACACGTCGAACAGGCGCAGCCGGTGCAGCAGCACGGCGATGTGGCCTCCGGCCACGAGCAGACACGACGCGTCGCGGAGCAGCCTCTGGAGCTCGCGCCGATGGTGCAACACCGCGTTCCGTTCGTGCGGACGGAAACGCGTCTCGAACTCCGCGTGGATCTGGGCCACGCGCGCGGTGTGCTGCTCGTCGAGCTGCCGCACCATGGCCAGCGCGTCCTTGCGCTCCGGTGCGAGCAGCGTTTCGTCGCCCGCGCGGCGGAACAGCTCGTGTGTGCTGTCCATGAGCCCGTTCAGCCGCAGCCGATAGAGCTCCTGTACCGAGCGCAGCGTGTCGTGCCGCTGCCGCATCGCCGCGAGCAGCTCCGTGTCTTCTTCGAAGATGCGCTCTACTCGACCCCAGATCCCGAGGTTCACGAGCGTCCGCCCGACGTGCTCGCGTAGCTCCTGGTCTTCCGCCTCACGCTCCTCCCAGCCTGCCGTCACGGCCGCGATCGGCCCCGAATGGTGCCCGGGGACCAGCGCTTCGATCGCCGCGCGCACGGTGCGCACATGGCGCTGCGGGCCCAGGAAGATGGCGGAAGACAACATTGGAGCGCGCCCCCATACCCGAGCACCGCTGACGATGAAAGCCCGGTGCTACGCGAGATCGCTGTCGCCGAGCGTGAACCACCATGCGCTCGCGAGGAACTCGGGCGTGATCTGCGGGATGCAGATGTTGTGCACGAGGCGGCGCTGCATCCAGGTGGACGACGGCACCGGCTCGAAACCACGCGTTTGCAGCGCCTGCCACTCGGCCGACCACTGCGGGAACACCGCGAGCAGCCGCTGCCGTCCGCGTTCGTGCTGGCGGGCTGTCGCGACCGCGAGCAACGCGTCGATCGCGGCGGCATCCTGCTCTGCGGCCAGCCAATCCGCGATCGTCGCGGACTCGGGCGCCAGCCCCTGGTCCGGCTTCAGCACCATGAGGCCGACGAGCCGCCGTCCCGCCCGCGCGGTCCAGAGCTCGTAGTCGGCGCGCTCGGGGTTCTCGACGTAGCGCCAGTGCAGGTAGCGATAGTCGCGACGCACGAGACAGCGCTTCTCGCTGCGTTGCTGCTCGTAGAGCGCGCCGACGTCGGGCGGCACCGCGGCGACGCGTTCGACCGCAATGTTCGCCGGTGCCGGCAGCGGCGCCCGCTCGCGATCGCGGACCAGGTAGGTCATGTTGCACATCAGCACGTAGGCGAGATAACGCTGGCCGATGCGGAACGCCTGGTCGACCGGGAAGCCGTAGAACAGCGCGTCGCCGATGCGCTTGCTGTGGTCCCAGAACGGCAGACACGTCTCGACGAAGAGGCTCTTGTTCCTGAGCCCCGAGCGCCATTCCGGGTGCGTCATCGAGTCGACGCAGTGCACGAACCGCTGCTCGCCGAACGGCGTGTCGACGAGCATCGGCATGCCCGCGTATTGCGAAGCGACCGTGCCGTCCTTCGCGATCGCGAGCGAGATGCGGTGGCCGGCCGGGTTGCGCAGGTAGGCCCACTGCCACCGTTCGAGCGTGCGATCCTGGAACGAAGGACCACACACCTCGCGGAAGACGCGGTTGAACGTCGCGAGGATCGCGGGTTCGTCGCCGTGCCGATAGGGCCTGATCTCGACTTCGTCCGTCATCCGGCCAGCCTGCGGCAGAACTCGGCGACGAGGCGCGTCAACGCCGATTGGGCCTGTGCGCCCGCGGCGACGACTTCGTCGTGGGACAGCGGCCGCGCCGAGATGCCTGCGGCGAGGTTGCTGATCAACGACAAGCCCGCGACTTCGGCCCGCATCGCGTTCAGCGCGATCGCTTCGTGCACCGTGCTCATGCCGACAGCATCGGCACCGAGCGTCTTCAGCATGCGCACTTCGGCCGGCGTCTCGTAGGACGGGCCCAGCAGACCGACGTAGACGCCCGTGCGCAGACGCGCGCCGCACTGCTGCAGCAGCGAACGCAGCCGCATCGAGTAGACGCTGCTCTGATCCGGAAAACGCGGTCCGAACGCGGCGTGGTGCGGGCCGACCAGCGGCGAGCAGCCGGTCAGGTTCAGGTGGTCGGTGATCACCATCAGGTCGCCCGCCGACAGATCGTCCGCGATGCCGCCCGCCGCGTTCGTGAGCAGGAAGTTCGGCACGCCGAGATGCCGCAGCGTGCGCACGGCGCGCACGACGTCGGCGGGGCGCCAGCCTTCGTAGAGGTGCACGCGGCCCGTCAGACACGCGACCGCTGTTCCCGACACCGTGCCGCACGCCAAGGCAGCGCCGTGGCCCTGTACGTGCGGCACGGGCCAGCCCGGAATCTCGGTGAACGGCACCACGACGGCGTCGGCCATCTGCTTGCCGAAGTCCGCGAGCCCGCTGCCGAGCACGAGACCAAGACGCACGGCGGCGAGACGCGCGGCCCCGAGACGCTGGCGCAAGAACGTTGCCGCGCGTTCGATGGACTCCGCTTCGGTCGGCCCGCTCATTTCGCGCCGATGCTATCGGACGCGCACCGCGCTTCCACGATCGGACCGGAGGAGCGCACGATGGCGACGTGTCCCGTGCTTGACGGCCTGCGCGGGCCCGTCGACCATGATGGCAGTTCGGCGAACAAACCCGCCTTTCCCCACGCCGGGCTGCCCCATGTTCCATCGCACACTCGTCCTCGCGGCCCTTCTTCTCGCCATCCCATCCACTGCGCGCGCCCAGGGCTGCCCAGGACCCGGCACCTTCTGGAAGCGCGACACGCTGCCCGTCGTGCCCACGGGATTGACCGGCGTCAGCGTCATCCCGGGCATGTGCGAGGGTGAGAGTGCGGGCATCGTGTTCGAGATGCCGGCGACCATGCCCGTGCAGCGCATCAAGCAGGTCGTCGCACCGTGGGGCGACCAGTATGGCACGCCCGGCTTCCAGGCCCTGCTCGACCTCGAGGTCTACGACGGTGTGAGCTTCAGCGGCGCCAACGTGAACATGGGCACGCGTGTGTTCAGCCTCTCGACGCAGGCCAGCGCGAACATGCAGGTGCAGACCCACGGCCTCAACACGCTCGACACGAGCGCCTACAACATCATCGTCGGGGCCGCCCCGGGGACCGGTTCGCCGTCCGTGCGCCGGTTCGCCGTCTGCTTCCGCTGCGACATCAACTTCCACCCGAGCGGCTCCTGTGCTCTGGGTTGGCCCGCGAACTTCTTCACGGACAACTCGCAGGGGTTCGGGTTCACCTGCAACAACGTGATCACGCCGCAGCGCACGAGCATCATGGAGATCCTCGGCCAGGGCTGGCGCGACGCCGCGCTCGCGACGGTCGGCGGCACGCAGTTGTGTCCGTTCTACTACAGCGGCATCTGGTGCATCCGCTGCTGCAGCGAAGACGCGTTCCCGGCCTCCTACACGACGTTCGGCGCCGGCTGCCCGAGCGCGCTCGGCGTCTCGCACCTGATCCCCGCGACGCTGCCGCGCATCGGCACGAACCTGTTCGTGGTCGTCGACAACCTGCCCTACAACCTCGCCCTCATGATCACGGGCACGAGCAACACGACCTCGACACTCGGTCCGTTGCCGGCCAACCTCGGCGTGATCGGGATGCCCAACTGCCTCTTGCGCGTGAGCCTCGACTTCACGACCGGTCTCGTCGGCGGCGGCACCTCGGCTTCGTGGTTGCTCGCGATCCCGAGCTCGACCGGTCTACTGGGGCTGCAGCTCTTCCAGCAGGCGTTCGTCTTCGATCCACCGCTGAACCCGTTCGGCGGCGCGGTCTCGGACGCCGCGATCATGCAGATCGGCAATTGAGCATGGGCGGGTCGCCGGAACCGCCTGCGGGAGCCGCCCCACGCCGCCTCGCAGACGGCCGCAGCGACCTGCTCGTGCGCGAGGAACCACTGCTGCTCGTCATCCACGGCCAACAGCTGCTGACGATGCGCACGCCCGGCCGCGACGAAGACCTGGCACTCGGCTTCCTGCTCGGCGAAGGCATCGTCGCGCGGGCGCAGGACGTGCAGGCGATGCGCGCAGAGGCCGGCGACATGGCGTCCCAACGCGCGGACGAGCTGCACGTAACGCTGCAGAAGGACCCGGACCCGCTCGTGCGTTCGCGCCTCGCGCGCACGCACGAGATCCGCAGCTCGTGCGGCGTGTGCGGCATCGCCGATCCGGCCACCGTGCTCGAAGGAACGCCGCCGCTGCTGCCCGGTGTGCCCAGGGTCGCCGCGAGCCTGCTGTCCGGGCTCGTGCGCACGCTGCACGAACGCCAGTCGCTGTTCGCGGCCACCGGCGGCAGTCACGGCGCGCTCGTCGCGACCGGCGACGGGGCTGTGTGGGGTCACGGCGAGGACGTCGGCCGCCACAACGCACTCGACAAGGCGATCGGCCAGGCCGCGCGTTCCGGCGCGGAGCTCGGTGCCGCGATCGCGATCCTCTCGGGCCGCGCCGGTTTCGACCTCGTCGTGAAATGCCTTCGCGTGCGCATTCCGATCGTCGTCTCCGTGTCCGCGCCGAGCTCGCTGGCCTTCGATCTCTGCGAGGGTGCCGGCGCGACGCTCGTCGGTTTCGCGCGCGGCGACCGGCTGCAGGTCTACAGCGGTGCTCTGCGCATCCTGTCGTGAATCACTTCGCGCGCGGCGGCGGCGCCGTCAACGCGCAGCGGAATCCCGTGTGGCACAGCGAGGTGTCGGGCGTCGACTTCATGCGCGTGCCGGGCTGGTAACCGAGACAGTAGGCATCGCTGCAGAGGAACGAACCGCCGCGCATCACGCGTTTCTCGACGCCCGGCTCCTGCGGGTCGACGCTCGTCTCGGGACCCTGCGGGTTGTGCGCGACCTGCTTGCCGTCGCCGTAGCCGTCGGGGCGGTAGCGATCCTGGCACCACTCCCACACGTTGCCCGACATGCCGTAGAGGCCGAACGCATTCGCCGGGAACTGGCGCACGGGCGCCGTGCCGGCGAAACCGTCCTTCTGCGTGTTCTGTTGCGGGAACGTGCCCTGCCAGATGTTCGCCTGCCAGGCCGGTTCGCCGGGCGTTGCGTCACCCCACACGTAGCGCTTCTGGTCGAGACCGCCGCGCGCAGCGTACTCCCATTCGGCCTCGGTCGGCAGGCGCTTGTGCGCCCAGGCCGCGTAGGCGACCGCGTCGCGCCAGCTCACCTGCACGACCGGATGATCACCCTTGCCCTCGATCGACGAATCGGGCCCCGACGGGTGGCGCCAGCACGCGCCGGGAACGAACGACCACCACTGCGAGAAGTCGCGCAGATCGACCGCGCCGGGCGGCGCATGGAAGACGAGCGCACCCGCAGTGAGTTGGTCCGCTGGCACGCCGGGAACTTCCTCGGGCGCCGGCTTCTTCTCGGCGTCGGTCACGTAGTGCGTGGCGGCCACGAACGCGGCGAACTGGTCGTTCGTGACCTCGGTCGCGTCGATCCAGAAACCACCGAGTTGCACGCGGTGCAGCGGCGCATCGCGGTCGCCATTCTGGCTGCCGAGCACTGCTTCGCCCGGCGCGATCCAGACCATGCCGGTCGTGAGCGGGCCGGCCGGTGGTGTCGGCGGAGCGGCCGGAGGTGTCTGCGCGGACAACATCGCGCCGAGGAACAGCACCGACAGAGGTCGCCATGCAGACACACAGGGATCAGAAGCCAGGGCAAGGTTCGGCGCAACCACTGCGGCATCGTCAATGTGCGTGCTTCTTCCGCGTTCACCACAGCTCGAGCCCAGAGCAACCACGCGGTCTCGGGTAAAAGCGTCGAGGGCGCTCAGGCAAAAACCCAGGCCCACAGTCCGCGCCAACGCGTACACGGAACACCCGACTCACCCACACACAGGAGCACCCTCGTGAATCGTCACTGGGCGCTCCTTCGGGCTTGCTCACCCCATTTCTCCGGTGACCCGACCGGGTCTGCCGCGAAAGGAGTCGCCATGTTCGCAACGATCCGCACGAACTCGTCGTCGCGTGCAGCGGCGTTCTCGCTCCTTTCCGTCTTCCTCGCGCTGCCAGCCGCAACGGATGCGGCGCTGGCGCAGCAAGGTGTGATCGGTTGGGGGCAGATGGTGTTCGACAGCCGTTATGACGAGTCTTTCGTGGATGTGGCGGCGGGCCATGACCACACGCTGGGGTGTCGCGGTGACGGCAGCATCGTGGCCTGGGGCGACAACCTCCATGGCCAGTGCAACGCGCCGGTGCTGCCACCCGGTCTGTCCTACGTCGAGGTGGCAGCGGGCTACCGCCACTCGGTGGCGCGGCGCAGCGACGGCAGCGTGGTGGCCTGGGGCGACAACGCCTCTGGGCAATGCAACGTGCCGGCGCTGCCGCCGGGTCTGTCCTACGTCGAGGTGGCGGCGGGTCGGGAGCACACGGCAGCACGTCGCAGCGACGGCAGCGTGGCGGCATGGGGCAGCAATTGGGGTGGCCAGTGCAACGTGCCGGCGCTGCCGCCGGGTCTGTCCTACGTCGAGATCGCGGCGAGCTGGGACCATACGATAGCGTGCCGCAGCGACGGCAGCGCCGTGGCCTGGGGCTACAACCCCGTTGGCCAGTGCAACGTGCCGGCGCTGCCGCCGGGTCTGTCCTACGTCCGAGGGGCGGCGGGCGAGGGCCACACGGTAGCGTGTCGCAGCGATGGCAGCGTGGTGGCCTGGGGCTTCAACGGTTCGGGCCAGTGCAACGTACCGGCGCTGCCGCCGGGTCTGTCCTACGTTGAGGTGGAGGCGGGCGACCGCCACACGATTGCGCGTCGCAGCGACGGCAGCGTAGTAGCCTGGGGCGCCAACGACTTTGGCCAGTGCAACGTGCCGGCGCTGCCACCGGGTCTGTCCTACGTCGAGGTGGCGGCGGGTCATGCCCACACGGTCGCACGTCGGAGCAACGGCAGCGTGGTGGCGTGGGGCACCAACTGGCCTGGCCTGCAGAACGTGCCAGCACTGCCGCCAGGCCTGTCCTACGTCCAGGTGGCGGCGAGCAGCAGACACGCGGTAGCGCGTCGCAGCGACGGTAGCGCAGTGGCATGGGGCTGGAACTACTACGGCCAGTGCAACGTGCCGGCGCTGCCGCCGGGTCTGTCCTACGTCGAGGTGGCGGCGGGTGAGTTCCACACGGTTGCGCGGCGCAGCGACGGCCGCGTGGTGGCCTGGGGCTACAACACCCTTGGCCAGTGTATTGTGCCGGCGTTGCCGCCGGGTGGGTCCTACGTCGAGGTGTCGGCAGGCTACCAGCACACGGTGGCGCGTCGCAGCGACGGCAGCGTGGTAGCCTGGGGATGGAACGCCGCTGGCCAGTGCAACGTGCCGGCGCTGCCGCCGGGTCTGTCCTACGTCGAGGTGGTGGCCGGCGCGTGGCACACCGTAGCGCGTCGCAGTGATGGCAACGTCGTGGCCTGGGGCTTCAACGTCCAGGGCCAGTGCAACGTGCCGGCGCTGCCGCCGGGTCTGACCTACGTGGAGGTAGTGGCGGGTAGGGAGCACACCGTGGCGCGCCGCAGCGACAGCAGCGTGGTGGCCTGGGGCGACAACTCCTTTGGCCAGTGCAACGTGCCAGCGCTGCCGCCGGGTCTGTCGTACGTCGAGGTGGCGGCGGGTGGGCTGCACACGGTAGCGCGTTGCAGCGACGGCAGCGTGGTGGCATGGGGCTACAACTCCTCTGGCCAGTGCCACGTGCCGGCACTGCCGCCGGGTCTGCGCTTCGCGCAGATATCAGCTGGCGAAAGCAACACCGTCGCCGTCTTTCGAGCCGGCGCCTACGCCATGTTCGGAGCCGGTTGCCCCGGCAGCGCAGGCGTGACGCATCTCGAAGCGACCACCTTGCCTCGCGTCGGCGCGACGATGACCGTGCGCGTGGAACCGCTGCCGCTGTCCCTCGCGGTGATGATCTCTGGCCTCAGCAACGTGAGCTCGGCCGCCGGTCCGCTGCCGCTGGACCTGTCGTCGCTCGGCCTCACGAACTGCTCGCTGCGCGTGAGTCTCGACGCGAACGACGCGCTGATCGGATCCTCGGGCTCGGCCACCTGTTCGCTGGCGATTCCCGCGAGCGCTGCGCTCGCGGGATTCATGCTGCACCAGCAGGCAGTCGTGCTCGATGCTCTCGCGGGAAACCCCTCGGGTCTCGTGATGTCGGACGCAGCGACTGCGGTCGTCGGCCTGTAGCTGCTCAGCGATCACCGTTGCGCGCGCAACGTGATTTGCGAAGCCGCAGACTCATGCCCCACCAGGCGCACCAAATCCATCGAGCGTCAGACAGCCGTTGCTGGGCGCGCCCTGACGAGGGACGAGCATGCGTCCATCTTCCGCGTTCTTTCACGACTCACCCCGCAGGGAATGTGGATGTTGCGTGAAAGCCTCGAAGGCGCCCCAGGTACAACCCGGTCCCCGTCCCTGCGTTCAGACGCAGGGGAGTTTCCTTCCACGCGAGGTTGCCCTCAACACGGCACTCCTCGAGCTCGCCCTGCCATGTCGCGGTGATGCAGGCCACCGCGAAGCCCCCATGCCCGCAACGATCCGCCCCAAGTCGTCGCCGCGTGCGGCGTTCTCCTTCCTCGCCTTCTTCCTCACGCTGCCCGCCGCAACGGACTTGGCGATTGCCCAGGACGGTGTGATCGGCCGAGGCATGATGGTGGTCGACAGCCGCTGGCACGAACAGCCTTTCGTGCAGGTGTCGGCCGGCGGGCATCACACTGCAGCGCGTCGCAGCGACGGCAGCGTGGTGGCCTGGGGCTACAACTACTATGGCCAGTGCATCGTGCCACCGCTGCCGGCGGGGCTCACCTACGTCGAGGTGGCGACAGGTGGTCACTACACGGCCGCGCGTCGAAGCGACGGCAGCGTGGTGGCGTGGGGCGAGAACTTCGGTGGCCAGTGCAACGTGCCACCGCTGCCGCCCGGTCTGTCCTACGTCGAGGTCCAGGCCGGTGAGGCGCACACGGTGGCGCGTCGCAGTGATGGCAGCGTCGTGGCCTGGGGCTTCAACGTCCAGGGCCAGTGCAACGTGCCACCGCTGCCGCCCGGTCTGTCCTACGTCGAGGTGGCGGCCGGTGCATTCCACACGGCCGCGCTACGCAGCGACGGCAGCGTGGTGGCGTGGGGCAACAACGGCAGTGGCCAGTGCAACGTGCCGGTACTGCCGCCCGGTCTTTCCTACGCCGGCGTGGCGGCAGGTGGAGGCCACACCGTGGCGCTTCGCAGCGACGGCAGCGTGGTGGCGTGGGGCAACAACGGCAATGGCCAGTGCACGGTGCCGGTACTGCCGCCGGGTCTGGCCTACGTCGAGGTCACGGCGGGTTACCGGCACACGGCAGCGCGGCGCAGCGACGGCAACGTGTTCGCGTGGGGCGACAACCTGGATGGCCAGTGCAACGTGCCGGCACTGCCGCCGGGTCTGACCTACGTCGAGGTATCGGCCAGCAGGGACTCCGTGACTTCTCACACGGCCGCGCGCCGCAGCGACGGCACTGTCGTGGTCTGGGGAAGCAACGGCAGTGGCCAATGCAACGCGCCGGCACTGCCGGCGGGCCTTTCCTACGTCGAGGTTGCGGCCGGCGAGGACCATGTGCTCGCGCGTCGCAGCGACGGACTCGTGGTGGCTTGGGGCGACAACACGTACGGCCAGTGCAACGTGCCATCACCGCCGCCCGGTCTGTCCTACGTCGAGGTCGCGGCCGGCAAGCAGCACGCAGCGGCGCGCCGCAGCGACGGCAACGTGGTGGCTTGGGGCAACAACGCGCTCGGTCAGTGCAGCGTGCCCGCGCTGCCCCCCGGCCTGTCCTACGTCGCAGTGACGGCCGGCAAGTACCACACGGCAGCGCTTCGCAGCGACGGCAACGTGGTGGCCTGGGGCGACAACACCTTTGGGAAGTGCAACGTTCCGGCGCTGCCGCCGGGTCTGTCCTACGTCGAGGTGGCGGCGGGTGAGGAGCACACGGTCGCACGTCGCAACAACGGCAGCGTCGTGGCCTGGGGTCACAACGGCTACAGCCAGTGCAGCGTGCCGGGGCTGCCGCCCGGTCTCTCCTACGTCGCCGTGACGGCGGGTGGGGCGCACACGATGGCGCGCCGCAGCGACGGCGGCGTGCTGGCCTGGGGCTCCAACTTCCAGGGCCAGACCACCGTGCCCGCACTGCCGCCGGGTCTGGCCTACGTCGAGTTCGCGGCCGGTGGCCTCCACACGGCAGCGCGGCGCAGCGACGGCAGCATGGTTGCCTTCGGCGACAACCCGTTTGGCCAGTGCTCCGTGCCCGCGCTCCAGCCGGGTCTCTGCTTCGCGCAGATCGCCGCTGGCTACTCCAACACCGTCGCGGTCTCTCGAGCCGGGGCCTACACGACGTTCGGAGCCGGTTGTCCTGGCAGCGCCGGCGTGACGCATCTCGAAGCGACGACGCTGCCTCGCCTCGGAGTGACGATGACCGTGCGTGTGGAGCCGCTGCCGCAGTCCTTCGCGGTCATGTACACCGGCCTGAGCAACGTGAGCTGGGCCGCCGTTCCGCTGCCGTTGAGCCTGTCGCCGTTCGGGCTCACGAGCTGCTGGCTGCGCGTCAGTCCGGACACGAGCAACCTGCTGCTCGGATCCTCGGGTGTGGCCACCCACGCGTTGGCCGTGCCCGCGAGCGCTGCGCTGGCGGGACTGATCCTGCACCAGCAGGCACAAGTGCTCGATGCCGACGCGGGCAATCCCACGGGTTTCGTGATGTCGGACGCGGCGACGGCAGTCGTCGGCATGTAGCGGCGCAGCGATCTCCAGCGCGACGCACGCAGCGCGCATGCGCCGCGCGGCGCTCACTTCAGCGCGGCTGTGCGAGCGATCTCCTGGACCGCTGCGAGATGCACGGCCAGCGTCGACTCGAGCATGTGCAGGGCGCGCGCGTGCGGCAGCAGGTTCTCGGCCGGCTCGTCGAAGATGCAGGCCGTGATCGCGCCGCGAACGAACTCGGTGAGCTCGCGCCCGGGGCGCGCCACCTGCGCGAGGTCGGGGCCGCTGCCCGCGAGCATCGGCATCCACTGCGTCGCGAGCGCGTGCAGCGTCGGCTGATCGATGTTGCCGCCGAGGATCGCGATGATCCATGAGCGCGCGGAGCGGCGGCGGCGGTTCAGCACCGAGAGCTGGATCGGCTGCGGATTGCCGCGTTCGAGCTCGAGCCGATACTGGCGCCCGATCGTGTGGTCGACGAGCGAGGCCACGAGTGCCGGCACCGAGGGCGTGACCTTCGCATCGAGGATCTCGAGGCCGACCGGATCGATCGCTTCGGTCGGCATCAGCGCCAGCGCGGGTTCGAGATAGAGGAAGGGGCGCGGCTCCCGCACCGCCGAGGCCCGGTCCAGCTCCGTGACTACCGACTTCGTCATGCCGCCGCTATCGACGACCTGGCGCCGCGAACTTCAACCGGTGGCCGTGGCCCGCCACAACGAACCGAGCTCGGTGTCGACGATCTCGACGGCGGGCTCCGTCCCGAGCAGGCAGGCTGTACGAGGACCGTACACTGCATTGCTGTGGGCAAGCGCCCGGGCCCGGTGCAGATCGCCGAGGTCGCAGGCACGCTCGACGACGCCGAGGCCGCTGCGGCTTGCTGCCGCCAACAGCCGCGCGCGGGCGATGCCCGGCAGCACGCGGCCGTCGAGCGCCGGCGTGACCCAGCCGCTTTCGAGGCGGAGCCACAGGTTGCCCAGCGCCGTCTCGAGCACGGCACCGTCGGGGCCGATCGCGATGCCGTCGTCGGCACCGCCCGCCCGCGCCTGCGCCAGCACCGCGTCGTAGTAGGTTCGCGGGAATGCCTTGAGGTCCGCAGCAGGCGCGCCGACCGGCCGCGGGACGACCGTCGGCAAGAGCCGCACGAACGGCAGCACGTTCCGCGGCCGCGTCGTGAGCACCGGGCGCACCACTCCCCCATCGGGCAGCAGCACGAGCCGCAGGACGCCGTCTTCGAGGCCGTTCTTCGCGAGCAGTTCCTCGGCCGCGCGGCGCAGCGACGGCGGTGGCGAGAACGCGAGGCCGCAGCGCACCGCGGCGCGCAGCAGGCGCTGCTCGTGCTCGGGCCAGAGCGGCAGCGTGCCTGCGTGGGCCCCCATCGTCTCGAACGGCGCCACGCTCGAGCCCGGCTCCGGAGCCTGCTCGTCCGCAACGAACTTGCCGTCGACCCAGACCGTCACGTCGCCCCCTCGTCGGGCAGCGTGACCGCGACCTGCAGCGCGGATTCGAGCCCCGCCATCTTCGCGAGCATCTCCTTCCACTCCTCGCGCGGATCGCTGAGCGCCGTGACGCCGCCGCCAGCGTTGCCACGCAGCCGCCCGGCCCGAAACACGAGCGTGCGGATCGCGATGTTGAGGTGCATGGTGTCGCCGGGACCGAACCAACCGCAGGCGCCCGTGTAGACGCCGCGTCGCGCCACTTCGAGCTGCTCGAGGATCTCGAGGCAGCGCAGCTTCGGGCAGCCCGTGATCGAACCGCCCGGGAACACGGCGCGCAGCAGCTCGACGGCCGAGACGCCACCGCGCAGGCGCGCGGTCACGGTCGCGAACAGGTGGTGCACGTGCTTGAACGACGCGTGCTCGGGGAACGGCCCGACCTGCACGGACCCGACCGCGGCGACCTTGCCGAGATCGTTGCGCAGCAGGTCGACGATCATCGCGAGCTCGGCCTGGTCCTTCTCGCTGGCCAGCAGCTCGGCGAGCAGGCGCGCGTCTTCGGCCGGGTTGCCGCCGCGCGGCCGCGTGCCCTTGATCGGCCGCGTGCGGACTTCCGACCCATTGCGCCACAGGAACTCCTCGGGCGAGCTGCTGAGCACCGCCGTGCCAGCCCCGTCCTCGATGTAGGCGGCGAACGGCGCGGGACTCTGTTCGCACAGCCGCCAGAACAGACTGCGCGGGTCGCCACTCCAGCTCGCCGTGAACGGCTGCGTCAGGTTGGCCTGGAAGATGTCGCCCGCGCGGATGTGCTCGACCACCGCGGCGACGCGCCGCTCGTAGTCGGCCTGTCCGACGTGCGCGCGCAGCATCGCGGCCGGTGCGAGCGCCGGCGCCCCGTGCGGCACGGACGGCGCGAACTCCTGCACGGTCGCGTAGGCGGCCACGTGCAGCACGGGTACCGGGAAGTCGTCTTCGAGTCGCAGCGGCCACGCTTCGACGTCGAGGCCGAGGTCGTAGCCGAGCCACCCGACGACGCGCCGTTGCCGGTGGCGCGCCAAGAACGCGTCGATCTCGGCGAACGCGCCTGCAGTCGCGCCGGCGGCTCGCGCGAGCGTGTCGACCGGATCCGTGCACAGGAGCGTGCGGCCGTTGCCGCCGCTGTGCAGCAGCGCTGTGGGCGCTCCGCGCGGGCAGGCGAGCAACGCCGCGAACGGCTCGCCGGCGGCGGTCATCTAGGCCCGCAGCCAGGACGGCTTGCGCTTGTCGAGGAAAGCCTGCAGGCCTTCCTTCATCTCGGCCGTGCTGCTGATGACGCCGAACAGATCCGCTTCGAGCGAGAGGCCGTCCTGCATCGACAGGTGCTGGCCGCGCCGCAGGGCCTCCTTGGCCAGTGTCACCGCCGTGGGTCCGCGCGAGACGATCTTCTTGCCGATCGCCGTGCAACCGGCCATGAGCTCACCGGGCTCGAACACGCCGTTCACGAGACCGATCCGCAGCGCTTCGTCGGCCGTCACGGGATCGCCCGTGAGGATCAGCTGCAGCGCGATGCCGGTGCCGCACAGACGCGGCAACCGCTGCGTGCCGCCATATCCCGGGATGATGCCGAGCGACACCTCGGGCAGACCCATCTTCGCGGTCTTGCTGCAGAAGCGCAGGTCGCACGCGAGCGCGAGCTCGAGGCCGCCGCCGAACGCGAAGCCGTTGATGGCCGCGATCACGGGCTTCTTGCATTGCTCGATGCGCAGAGTCAGCGCTTGGCCACGCAGCGAGTTCTGCCTGCCGTCGATCACGCCCTGCTTGCTGAGCTCGCCGATGTCGGCGCCCGCGACGAACGACTTCTCGCCGGCGCCCGTCAGCACGATGGCGCCCGTGTCGGCGTCGTCGCCGAGGCGCGCGAAGACCGTGTCGAGCTCGGCGATCGTGATGTCATTCAGCGCATTGAGCTTCTGCGGGCGGTTCACGCTGACGATCGCGAGAAACCCGTCACGATCGACCAGCACGTTCTGCAACGATCCGAGGTCGGCGGCCATCAGCTGCCCTCCGCCTCGACCTCGCCAGAGGGCTCTTTCACCGGTTCGCGTGCCTGCCGCGGGCGCAGCTCGATGCTCTTGATCTCGACGCGTTCCTTCGGCTTGCTGCGCTCGCCGCTCGCGCCGAAGTCGCACTCGATGCTCGCGATCTCGTCGAGCACCTCGAGCCCGGCTTCGACCTTGCCGAACACCGTGTATTGGCCGTCGAGGAACTCGGCGTGCTCGCCGTGCACGATGAAGAACTGCGAACCCGCGGAATTCGGATCGCGCGTCCTGGCCATCGACACGATGCCGCGCGTGTGCTTGATGTCGTTGAACTCCGCCGGCAGCTGGTAACCGGGCCCGCCGGTGCCCGGCTGGCCCTTCGCACCCTTCTTGGTGTTCGGGCACCCCGTCTGGATCATGTAGTTGCGCACGATCCGATGGAACGCGATGCCGTCGTAGAAGCCCTGCTGCGCGAGCTTCAGGAAACTCTGCACGTGCTGCCGCGCCTGTTCGGGGAAGAACGTGAGAACCATCGTGCCCTTGTCGGTGACGAGAGCAGCTTCGATGGTCGAGGGGTCGGTCTGTTCGATGTCCATGCGTGGATCGTGGTCTACGGCTGCTTCTTCACGGGCAGCACGATCGCCGCGTACAGGATCACGGGCTGGATCGGCCGGCTGCGTTCGGGCCCACCGGTCATCACCGTTGCGATGCGATCGAGGGTGTCCATGCCCTCTTCGAGGTTGCCGAACGCCGAGTACTGGCCGTCGAGACCAGGATTGTCCTTGTGCATGATGAAGAAGCCCGAGCCGGCCGAGTTCGGGTCCTTCGTGCGGGCCGCCGAGAGCGTGCCGCGCAGGTGGCGCAGGTCGCTCGTCTCGAGGTTGATCGTGTAGCCCGGGCCGCCGCTGCCCCACTGGTCCATTTTGCTGTCGTCCTTCGTGTTCGGGTCACCACCCTGGATCATGAAGTCGCGGAGCACGCGGTGGAACTTCGTGCCGTCGTAGAAGCCGTCCTTGCAGAGCTTCACGAAGTTCTTGACGTGGTTCGGCGCCTTGTCGGGACGGAACGAGAGCCGCATCTCGCCGAAGTTCGTGACGAGCACGACCTGCGTCTTCGCGAGGTCGAGCGCTTCGATGTCGAGCTTGCTCGTGTCAGGCGCGACCTTGAACATGCAGTTGGCGCCCGCGAGTCCTTCCCACTCGACGACGACGGTCGCGACCGACGTGGCATCGGCGTTGCCCACGAAGCGCGCGGCCGGGAACGAGAGCACGCGCTCGATGCGCGTGCCGGCTGCAATCGACACCGTGCCACCCTTGCCCGGTTGGTCGATGGTCGTCGGCTGCTGGTCGTTGACCTTGACCTTGAGCTTGGTCGCGGACAGCAGGTCACCGGGCAGCTGCGCTTCGGCGTCGACCTGCAACGTGAGTCGCAGCTCGACCGTGTTGTTGGCCTGGTAGAGGGAACGCGCCGAGAGGTTCGCCTTGACGCCCGGGATCTCCTGGGCGTGGAGACCGGCGAGCAGGGTGGCACCGAGAAGGAGAGAGCTCGAGATGGAGCCGAACAGCGAAGACAGGAGTCGATGCATGTGGATTCGGATAGTTGGTCATCGCCGCAACGCGGCGTCCCCGACCGGGCGAAACAGCCACCATACGCCGCTGCGGCGATGAGGCCGAGCCACCCGGACGGGAGACCCAGGGCTGCTTCCCAGTAGCGGGGTCGCGTGTCATACCCGCCCTGGCCTGCGCCCGGAAGCGCGGCTCGCTCCGTTTCGCGATCCTTGGTCGACCGATCACTGGTCGACCAGCGTCGGCCGCACGCGGTCGCGCAGCAGATCGCCGATCGTGCCCTGGCGCCAGCGTTCGAGCACGAGGCCGGGCCCGAACCACAACATGCAGCCGGGCAGCTCGGCGCCCTCGAGCTCGAGCGTCAGGCGCCCCGGGACTTCGTCGGACGGCGACGACAGCTCGAGGCCCCACCCGGCGGTCTCCTTCCAGAACCAGAGCAGCGCGATGCCGCCCGCGCGTTGCTCGTAGACGCACTCGGGAGCGCCGAGTGCGCCAAGACAATCCGCGAGCGAGTCCCGGCCCGGGCGCAGCGCCTGCAGCGTCGCGTCGGCCACGGGCTCACCGACGCTCATGCGGTCGTAGGAGAGACTGAGGCAACCGGGCAGCAGACCGGCCACAGTCATCGCGACGCAGGCACGGCTGGTCCTCGCTGCGCGTCTCATTTGCCCTGCACTCCGGGACGAAGCGCGTCGCGGGCCTCGTTGTCGGGGTCCTCGTGCACGTTCTCCCAGGGCAACGCGTATTGCGTGCGGTGCGTGCCCAACGAGGCACCGTAGTGCGTCAACACGTCGCGCTCGTCGAAGAACAGCCAGAGCCGGTCGCTTCGCGTGTCCTGATTGCCGAAGTTGACGACGATCAGGGCCAGGAACGTGCTCTTCGTCGTCGTGGCGTCGTAGCGGTAGGCCGTGCGTCTGCCGAGTTGCACGACGTCGCTCGGGGCGCCGAGCCGCTCGACGACCTCTCGCGCGGTCGTCGTTCCGGGCACCAGGCCGCGGATCGTCACGGCGTCGAGCGGATCGTTCGTGTCCTGGCGCCCGAACATGCAGGCCGTGAACAGCAGGCAGAGCAACAGCAGCGCGAAGCGTGGCATCCGAGGAGTCTCCTTGTCGTGCCGTCGAACTGCACGCAGATCAGCGCTCGAACTCGATCGCCATGCCCATGCCCCCGCTCATGCACAGCGTGGCGAGCCCTCGGTGCGCGCCGGCCCGGGCCATTTCGTGCAGCAGCGTGACGACGATGCGGGCCCCCGTCGCCCCGATCGGATGGCCGAGCGCGATCGCGCCGCCGTTCACGTTGAGCCGGTCGCGGTCGATCGGCAGGTCGCGCAGGCATGCGAGCATTTGCGCCGCGAACGCTTCGTTGAGCTCGACGAGGTCGTAGTCGCCGAGCCGCCGGCCCGTCTTCTGCAGCAGCTTGCGCACCGCAGGCACGGGACCGATGCCCATGATGCGCGGCGGCACGCCGGCGGTCGCCGACGCGCCGAGCCACGCGAGCGGTTCGAGCCCACGTCGTTGCACCTCGCTCGCCGGCATCAGCAGCAGCGCCGAGCCGCCATCGGTGATGCCCGAGCTGTTGCCCGCGTGCACGGTCCCGGTCTTGCTGCGGAAGACCGGCGGCAGCTTCTGCAAGTCTTCGAGCGTCACGCCGGGGCGAACGTGTTCGTCGGTCGCGATCACGATGGCGCCTTTCTTGCCCTGGATCGTCACGGGCGCGATCTCGGCCTGGAAGCGCCCGGCCTTCTGCGCTGCCTCGGCCCTCTGGTGCGATGACAGCGCATACTCGTCCTGTTCGCGGCGGCCGATCTTGTAGTCGTCCGCGAGATACTCGGCCGTCATGCCCATCGGCTCGCCGAGGATGCCGCACGTGAACCCGTCCTGGTAGTTGCCGTCCTTGACCTCGACGTGGCCGAGCCGGAAGCCCTTGCGGAAATCGGGCAGCAGGAACGGGATGTTCGTCATGCTCTCCATGCCGCCCGCGATCACGACCTTCCTGCCGTCGAGCGCGATCGCCGCGCGCGCGAGGTCGACGGCCTTGAGGCTGCTGCCACACGCCATGTTCACGGTCATCGCGACGCAGCCGTCGCCGCAGCCCGCCTTGATCGCGACCTGTCGCGCGGGGTTCGGGCCCGAGCCGAGCTGCCGCGCCTGCCCGATGATGACCTCTTCGACGTCGGTGGCCGTGACCCGAGCGCGCGCCAGCACGGCCTGCACGGCTGCGGTGCCGAGGTCGACGGCCGTCAGTGCAGAGAGTCCACCCAGGAACTTCCCGATCGGCGTGCGAGCCGCGGCAACGATGGCAATCCGTTCCATGATACCCATGCCATACCTCTGCCATGGCCAGCGCCGCAAGGGTCTTCGATTCGCATCGCGGCCATGGCCGATGCACCCCCCGCTGCGCAAGATTCGCGAGACATGTCGAACGAAGCCGCGATGCCCGCCTTGCCACGGTTCTGGACCGACGTGCCGCGTGGCCGCGTGCTCGTGTTCGCGCCGCATCCCGACGACGAGGTCGCGGGCCCCGGCGGCGTGCTCGCGCTGCACCGGGCCAGCAACGATCCCGTGCGCGTGGTCGTGACGACCGACGGCACTTCGGGTGATCCCGATCGGCGCTTCGATCCGAGCACGTACCCCGAGCTGCGCCGCGGCGAATCTCGCGCCGGTCTGCGCGAGGTCGGCGTCGACGACGTGTTGTTCTGGGGTTTTCCCGATGGCCACGTGCTGAGCCCCACCGACCTCGCGCTCGGCGAACGGCTTGCTTTGACCGAGATCGAACGCTTCCGGCCCGACATCGTCTACCTGCCGTGGGAGCGCGAAGGGCATGCCGACCACCACAACCTGCACGTCGTCGTGACGCGCGCGCTCGACAAGATGCAGTGGCGCGGGCTCGCGCTCGGTTACGAGATCTGGAACGCGATGGTGCCCGACGTCGTCGTCGACGTGACTCCCGTGATGGCGAAGAAGCGCGCGGCGATGCTGGCCCACAAGAGCCAGATCGCCTACGTGACCTACGACCACTCGCTCGCCGGCCTCAACGCCTACCGCTCCCTGATGCACCAGCGCGGCAAGGGCTACGGCGAAGCGTTCCGGCTCGTGCGCGGTGCCTGGCCTGCGGGAGCCTGAACCGGCGGAACGGGCGGAACGGACCGCGCGAGCCAGAGGCCTGCCGCGACGATCAGCGCAGTCGCGACGCACGACGCGAGCACGGTCTGCCACGTGCGCAGCAGCAGCTCGTAGGTGAACGACGCCGCGTGCGACAACGAGATGCGCGCGAGTCCGTCGACCTCTTCGACACGGCCCGGCAGCAGCGACAGGACCTGCCCGCTGATGCGCGTGAACTCGGCGCCACCCTGCTGCTCCGGAATCGGATGCAGCCACGCGTAGCTCGCGATCGACAGGACGAGCAGCACGGCGAACACGGACCGCCGGCGTACCGTGCGCAAGAACGCGAGGCTGCCGAGCACGAGCGGCAGGAACGCGAGCGCCGCGAAGCGCATGACGTCGTAGGCGAGCAACATCATCGGCAGGATGCCCGCGAGATAGAGCCACGGTCCCCACCGCCCCATGCCGAGCTCCCCGCGCCGCCATGCCCACACGACGACCGCGAGCAACGGCCCGAACTCGACCAGCAACATGAACGCCCAGAGCGCCCAGAGCGCCGGCATGCCCCACGGCACCCAGAAGTTGTTCCTCCAGTAGTAGAGACTGTCGTAGGCGACGCCCGTGGCACCGGCCCTCACGACGAACCGCCACGCCGCGTAGACCGCGAAGACGCCGCCGAGCGCGAGCGCTTCACGTCTCAGCACACCGCCGGCCCGGCAACGCACGTAGACGAGCCACGGCGCGAAGAAGAACACCATCTCGTGGGCCAGCGACGCGAGCAGCACGAGACACCAGAACGCGCCAGGCCGCGCGACGAAGTGCACGGCCAGCAGCAGCACCAGGAACATCAGCGTGTCCGAGTAACACGCCATCGGCTTGTAGACGAGCACCGCGCCCGTCGCGGCGCAGGCACCCGTCACGAGCAGCGCGTCCGCGAGCTTCGCACCGCGTTGCCGGCAGAACCAGAACACGACGGCCAGGAAGGCGCCGTTGCAGACCTGCGAGAACACCGGTGCGCGCGGACCGCCGAGCCCCGTGTAGTGCGCGAGCAACGGCCACAGGATGCGGTGCGGGAACGCGCCGTGCAGCGACAGCGGGTCCACCGTCATCTGCTGGAAGTACACGCCGTGGCCCTCGAACGCGACGGCCGAAGGCGGCTGCAGCCAGTCGGACAACCAGAGCACGATGGCCCCGACGGCGGCGGCCGCGAGCCACGAAATGAGGTGCTTCCTGCCGCGTTCTTGCTCTGCCATGTGGGATCGAGCTTACCGGCGGATGCTTGACGCGCCGCTGCGAAGACTCCACCTTAGCGGTTACTCGATGCCGAAGCAGAAGGGCATGCAGCTGCGTGCGTTCGCGATCTTCCTGCTCGCGGCCATCATCGGCGTCGCCGGCGGCCTGCTCGGCGTCGCGTTCCAGAAGGGGCTCAACTGGATCCAGCACACGCTGACGGGTCCCGAGGAGCACCTGTCGGATGCCGTACGCAACCACCTGAACTGGTGGCAGACGCTGCTGGTGCCGACCGCCGGCGGGCTCGCGGCAGGGCTCGTGCTGCTGCTCGTGCGCGGCAAGAAGCCGCCGTTCGGCATCGCCGACCTCGTCGTGCTCGTGCAGTTGCGCAAGGGCACGATCCGCTTCCGCGAGAGCCTCGTGCAGATCGTCTCGTCGGCGTGCACGATCGGGTCCGGCGGCAGCATCGGCCGCGAGGGCGCGAACTCGCAGATCGCGGCAACCGTGGCCGCGCTGATCGCACGCTGGACCCAGCTCGGCTCGCGCCCGCGCGCGGTGCTGCTCGGCTGCGGCGTCGCGGCCGGCATGGCGACCTCCTACAACGCGCCGATCGCGGGCGCGATCTTCGTGATGGAAGCCGTGCTCGGCAACTTCGCGATGGACGTGTTCGCGCCGATCGTCGTCGCGTCCGTGCTCGCGACGATGATCCGTTCGACGCTGATCAGCGAGCAGGCGATCTATGCCGACAGCCTGCCGCCGGACCTGACGGCCCTGTCGTCGAACCTCGTGCTGATGGCGCTGCTGCTCGGCGTCATGTGCGGTTTCGGCGGGCTCGTGTTGCGCCACTCGCTCGATTTCAGCCGCCGGTTGTTCCTGCGCCTGCGGCTCAACACGCCGCTGACGCTGGCGCTCGGTGGGCTCGTCGTCGGCTGCATCGGCCTCTACCTGCCCGAGACGTGGGGCAACGGCTTCGAGGTCATCCAGAAGTACGCGGAGGGGCCGACTGCCGCGCTGATCGTCACGCTGTTCCTCGGCAAGCTCGTCGCAACGTGCGCGACGATCGGCTCGGGCGGTCTCGGCGGCATCTTCACTCCGAACCTCGTGATCGGCGCCGCGTTCGGCGCCCTCTTCGCGTTCGGCCTGCACCTGGTCACCGGTGAGACCGAGACGGCGAGGGTCGAGACGCAGATCTTCGCGTTCGTCGGCATGGCGGGCCTGACGGCCGCGACGATGCATGCGCCCGTCACGTCGGTCGTGCTCGTGTTCGAGCTGACGCGTCACTACGAGCTCACGCTGCCCGTGATGCTGTGCAGCATCGTCGCGAGCATCACGGCAAGCCTGCTCGACGAAGACAGCTACTACACGGCCGCGATCAAGCAGAAGGGCGAGGAGCTGCCCGGCGGCATCGAGGACATGGCGATCCGCACGACGTTCGTGCGCGACGTGCTGCGCCGCGACTGCGTCACGGTGCGCGACACGGCCGGATTCACCGAGGTCATGCAGCTGCTCGGCAGCCACCGCGGCGACACGATCTACGTGCAGAACGTGGTCGGCGCCCTCGTCGGACGCATCGAGTTGCAGGACGTGAAGAACTTCCTGAACGATCCGGCCCTGACCGCGGCCGTGATCGCGGCCGACCTCACGCGACCCGTCGTGACGGCCAGCCCCGACGATTCGATCGCCGCCGTGATGCCGTATTTCGACGACCCCGAGCTGCGCGAGATCGCGGTCGTGTCGCCGGGCAATCCGCCGCAGTTGCAGGGCCGCGTGCGCCACCAGGACGTCATCACGACGCTGGGCAGCGAAGTGCTGGGCCAGCAGCGCCGCAATGCGCGCCTGTCGCTGCAGGGCGCCGACGCGCGCGACCTCAAGGTGCCGCAGGGCTTCGAGCTGCGCACGCTGCCCGTGCCCGATGCCTGGGTCGGGCTCGCGGTCGATGCGCTGCCGCCCGAGAGTCTGCGCGGTCTCGTCGTCGTGATGGCGATCCGCCGCGAGAACGGTCGCGACGAGCACGTCGCCGGTACGCCCGATCTCGTGTTGCTCGAGGGGTGGCGCGTGGTCGTGCTCGGCACCGCCGAATCGATCGCACGCTTGCAGCGGGACGGGGACCCCGGCGAGGAGTAGGCTGGTCGCTGCCGCGGCCAAGCCGCGCGAGGAGTCTCCATGCGTCGTGTCCTTCCGTTCGCGTTCTCTGCTCTCGTGTGCCAGTTGCAAGCGCAGGATCAGCCATTCGCGGTCGGTGCGCCGCAGGTCCAGGAACCGGCCGCCGCGACGTTGGGCCTCGCCGAACACATCCCGTGGCGCAGCGACGGCCAGGAGTACTACGAGCAGGATCGAGCGCCCAAGAAGGTCAAGGTCGACCGCATGGCGTTGATCGACGCGGCCTGCGCCGAAGCAAAGCAGCAGGGCAAGCTCGTGCTCTGGTATGTGCACCGCATCCAGGAGAAGACGCTGCAGGGTCACCAGATGTATCGCGCGCCCGTGCTCGACATCTATGCGCGGCAGGTGCTGTTCGCCGATCCGGACGTCAGCGAGCTCGCGTCGGCTGCGTTCATCCCGGTGCGCTGCGTGATGGACCAGAAGCTCAGCGACCGCTTCGGGCTCAAACCGCTCGCGTTCGTCGAACCCGCGGTCGTCTTCCTCGACGGCGATGGCAAGGTCGTGCACTTCGTCGAACGCATCCGCACCTTCCACGGCCAGTGGTTCGCCGACCTCTGCGTGCGTGTGCTCGAGAAGACTCCGCTGCCCGGCGGCATCCCGCGGGTGGCGCCTGGCACTTCGAATCTCGGGTCCATCGCCGAAGCCATCGATGACATGCGCGCGCATGGATGGTGGCGCGAAGCACTCGCGCGGGCAAGCCAACAGGAAACCAAGGACGCCGCCGCATGGCTCCAGATCGCGAGGCTGCAACGACTGCTGCGCCAGCCCGACCAGGCGCTCGACAGCGTGCGCAAGGCGCGCGCTGCCGCAGCGCCGCCTGCGAACGAGCCTGCCGAAGGCGAGCGACCACGCCGCCAACCGCGGCCCGACGAGACCCAGCAGCGCTTGCTCGGCGACGCCGCATGCGAAGAGGGCCTGATCCTGTCGATGACGGGCCGGCTGCTCGACGCGCAGCCGATGCTCGAACAGGCCTGGCGCAGCCCGAGCGAACGCGCCGCGGAGGCCGGCTACTGGTACGCGCTGAACGCGCTGCGCCTCGGCGACGAGGTCGGCGCGATGCGGCGTTTCCAGCTCGCTGCGAGGAAGGGCGGCGACACGCTGTTCGGCCGCCGCGCGCGCGCGAACGCGACGCTGGGCCCCGACGACCGGCCGCTCGGTGCGGCGTTCACGGGCTTCGAGTCGCTGACCTATCTGCCCGAGGCCGCGTATGTCGGTCTGCAGAAGGACACGACCTGGCAGGGTGACCGACTCACTCCCGATGCGATGGCGCGCGCCGGGGTGCTGTTCCTGCTCGCGCAACAGCGCGACGACGGCGGTTTCACCGATGCGCGCTACGCGTATTGGCCGAACAGCGAGATCACGCCGAACGTCTGGGTCGCGATCACGGC
>Ga0111539_10002120_pt1 | contig 26514 bp, 19 predicted proteins | sample RhiMethybrSRZTD1_FD_79667 | JGI IMG/M metagenome (GOLD analysis project Ga0111539, IMG submission 79667) | Populus rhizosphere microbial communities from Tennessee, USA - Rhizosphere MetaG P. TD hybrid SRZTD1 (version 2) (version 2) | ecosystem: Host-associated > Plants > Roots > Rhizosphere >...
CGATCCCGACCCCGATCCCGACCCCGACCCCGGAGCGGGGCGTTTCCGCGGAAACGCGGCGGGGAGCGGATTACTCGTCGAGGTCCTTGTCCTTGCCCTTGCGCTCGATGTTGGCGGCGCGGGCGAGCTCGCGGTGGATGCGGGCGACGCGTTCGACCTGCCCCTTGGCGGGGAAGCGCTCGTAGAAGCCTTCGACCCGGAACTGGCGGGCGAGGTCGGACCAGGGGCCGAGCCGCCGGGCCCAGCGCTTCTGCCGGTCCTCCCTCGGCTCGGCGTCGTCGCGCGCCAGGTCGGCGCAGACCCGCAGCATCGCCTTGAGCGTGACCGGGCGGGTCACCATGAAGCTCGCGTGGCCCCAGGCGTCGCCCCACGCCTTCTCGGCGGCGCGCAGGAAGTCGCGCACGATCTCGTAGTGCCGCTCGGCCTCGCGGGTGAGGTTCGACTTCTTGGCCAGCTTCTTCCAGTCCGACGCCGCCCAGCGGTGTAGCTCGTTGAACAGCTCGGCCTGCAGGATCCACTTCTCCTGCTTGCTGCGCCCGCCGAGCCGGTTGATCTTGTAGCGGAGCGGGCTGTCCCCCTCGCGGTAGAGGTGGTCGACGATGCGGGCGGCGAACTTCTTGTCCGGCGCCGCCCACGACACCTTCTCGTAGAGGTCGACCAGGTGGCTCTTGTTGATGCGAGTCGGAGTCGAGTTGATGATGACGAACATCTCCGTCGCGAAGTCCTCGCTCTTGCCGTCGAAGATGACGCAGGGGACGTGGATGGTGCGGGCGTCCTCGGGGCGGTGGCGCCGGAAGAAGTGCAGGGCGGCGAGCCGGTGCTGCCCGTCGATGATGAGGTACTTGTCACGCGGCTCGGTCAGGTTGCCGACGTTGGTGAAGGGCTTGACCGGCTCGAACTTGAGCCGCTCGCCGGTGAACAGGAGCACGGTGCCCGGGATGGGCGGCTGGCTGACCGCCGTCTCGTAGAAGTTCTGGATGGCGGTCACCTTGGCACGCGACAGCTGGCGCTGGAAGGCGGCGTCGTTGGCTTCCACCCGCGAGATGAACTTGGCGACCTCGTCTCCCTCCTCGACCTCTTCACCGGCCAGGCTGGGGGCGCCCTCGGCGTAGAAGCGGCTGATGAAGCGGACCTTGTCGAGGATGTCGTCGACCGGGTACGCGCAGAAGTAGAAGACGCTGTCCTTTTGACGGATCTGGGTCGCCAGCACGCCCCGAGACTAGCGCAACCGACCGACAGTCAGACGTCGTCGGGATCGCTGTCGGACCAGGTGATGATCTCCCCGCCGATCAGGGCCGATAGCTCGAGCCCGATGAAGATCGAGCCCCCCACGCCCGCGATGTCGACCCACTGGATGCTGAGCGCCGGCCCGGCCGCCATCACCGACGTGCCCTTCGGCTCGAACGCCTGGGCCAGGGCCCCGACCGACAGCTTCACCGACTTCACCGTCGAGTCCTTGCCGGCGTCGTCCTCTGTGTCGGGCGCGAAGGCCAGGGACAGCCTGACCGTGCCGCGCACCCAGTCGCGGCTGCCGACCGGGAAGACGATGCGGCCGAAGGGGCCGAAGCCGCCTCGCCGTGATCCGGCGGGGATGCGCTGGCCGGCCACCCCGAGGTCGAACCCGCCGCCCTGCTGGATGAGCCCGGCCCCCGCCCCGGCGTCGCCCGAGAACAGGTTGGGCGCGCCGTCGGTCGCCGGTCCGGCGACCGGGGTGGTCGCGCCGATGGCGCCGTCGGCGTAGCAGCCGGCCGCGGTCGCGACCAGGACCAGGAGGAAGAGGCGGCGCACCCCGCCCAGTGTATCCCGTCACTCCTCGCGCAGGACGTCGAGCGGGCGGGCGCCGGCCACCCCGCGGCTGAGGGCGAAGCCGACCGCCACGTTCAGGATCACGACCCCGACCAGCACGGCGGCGACCAGGCGGTAGGGCACCACGGGCGGCGCGTCGAAGAAGCGGGCGAGCGCCGGCCGCGCGGTCGCCTCGGCGAGCAGCCAGCCGGCCAGCCCGCCGAGCCCGGCAAGCGCCGCGTACTCGACCCCGAGGATCCGGCGCAGGTCGCGCCGGCTGGCGCCCAGCACGCGCAGCAGCATCGCCTCACGGATGCGGGCGAAACGGCCGGCCGCCACCGCGCCGCCCAGGATGACCGCGCCGGTGGCGATGGTGAGCAGGGCGAGGAACCCGAGGATCGCCGAGATGCGGTCGAGGATGATCCGCACGGTCTCTGCCGCGTCGGTCACGTCGATCGCGCTCACGTTGGGAAACCTCTGCGCCAGGTCGCTCTCCAGCGCGCGGCGGCGCGCCTCGTCGGTCAGCCGGAAGCTCATGACGTACATCCGCGGGGCCTCCTCGATCGGCCCGGGCGAGAGGACGATGATCGCGTTCGGCACCATCGCGAGCCAGCGGATGCGGCGGAAGCTCGTCACCACCGCGTCGAGGGGCAGGCCCTGGATGTCGAGGGTGAGGGTATCGCCCAGCCGGATGCCGAGGTTGTCGGCCAGGTCCTCGTCGATGGAGACTTCCTGGCGGGCCGGGCGGCCGCGCCAGAAGGTGCCGGCCACCACCTCCTCCGACGGCAGCGTCGCCTCGCGGAAGGTGACGAAGTACTCGCGGGTCCGCATCTGGTCGGCCCAGGTGCGCCGCGTCGCATCGCGCGCGACCCCGGTGCGATCGATCGCGCGACCGCCGGCGGCCGCGATGCGGGCGCCGATCATCGGGGCGACCCGGAGATCGCTGCCGCCGCCGGCGGCGATCGTCTGCTCGACCCCGGCGCGCTCGTCCGGCTGGACGTCGACCAGGAAGACGCTGGGCAGCTCCTCGCGGTCCTCGATCGCGATGGTCCGTTGCAGCGAGGCCTCGATCACGCCGATGAGGACGACCAGGAGGACCCCGACGCCGATCGCCGTGAGGGTCGACCGGGTCTGGTTGCCGGGGCGGTGCAGGTTGGCCAGCCCCTGGCGCAGGTGATAGCCGGGCAGCCGGGGCCCGAGCCGGCGGGCGGCCAGCGCCAGGAGGCGGGCGGCCAGCGCCAGGACGCCGAGGGCGAGCACCACCGCCCCGGTGAAGTAGGCGGCGACCTCGAGCGAGCCGATCTCGACCACCGCCAGCGCCAGGACGAAGGCGAACAGCGCCGCCAGCAGTGCGGCGCCGAGGAGGAGGTCGCGCCTGCGGCGGCGCGGTGGCACCGGCTCGACGTGGCGCCGGAGGACCCGGAGCGGCGAGACCCGGGCGGTGCGCCAGACCGGCAGCAGCGCGAAGACCGCAGTGACCACCACCCCGACCGCCAGCCCGCGCGCGCCGGCGATCCAGGAGGGAGCGAGCGATAGCTCTGCCGGAATCAAGTCACCGCCGATGCGCGGCGCCAGCGCGGCGACCCCGACCGGTGCGAGCGCGCCCAGCACGCCGCCGGCCAGGCTGCCGACCGCGCCGATCCCGACCGCGAGGGTGCCGTAGACGAACCCGACCTGGCGCGAGGTGGCGCCCAGGCAGCGGAGGATGGCGGCGTGGTCGAGCTTGTGGCGCAGGAAGACGCTCAGCGCCGACGCGATGCCGAGCGCGCCGAGCAGGAGGGTGACCAGGCCGACGGTGGTCAGGAAATCGGACAGCCGGGCGAGGAACTGCTGCAGCCCCGATGCCGCCTCGCGCGAGGTGGAGATGGTGACGTTGGCCGCCAGCGCGGCGTCCCAGTGGCTGTCCTTCCAGCCCTCGACGTCGAAGCCGTCCGGGACCCGGAACAGCCGCTCGTACTGGATCCGGCTGCCGGTCCGCACGAGCGCGGTGTCCGCCAGCCAGCCGGCGTCCAGGTAGGCCTGCGGCGCCAGGCCGACCGCGGCGGTCGGCGTGCCCGGCACCCGCACCAGCTCGCCGGCGACCTCGACCTCGAGCGCGCCGACCCGCACGCGGTCCCCGGCGCGGATCCCGAGGGTGCGGGCGATGGCGGGATCGACCAGGAGCGAGGGCCGGGCGGCGAGCCGCGCGATGGCCCCGGGCGGCTCGCTGGCGATCGCGCCGTAGGGCGGATAGCTGCCCTCGACCGCGCGCAGCCTGACCAGCTGGGTGTTCTTCGCCCCCGGGCCAGCGCGCTCGGCGGTGCGGGTCACCATCGTGTAGAAGGAGGTGACGCCCGCCTCGACCGCGCCGGCCGCGCGGAGATCGGCCAGCATCGGGTCCACCGCCGGGCCGGCCAGCGGGCGGTTGCCCGACATCACCAGGTCGGCGCCGATGATCGCGCGCGCCTGGCCGGCCAGGCTCTCGTCCAGCCCGGTGATCACGCCGCGCACTGCGGTGAGCGAGAAGACGCCGATGGCGATCGACACCACGCAGAAGGCCAGGGTGCCGCGCGCCCGCCGGGTCTCGGCGAGCGCGTAGCGGACGAGCACCCTCACGCGGCGCTCCGCGCCACGATCTCGGCGACGGTGCCGTCGCGCAGGCGGACCTCCCGCCCGGCGCGCGCCGCGATGTCCGGGTTGTGGGTGACCAGGACCACGGTGGAGGCGCGGTTGAGATCGAGGAGCAGGCCGAGGACCAGCGCGCCGCTCGCCGAGTCGAGGTTGCCGGTCGGCTCGTCGGCGAGCAGGATGCGCGGCCGGGTCAGCGACGCGCGCGCCAGCGCCACCCGCTGCAGCTCACCGCCCGACAGCTGGGCCGGATAGTGATGGGCGCGGTCTTCCAGCCCGACCCGCTCGAGCAGCTCGCCGGCGCGCCGCGCCACCGCGAAGTCGCCGAGCAGCTCGGCCGGGACGCGCACGTTCTCGAGCGCGGTCAGGGTCGGGATGAGCTGGAACGACTGGAACACGAACCCGAGGTTGCGCCCGCGGAAGCGCGCCAGCTGGTCCTCGCTCATCGTGCCGAGGTCCTGGCCGTCGATGACCACGGTGCCGCGGGTCGGCCGGTCGAGCCCGGCGATGAGGCCGAGCAGGGTCGACTTCCCGCTGCCGGACGGACCGGTCACCGCCACCAGCTCGCCGTCGGCGATCGCCAGGTCGATCCCATCGAGCACCGTGAGCTTGCGGGCGCCGTCCGTGTGATCGCGTCCCAGCCCGACGACTTCGATCATGGATCGGAGACTAGCGCACCTTTGCTACGCTCTCCGCGTGGTGCGAATCGCCCTGCTCCTCATGGCGCTGGCCGGCTGCAAGGGCGGCGGCAGCGACGAGCGCGAGCGCGCGTCCCCCGCGCCGTCGCCCGCCGGCGGTGACCGGCGGGCCGCGGTCGTCTTCCTCGGCGACAGCTTGACCGCCGGCCTCGGGCTGTCCGCCGACGAGGCGGTGCCCGCGCGGATCGCGGCGCGCATCGACGCCGCCCGGCTGCCGCTGCGGGTGGTGAACGGCGGCCGCTCGGGCGACACCAGCGCCGGCGGGCTGGCGCGCCTGGCCTGGTACCTGCGCGGCGAGGTCGGGATGGCGGCGCTGGTGGTGAACCTCGGCTCCAACGACGCCCTGCGCGGCCTGCCGCTCGCCGAGCTCGAGAACAACCTCACCACCATCGTGACGCGCGCGAAGGCGGCGGCGCCCGCTGCTCCCGTGTTCCTGGTCCAGCTCGAGACCTTCCCCAACCTGGGCGGCGAGTTCACCGACGCCTACCGGGCGATCTTCCCGCGGGTGGCGCAGGCGACCGGCGCCGTCCTGGTGCCGTTCCCGCTGCGCGAGGTCGAGCTCGATCCAGCGCTCGTCCAGCCGGACGGCGTCCACCCGAACGCCGCCGGCGCCGAGAAGATAGCGGAGGCGATGTGGCCGACCCTCGAGCCGGTCCTCCGCGGGATCGCTCCCGCCGCACATCAGCAATAAGGGACGGAAACCCGGGAAGGTCCGCCTCGCGGCCGGGCACCGACACACTGGTGACCGCGGAAAGAGACGCGGGCGAGCGTGGTAAGATCAGCGCGTTGCAGCGCGCGGCTCGCATCGGAACGCGGGCGGGTGAGTACGAGATCACCGGAGTTCTGGGGAAAGGTGGGATGGGCACCGTGTACTCGGGGGTCCACCCGGTCATCGGGACGAAGGTGGCCATCAAGGTGCTCGACCCGCGCATCACCGACCCGACGGTGGTCGCCCGCTTCATCCAGGAGGCGCGGGCGGTCAACAAGATCCGGCACCCGAACATCATCGAGATCTTCGCCTTCGGCGAGTCGCCCGACCTCGGGCACTACTTCGTCATGCCGCTGCTCGAGGGGCAGACGCTGGCGGCGCGGGTCGAGAGCGGAGGCCCGCTCGCGCCCGCCGACGCCCTCCCCATCCTCGTGCAGATCGCCGAGGCGCTCGATGCGGCCCACGCCGCCGGCATCTACCACCGCGATCTCAAGCCGGAGAACGTCGTCCTCGCCGACGACGGCAGCGGGAGAGAGATCGCCAAGATCCTCGACTTCGGCCTGGCCAAGCTCACCGACACCAACTCGGTCGCGGTGACCGACGAGCGGTTCAGCATGGGAACGCCGCTCTACATGTCCCCCGAGCAATGGGGAGCGGTCGCCAACGTCGATCACCGGACCGACGTCTATGCGCTCGGCGTGGTCCTGCACTTCATGCTGACCGGGCGGCACCCGTTCGAGGGGACGTCGCCGGTCACGCTGATGAAGCTGCACACCAGCGAGCCGCCGGTCGCGGCCAGCCAGCACGGCGCGCCGGGCCCGGCCGACGCGGTGATCGCCCGGGCGCTGGCCAAGGACCGCGACGAGCGCTACCAGCGGGCCGGCGAGCTGGCCGCCGCCTTCGCCGAGGCCTTCTCCGCCGCCCTCGCCGACACGGCCGGGGACTGGCTGACCATCAGCAGCGGCGCGCGCGGCAAGCAGCGCGGGTCGGTGGCGACGGCGGACACTGCGCACGCGGCGGTGACCACCGGCAGCTCGCCGCGGTCGCGCCGGAGCTTGGTGCTGTTGGCGCTCGGCGCCGCGGGGCTGGTCGCCGCCGCGCTCGCCGGCGGGCTGTACCTGTGGCGGCGCCACGAGCCGGCCGGGCAGCCGGGCGGCGCGGACCCGCCCGCAGCGCCTGCGCCGCCGCAGGCCACCTCGCCGGCGGCTTCCGCGGCGGGCGATCGCGCGCCTCCTCCTGTCGCCCCCGACGCGGCACCGGCGACGCGCGACGACGCGCGCGCCAGCAAGCCCGCCCGGCCGCCCAGCAAGCGGCGCGTCCGTCGCTCGCCCGACGCACGCCGCCCGGACGTCGACTCGACATGGGGCAAGACCGACAAGCCTTTCTAGTCGGCGCGGCCGTCGCCGCTGCCCTCTGGATGGCGGCGGCGCCGCGCGCGCAGGCCGGGCCGGGCGCCTCGCGGCGCGCCAGAGCGGTGAAGCACTTCGACCAGGCCGAGGCGTTCTTCCTGGCCAAGGCCTACGACAAGGCCGCCGCCGAGTACCTGGCGGCGTACCACGAGGTGCCCAAGCCGGGCCTCCTCTTCAACGTCGGCCTCTGCCGGGAGAACATGGGCGACGCGACCGGAGCCATCGAGGCCTACCGCCGCTACCTCGGCGCAGACCCGCACGGCGGCAAGAGCGTGGAGGCGCGCGCCCGGGTCGCAGCGCTCGAGGAGAAGCTCGCCTCCGAGCGCGAGGCCGCTCGCCGCGCCGAGGAGGAGCGCCGGGCGAACGCGGCGCGTGAGGCGGAGGAGGCGCGCAGGGCCGCGCAGGCGGCCCGCGCGGCCGAACAGGCGCGCCGCCAGCGCGAGCGGGAAGAGCGAGAGCGCCAGGAGCGCGCGGCGCGCGAGCGGCCCCGTCTGCTCCCCGGCCTCCTCCTGGTCGGCGGGGCGGTCGGTGCCGGCGCGGTGGGGCTGGTCTACCAGCTGCGCGCCCGCTCGCTCAAGAGCGAGCTCGACGGCGAGCTCGACGACGGCACGCCGCCGCTCGACTCGCGCGATCCGCGCTTCGACGAGGGGCGCAGCGCCGCCACGCGATCGACGATCGCCTACGGGGTGGCGAGTGTCGCCGGAGCAGTCGGGGCGGTCTTGACCGTGCGCGCGCTGCTCGGCCGGCGCCAGGCGCGCTCGGCTGTCTCGGTCCGGCCGTCCGGCGTCGGGGTGGACGTGGAGGTCGTCTGGTGAGCCGCAGCGCGGCGGCCGCGGCGCTCGCCGTCATCGCCGGCGGCTGTGGGCAGGGCGCCTTCGACGACCGCGCGGCCACTGCCTGGAGCCAGAGCGCCGGCGCACCCGACGGGATCCACTCCGGCGCCTACGCGGTCGCCATCGCCACCGTCGACCGCGAGCAGCCGGGGGCCACCATCGTGGTTGCCGGCAGCGGGCCATCGAGCCTGTCCACCTTGAGCTTCGACGTCGGCGGCGACCTCGAGCAGCACGGCATCGACACCGAGGAGTTCCCCGCCGCCCCGGTGATCGCCGGCGCGCTCGACCCGGTCGCCGGCGGCAAGGGCGTGGTGGCAATCGCCGACGGCGCCGGCGGCATCCAGTTCTACGACGCCCGCACCGGGGACCTCGGGCCGGAGCTGCGCGTCGCCATCGGCAAGGAGGCGTGCGGCACCGCGGGCGATCTCGGGGTGGCGCTCCTGTTCGTGCTGACCGGTGCAGAGGACGACATCGATCCGGACCTCGTCGCGCTGAGCGGCAGCGAGCTGGCCGTTCTCCGCGATCTCGACCTCGAGGCCGTCGTCGACACACCACGATGCACCCACTGCGCGCTGGCGGGCGAGGCGGTGTCGCTCGCCGCCGGTACGGTCGACGACGACGACGGCGAGGACATCGCGGTGCTCGCCGCCAGCGGCGACGAGATCGCGGTGTTCACCGCCGCCCAGGTGGAGGCGCAGGACGGTCAGACGTGCGGCGAGCCGCTGCTCACGATCGATCCGCCCCAGGCACCCGATCGCTTCGCCCCGCCGCTGGCGGTGGGCGACATCGAAGACAACGACAGCCCGGAGCTGGCGGTCGCCGCGGCGGACCACCGCTCGCTGTTCGTCTACCACGACGTCGCCGCCGGCGTGGCCACGCCCCAGCTCCTGCTGGTCCCCGCCGCGGCCGACTCGGTGACCTTCGGCGCCTCCCTCGCCTTCGGTGACTTCGACGGCGACGACATCGAGGAGCTCGCGGTCGGCGATCCCGACGCCAGCCCGGAAGGCGTCGCCGGCGCCGGGCAGGTCACCATCTACCGCTTCGACGGCGAGGAGCTGAAGCCCGCGGCCACCCTGTACGACAGCGAGCCGGAGGAGGGACAGCACTTCGGCCGCTCGCTCGCGATCGCCGAGTTCGGCCTCGGCGGCGCGATCTACCGCGACCTGCTCGTGGTCGGCGCCGATGGCGAGGTCTTCACCTACTTCAAGTTGACCGCCGCCGGGGACGATCCGCGCAACTGAGTCGGACATAATGCTCCAATGGAGCCGGGGACGGAGCGCGAGGCCGGAGCGCTCATCGGCCGCCGCCTCGGTGAGTTCGTCATCCGCAAGCCGCTCTCGGGCGGCGGCTTCGGCCAGGTGTTCCTCGCCGAGCAGAAGACGCTCGGGCGCGAGGCGGTCATCAAGGTCCTGCACGACCACCACACCTCCAACCCGAGCGTGGTGCAGCGCTTCCTGCGCGAGGCCCGGCTCGCCTCGCTGCTCGATCACCCCTACGCCGCTCACACCTACGCCTTCGGCGCCGAGGCCGACGGTGTCCTGTGGATCGCGATGGAGCTGGTGCGCGGGACCCCGCTCGACACCTTGCTGCGCGTGCAGGGCCCCATCCCGCTCGAGCGCTTCGTGCCCCTGCTCGGCCGCATCTGCGAGGTGGTGCAGACCGCGCACGAGCAGGGCATCGTCCACCGCGACCTCAAGCCGGCCAACGTGATGGTGCTCTCGCGGGCCGGCCAGCTCCTGCCCAAGCTGCTCGACTTCGGCATCGCCAAGCTCACCTCGGACGAGCCGGCGCCGGCCGGCTGGGGCGACGCCACCACCCCCGCGGTGCTGGCCGGCGTGGTCGATTCCTCGAGCTCGGATCTCCAGCTCACCGCCGAGGGCATGACGATGGGCTCGCCCCACTACATGGCGCCGGAGCAGTGGACCGACTCGGCGGCCACCGACGCGCGCACCGACATCTACGCGCTCGGCGTCATCTGCTTCCAGGCGCTGACCGGGAATCCGCCGTTCCGCGCCCAGTCGCGCGAGAAGGTGGCCGCGCTGCACGCGCGGGCGCCGGTCCCGCCGCTCGGGGCCGGCTTTCCTGCCGAGCTCGACACGGTCCTCGCCACCGCGATGGCCAAGCGGAAGAACCACCGCCACCAGAGCGCGCTCGAGCTGGCCTCGGCCTTCCGCGCCGCCAGCGGTGTCACCGAGGTGGCGGTCCTGCCCCGCCTCGATCCGGCTGTGCGCGAGGCGGTCGCCTCCGGCGCCCCGCAGCCGCTCGCCGCCGCGGTGGTCGCGCTCGAGGCGGCGCGCAACGCCCACCAGGCGCGCGACGCCATGTGGCAGATCGGGCGAGTCGCCGTGCGCCTGGTCGCCGCGGTGGCGCTGGCCGGCCACAGCCACGTCGGCGCGAAGAGCTCGTCCGGCGACTCGGCGCTGCTCGCCCTCTACGCCCGCATGCGCGAGCGCGCGGTCGGCGACGATGTCTGGCTCGAGCTGGCGCGCGAGCTGGTGCGCGGCTTCGCCGCCCTGCGCGACGCCCACCCGGTGCCCGAGCTGGTCGCGCTGCTGTGCGGCGAGGAGCCGACCGCCCTCGACGAGCTCTGCGCGCTGCGCGCCGGCGAGGAGGCGATGGGCGGCAAGGAAGGGGAGGTGGTCGCGCTGCTCGAGCGCGGCCTGCCGATCGCCGGCCGCGTGCTCCGCTCGCTCGAGTTCCTCTTCGACTACCTCCTGGTGGTGCCGCTCGACGACGTCGATGTGACGGCGCCGCAGCGGCCGACCGGGCGCACCGGCGCCGAGGGCGCCGGGCGCGAGGCGGAGCTGTGGATGGGGGCGCGCGGCGGCGCCCGGCCTCGCCGCCGGGTGCTCGGCAGCGCGCTGGTCGCCGGCCAGCCGGCGCTGGTCGACGCGACCGGCGCCCCGGTGCTGGCGCTCTGGCCGTTCGTCCAGGTGCACGAGCCCGTGCCGGGCGCCGGCCCCGCGCTGTTCCTGTTCGACGGCCGCGGCCGGCGCGGCGCGCGCCTGGTCGCCATGCCGGACCGCTTCGAGGTCGAGGACGAAGATCTCCTCGCACTGCTCGGCGAGCTCCTGCGCGACTCGTCCGAGTCGGACACCGATCTCGAGCTGGCCGAGAAGTGCCCCTATCCCGGCCTGGCGGCCTTCGGCCAGGAGGACGCCGAGAGCTTCGTCGGCCGCGAGCGCGAGAGCGAGGCGTTCGTCAACCGCCTGCGCGTGCAGCCGCTCCTGGTGGTGACCGGGCCGTCGGGCGCCGGCAAGAGCTCGTTCGTCCAGGCCGGCGTCCTGCCCGCCCTGCCGGCCGGCTGGTCTGCGCTGGTGGTCAGGCCGGGACCGGCGCCCATCGCCGCGCTGGCGGCGCGGCTGGCCAGCGCCGGCCGGGATCCCGGCGATCTGCGTGCCGCACTCGCCGCCGATCCCGACGCCCTGGGCGCCCACCTGCGCGCCGGCCGCGGCCAGCAGGGCGGCGGCGGCCTGGTCCTGGTCATCGATCAGCTCGAGGAGCTCTTCACGCTCTGCGAGGACGAGGAGGAGCGCGCCCTCTACGCCGCTGCCCTGGCCCGCGCGGCGCGCGGCGCCGAGGATCCGGTCCGGGTCGTCATGACCTTGCGCGACGACTTCCTGGTGCGCGCCGAGTCGCTGCCCGGCTGGCGCTCGCGCCTGGGGCAGGGGCTGCAGATTCTCACCACGCCGGTGCCGGGCGATCTGCTCCGCATCCTGGTCGAGCCGCTGCGCCGGGTCGGCTACGAGCTCGACGAGCCGGGGTTGCCCGACGAGATGATCGCCGCGGTCTCGGGCGCGCCCGGCGCGCTGGCGCTGCTCTCCTTCACCGCCAGCCGCCTGTGGGAGCTGCGCGATCGGCGCTTCCGCCGGCTGACCGGCAAGGCCTACCGCTCGCTCGGCGGGGTCGCCGGCGCGCTGGCGCAGCACGCCGAGGACACCCTGACCGCGATGCCGGCCGAGGAGCAGCGCCTGGTGCGCGAGGTGTTCCGCCAGACCGTCACCGCCGAGGGGACGCGCGCGCCGCTCTCCCCCGGCGAGCTGGTCGAGGTGCTGGGAGGCGGCCCGCATGCCTCGGCGGTGGTCGAGAAGCTGGTGGCCGCCCGCCTGCTGGTGGTCTCCGACAGCGAGCTCGGCAAGCGGATCGAGATCGCCCACGAGACATTGCTCGATGCCTGGCCGCGCCTGGTCGAGTGGCGCCGCGAGGACCGGGAGGGCGCCCGGCTGCGCGACATGGTGCGCTCGGCCGCCCGCCAGTGGGAGGAGCGCGGCCGGTCGAGCGGCCTGCTCTGGCGCGGCGACGAGCTGGCCGAGTACCGCCAGTGGCGTGCTCGCCATCCCGGCGCGCTCACCGCCGGCGAGGAGTCCTTCATCGCCGGCAGCCTGGCCGAGGCATCCCGCGGCCGCCGCCGCCGCACCATCATGATAGGGGGCGCATTTCTCGCCCTCGCCGCTGTCGCGCTGGCGCTCCTCATCCTGCGCGGCCGCGCCGACGCCCAGCGCTCCCTCGCGGTGACCGCCCGCCGCGACGCCGAGCAGAGCGCCGCCCAGCTGCATCAGCAGCTCATGACCCAGATCGAGCGCCAGGGCCGCCGGCTGGTCCTCGCCGACGATCCGCTGCAGGGGCTCGCCTTCCTCGCCGAGGCGGGCCGGCTCGGCGCCCGCGGCGTCGCCCACGACTTCGCTGTCGCCCAGGCGATCGACGCCACCGACGGCGAGCTCCTCGCACTCCAGCACGCCGACCTGGTCGTTCGCGCCCGCTTCTCGCCCGACGGCAGCCGGGTCGTCACCTGCGGCTACGACAACCAGGCCCGCCTCTGGGACGCCACCAGCGGCCAGCTCCTGGCGACGCTGCGCCATGCCTCGGGCGTCCTGCGCGCGTCGTTCAGCCCGGATGGAACGCTGGTGGCGACCGGGACCAAGGCGGGCGAGGTCACCCTCTGGTACGCCCGCGATGGCCGCGAGCTCCGCCACGTCGACGCCGCGGCAGACCTTCAGGTCGTCGAGTTCTCGCCCGATGGCGCGCGGCTTCTCACCGCCACGGCACAGGATGCGGTCGCGATCTGGGACGTGGCGAGCGGTCGCTTGCTGCGCGCCCTGCAGGCGGCGGGGACGGTCGGGGTTCCCAGCATCGGCGCGCCGGCGGCGTTCTCTCCTGACGGTGCGCTGGTGGCCGCCGGCAGTGTCCGCGGCGGCCCGATCCGCATCTGGGACGCCGACACCGGCCGGGAAATCGCCTCGCTCGCCGGCCACAGCGATCGCGTGACCGCGGTCCGCTTCTCGCCCGACGCGCGCCGGGTGCTCAGCGCCAGCTGGGACGACACCGCCGCCCTCTGGCGGCTCGCCGACCGCCGCCGCGAGCACCTCTTCAAGCACGGCGACGACGTCAACGCGGCCGCCTTCAGCCCCGACGGCGCGCGCGTCGCGACCGCCTCGACCGACGGCACCGCGGTGGTCTGGGATGCCGCGAGCGGTGAGCCGGTGCTTCGGCTCGGTGGCCACCAGGCGGCGGTGACCCACGCGGTCTTCAGCCCGGACGGCCGACAGATCGCCACCTCATCGGCGGATGCAACGGTCCAGCTGTGGGACGCCGCCAGCGGCTTGCGGGTCGCACGCCGGCTCGGTCACCGCGCCGCCATCCGCGACCTCGCCTTCGCGCCCGACGGCCATCGGATGGTCAGCGCCAGCCTCGACGGCTCCGCCATCGTGTGGAGCACCGAGCCGACCCGCAAGACCACCGCGCTCGCCGGTCACCAGGGGCCCATCCATGCCATCTCGGTGGCGCCGGGGGCATTCCACGTCGCCACCGGCGGAGCCGACGGGACCGTGCGCATCTGGGACGCCGCCACCGGACGCGAGCTCGTCGTCCTGCGCGGCCACACGCAGACGATCAACGCAGTGAAGTTCAGCCCCGACGGCTCGCGGCTGGCCAGCGGCTCGGCCGATCAGTCGGTCCGCATCTGGAACCCACGCGATCCGGCTGCCGTCCGCGTGCTCACGGGTTCGTGGGTGATGGCGCTCGACTGGACGCCCGACGGCAACCGGCTGATCACCACCGACACCAGGGGCACGATCCGGATCTGGGCCGCCGAGACCGGCACGCGCGAGCGCGAGATCCACGCCCACGGCGGCGGCCAGATCAGCGCGGTCGCGGTCGCCCCGACCGGTGATCGCTTCGCCACCGCCGGCGGCGACAACCGCTCGTGCATCTGGGAGCTGGCCTCGGGGCGCCAGGTCGCCTGTTTCGACAGCGACAGCCGGGCCTACAGCGTCGCCTATCACCCGGGCGGCGAGAAGGTGCTGTCGGCGACCAGCAAGCAGTCGGCGGTCATCTGGCGGGTCTCCGACGGCAAGGTTCTGACCGAGCTGGTCGGGCACGCCGGTGACGTGGTGCGCGCCGAGTGGGCCGAGGCGGGAGACCTGGTCGTCACCGCCAGCGCCGATGGAACCGCGCGCGTCTGGGATCCGGCGACCAGCGACGTGCTCGGCGTCTTCGATCTGGGCGCCGAGCTGACCACCGCGAGCTGGGCGCCCGGCGCCAGCTACCTGGTCATGGCCGGGTACCAACCGGATGCGCTCCTGGTCGACATGCCGCGCGTACGCGGCGACCGGAGCGAGCTGGCGCGCCTGCTGCGCTGCAGGGTCCCGTTCGTCGTCGAGGGCGAGCGCGTGGTGTCACGCCCACGCGACTTGACCGCCTGCACGAGGCGCTGAGCCGCCGGTGCACAACGCCGGATCGGCCAGGTGCACAGCTGGTCGCGTCTCTGCACAGCCCGTTGTGCAGGCAGGCGTTACCCCGGTCACGGACGCCACGAATTTCCGGCGGGTACCTCTTTGGCCCGCGCCGTGCACAAGGAAAGTCTCGAGGGAGGCGAACAATGGCCAAGAAGACCGATCGCAAGCTGGCACTGAAGAGGGAGACGCTCCGGCGCCTGGACGACAGCGAGATGCGCGGCGTCGTCGGGGGTGGGCTGAGCGGCCCCTATTGCACGGTCGGCGAGGCGAGCGGCCGCTGCGGAAGCATGACGCAGGACTGCATCCAGGTGGACCCGGGCGCGGTCGTCATCAAGATTTCAGGTTGAGACGGGACCCCCTCCCTGACTCGACCCGAGCGCCGGCTGAGACGGAAGTCTCGCCGGCGCTTGCATTTTCGGCGCGTGTGCCAGCGCGTGTGAGAGGGGGCACCGTGCGCGCAGGTGGGAACGCAGATTTGGCTCGGCCCCCTGCATTGCCAACGCAGTTTCTGCTCGGGGCGCGGCGTGGGGCGATGAGCGCGGATGAAAGAGCGCGGGGCAGCGCGAAGCGGGTGTCGGCCAGTCGCTCAGCCGCCCCGGGGTTTCATCCGGGCGCGGGCACGCGCGTAGAGGAGCGCGCCGATCGCGAGGAGGGCGACGCTCGAGCCGACCACCTTGCCGACCGCCAGCGCCGGGTTCTCCGAGTCCTCGGGCGGCACGGCGGCGAGCGCGATCGAGATCCCGGTGACCGCGAAGCCCAGCGCGGCCAGGAGGCGCCCGACCAGCCGGGTGCCGCCGAGCTTGATCACGGCCGCGAACAGGAGCAGGTAGGGGATGAAGTAACTGATGACGCCGATCCCGACCAGCGCGTCGTAGGCCCCCTTCACGCCGGTTCCCGCCTGGCCGAGCACGACGAAGACGGCGGCGCCGGCGACCTGGACGTAGAGCGCGACGTGCGGGGTGCCCCAGCGCGGATGCAGTCGGCCGAACGCAGGCGGTAGCGTGCGGTCGAGCCCGGCGACGAACGGGAGGCGTGCGGTGGCGGCCAGCCAGGCGCCGACCCCGCCGATGTTGCCGATGGTGACCAGCACCGCGGCGGCGGCCGCCGCGCCCGGAAGCCCGAGCCGGTCGCCGGTCGCCTGGACCGCCTGCATCACGCCCGACAGGCTCGAGACCTGGCCGGCGGGCAGCGCGAGGACGACCGCCGCGGTGCCGAGCACGTAGATGCTGGTGATGATCGCGCCGGCGGTGACGATGGCGCGCGGGATGGTCCGGCCGGCGTCGACGATCTCCTCGCTCATGAGCGAGGCGGTCTCGAGACCGGCGAAGCCGAAGGCGATGGTGGACCAGAAGATCATGTCGCCGAGGCCGGTCCGCGGGACCAGGTCGGCGGCCGCGATGTCGGTGGCCGGCCCGAAACGCGCCAGCGCGATGGCGACCATCGCGACCAGGAGCCCGATCGGGATCCAGGTCCCGAGGCCGCCGGCGTTGTGCAGCCACTTGCCGACCCCGAGGCCGACCACGTTGAGCCAGGTGGCCAGCACCAGCCCGCCGAGCGACACCGCGATGAAGTAGGGCGCGCTGTGGGCCAGGGACTGCCAGCTCGAGCCGCCGATGTAGAGCGCGTTGGCCGCGCTGAAGTAGAGAAGGCCGGGCAGGTAGACCAGGTTGGAGGTCCAGTACATCCAGCCGGCGATGAAGCCGGCGAAGTCGCCGAAGGCGAGCTTGACCCAGACGTAGAGGCCGCCCTCCTCGGGGTAGCGGGCCGACAGGTGGATGACGGTGAAGGCGAGGGGGACGAAGAAGGCCGCGAAGCCGATGACCCAGACGACCAGCGAGCTCGGCCCGGCGGCCGCCGCGGTCGCGATCCAGCGCAGCCCGACCACCGCGGCGACCAGGAACAGGACCACGTCCCAGAAGCCCATCGTCCGCTTGAGCCGCACGGCCGGGTCCACCGGTCGATGCTACGCCGATGAGACCGGCGTTGCCCGGGCGAGGTCGCGCGGATTATGGTCGGCCATGGCTCGCAAGCGGCTCCCCTCCGACGCGGCGCTCAAGGAGCTGCGGGCCTTCGGGCTCGCCTATCCCGGCGCTCACACCAAGAGCCCGTGGCCCGGACACCTCGACCTGGCGGTCAACGACAAGACCTTCGCCTATCTCAGCCTCGAGGGCGAGCCGCTCGGCATCTCCTGCAAGCTGCCGCGCTCGCGCGACATCGCGCTGATGCTGCCCTTCTGCAAGCCGACCGGCTACGGGCTCGGCAAGAGCGGCTGGGTGAGCGCCCAGATGGCGGCCGGCGACGAGCCGCCGGTCGACCTCTTCAAGGCGTGGATCGACGAGAGCTACCGGGCGCAGGCGCCGAAGAAGCTGGTCAAGGAGCTCGACGCCGGCGGCGGCGCGGCGGCGGCGCCCGAGAAGGCGCCGGTCAAGGCTCGAACCAGATCCACCAGGCGCGCATCGCCAGCCCGGTCGCGAGCATCGCGAGGCCGATCAACCCGGCGCGGGTGACGAGCGAGCGCGCGCGCCACCATCGCTTCGCTGCGGCGGCGCGGCGGCGTGCGGTCGGCTCCAGGCGATCGAGCCACCGGGCCAGGCGGCGCGACTCGCCGCCGAACATGGCCAGCCCGAGGAGGATCACCAGGAGCCCGGGACCGGGCAGGAAGCACATGGCGATCCCGGCGAGGACGAGCAGTGTGCCGCACACGATGCCGAGGGCGCGCAGCGCGCGCGAGCCGTGCTGGTGCAGGCGCACCCGGTAGTTGCGAAAACGACGCCCGGGCCGGTCCTCCTTGAAGCGGCGCCACTCGCCGCGCGCGCGCTCGACGATGGAGATCGCGCCCATATGGCGGTCAAGGCCAGCAAGCAGGATGCCATGCGCTGCCTGAATCGGATTTGTGCGGCGCTGGGTCCGACTCGCATTTGACAGCCCGGCTGGGTCCGTGGAGGCTTGGCGCGGTGAGGGCGTCACCGGGGCGAGTGACGGCGGCGCTGGCGGTCTGGTGTCTGGCTGCCGGCTGTCTCGAGATGGACGACGAGGTCGCGGCGTACGACCAGTCCACCCTGTCGTGCTCGCTGGATCGGCCGGGCGTCTACAGCCCGTATGGAGCCGAGGGACATTATCCGTCGGGCCCGGTCGCCGAGCTGCGATGGCGCGGGCCGACCGGCGCCTACCCGGACGGCGTCGAGGACTTCCGCGGCTACGCGCCACTGCCGGTCACCGTCGAGTGCGCCGGCGACAAGGACCGCCGCTCGCACCTCGACGTCACCGCCGGATGTCTGCAGGCAGTGGCGACCGGCGACGGGCGCTACCAGCGCGGCCTGGTGCGCACCACCGCCGATGGCTACTTTCGCGCGCTCGCGCTCGCGCACACCGCCGGGGACCCGCTTCCGGTCAAGTGGACCGATCAGGCGGTCGCGGTCCGCTTCCTCCACCGCGGCCCGACCGGCAGCGCGGGCAACCCCGGCTTCAAGCTGTTCGCGCGCTACCGCAGCGAGGACGACCTCTACGTCGCGTCCTGGCGGCTGGACGGCGTGGTGCAGATCCAGCGCAAGCTGTGCGGCGAGTACCTGACCCTGGCGATGCGGCGCGATCTGGCGCCGCCGTCTCCCGACGTCTGGCACTGGATCCAGTTCGAAGCGCAGGGCAGCGATCTCGCCCTCGTGCTCGACGGTCACCTCGTGCTCGAGGCCAGCTCGGCCACCTTCAGCTGGGGGACCGCCGGCATCCGCATCGACTCGGCCGACGGCACCTACCTCGACGAGTGGAGCGTCAGCGACCCCGGAGCATGACGGCCGGCATCGCGGCGTAGCCGAGCGCGCGTACCCGGATCGGCCAGAGCTCGCGCCCGCGGCCGAACATGCCGGCCAGGATGACCTCGGCCTCGTCGCGCGCCGCGCGCGAGCGCATCATGCGGCGCCACACGCGGATCTCGAGCGCCCAGCGCCAGCCGGGACGGTCGGCCAGGGCGAACACGATGCGCACGGTGCGCCGCTCGGCGCGGCTCATGTCGGGCATCGGGTCGCGCACGTCTTCCCTCTGCAACATGTGCGGGGGCAGCGCTCCGCCCCCATGCTCGGCGATCCGCTCGAGATCGGTGCGCAGGGCTGCGGCGCCGAACAGCTCGACGGTGCGGACCCAGCCGCGCGCGAAGCGGCGCTCGCTCGGCGGCAGGGCGCGATAGGCGCGGTGGCTGGTGCGGACCGCCGTCTCGATGCTGTCCAGGTGGGCACGCCAGACGGCGAAGCGGATGGGCTCGAGGTCGTCGCCCGGGCGGAGCGCGGCCATCGCCTGGAGTGCGTGGCGCCAGCGCGCGCGCGGCCGCTGATAGAAGTCGGGTGGCGGCGCCGGGCGCCCGCCGTGCTCGAGTCGCAGCGGCGGAACCAGGCCGATGTCGGCGGCCGCCAGGTAGGGGATGACGCTGAGCGCGTAGTTGCAGGCGCCCCACCAGCTGTCGGCATCGATGGCGCCGGTGCCGGGACCGGCGGCGGACAGGCGGCCGCTGCGCTCCTGCCAGGCCAGCTGCGACGCGTAGCCCCAGAAGGGGCAGAGGATGTCGCGCTCGCCGAACGCCGCGCGCTGGTTCGAGCGCTCGATGAGCAGCCGGTACATCGCCATCCGGTCGCGGGCGTCGAGCGGGTCGCACACGCCGCTCTCGCTCGGGTCGGCGAGCGCCAGCCAGTCCTCGCAGAAGGGCAGGCGGGCGAGGAGCGCGGGGTCCGGGCGCGAGGCGGCAAAGGGCATGCCGGAGTCGACTTTAGCAGCTCGCGGCTCGTGCTATCGTCGCGCGGGCGAGACCGATGAACCGGGGAATCCAGCTCGCAGCCGGCCTCGTCGCAATCCTCGCCCGGGGCGGTGTTGTCGCCGCGGGGCAACCGGCCGGCGCGCAGCCGCCGCCGGCGGCACCGCCGCCACCGGCACAGCCGCCACCGGCACAGCCGCAACCCCAACCACAACCGCAGCCACAGCCGCAGCCCGAGCCCGACGCGACGCCGCCGACGCCTCCGCCGGTCGACGCCGCGCTGGCCAAGCGCCTCGACCAGGTCGAGGCGGAGAACCGCGCTCTGCGCGAGGAGATGGACCTCCTGCGCGAGGACCTGGCCGGCACCGACCAGCGCGTCGACTCGCTCCTGCCCATCGCCGCCAAGCTGGGCGGCTACATCGACGTCGGCTTCTTCGCGGTCGGCGGCGACGGCAGCGGCATCCGCCAGGACTTCGGCAACGTCTACTTCCCCGAATTCGACGGCAAGGTGCCCGGCGTCTGGGTCTACATGGGGGACCCGCTGTCGACCGCGATCAACTCGCGCGGCGATCCGGCGGAGACCTCCGCCTCGCGCGCCATCGCCTTCGACCCGATCAACAGCCAGGGGCAGTCGAGCTTCATCCTCAACGCGCTGCACGTCCGCTTCTTCACCGGGATCGGCTCGTCGCTCCTGGTCTCGTCGGCCTTCGACCTGGTGCCGCGCAGCCGCAACGTCTCGGACCCGGACGGCACCTTCGCCGGCGACTATCTCGATCTCAAGCTCGCCAACCTCGAGTACCGCCCGCCGATCGACGCCTTCGCCCTCAGCTTCTGGGCCGGCAAGTTCGACTCGGTGGTCGGCCGCGAGTACCGCATCCAGGAAGCCGACGACCGCATCACGGTGACGCCCTCGCTCCTGTGCCGCTACGTCTGCGGCCACCCGATCGGGCTCAAGGCGCGCGCCGCGTTCGGGGCCGACGAGACCGCCACCGTCACCGCCGCGGTGACCAACGGCAGCCACTTCCAGGAGTCGTTCCCCTTCGCCGACGAGACCGACTCGAACCAGTTCAAGACGCTGGCCGGGCGGGTCTCGCTCCGGCCGCCCGGGCTCCCGATCCCGATCGAGATCGGCGGCTCGGGCGCCTGGGGAGCGCAGGATCAGCAGGGTTCGCAGGACCTGCACCAGTGGCACCTGGGCGCCGACCTCTTCGTCCCGGCCGGCGACTTCCAGCTGACCGGTGAATACGTGCAGGGCGAGGCGGAGGGGCGGACCGATCCGGACAGCATGGCGTCCTGTGATCTGGTCCCCTGTCTCTACTACAAGGCCGCGTACGGACTGGTGTCGTACCGGCTGAGCAACGAGATCGTCCCGTACGCGCGCGTCGACTGGCGAAATGCCGAGCACGAAAGCGGCACCAGCTTCGTCTATCTCTCGAAGCTGGTGCGCGGCACCGGCGGCCTCAGGCTCGAGCTCGGGACCCACGTCATCGTGAAGGCGGAGTACACCCTCAACCGGGAGATCGGCGGCATCCCGCAGTTCCACAACGACGTGTTCTCCTCCTCTCTGGTGGTCAAGTACTGAGTGATGCGATGTCGGCGCGCTTCATCTCCATGATCCTCGTCGCGCTGGCGGCGGCGCCCGGTGACCTCGCCGCGCAGCCGAAGGCCACCGGAAGCGTCGAGGGGCGCGCGGTGGTGACCGGCCGCAAGTCGCCGGCCGATCACTCGAAGGTCGTGGTCGAGGTGCACGTCCCCGGCGGGGCCATGGCGCCGGGGCGGGCGACCATCCACCAGAAGAACCAGACCTTCCGCCCCGACCTGGTGGTGGTGGCGAAGAATTCGACCGTCGACTTCCCGAACGACGACAAGATCTTTCACAACGTCTTCTCGCTGTCGCGCGCCGCGCGCTTCGACCTCGGGCTCTACAAGAGCGGCAGCACCCGCTCGGTCCAGATGCGGCGCGCCGGCGTGGTGGACATCTACTGCAACATCCACCCGAACATGGTCTCGCAGATCAAGGTCGTGGATACTCCGTTCCACGCGGTGACCGGGGCGGACGGCCGCTTTCGCATCACCGGTATCCCGCCGGGCAGCTACCCGGTGACCGCATGGGTCCCCTACGGCGAAGAGTACAAGGGTCAGGTGGTGATCGAGCCGGGCAAGACGGCGCGGCTCGAGCTGACAATCAAGGCCGGCCAGCCGCCCAAGCGACACCTGCGCAAGGACGGCACTCCCTACGGACGCTACCAGTAGCGGCCGCCCTCCTCCTGGCCGCCGGCGCCTGCAGCGAGAAGGGCGGCGAGCGGCCTCCGGTGCCGCGGCCGGCCGCGCGCGACGCGGGCGGCAGCGCGGCGGCTGCGTCCGACGCCGGGCCCGCCTCCGGCCTCTACCTCCACGCCGCCTCGCGCTGCGGCGACTGCCACGACAAGATGTTCGGCGAGTGGCAGGCCTCGGCGCACGCGCGTTCGGCCGGGTCGCTCGCGTTCGCCGCCATGCGGGCAGCCGCGCCGGATGCGGCCGGCTGCGACGTCTGCCACCGGCCGCTGGCGCGCTACGCCGCGCCCACCTCGGTGTCGGACGACGGGGTGACCTGCGACGTCTGCCACACGCTGCGCGCGGTCGCCGCCGGAGCGCCGTCGCCGCGCTTCGAGCTCGAGGTGACGCAACCGGTCAAGTACGGCCCGTTCTGCCAGCTCGACGACCACTACTTCCACCGCATGGGTTGCTCGCCCCTGCACCGGAAGTCGCAGCTGTGCTCCGCCTGCCACCAGCTGGAAATCCAGCCTCCGGGCGGCGGCGCAGCCGTCCCGGTCTACACCACCTGGAGTGAATGGCAGGCGACCGGCTATGCGCGGGACGGCGTCGAGTGCCAGGATTGCCACATGCCGGCCACCCGAGCCGCGATCGCGGAAGGAGCCGCGGTGACCCGCCGGGTGGGCGATCACCGTCTGGCGACCACCGGCCGGTCGGCCTACGCGCTCGAGGCCCGCGGGCGGATCGCCCCGGAGCAGGGCGACGCGATCGTGGTGATGGTGGAGGTGTCGAACCGCGGGGCCGGCCACTACCTGCCGACCGGTTCGCCGGATCGCCGCCTGGTGCTGCGCGTCCTCGCGCTCGACCCGGGCGGTCGCGAGCTGGAGCGCGCCGAGACGAGCTTCGGCCGCGGGCTGCTCGACGCCGCCGGCAACCCGGCGCCGCGTGGCCGCGCCGTGCGCGCCGGCGAGGACACCCGCATCCCGCCCGGCGGTTCCAGCCGGCGTGAGCTCACCCTGCGGGCAGCGGCGCCCGAGGGGCGCGTCCGGGTCGAGCTGGCCCGCCGTGCGCTCGATCCGGCGATCGCCGGCGCGCTCGGCGTCCAGCCGCCGGCCGACCAGGTGGTCCTCACCGCCGAGCTGCCGTACCGCGCCGCCCACCGGGCCGGCGACCTGGCGCGCCGCGTCCGTGGCCGACCATGAGGCTGCGCACCGCGGTCTTCATCGGCGGCGTGATGCTGGTGACCCTGGTGGTCGCCGCGGTGGCGGTCTCGGTCTACGTGGTGGTCGACCGCTCGGCCCGCCGCGAGGTCGATCATGACCTGGCGAAGAGCGCCGCGGTGCTGGCCGACGTCATGGCCTACCAGCAGGCCCAGCTGTCGAACGACGCCCGGCTCATCGCCGACGAGCCGCGCATCAAGGCGCTGTTCGGCAGCGACATCGATCCCGCGACCATCGCCGGCGAGGCCGCGCGCGCGAAGGAGCGCATGGGCGCCAGCCTGCTGCTCATGTGCGACGCCGAGGGCACGCTCCTGGTCGACGTCGACCACCCGGACGACACCGGGGCGCCTCTGCTCGACAACCCGGTCACCGGGCCGGTGTTCAAGGACGCGCTCGGCAAGGGGAGCGGCTCCGGCATCTGGACCAGCGGCGATCGCGTCTTCCGGGTGCAGGCGCAGAGCATCCGGTTCGGCGACGACGTGCGCGGCGCGGTGCTCATCGGTCAGGGGTTCGGCGATCGCGAGGCGAAGACCATCGCCTCACAGGTCGGCAGCGAGGTGATCCTCCTGGTCGGCGACCAGGCAGTGGCGTCGTCGATCGGCGAGCGGACGGCCGACGACGGCTGGGCCACCGCGCGCGTCGCCTTCCCCGGCTACAGCGGGGCGCGGCCGCTCGCCGTCATGCTGCTGCAGGACCTCGACGCCCAGCTGGCGCCCGGCCGCCGGGTCATGCGGATCCTCAGCGCCGTCTTCGTCGCCGCCATCCTGGCGGCCATCGGGCTGGCGCTGTTCGTCTCGCGCGGGATGGCGCGCCCGCTCGACGGCCTGGTCGCCTTCACCCGCCGGGTCGCCGAGGGCGATCTCACCGCGCGCTCCGACGCGCGCGGCCTGGCGGAGGTGGTGGCGCTCGGCGAGTCGATGAACCACATGGTCGGCGAGCTGGCCGAGTCGCGACGCCTGCTCGCCGAGAAGGAGCGCCTCGAGCGCGAGCTGCAGATCGCGTCGCGCATCCAGACGTCGATCCTGCCGAGCCGGCCGGCGCTCGATGGCTACCGGATCGCCACCCACATGGCGACGGCCGACGAGGTCGGCGGCGACTACTACGATGTGCACCAGACGCCGCGCGGCGGCTGGATCGCGATAGGCGATGTCAGTGGCCACGGCCTCGACGCCGGCCTCATCATGATGATGGTGCAGACAGCGGTGTCGTCGCTGGTGCGCACATCTCCCTCCGCCAGCCCGAGCGAGCTTCTGGGCTCGCTCAACCAGGTCATCTTCGACAACATCCACGGCCGGCTGCAGGTCGAGCGTCACATGACCCTCTCGCTCCTGCGCATCGACGGCGGCGATGTGATGTTCGCCGGGGCTCACATGGACATCCTTGTGCGCCAGGGCAGCACAGGGGAGTGTCGTGTGGTCGAGACGCCAGGTACCTGGATCGGTGTGGCCGCCGAGGTGGGCGACCACATGGTGGACGGTCACCTATCCCTGGAACCGGGTGACATGATGGTACTTTATACGGACGGGGTCACCGAGGCGACCGATGCTCGCGGCGACATGTTCGGCCTCGAGCGGCTGGTCGCGACCGTTCGAGAGTGCAGGGATCCCGCGCCTCAGGAAATCGTCGATGCGATCGTTCGTGCGGTGGTTGATTTTCAGGCCGAGCAGTTCGACGACTTCTCGGTCGTCGTCGCCTGCCGCGGAAGCGAATAGGGCCTGACCACCGCGTGCGACTCGAGGAGCACATCGCCGTCGCCGTGGAGTCGCTCCGTCGCGGTCTGATCGATCGCGACACCCTGCAAGAGGCGCTCCGGACCATCATGGTGCCGGAGGCCGTGGCCCGGGCCGAGCAGCTGTGGATCGACCACGGCTGGCTGGCGCCGGCCGACCTCTACGCGGTGCTGAACGCGGTGCGCGCAGCGCCGCCGGTGGTGCGCACCGACCGCATTCCGACCGTGGATCTGCGGCTGCGCAAGCCGGCCGGCACCGGCAAGCTCCGCGCAGGTGACGGCAACCCGGAGCTGTCGGAGACCCTCGAGCGGTCGGCCGACGGCACCATCCCGCACATCAAGCCGACCCAGTCGGACCTCGCAGCCGGCGAGACCATGGTCCACGTCAGCACGACCTCGCCGTCGGCGGTGGCCGGTCTCAACCGCACCCTGTCGTTCAAGGACTGGGAGCAGGTGGGCAGCGAGCGCTACCGCGGCGTCGAGCGGCTGGGGCGCGGCGGCCTCGGCGAGGTCCTGCGCTGCGTCGATCCGCTGCTCGGCCGAACGGTCGCGGTCAAGTTCGCCCGCGCCGAGCGCGGGCAGGCGGCCCACGCGATCATCGAGCACGAGGCTCGCATCATCGCCGGGCTCGAGCACCCGAACATCGTGCCGGCCTACGACGCCGGCTACTCCCCCATGTGGGGCCCCTATTACGTGATGCGGGTCCTCACCCACACCTCGCTCGAGGAGGTCCTCTCGGGGCTGCGAGACGGCGACGAGCCGATGTGCGTCGAGTTCGGCCAGAAGCGGCTCCTGCGCCACTTCATCCAGGTCTGCCATGCTGCCGAATACGCCCACCAGCAGGGCGTCGTCCACTGCGACCTCAAGCCCGAGAACATCCTGCTCGGCGAATACGGCGAGGTCCTGATCGTCGACTGGGGCCTGGCCTGGAGCAAGGTGGAGCAGAGCGGGCCGCGCGGCGGCACGCCCGGCTACATGGCGCCCGAGCAGTTCATCCCGGAGCCCAAGCCGATCGACGGGCGCACCGACGTGTTCGCACTCGGCGCCATCCTGTATCGGATCGTCTCGCGGCTGCCGGCCTTCGCCAACGCGCAGTCGGTGACCACCGAGACCCGGACCGGCCTGATGGACATGTACCGCCAGCTGGTGCCGCCCAGCGAGCGCGCCCCGGAGCGCAACGTACCGCCCGCGCTCGACGAGATCTGCATGCGCGCCCTCCGGCTGGCCCCCGAGGAGCGCTTCCAGTCGGCCCGCGAGCTGGCCGCCGAGGTCGAGGCCTACCTCGAGGGGCACAAGGAGTTCGAGCGCCGGCTGGCCGAGGCCAAGAAGTCGGTCGAGAACGCCGAGGAGCTGGCCGCGCGCTACCACGACTCGGTCGAGGCGCGCCCGCTCCTGGTCCGCGCGCTGCACGAGGCGCAGCGGGCGACGCCGCCCTGGGCGCCGCCCGGCGAGAAGGACGCCCTGTGGGACGCCGAGGACGTGCTGCGGGTGACCGACTCCCTGCGGCGGCGGATGCTGCAGGCGGCGATCGCCGCCTACGAGCAGGCGCTCGAGCTGGTCCCCTCGCACGCCGATGCTCGCAAGGGCATCGCCACGCTCTACCGCTCCGAGCTGTCGCGCGCCCGCCGCGAGCGCGACGAGCTCGAGATCATCCACCTGCTGCGCCTCCTGCGCAGCTACGACGAGTCGGTGTCACAGGAGCGGTCGACCGGAATGCTCTGCATCGACTACCGGGCCAGCGGCCTCCAGCCGGTACTCTACCGGGTCAACTCGACGGAGAGGAGGTGCGAGTACGATGA